>Ga0179587_10001227_pt1 | contig 11492 bp, 8 predicted proteins | sample CZODoug2_1_08_16_FD_185932 | JGI IMG/M metagenome (GOLD analysis project Ga0179587, IMG submission 185932) | Vadose zone soil fungal communities from Angelo Coast Range Reserve, California, USA - CZODoug2_1_08_16fungal | ecosystem: Environmental > Terrestrial > Soil > Vadose zone | place: USA...
AGGAAAGCCTGGGGGACTATTCGCCGTAGGGAACCCAGATGTTTTTCACCTGAACGGAGTGGTCGAGGAACCAGCGTCCTTCGCCTTGCTTCACGTCGAACCAGTCAACAGCACGGCCTTCGTTGGTGAAAACCTGCTTCAGGTTGCCGACCGAAAGAGTTTTCACCGCCGCGGCGCTGGCCTCATCCGCAAAGCACCAGATCGCGTCGACGTCGTCGTGTTCCGCGAGCGTCTTCATCAGTTCCGCGGCGCGGCCGGTGACGATGTTCACGACGCCGTCCGGTAGATCGCTGGTTTCAAATACCTGATAGAGATCGCCTGTAATCAGCGGATATTTTTCCGAAGGGATGGCGATGACCGTGTTGCCCGTTGCAATGGCCGGCATCACGAGAGAAAGGAATCCCAGCAAAGGCGCGTCAGCGGGGCAGATCACGCCTACTGTGCCGACCGGTTCTTTCATTGCCAGGGCGACGTTGCGGAACGGCGGGTTATGCACCGCGCCGTCGTACTTATCGGTCCACGCGGCGTAGGAAAAGATGCGCTCGATGCCCAGGCTGACTTCGGTCTCCGCTTGCTTCTTCCCGGTCACATCGGACAAGCGAGTGGCGACCTCTTCGCGCCGCTGTGAAAGGTTTTCTGCGATATAGTAGAGCACCTGGGCACGATTGTGCGCCGTCGCTTTGCCCCAGCTTTCCGCTTTGCGCGCCGCTTCGACGGCGTTGCGAATGTCCTTGCGGTTGCCGAGCGGAGCTTCTCCGAGTAACCGCCCGTCTGCCCCGTACACCGCCATGCTGTAACCCGAATCCGGCCGCGCCTGCTTGCCGCCGATGTAGAGCTTCACCGTGCGGTCGATGGGAGGAGCCGCGAAGCTCACCGGTTGCTCGGGCGGCTGATCTATGGCGAGCGGCTTTCCGCGAAGAGGTGGCGCGTGCTTGAACCACGCGGGCTCGAGGTATTCGAGCAGACCTTCGCGCCCGCCTTCGCGGCCGAAGCCGCTTTCGCGGTAGCCCCCGAAGCCGCAGGCGGCGTCAAAGAGATTCGTGCAGTTGACCCAAACGACGCCGGCTTTGAGCTGCGCCGCAACGTGCAGTGAAACATTGATGCTCTCGCTCCAAACGCATGCGGCCAGGCCATACACCGTATTGTTGGCAAGTTCTACTGCTTCGCGCGGAGTTCGGAAAGTCATCGCTGCAAGTACCGGTCCGAAGATTTCCTGCTGCGCCACGACTGAAGTTGGATGAACGTTGCTTAGCAGCGTCGGTGGAAAGTACAAACCCCGCGAAGGTACGGGAATGGAGGGCTGCCAGCAAGTCGCGCCTTCTGCAACGCCTTGATCCACCAGCCGCTGGATACGATCGAGCTGCACACGCGCGACAATCGCGCCAATGTCGATGGCTTTATCGAGAGGGGAACCGATTCGTAGCGTGTTCATGCGGTCCTGGATCTTGCCGATCAGCTTGTCCGCGATGCTCTCCTGCATCAGCAACCGCGAACCCGCGCAGCAAACTTGGCCCTGGTTGAACCAGATGCCATCGACAAGTCCTTCCACCGCGCTGTCCAGATCGGCGTCTTCGAAAATAATGAAGGGAGATTTTCCGCCGAGTTCGAGTGAAAGCTTTTTGTGGCTCTGCGCCGTGGCCTTGCGAATCGCGCGGCCCACTTCTGTTGAACCGGTGAACGCAATCTTGTCGATGTCGGGATGCTTCACCAAAGCTTCGCCCGTCGACCCGTCGCCGGTGATGATGTTTACGACGCCGGCAGGGAGGCCGACTTCCTGGCAGATGTGTGCAAAAGCGAGCGCCGTCAGGGGCGTGAATTCCGCGGGCTTCAGCACGACGGTATTCCCGGCGGCGAGCGCGGGCGCGATCTTCCACGCCAGCATGAGCAACGGGAAATTCCACGGGATGATTTGTCCCACGACGCCGCAGGCGGTGTACCCCGGAAATTCCTGCTCAAGCAACTGCGCCCAGCCTGCATGGTGATAAAAATGCCGCGCGACCAAAGGGATGTCGATGTCGCGGCTTTCGCGAATGGGTTTGCCGTTGTCCAGTGTTTCGAGAACCGCCAGCCAGCGCCAGTGTTTCTGCACCTGCCGGGCCAGCGCATAAAGGTAACGCGCGCGCGCATGCGGAGTGAGGGATTGCCACGCCGGTAAAGCTCCTCGCGCGGCCTTCACCGCGCTGTCGACGTCCGCGACCGATCCTTGCGCCACTGTTGCGAGTTTTTCACCGGTGGAAGGATCTGCAGTGTCGAAATAAGCGCCTGCCGCGGGCGCTTGCCATGTGCCGTTAATAAAATGTCCGAGCCGTCGGCCATGGCGGTCTAGCCACGCAAGAGCCTCGCCCGGATCCTCCGGCGCGGGGCCATACTCCATGGTCATGAATTTTTCGACGATGCTCATTCGCTTCTTCTCAATTCTCTCGTCACCAAACCGGGACTCCCACGCCTACGCAATTGGATGGCGATAATCCGCTGAATACCGACCCGTCGCATGATGCTCTAGTTGCCGCTCGATATCCGCCAGCATGCCGCTGGCGCCAAAACGGAACAATTCTGCTTTTAGCCAGGAATCGCCGAGTTCCTCCTTCATGAGAGCGAGCCACTCCAGCGATTGCTTCGCGGTGCGAATGCCGCCCGCCGGCTTGAAGCCCACCGCCATTCCCGTCTCTTGCGCGTATTCGCGAATGGCGCGGGTCATCACCAGGCTCACGGGCAGCGTTGCGTTGACCGGTTCCTTGCCAGTGGACGTCTTGATGAAGTCCGCTCCGGCCATCATCGCCACGAAACTGGCGCGCGCCACGTTGCGCAGAGTCATCAAGTCGCCGGTTCCGAGGATCACCTTCAGATGCGCGGGTCCACAAGCGTTTTTGAATGTGGCGATCTCATCGAATAGCGCTTGCCATTTCGCGCCGAAGACGTGCGCGCGCGTGATGACCACGTCGATTTCGTCTGCGCCAGCTTCCACCGAACGGCGAATCTCCGCGACGCGCTCCTCAAATGGAGAAAGACCGGCAGGGAATCCCGTCGACACCGCGGCCACATGAATCCCGCTGCCTTCGATGGCGCGTCGCGCAGTCTCAACGAAAGTGTGATAAACGCATACGGCTCCAACCTTAATATCAAGGCTCTCGACGCCAAGCTTCTGCACGAGTTCCTGCTGAAGCGGCTGCCGCGCCTTGGCGCACAGTCGGCGAACGCGCTCGTCCGTGTCGTCTCCAGAGAGCGTCGTCAAATCCATGCAGGTGATGGCGCGCAGGAGCCATGCCGCCTGCCATTCCTTCTTTACCGTCCTCCGAGTTCCGATGGTTTGCGCGCGGCGCTCGACGGCACTGGTGTTCACGCGCACAGCGTTCACCCAATCCAAATTCAGCGGGACGCCGCGGTTTGGCTGGAGATCACGCCCAGCGTAGTTGGCGATGGCCGTATCGGAGGGTGAAATGGGCCCACGAAGAACGGGGCGATCGAGATTTGAGGGACTGTCAATTCGCGGATTGTCGCGCAGAGTCATGAGATGTTCACCGCGTATAATGGAGCATCAGGAAACTCCATCTTAGCACTTCGACAAAGCCGGTTTACAGTCGCCCGCCGCGATTCCGCCACTGCTTTTCAAATTCCGCGCGGCCGCTGAAGGATTTCTGGGTTCCTACTTTGGTTGTGGACAAAGCGGCGTAAAGATTTGCACGTGGCAATGCTTCCTCTTCCGGTAGTCCTTCGCTCAAAAAAACCGCCAGGCTGCCGATGAAGGCGTCGCCCGCACCGGTAGTGTCCACGGATTGGATTTGGAATGCCGGGATCAGCTCAATTCGGTCCGGTCCCGCCGCCAAACAGCCACGCTCGCCAAGAGTAATGACCACGCGCTGCATTCCCTGGCGCAGAAGAAACTCGGCGCACTTTTTCGCATCATCGATCGAGCGAACCGGCATTCCTGTGATCGTTTCGGCTTCGCTCTCATTGGGGATGAAATAATCCGCGGTGCCGACTTCTTTGTAGTCAACCGGCTGTGCCGGAGCGGGATTCACGATACAGCGAATGCCGTTGGCTTTCGCGAATTTCACAGTGTGGTACACGGTTCGCAGCGGGACCTCAAACTGCAAGATGATGGCGCGAGCTTTGCAGAGCAGGGGCGCGGCAGCGTCCACGTCTTCCGGCGAAAGTGTGTCGTTTGCGCCCTTCACAACGATGATGCGATTTTGTCCGCTCGGATCCACAAAGATCGGAGCGACTCCGCTGGAGACGCCCTCGGCGACGCGCACGTGCGTTGCGTCAATGCCCTGCGATTTGAAATTTCTAATCGTAGCGGGACCGAAAAGGTCGCTTCCGACTTTTGCCACCATGCCGACGTTTGCTCCGCAAAGACGCGCCGCAACCGCCTGATTCGCGCCTTTGCCACCGAAACCAAGATCGAACTTCTTGCCGAAGATGGTTTCTCCCGGCCGCGGGAAAGCGTCATTGAACGTGGTAAGGTCCACGTTGGCACTCCCCACCACTGCAATCAAGGGTTGCTTGGCCATCTTTTCAGTTTTGATGATTCCTGCCACTGCCAGACACTTAGCGTGCCTGTTACGCCTCGAAAACGTTGCGTGCTATGAACCATAGATTCGCAGGCCGCTCTGCGAGCCTACGCACAAACCAGGGATACCAGTAGCTGCCGTAGGCGACCAGCACGATCGAAGTGCAGCCCTCGCCGGCGAGGCGTTCCTGCTCGGCGCGCTGGATGCCGTAGAGCATTTGCACTTCAAACTGCCTCTTCGCAAAACCCTCCGCGGATGCACAATCGGCGAGCCGCCGTATCAGCGCCACATCATGCGTGCCGAAGGCGGCGCGCACGCAGCGATTCTCTTTCTTGGCCCGCAGTATCCGTGCCCCAAGCTCAAAATAGTTTTCGTCGACATCCTGCTTGCGTGGAAACGCGATTTCCGGCGGCTCGTTGTATGCGCCTTTGACCAAACGTATCGAAGGCCGCAGCGGCAGAAGGTTCGCCAGATCGTCCTTTGTCCGATGCAGATAGGCTTGCAGGCAAATGCCAACGTTGGGATGCGCTGTCAGCGCGCGGCGATAGAGGTCGAGCGTCGCGTCCACATAGTCGCTCGCCTCCATGTCCACCCAGACGATAGAGTCTTTTTCTGCGCGCCCGATAATGGCGTTCAAATGCTCGAAGCAGAGATCCGGCGAGAGGTCCAGCCCGAGTTGTGTCAATTTGACGGAAATCTCGGCTTGCAAGCCTTTTTCCCTGATGCGTTTCAGTACTTCGAGATAGTGTTCGGCAACTTGCTGCGCCTCCGCGCGGTCCTTGATATTTTCTCCCAGGTGCGTGAGGATCGATCCAATCTTTTTGCTTCGCAGCGCCTCCGCAGCGCCTAGTGCGTCGTCCAGTTTTTCTCCGGGCATAAACCGCAATACGGTGCGCCTGACAAACGAGTAATTCACTGCCCGATGGCGTAGCCATTGATTTTGGGATGCTGCCAGCAGTATCGAACGCATGAGGCTCATGATTAGAAAATCGCGAGCACACGGAGAAGCACACCGGCCAGCATTCCACCGATGAGCGGTCCGACCACAGGAATCGGCGCATAGCCCCAATCCGAGCCGCCTTTTCCTGCAATCGGGAGAATAGCGTGCGCGATGCGCGGCCCGAGGTCTCTTGCTGGGTTGATCGCGTATCCTGTCGGTCCGCCTAGCGACAGACCGATGCCCCAGACCAAGCTGCCCGCGAGATACGGGCCGAGTCCTCCCGCGGGACCAGACGTCGAAACGGCCTTTGAGAAGATCGCGCCAACTACAAAAACAAGCACAAAGGTCGCAATGATTTCGCTCAACAAATTGGCCACGGTGTTGCGAATCGCAGGCGCCGTACAAAAGCATCCTAGCTTGGCAGCGGTGTCTGGCGTCTCCTTCCAGTGCGGATGGTAGTGCACCCAGACAAGCGCGGCACCTACGATGGCCCCAAGGATCTGCGCGGCAAGGTAGGGAGCGAACTTGGCAAAGTTTCCGTTACGCACCGCGAAGCCGATCGTCACCGCTGGATTGAGATGAGCATCGCTGCTCCCGCAAGCGATTGCTGTGAACACGCCTGCCATCACAGCGAACGCCCAACCCGCTGTGATCACCATCCAGCCGCTGCCCTCTGCTTTCGATCGTTTGAGCAGCACGGCAGCGACAACTCCATCCCCGAGCAATATAAGAATCATTGTGCCAAAGAATTCACCGGCCAGCGGCGAGTTCATAAGCGAGTGCCTCCGTCAGGATTCGATCCAGTCAAACGACCGTGTGACTGCTTTCTTCCATTGTTTGTACAATTGCTCGCGTTCCATTTCGGCAAAATGCGGCTTCCAAGTGCGGTCGACTGCCCAGTTGGCTTTCAACTCCTCTAAGCCGGAAAAGAATTTTACTGCTAGGCCGGCAGCATAGGCAGCGCCCAGCGCGGTCGTCTCTTGAATCACCGGGCGCACTACCTCGCGATTCAAAATATCCGCCTGAAATTGCATCAACAAATCGTTCGCCACCATGCCGCCATCCACGCGAAGGCTGGCGAGGTTGATGTGCGAATCTTTCTCCATCGCCTCGACCACCTCCCGCGTCTGAAAAGCGGTGGCTTCCAGAACCGCGCGCGCAATATGTCCTTTGTTCGCGTAGCGCGTCAGGCCGGCTGCGACGCCGCGCGCGTTTTCTTTCCAGTACGGCGCATACAGCCCGGAAAACGCCGGAACGAAGTAAACGCCACCATTGTCATTGACGGTTCGCGCCAGTGCCTCAACATCGGAACTCTTCTCAATCATCCCCAAATTGTCGCGAAGCCACTGCACCAGCGCTCCTGCAATCGCGACTCCGCCTTCCAGTGCGTAGTTTGCAGCACCATCGCCCAATTTGTATGCCACCGTCGTGAGCAAGCCAAAAGTCGAAGACACCGGCCGCTCGCCGGTGTTCATCAGCAGAAAGCAGCCCGTGCCGTACGTATTCTTGACCTCACCCGGACGAAAACAGGCCTGGCCGACCAGCGCCGCCTGTTGATCGCCCAGGATTCCAGTGATAGGAACTCCGGCGATCGCTTTGAGAGTTGCTTCGCCGTAGACTTCGCTGCTCGAACGCACTTTCGGCAGCACCGCGCGGGGAATATCAAACGCCGCGAGCAACTTTTCATCCCAATCTAGTGTTAGCAAATTCAGGAGCTGCGTTCGGCTCGCGTTGGTCACGTCTGTCACGTGCACGCCGCCTTGCGGGCCTCCGGTCAAGTTCCAGAGGAGAAAAGTATCGATATTTCCGAAGAGCAGCTCGCCGCCGGCCGCCTTTTCCCGCGCGCACGGAACATTTTCTAGCAGCCAGCGCAGCTTCAGGCTGCTGAAATACGTGCTCAGCGGCAACCCGGTCTGGGCCCGGAAGCGGTCTTGCCCGCCCTTGCTGGCGAAGCGTGCGACTTCTTCCGCAACCCGCGTGTCCTGCCAGACGATCGCATTTGCAACCGGCTTGCCGGTTTCGCGCTCCCACAGAACCGTGGTTTCCCGCTGGTTGGTGATGCCGATCGCGGCCAGATCCGTAGCGCGCAACCCGCGCTTTTCCAACGCTTCGGCAATCACTTCTTCCGTGCGGCGCAGGATTTCCAGCGGATCGTGCTCGACCCAGCCCGGTTTCGAAAAAATCTGTTCGTGTTCTTTTTGTGCCACGGCCGCGATGCGCGCGGACTTGTCAAACACCATGAATCGCGTGCTCGTCGTGCCTTGGTCGATTGCTCCAACGTAGTTTTTCACCGCGCCGGTCCTCTTTGCAGACGCAGCAGCATACTACGCAATTGCCGTGCCGTGTTTCACACAAATGGTTCCCATCACCTGTGACAGTAAACGCTTTGGTCGCGCTCAACTGGAATTCGGTTTCCCCAATACGTCCGCGGGGCCGATTGTTGCATCTAAGTGTAGGAGGAAGGTAAAAAGGAAAAACAATGATCAAGAGAATAAAATCCAGCCGTCTTGCCAGGATGATCGGTGCACTCGTCCTGGTATCCGGATTATTTGCTACAAACGCCATGGCTGCTGCGCCGGGAACCGTCACCATGACGGTAACTGCGGTGGGCAAAAAAGATACCAGCCCACCGGTCGTTACGAAAGACGACGTCCAGCTTTATCTACACAAAGAGCGCACCCAAATTGCCGACTGGAAGCACGACGGAAAACTATATCTCGCCGTTCTAATTGACGATTCGTTGGACAACGTTATCGCCAACCAGTGGAACGATCTGAAAGCGTTTTTCGCCGCCCAGCCGGATAACACTTACATTTCTGTATCCTACGCGCGTAATGGCACCGCCATGCTCGCCCAGGATTTTACCAATGACCATGAGCTCGCCGCCAAGGCTTTGCGCCTCCCGCTGGGGAGTGGTGGTGCGTTCACGAGCCCCTATCTCGCCCTTCTGGATCTGATGAAGCGCTGGCCTTCGTCCGCGGACCGGCATTCCGTACTGCTGTTTTCTTCCGGCATTGACTATTTTCGCGGGGATTTTTGGACCAGGCCGCCGGATCTCGATTCCACGATCGGCCGCGCGCAGAAGCAAAATATCAACGTTTGGACGATCTACGCGCCGGATGCTGGGCATCGGGGGCGCGGATTCTTCATCGCCAACAGAGCGCAGTCGTTCCTTACCGAGCTTTCGGACCAAACGGGCGCCGAATCCTTTTATCTTGGCACTGCCGCGCCCGTCACGCTGAAACCCTATTTTGACGAACTCTCCATGCATCTCAGCAACCAGTACTTGCTAACGTTCAAGGCAAGCGGAGGAGAGAAAGGGCGCTTCGAGCGCGTCCACCTCGCCACTGAACTGCCTCACGTTGAGTTCCTGGCGCCTTCACAGGTTTTTCTGCCTGTAGTGAAATAAGCGGCTAAATTAGTCAACCTGGACACACAAAAGAGCGGACAATTCAGTCCGCTCTTTTTTTCGCGATTTAGACAAATAGTCCTTCGCAAATCTATCCATGCGTTCTGATCTTGCGCGTTGAAGGGAAGTAGCCTCAATCATCAGAACTGCTCAGAACCGCCGCTTGGGTGGAGTCGCGAATCACCAGCTCCGGATTCATCTTGTGCCGCGAAATGCTCCAATCACGCTTCTCCAGCCCGGCGTTGACGCCTTCCATAACGATATTCACCGCCAAGTTTCCCATGGCTTCCAGCGGCTGCCTGACCGTTGTCAGTGACGGTGCGGAATGCGAGGATAACGGCACGTCGTCAAAACCCACGACGGAGCAGTTCTCCGGTACTTTAACGCCCGCTTTGGTCAGCGCGCGAATTGCTCCCAGCGCCGTCAAGTCGTCGAAGGCCATCAAAGCCGTGAACCGTTTTTTCCGCTGTAGCAATTCTTCCGTGAACCGGTATCCGCCTTCGAAGCCCGAATTGGGGTCGAAAGAGTCCGGCAGTTGCAGCACCAGCGCCGAATCGATCTCCAACCCAACCGAGTGCGCGAATTTCTGGATCCCTTTCCAACGCGGCGCGCTATCGATCAGCATTTTCGGGCCCCGTATGAACGCGATCCTGCGATGTCCCAGGTGGTGAAGATGCTCGAGCGCGAGCCGCCCTCCCGCTTCGTTGTCCACCATTACCGAGCTGACGTCGTTGCCGGGCATTTCCCACCCGATGGTTGCCGCGGTAATGTTTCGTTTGCTGAGGTCGGCGAGCAGTTGGATGTCCACGAAGAGCCAGTTGGCTACCACGATCAACGCCTCGACGTGATGCTCCAGCAGCATTTCCAGGTACCGTTCAAACCGGTTTCTCTGGTTGTGGGCGTCGGCGAAAATCGGGACGTACGACGATTGATAAAGCGTATTCTCGATGCCCCGCAAGACCGGCGTGCAGAAGGGATCGGTAATGTCGAAGAACATTACCCCGACGCTGTGGCTCCGTTTGCTGCGAAGAAAGCGCGCCATCGCGTTTGGCCGGTAGCCGAGTTTCTTGGCGACTTCTTCAATCCGTTTTTTTGTGGTTGGCGCGATGTACCGCGCCAACGGTGCATTGTTCAACACGATCGAAACCGTGGCCGGTGAGAAGCCGCTGGACTTCGCGACATCCCTCATCGTGATGGTTTGGTTCTTTCCGCTATGTCGCTTCACCATGACTGGGTTCCCCGATTGCATCATCATCCGTCCTGAGCCACCGAATATGCAACCTGCCCTTCCCTGGCCAAGTCCTTATTCGGCGGGCACTTCAAAAGAGAGCTGCTCGCGAAAGCCGCGTGTTTTCCACACTCCGAACGCAATGCCCGCGATCATCCAGATGGCGCCGATAATCTGGGCCATGTGATCGAGGCTTAACCACAGGCAAAAGCAAATTAAGAAGCCGAGAATTGGCGGGATCAGATTGCCCAATTGCTTTTGTGGATTACGAACGTAGTAGCGCAGCAATGCCGCCACATTCACACCCATGAACGCGATCAGAGCGCCGAAATTCAAAAGGTTCAATCCCCGCTCGTAGGTGAGGAAGAAGGAACCGACGAGGGCGATAGCACCCACAAACAGGACGCTGTTTCGTGGGATGTGATGCTTCGGATCTACGGCCCCGAAAAACGACTTGGGAAGAGCATTGCTGCGGCCCATGCCGTAGAGCAACCGCGCAGCGCCAAGCTGCGCGCCCAAGCCGGAGCCGAAATTCGCGACAATCAGCGTAATTCCCACAATCTTGAAAAGGGGCAACCACGCTCGCGCCGCTGCGAAGACATAAGCGGTATCCGGATTTTGAAACGGTTCGGAGGCCGGCCAGATCAGCTGCGCGACATAAACTTCCAAAGCGGAGAGCAGGCCGATCACCACGCAGGTCAGCACCGTCGCCAGCATGATGTTTCGCCGTGGATTTTCGGCCTCTTCGGAGAGCGTGGAAATGCCATCGAAGCCTATATACGTCAACACGGCAATCGATGTGCACCCGAAGAGCCGCGTGTAGGTGAACGTTTGCGGATCGTAGAACGGGCGCGTGAAGAACATGGGGTCATTGTGCGGGTGGCCAAGAATATAGCGGGCCGCCGCAACGAACACGATTACGATGACCGCGCTCATTGCCGCAGCCATCCCCGCGTTTACGCGTGCGGATGTCTTGACGCCGCGGATATTCAGCAGTGTGAAAACGCCGGCGAAGAAAATTTGCCATCCCCATACAGGAAGGCCGGGAGCAAAGTCATGGGCCTGCTGCGCGCACCAGATCGTGCAGATCAATGGATTAAGCATGTAGTCCATCACCATGCTCCACCCGGTAACGTATCCTGCAGCTGGATGAATTTCTTGGGCCACATACGTGAAGGCAGAACCGGCGCTCGGATAGGCTCGTGCCATGCGTCCGTAGCTGATTCCCGTGAAAAGCATGCCCACCATGGCGATGAGAATGGCGGTGACCACGTGGCCATGGCCGCGATTGCTGAGCGCCCCAAAGGAAGACATCGGAGCGACTGGTTGAATCACTATCACGCCGTAAAGAATTAAATCCCAGAGCGTCAGCGTGCGTCGCAGACCTGGCGCAGAACTCGCTGT
>Ga0179587_10001228_pt1 | contig 11484 bp, 14 predicted proteins | sample CZODoug2_1_08_16_FD_185932 | JGI IMG/M metagenome (GOLD analysis project Ga0179587, IMG submission 185932) | Vadose zone soil fungal communities from Angelo Coast Range Reserve, California, USA - CZODoug2_1_08_16fungal | ecosystem: Environmental > Terrestrial > Soil > Vadose zone | place: USA...
ACGTATGTCAACATGGTCCATAAAGCGTCCCGCCCATAGCTCTTGTGCCCCGGAGCCGGCGACCGGCGCCAGACCGTCGACGAGTCCAGTTGTCCTTCGTAGTGCAGTTACTTAAGTGTAGGCAGCTGAGGTGACTTGGTCCCCTAGTGCCGGTTTCTGGTGCGGTCGGGCGGCTTAGTTTCGCGATTGTTATCGAGCTTCTGCCTTATCGAGGTATAGACTCGGCTCATGGAAAAGCGCCCGACCGATGGCAGGCGGAACGTGAGCAGACCGCGGATTGCGTCGCCGCTGGGCTGGGCGATCGTGTGCGCCATCGTCGGGCTTTTGACGGTCCCGGCGGGTTTCGAGGCCGGAACCCTGGCGTCCCTGCAGGGCAATCCGGCCGCTTTGGCCGATCACATGCTCGATGTTTCGTTCGATGCTCCAGCCGCCAAGCGCGAGATCGAATCCGCGCTCGGTGCCAATGATTCCGACCTCGCGGTGAGCTTCCTGGCTCTGGCGCGGGACCGCAACGTAGCGGTCGACCCGGGCTTGGCCGATCAGGTCGAGGCCGCGCGGGCGGCGGCCGCGAGTGCCTCCCATGCGGTCGGAAGCTTCGCCCAGGGGCTCATCACCGGCGAGCCGGCCGATATGGCGGGGCTCGCCGGCACCGCGCTCGGCGACCTGTTCGTGTTCGGGGACATCCGCGATGCGCTGCGCGAAGGTACACGGCTGGTCACCGGCCAACCTACGGATGAATTGATTCTCGGCCTGGCCTGCGCCGGTCTCGCCATCACGGCCGGTACCTACGCGACCGCCGGGGCAGGGGTGCCGGTGCGCGCGGGGCTGTCGCTCGCCAAAGCCGCGCGCGCAACCGGGCGCATGAGCGCCCACATGGCCGAATGGGTCGGACGCTCGCTGCGCGACGTCCTCGACGCGGGCGCGCTGGGGCGCGCCATCGGGGGCGCCACGTTCACCGGACCCGTGGTTGCGGTGCATGCGGCGCGCGAGGCGGTCAAGGTCGAGAAGACCACGGAATTGTTCCGGCTCGCCGGTGATGTCGGCCGCGTGGAGGCCAAAGCCGGGATGCAAGCGGCCCTCGATGGTCTCAAGATCGCCGAGGGACCGCGCGACATGTCGCGCATCGCCAAGCTTGCCGAACGCTACGGGGGCAAGACGCGCGCCGTCCTCAAGCTCGGCGGGCGGGCCGCGATTATGCTGACCGTCGGGGCTGTCAATCTGTTTTCCTGGATGTTGGCCGCGATCATGACCCTGTTCGGCTTCTGCTCCTCGTGCAAGCGCACGGCGGAGCGTGTGACTGAGCGCCTGATCCTGCGCCGCAAGGCCCGCGCCGCTCGTCAACAACTGGCGCTCGCCGCGGCGTGATGGCCGAGCACGGCTGAAACTCGCAGGAACAGACCGTGCAGCGCTTCCGGCACGACAATGTGGAGATCGCATTCCAGGACGAAGGCGAGGGCGAGCCGATCGTGCTGGTGCACGGCTTTGCCTCGAACGCCGCGGTGAACTGGGTCCATCCGGGCTGGTTCACGTTTCTCAAGGATGCAGGCCGGCGCGTCATCGCGCTCGACAATCGCGGTCATGGCGCCTCCACCAAGCTGTACGATCCGGCTGCCTATCACAGCGACCTCATGGCCGCAGACGTGAACGCCCTCATGGATCATCTCGGGCTCGGCCGGGCGGATGTGATGGGCTATTCCATGGGGGCGCGGATTACGGCTTTCCTCGCCCTGCAGCATCCGCAGCGCCTGCGCAGCGTCATTTTCGGTGGTCTCGGCAGCCACCTGGTTGACGGGACCGGTGTTCCGGATGGCGCTGCGCAGGCGCTTGAAGCCCCTTCGCTCGAGGCGGTGAGCGATCCGCGGGCACGTCTTTTTCGCGTCTTCGCCGAGCAGACCAAGTCCGACTTGCGCGCACTCGCGGCCTGCGTGCGCGGCTCACGCCAGACGCTCACGCGTGCTCAAATCGGCACGATTCGGGCCCCGGCCCTGGTGGCCGTCGGCAGCCTGGACGCGATCGGCGGCTCCGCGCCGGAGCTGGCCGGCCTGCTGCCGTCGGGCCAGGCGCTCGAAATTCTCGGGCGCGACCATATGACGGCGGTCGGCGACAGGATGTTCAAGCAGGGCGTTCTGGGCTTCCTCGGCGCACGGCCGTGAACAGGTCCAAGACCTGGACCCAAGACCTGGACCCAAGACCTGGACCCAAGACCTGGACCCAAGACCTGGACCCAAGACCTGGACCTATGGCCTGGACCTATGACCAATCACCTATGACCAAACCCGTGGCCAAGCCCATTGGTGGGACGTCCATTTGGCCTTATATGGACGCCGAGCCTGCGGCCCTGTACTAAGGCGGCCGACCGGTGTGCCACGAGAGCAACCGTTTGCGGAGATGACCATGGCCCAGGTGCGGCATCATGGAAAAGTCAGAAGCGCGCTCGATCATGTCGATCCGGTCTGGGCGCGCATGCGCCGCGAGGCCGAGGACCTGGTGCATCGCGAGCCCGAGCTCGCGACGTTCATCTTTTCAACCATCCTGCACCACGACACTTTGGAAGCGGCCGTGGTGCACCGCATCAGCCAGCGGCTCGATCACCCTGACGTCTCGGCGGAATTGATCCGGCAAGCCTACGAAACAGCGTTGGAGGCCGATCCTTCGATCGGCGCGGCCTTCCGGGTCGATATTGTGGCGACCGTCGACCGCGATCCCGCCACCCACCGCTGCATCGAGCCGGTGCTCTATTTCAAGGGCTTCCACGCCTTGCAAACCCATCGGCTGGCGCACTGGCTCTGGCAGAAGGATCGCAAGGATTTCGCCTACTACCTGCAGAGCCGCTCATCCTCGGTGTTTCAAACCGACATCCATCCGGCGGCGCCGATCGGTCGCGGCATCTTCCTCGACCATGCCACCGGCCTGGTGGTGGGGGAGACCGCGGTGATCGAGGATGACGTGTCGATCCTGCATGACGTCACGCTCGGCGGCACCGGCAAGCAGGATGGCGACCGGCATCCGAAAATCCGTCATGGCGTAATGCTGGGCGCCGGAGCAAAGATCATCGGCAATATCGAGATCGGTCATTGCGCCCGCGTGGCGGCGGGCTCGGTCGTGCTCAAGTCGGTGCCCAACAATACGACGGTCGCAGGCGCGCCCGCCAAGGTCATCGGCGCGGCCGGGTGCCCCGAACCGTCGCGCTCGATGGACCAGATATTCCAAGGCAGCGATATTTGAGCGGAAAGGAACCCAGCCGGTGGACGTCAAGGAGGTCAGGAAGCTCGACGATTATCTCAAACGCCTGTTCGGCAATGCGCGCATCCGGGTGGTGCCGCGCCCGAAGAAAGACGATTCCGCCGAGGTCTACATTGGCGAGGAGTTCGTCGGGGTGATCTTCGTCGATGACGAGGACAACGAGCGCTCCTACAATTTCCAGATGGCGATCCTTGGCACGGATTTGGGTTGAACCACTCAGCTGCCGTGACCGGAGCGTGTCCCGGTCGCGTTGAGGCGCGACTTCTCTATCGTCATGCCCGGCCCTGTGCAGGGTATCCACGTCTATGCGCCGCGAGCAACGCGTGGATGGCATCGGAACTCGAGCGGTCTCGAGTTCCGCGCTCTTGGAGTACCGAAAGTCGGGTAGACCCGACTTTCGGTGACAAGCTCGCATGACAAGCAGAATGAATCTATCTGAACAAGCAGAATGAATCTATCTGACCGAGATATACTCTACCGGTTGTCGGCGGGTGCTGGGCTGGCGCCAGCGTTCGGCCGCAAATCGTTGATCAGCCGATCGATCTTGCCCGCGACCGATTGCCAGTCGGTGAGCCAGTCGCGCGGGAAGCGCACCACGACATCGGCCGCCGCCTCGATACGCCGTTCGTATAGACAGATGCCCGGCGTTGCGCCGGCGTTGCGCGTGCAACGGACCAGAAAATTCTCCGGCGTCGTCGCGTCGTAAACCAGATCCTCGCCCTGATAGGGCGTTCCTACCCGGAACGCGAGCACCGCAAGGCCAGTGGGACCGGCCACCGGGTCCGTGGCGGCATAGCGCGGATAGATGGTGCGCACGCGCTCATCCGGCGCCATCGCGTCGCCTGCGCTCGCGATGGTGATGAAGATACGATCGAGCGCCGGCATGGCGGGCGGTGCCGTGAGCGCCTCGGGGGCGGGAGGCTTGGCGGCCGGGTCCATCGGTTTGAGCGAGGGCCACATGAAAGCGAGATCGATGCGGTCGTGGGCGCCCGGCCGGCGCTGGACCGGCACCCGGACCGCCGCCGGGGGCACGTCAAAGACGACGCCCGCAATCGTGATGGGAAGCTCCGGCGCGTCGAGCGCGACCGGGACTGCCGGCCAGCGCGGCCACTGAATGTAGAGGATATAGGCAGCCGCTCCCAGCATCAGCGCCATCAGCAGCAGGAGCGGGGCCAGCAGCAGGCCGCCGCCCGCGTGCCGCGTATCGTCGCGCGGGCCCGCGGGTTCGCGCCTGAAATAGCTGAGGATGGTCACCGTCGAACTCCCGAATCAACGCGGAGTATGGCACGCCATCCGGGGCATAGATGGCCTCTATGGCTCTCCGGCTCTCCGGCGCGCCGCCGGGGCATCGGCCCGGCCAGCATGGAGGATATTGTTGGAGCTAGCGCCCCGAGGCCTGCCAGGCTGGTTTGAGCTCGTAGATTGCGGTTGCCGCCATCATGCTGGTGGGTGGAAGGTTCACGGCCAGGCTCGTAATTGTGAAACTGTTCAATCGACACTCTGCCTTGAATATTTCGGACAAGATCGCGCACTCGCCCTCGGCCATGCCGTAGAGCGTTCGCCGGCCCGTCTCCTGCGCCTTCACGTCGTTCAACGATTCAGTGTCCTTGGTCGCGACCGCTATCCGGAAGGTGGTGCTGATACGGACGGTCGGGTCCGCTCCAAACACTGAACTCGTCGGCGGCGCAACGGGCGAATTGATCGAAGGCGGAATCGGCGAATTCAAGATCGTCATCTGCGCGCTCGCACTCATGATCGAGAGCGCGACCGCGCCCGCAACTGCCGTCAGAATCTTCACTGCTGTCTCCGAGGGTTGAACTAGGGATTCATTCTCGTCATCAAGCGGGCACCGAATTGTGGCCACGACTCTCGCGTTAACGATTAATTAAGGATGTTATGGCGGCGCCGACGGCGCTTTGCGAAGCATTGCGCTCTGTCACTCCGTGCGGGGTCCGATGTCGGTCGAAGCGGTGCAGTCCTTCTTTGCCCTGGCGATTGGGTTTGCGTTGGCCGGGCTCTTGGCCACCGGATACCAGGCGGCGACGAACCGTCCAGCTAGCTTCCGGATGCTGCAGGGCGGTCCGCATCCGGCGACCTTCGCGGCGGTGCCGTTCCTGGTTTTTGCCGCTCCGTTCATCATCGTGAGCAATGTCTTCTACCGCCGCCACATCGAAGGATGGCGCTTCTGGGTGGTGATGTCGGCCACCATGGTGGCGGGCTTCTGGAGCCTGATGTCGGGCACCGTCGCGGTCGCGCTGCTCATGGCGCTCGGGCTGTAGGGCGCCTCGCCAAAGCGCGATCGTCATGGCAAGGTCGCGCGCACACATAGCGGAGCGTCTTGATGGCGATCTATCAGCTCGATGACGAGCACCCTGACCTGCCGGCTGATCAGCGCTACTGGGTGGCGGAATCCGCCTCGGTCATCGGCCGGGTGCGTCTGAAGACCGATGCCAGCGTGTGGTTCGGCTCGGTCCTGCGCGGCGACAATGCGTGGATCGAGGTCGGCGAGCGATCGCAGATCCAGGACAATTCCACCCTCCATGTGGATCCGGGCTTTCCCATCACCATCGGGCCCGATTGCGTGATCGGGCACAGTGTCACGCTGCACGGTTGCATGATCGCGGCCAACAGCCTGATCGGCATGGGGGCGATCGTGCTCAACGGCGCCAAGATCGGACGCAATTGCCTGGTCGGCGCCGGAACGCTGGTCACGGAGGGCAAGGAGTTCCCGGATCATTCCCTGATCGTGGGCGCTCCGGCCCGCGTGATCCGAACGCTGGGCGAAGCGGAAGCGCAAAAGATCGCCCGCGCCGCCGACGGCTATGTCAAGCGCTGGCAACGCTACGCCGCGGGCCTCAAGCGAATCGGATGAAGGTGCACTCGACCCGGGCGGTAATGGCGCACGGTCCTTCTGTCGATGGTACTTGCCGCAATGCCCCTGGTCCCGGCCCGTCATCGCACGGAGCGCTGTTGCGCGCAGTTTTGCGATGCAGAGCCGGAATCGTTCCGCACGCCGGCGCTTGGAACGATTCCGGATCGGTGCACCGCTTCGCGCGGCACCGCGTGCGGGAAAAGCACGAAGGCCCCGGCCGCATGCGAGATGGAACGAACGGCCGTTCTGGGACTTTGATGATGCGACGGAGCACGCATACAAAGGACCGCTGCCATGAGGTCAATCATCGCGCTTTCGGGCGTGGCACTTTTGCTGTTGGCGGCGAGCGGGCCGGCCGATGCCAAAGGCTGCATCAAGGGCGCCATTGTGGGCGGGGCCGTGGGCCACTATACGAGCCACCACGGATTGATCGGTGCAGCCGCAGGATGCTTAATCGGCCGCCACGAGGCTGCAAAACGGGAGCGGGAACGGGACCAGGGGCGCCAGCCCCGCGGTCCCGACGATCGCAATGCGGTCCAATATCGCTAAAGCTTGATCCCGAAGGCGCGGACTTTCGGATAAGTTCATGCGGCCGAACAGATACTTAGGGCCGCATCCCGATTTGATCTCTCGCCGATTGCGCCGCGCGCGGGTCGCCATCGCATTCTATTGATCCGTCCCGCCTTGACCGCGCCCGGACACTCCCGTTCAGTTGGGAGACCCTGAGCAAGGAGCACCGGACCATGGCGGCCATTCCCGAAAAATATCTCGACCTGCTGCAGCAGAAGAAGGCTTTTGCCAATCTCGCCACCACCATGCCGGACGGCTCGCCCCAGGTCACGCCGGTCTGGTTCGACTACAAGGACGGCCGCATCCGCATCAATACCGCGAAGGGACGGGTAAAGGCGCGCAACATGAAGACCGGAGTTCCGGTCGCCCTCGCGGTCATGGATCCGGACAATCCCTACCGCTATCTCCAGGTTCGCGGCCATGTCGGCCGCGTCATCGAGGAAGGCGCCGACAAGCACATCGATTCGCTGGCAAAGAAATACCTCGACAAGGACAAGTATCCGTTCGGCCAGCCCGGTGAGGTGCGGGTGACCTACGAGATCGAGCCGACGTCCGCATCCGGAATGGGTTGAGTCCGAGCTTCATCGTCAATGGCGCGACGCCGACCATGAAGGACTACGACCTTGTGGTCGTCGGGGCCGGGGTCGCGGGGCTCACCGCGGCGATGTTTGCGGGCCGCTACGGTCTTAAGGTCGTGGTGGTCGACCGGATGGGCGCCGGCGGCCAGATCATCAATGCGGAGAGAATCGAGAACTGGCCGGGCTTCCCGGGGGGAATCGGCGGCCACGAGCTCGGCCCGCTGCTGCATGAGCAGGCCGAGGTGGCGGGCGCCGAGATTTTTCTTGACACGATCGAGGCCATCGAGCTGGCGGGCGAACATCGCATCGTGCGCGGCGCAGGCGATATGTGGCGAGCGCGATCCGTCATCATCGCGGCCGGCTCCGCGCCCCGCCCTCTGGGCATTCCGGGCGAGGAGGAATTCAGCGGCAAGGGCGTATCTCACTGCGCTTCCTGCGACGGCGCCTTCTTCGTGCGGCGGGACGTCTGTGTGATCGGCGGGGGCGATTCGGCGCTCGATGAAGCCCTGGTGCTGGCTGATCACGTGGCGCACGTCACGGTGTTTCACCGCGGCGCGAGCCTCGATGCCCAGCAAGTGCTGCGCGATCAGATTGCCTCCAACCGCAAGATCGAGGTCGTGCTCGATACGGTGGTCGAGGAAATTCTAGGGGAGGGCGCGGTCACCGGCATGCGCCTGCGCGCAGCGGGCGTCACGCGCCTGCACAAGACCGACGGCGTGTTCATCTATGTGGGGCTCGCGCCCAATACCGCATTCCTACGCGATCTCGTCGCGCTCGATGCGGCCGGTCACATCGAGACCGATGCGAACCTGCGCACGTCGGTCGAAGGAATTTTCGCCGCCGGCGACATCCGAAAATTTTCGGTTGCCCAACTGGCGGCCGCGGCCGGCGATGGCGCCACGGCGGCCATCGCGGCCTACCGCTATCTCGCGCGCCGCGACTGAGGGCCGCGCCTGTACTTGCAAACGCCCCGGTCCTATATTGGCGCGCTGCCATCGTGGATCGAGGAAGCACCCATGAACATCGTCACCACGCCCAAAGATCTGACCAGGATCGACGCCCTGGGGCAGGCGCCCGAGAAGATCACGGTTCTGAGCCCGGTTGGCTATCCGCCGAAGATCAACCGGAGGACCGCCGCGCCGAGGCTGGAAAGCCTCGACGGCAAGACGATCTATCTGGTCGATTGCCGGTTCGACGATTCGATCGAGCTGTTGAAGCAGGTGCAGGCGTGGTTCGCCCAACACATGCCGGGCGTCAACACGCGCATCATTTCGCTGTCGGCCACCTATCAGAAGGACGATCCCAAGACCTGGCAGGAGATCAAGACGAACGGCCATGCCGCGATCGTGGGCGTCGGCCATTGCAGCAATTGCTCGCCGGCGGTCGCCACCCATGCCATCACGCTCGAGACCGAATACGGCATCCCGACCGTCGGGCTGCATACCGACAAGTTCAACCGGGTGGTCGAGTCGGTGACCAAGATGGCGGGCCTGCCGCAGGCGCCGCGTGCCTTCGTGCCGCAACCCGTCATGGGCAAGAGTGCCGAAGAGCTCAAGGCCTATGTTGACGGCAAAGATCCGATCAGCGGACGCCCGGTCATGCAGGAGATCATCGAGGCGCTGACGGTGGCGGCGCACGAACATGTCGGCTGAGGTCCCCGCGTTCGACCGGTCGGCACCGCGTCTCATCGAACCGGACACCGAGGACAACCTGCAGCGAACATTCCTCGAGAACAATTGGACCGACAAGCTGCCGGTGGTGTTGCCGACCGAGAAGCGGGTCGCCTCCATGCTGGCTCACACCAGCCACGCGCCCGACGAGATCGTCGGCCACATGCAGCCGGTCGAGTTTCGGGTCGCCTGGGAATACACGGTCGAGAAAGTCGCCGTGAACGCGGTCATGGCTGGGGCGCGGCCGGAATATTTCCCGCTGATACTGGCGATCGCGGCCTCGCAGGTTTCGGCGCGCGGCAGCACCTCGAGCTCGGCGTCCGCCATGGTGGTGGTGAACGGTCCCATCCGGGCCGAGATCGGCATGAATGCCGGCATTGGGGCGATGGGTCCCTACAATCACGCCAATGCGACCATCGGACGGGCCTATGGGCTGTTGTCGCAAAATCTCCAGGGCGGCTCGGAGCCAGGTGTCACCTTCATGGGCTCGCAGGGCAACAACTACACCTACAACAATCTCACCTTCGCGGAGAATGAGGAGCGCAGCCCCTTCGAGCCGTTGCATGTGCAGAAGGGATTCAAAGCCACCGACAGCACAGTGAGCATTTTCTACGGCTGCCGCTCGACGACCTTCTGTCTCGGGCTGCGCGAGAAATATTGGCGCGAGCACGTGCGCGACATGCTGGCGGGCATTGACGGCCATTCGTCGCCTTGCCTTCTCCTGGATCCGATTACTGCCCGACAATTCATCGACCGCGGCGGATTCGACAGCAAGGAGAAGCTCATTCGGTTCATCCACGAGAGCGGAGAGATGCCGGCCGGCCGCTACTGGGACCTGCAGCTGGTACAGAACTACGTCTATCCGTGGGCCACCTTCGGGCAGGAGCCGATGGCGACCTGGCTCAAGGCCGCGCCCGACGAGCCGATCCGGATCTTTCCGGAGAAGGACATCAATGTGGTGGTGGTCGGCGGCGAGGCCAACGGCTACTGGCGCATCATGGGCGCCAAGTACCGCAAGACCGTCTCGGTCGATGCGTGGCGCTAGTCGCGCGCTCGCGGCAATTGTCGCGGCTGCCGTCGCGGCCTCGGGGTTTCGGGCGGCCGCCGCCGAGGATTTCTATCGCGGCAAGACGGTGACGCTGTTCGCCGGCCAACCACCGGGCGGCGGGATCGACAGCGAGATGCGGCTGGTCGCACGTTTTATCGGAAAGTTCATTCCGGGCGAGCCGAACATTTTGCCCATGAACATGCAGGGCGCCGGCGGCATCATCCTGGGCAACCACCTCTACAGCGTCGCCAAGCCGGACGGGCTGACGCTTGGCATGCCGGGCCGTTCCGGTTTCGCGCTTGCGCCTGTTATCAGCGCGGCCGACACCAAATACGACTTGAGGAAATTCACCTGGATCGGCAGCTCTGCCAGCAGCAATTTTGTTCTTTGGATGCGCCGGCAGGCCGATATCCACAGCTTCGATGATCTTCGCAGGGCGAAGCGGCCGATCGTCATCGCCAGCAGCGGCAGCACCACGGCGAACGCGGTCATGCCCGAGGTCCTAGCCCGATATGAGAAGCTTCCGCTCAAGGTGGTGCGCGGCTATCCGGGCATCAACGATGCGGTGCTGGCCGTGGAGCGCGGCGAGGCGGATGGCGTGCTCTGCCAGAAGGCTAGCCTGCGCGGCGATCTGATCGCCTCCGGTGCGGTCGTGCCGGTCTTCCAGGTCATGCCGATCGAGCCCGACGTGCCCTTGCTCGAGGCCGCCGTCACCGACGACAAGGAGAGGGCGCTGCTCGAACTGCTGAGCGCGCCGCAACGTCTAGGGCTGCCGCTGATCGGACCGCCCGGAATGGCGGACGATCTCACCCGAACGCTGCGGCAAGCCTACCTGAAGCTGGTCGTGAGCCCGGATTACCTTGCCGAGGCGATCAAGCGTGGCCTCGATATCGGGCAGCCCAACACGGGCGAGGAGCTGGCCCAATTCGTCGCCGGCAAGCTGACGTCGTTTCCGCCCCAGACCATCGCGGAATATCGCCGCTTCGTGGAGCACCAATAGGCACTCAATCGGGACGAACCGCCATGCTTGAGCTGTATCATGCAGGACTTTCGCAGGCCTCCGTCAAGGTGCGGACGACCTTGAAGGAGAAAGGGCTCGCATACAAAAGTCACTTTCTGCGCCTGCCGGAGGGCGAGCATCTGACGCCCGAGTTTCTCGCCATCAACCCGGACGGCCAGGTGCCGGCGCTGGTTCATGACGGCGAGGTCATCACCGAGACCAGCGTGATCAACGAATACCTCGATGAGGCGTTTCCGGATCCGCCGCTGCGGCCCGCAAGCCCGATTGAACGCGCCCGCATGCGGCGCTGGAGCCAGATCGTCGACGAGCATCTGTTCCACGCCATCGCGGCCATCGGCTGGGCGTTCGGCATCGGGCCGATTCTGCGCGAGAAGGGCTTGGCCGAGCTCGAAAAGTCGTTGGAGCGCATCACGCTTCACTCCAAGCGGCAGAAATGGCTCAAGGCCTATCACGGGTTTCCGCAGGAGGACATCGACGAGGCG
>Ga0179587_10001232_pt1 | contig 11471 bp, 11 predicted proteins | sample CZODoug2_1_08_16_FD_185932 | JGI IMG/M metagenome (GOLD analysis project Ga0179587, IMG submission 185932) | Vadose zone soil fungal communities from Angelo Coast Range Reserve, California, USA - CZODoug2_1_08_16fungal | ecosystem: Environmental > Terrestrial > Soil > Vadose zone | place: USA...
GTTCAGGGGTGCGACATGACGGCAAAAGCGCTGTTGGTAAAGTGTACCCTGACGATAGCCGGTCTTGTTGCGGCCGGAGATGCAATGTCGGCCGGGCCGCCCCGGGTCTGTCTCGGTCACCGAGCCGCTGCCTGCCCCGTAACGTCGGCGTGTTGACCGATCTTCGCGGCTAATTCGTCTGGGACCGGCGCCGCATGAAGGCGAGTGCAAGAACGGCGGATGCGACCATCAGGAATAAACTGACGGCGTTCAACACCGGAGTCGCGCCCTCACGCATCCGGCCATACATCATCACGGTCAGTGGCGAATCCGTGCCGACCAGCATCAACGTCGTATTGAAATCTGCGAAGGACATCAGAAACGAGATGGCGGCCGAGCCCAGCAATGCGGGGCGCAAGTACGGCAAGACGATGGTGCGAAAGACGGCGGCCTTGTTTGCCCCCAGGTTCAAGGCAGCTTCCTCGAGAGTCCGATCAAAGCGTCTCAGGCGGGCGCTGATGGTCAGAGTGGCAATGGTCGCAATGTAGGAGAACTGGCCGAGCACCACCAGAGGCAGCCCGGGCCGCAAGAAATCCAGCTCCAGGCCGAGGGTGGCGTCGGCGAATTCCGCGATTCGGCTCGCGAAGGCGAGGATCGATATTCCCAGGATGACGCCGGGGATGACGAGCGGCGCCAGCATCAGAACGGACAGGGACTGCTTGCCGGGGAAGCGGCCGCGCTCGATGAGGAATGCGTTCGCGGTGCCCAGCAGCACCGACAGCAGCGTGACCCATATGGCCACGGCGCAGCTGGTCCAGATGCTGCCCAGCAGCTCCGAATCCGCAAACAGGCCGGTCCGTCCCAACGTTAAGTTCCCGAGGAACCAGTCGAGGGTGAACCCCCGCCACGGTGGGGCGGGGTACGGTGCATCGTTGAACGAGAACACGGCAACGATGATCAATGGCATGAACAGAAATGCCATGAACCCGACCAGATATACCGCGGTGGCGGTGCGCAGCCAGGCGGGACGGGGCAGCGACGGGATCATGTCCGGCGCATCACGTCACCGAATCGTTGACCGGTGATTCGCAGGCCGATTACCACCATCGCCGTGGACAATGCCAGGAGCAGAAAGCCGAACGCCGCTCCCTGCTCCCAATTGAAGCGGGTGATGAACTGGGTATAGATCTGTTCGGTGAACCACTGGGAGTTCTTGCCGCCGAGCAGCGTGGGGGTCAGGTAGTTCCCCAGCGTGAGCATGAACACGACGATGCATCCTGCGGTTATGCCGGGTGCCGCATGGGGAATCACGATGGTACGGAGAATGACGAACCCGCCGGCGCCGAGATCGTAGGCGGCCTCGATCAAGGAATTGTCCAGGCTCTCGAGGCTCGAAATGAGCGGGATGACCATGAACAGCAGAGACGTGTAAATCAAACCCACCAGGATGGTAGCGTCGTGGTAGAGCAATTCGACCGGGACCGCGGTCAGCCCAAGCTTCACGAGCAAGGAGGGCAGAACGCCGGACTCTCGCAGCAGGATCATCCACCCGAGTGTGCGCACGGTCTCGCTCACCCAAAACGGGATGAGACACAGGATGAACAGCCAGGAACCGGCGCGGCCGGTCTGCAGTTTCGCAATGATCCACGCGATGGGAAACGCGAGCAGCAGGGTCAGCAGTGTTGCGGCGACCGACATCAACGCCGTACGAACGAACACGTGCCAGTACAGCGGCTCGGTGAAGAAAGTCTTGTATTGGGCGAGACTCGCCACATAGTCGCGCGGCCCCACCCGGACGCGAAACGAGAGCACGGCGAGGTCCACATGCGGCAAGACGATCAAGGCAGCCAGCCACAGGAGGGCGGGCGCCAGCAAGAGACCCAGACTCAATCGTCCGTGCCAGCGGGTAACGACGGCGCTATGCATCCTGTCCCGCGGCTCCCGGACGCGCGGGAAAGCACACCGCTCGCTCGGGATCGAAGCTGAACAGCACGGATTCGCCCGGCCGCAAATCCGAGAATTGCCCGGTTTGCGGGAGGGCGATGCGAAATTCTCGCCGAGTGCGCGCCTCCTGCAAGAGGACGGCGGAGTTGGCGCCGTCGAACAACAGGCTTTGTACCGTTCCCGCGTGAGACGGCTGGCCGCCGGGCAACTCCGGCGCCTGGCGTCCCAGACTGGCCGTCTCCGGACGCACGAATCCCTCGACTGCATCGCCCGCGCCGATCGACCCCAACCCACGCGCACGGATGAGCCAGCCGTCCGCGGTGGTGATTTCGACCAGCGCACCATCCCGGCCGGTTGCGCGGCCTACGATTCGATTATTTGCTCCGACGAAGCTGGCCACGAACGGCGTCTGCGGCCGGTAATACAGGTCCTGAGGCGTTCCCAATTGCTCGAAGCTTCCATGACTCATGACCCCGACGTGGTCCGACAGTACCAGCGCCTCGGACTGATCGTGGGTGATGTACACGAAAGTCGTGCCGAAGGCGGCCTGCAACTGCTTCAGTTCGATCTTCATGTGTTCGCGCAGCTTCAGATCGAGCGCACCCAGCGGTTCGTCGAGCAGCAGCAGCGTCGGCTCGAGCACCAGGCTGCGTGCGATCGCGACGCGCTGCCGCTGGCCGCCCGAAAGCTCATCCACACGTTTGCCGGCCGAACTACCGAGTCCGACGCGCTCCAGCATGGCGTGGCTGCGTCGATCGCGCTCCGCGCGCGCCACGCCCCGGCGCGCCAATCCGAAGGCCACGTTCCCGCCCACCGACATCATCGGAAACAGGGCCAGTTGCTGGAATACCATATTGACGGGGCGTCGATTCGGCGGGACGTCGCGCATGCTCCTGCCGCCGATGGCGATATCGCCGCTATCCGGAGCGATGAACCCGGCGATCATCCGAAGCAACGTGGTCTTGCCGCAGCCCGACGGGCCCAGAATCGAGAAGAAACTGCCGCGTTCGACCGAAAAGGACAACGCATTCACCGCCGCATGATCCGCGAAGCGCTTCGTTACGGCGTCCGCGACCAGATCCGCGGTGCTCAATTTGCGGCCTTGATGCGATCGAGGACTTTGCCTTCGATCTCCTCCAGCCCCGGCGGAATCGACGGATACCAATGAATGTTCTTCAATGTGCTTTCCGGAAAAGCCGCGACGAATTGCGCCTTGAGGCGGGGGTCCACCAGCGGCGCCGTGTCCTTGGCGGCCGAGAAGTTTCCCACCGATTTGATGACGCGCGCGGCGTTTTCCGGCCGCATGGTGAAGTTGATCCAGGCGTACGCGGCGGTGTCGTTGCGGCCGCGGGCGGGCAATGCGAAGGTATCGAGCCAGCCGAGCGCACCCGAGCGCGGCACGACGTATTGAATGTCCGGATTGTCGCGATTGAGCGTCCAGCCGCCCGTGTCCCACATGATCGCCGCCGTGAGTTCACCGGAGCGGAATCCATTCAGGAGCTGATCCTTGTTGTCATAGAAGAATTTGAAATTGGGTTTGCATGCGATGAGCGCGGCGCCGACCTGATCCATGAGGGCGCTGTAGGCGGTCGGATTTCCGTACAGCGCGAAGGGATCCTTGCCGGCGGCGAACGCAAACGCCATCAGCACCGGCCGCCGCAGACGTATGGCCGTCTTGCCCTTGAGTTCCGGCTTGCAGACATCGGGGTAGTCCTCGACTTTCGCGCGCTTGGTGTTGACCACCATACCGTCCGTTCCCCAGAGATAAGGCAGCGCGTAGAGCTTGCCGTCGAGGGTTGTATTGCGCTTCACGATATCGAGCAGCGAAGGCTGGAATTCCTCCACTCTCACCTTGGAGAGGTCGATCGGCTTGTAGATGCCGAAGTCGCGTTGGACCGACGTTATCCGATCCTGCGACGGCTGCGCCAGATCGTATCCAGCCCCGCCGGTCGCGCGCAGCTTGGAAATCATTTCCTCGTTGTTGGACAGCGTGACCTCGACGTCGATGCCGGTCTCCTTCTTGAATGCGGCGACGAGGTCGGCGGGAACGTAGTCGGCCCAACTGATGATGCGCAGCTTCTGACCGTCGGCGTTTGCGTCGCTGAATCCGAAGGCCAATGCCGCCAGGATCACGGATACATGGAAAGCTCTCATATGCTCCTCGCGGACGAGAAACCTTACTTCAGCGCCTCATGGACCGAAGGAGTAACCGCCGGAAATGATGAGAGTTTGCGGGCCGAATTTGATGGTCGTCGTGCGTATCACGCCTTCGGTGTCGGCCGTGACATGGCTGTTGACCCGCGCGATCGAATAGGAGCCATAGATATGCCAACGGGGCGTAATGGTGTAGGCCAAACCCGCGGTAGCCGCCGGGCCCACCGAAGCGGTGAGCGATAGCTTCGTGGGCCCGCCCAAACCGGCGTTACCCTGGGCGGTCGATTTGCGGTCGTAGAAATTGGTGTAGTTCACGCCCACGCCGATGAAGGGCCGGAGCTTTGAATCCTCGCTCAGAAAATTGTATTCGAGCAAGAGCGCCGGCGACAGCCAGCGGGCCGTCGACACGACCTGGCCGTTGTACGGTACGGAGCCCACGGTGGCAGGTCCCTTGCCCTCGACCTTGTTGAGCGGGGGATATCCCACTGCGAGCTCGAGAGAAAACGACGGCGACAGGCGGCGGACGTAGCCCACGTACAAGGTTTCCAGATCCTGTGCCTTGAGATTCACGCCGGCAGGCACGAACGGTCCGGTGATGTCGTCCGCATGCGTGTGATAGAACACGGTGTACGAGCCGACGCGAAAGCTATTGCCGTACACATCGTCAGCGGCCAAGGCGGACACAGATCCGAGTAGCGCGGCGATCGCGGCGGCGGAAATCAGCGCTTTATTGGTGGATTTCATGATTGCTGATCCCTCTTAAAAATTAGCAAAAAACGAGCGGGCCGCGACGGCGCAAAATGGCGCGACGGCCCCGTGATAACCCAGCACCAGTTGTTGCTCGGCCTGCGCCAGCGTCAGTCCGCCGCCGGCCGCGCTCTGATAGAAGGCGAGCTGCGCCGCCTGGCTGGCGATGAATCCGCCCTGGATTGGCGCAAATGGATCGTTGGCCGTCGGGGCCGCGTTGACGTCGAGGATGGTGATCAAGTGTGCCGCTACTTCGGCACTCCAGAAGGCTGCCATTGTGCCGGTGTTGACGCTGAAGAACACCGTCGGATCTTGATCGCCCCCGCACAGCAATGTGGGCGAGGCCGGCGCCCACTTGCCGTTGCGCAGATCATTGGTGTAGAGCGCCAGGCGAAAGGTTTGCGTCGGCGGCGTTGCGGCGAGCGGTACTCCCGCGGAAGGCGTCGGAACCGCCCCGTCGGGATGCGTCGCCGCATCGACCGCATAGCTCGCGCGAAAATCGTTGAGGAGAAGGTACGGAGAGCCGAATCCGGCCGCGAACAGCGCGGTCACGGGATTGTTTGGGTCGACCGGGGGCACCGCCAGCAGGCCCACCAGCAGTGGAGGCAGCGGTTGACCGCCGAGGGTGGTCGGCGTCGTGCTGTTGAACAGCGCGGTCTGCGGGAGCAAGCCGCTGGTGAAAATCGTATCGATCGGCGTCTGGCTCGGCAGCAGCATCTCGATGCCGGTGGCGTAGGTGCTCGAATAGATGTCGGTCGGTGCGGCGTAGATATTGCCGTACGCGCGTTGGTAGCTCGTCGTCAGCAGCGGGCCGAACACCGTCGATCCCAGATTGACGCTGCCGAAGAAGATCGCGTCGCCGAAGGCTTCCAATGCGTAGGGCCCCGACAACGGCGCGGCGGCGGTCACGGTGGCGCCCGCCGCCTGCAGCGCGCGCTGGGTGGCCATCGCGACATGACCGCCCTCGGAATACCCGGTCACGAACAGCTTGCCGTTGTCCGTGGTGGCCGCGGCGAAGGTCTTCGGCAGGGCGGTGCGGGCGGCCGCGAGGATATCCATCATTTCGCCCGACTGCTGTGCGGCATCCAAGAACGGGTGATAGCCCAGCGTCGAGATATCGTAGCCGGCGTAGTTAGGGGCGACGACGATATAGCCCTGTGCCGCGAACGTGGCCGCAATCAGCGCCCCCTCGGTATTCGTGGGGTCGGTGACGTCGGCGAGATTCAACGCCTGATTGGTGTTCGTGCCATGCGCATACAGCACGATGGGCCGCGGACCCGAGCAGCCGGTCCCGCCGGTGGGCACCATCAGTGCTCCGGATGATTGGGTTGTTTCCTTGGCGCCGCCCACCGTCCAGAACTTGAGATAGTAGAAATCCACGCCGCAAGTCGGGACGCCCGTCAACTGCAGCAGCTGCTTTCCCGAAGCCGTTGCGCCAACTTGGGCGGCAAACGTCGCGGCGTCCGCCGAGGCGATTCGAAAGGGTGGATCGAGCGCGAGGCTGCCCGGTGCGGTGGAGCTGCCGACCTGAACGGTCTGCGAACTTTTTCCACAAGCCGCCACGACCAGCGCCGCCGCCAATAAGCCAAAAGGCCCCAGAAACTTTTTCATGCTATCTCCCTGCCGATTCGTGAACGATGACGATCGGATACCCGCGCGATGAACATCCGGTCTTCGTTGTTGTATTGTGGCTGTCAGCCCGTGGTCGCGCAGTTTACGCTAACGGAAGGAATCGAGCATCAGGGGCTTTCCGCAAGCCAGGCATGAATTTCACTGATGATCGCAAGCGCGATCCCCTCCGGGGTGACCGCGCCGATGTCGAATCCCACTGGACCGCGCAGGCGTGAATGCAGCTTTTCCGACGCGGCGCCCAATTCTTCGGCAATACGCCGGCGGCGAGCGGGCGGACCGAGCAGGCCGACATAGTCCGGCACCCCGGCTTCGGCCAACTCGCGCAGGTACGCGACATCCGACGGCAGATGATGGCTCATGACGACCACTGCGTGGCACTCTGCGACAGCGACGTTGGAGAGCAAGTTGCGTGCATCGAGACGTCGCACCGCCGCGCCCGGGAAACGTTCCGCCAGCGCATAGGCCGGACGATGATCGACCACCGTCACTCGCCAACCCAGCGCCATAGCCGCGGCCGCCACCGGCTGCGCATCGGGCCCGGCGCCGCAAATCAGAATATGGGGGGGCGGTGCCAGAAACTGCACGAAGGCGCGGGTGCGCCGTCCCGCGGTTTCGCTGTCTATCGTGCGCGATTCGGCATCGGCGAGCGCCCGCTGCGCGGCGCTCAAAAGCGCGGGCGATAGGTTCTGGACCGCGGCATCGTGAGTGCCGAGGACGAGGTCCCCCGATTCATGCACCATAATCAGCGATGTCGAGCGGCCCGCGCGCGTTGCATGACCGGCGTTGGCCAGTGCCGTTGCCGCGGGGCTGCCGGGTCCCGTGGGTTCGAGCAGAACGCGCATGGCGCCCTCGCAGCCCGCTCCGATCCCGAACAGGATATCGTCGGGCCCGCGCATGTCGTACTCGACGGCGCGCGGCACGCCGCTGTCCTGAACCTGACGCGCGTGAATCGCAAGATCCGCCTCGAGACATCCACCGCTCAACAACCCGAAGTAACTGCCATCGGACATGATGAGCATGCGAGCGCCGGGTTTGCGGTAGGTCGAGCCGGCGGTAGCCACCACGGTTGCCAGTACGCCGGGTCCGCCGTTCCGGGGCAAATTTTCCAGCAGGGATTCCAAACTTGTGTCGAGCCTTACCTCGAGTCTGCCGTTATGCATGGCCTCATTCTCGCCCCGTTGCCATCCGAATGGGAAGCGATCAAGATTCGACTCCGATGACACTCCCCGATACACGCAAGCTCTACCAGCAGGTCGCGAGCACGATTATGGGGTCCATCATGTCCGGCAAGTACAAGCCTGGCGAGCGCCTGCCGTCGGAGCGCGACCTCGCGGTCGCATTCAAAGTGAGCCGCCCCACGATCCGCGAGGCGATGATCGCCCTCGAGATCCGCGGGTTGGCCGAAACTCGCCATGGGTCCGGAATCTACGTCACCGATCAGCCGGCTGCCGCCACCAACTCGGCCGACCTTGACATCGGAGCGTTCGAATTGACCGAGGCGCGCCGCTTGTTCGAGGGCGAGGCGGCGGCTTTGGCGGCGACTCAGGTGAGCGACGAGATCATCGAGGAACTGGAGCGCATCATTGCCGAGATGGAGGATGAGAATGCGCGCGGTCAGCAAGACTGGACTGCCGACCGGCGATTCCACATCGCCATCGCGCGCGCCACCCGCAATACGGCGATCGCGACGGTGATCGAGAACTTGTTGGACATGCGGCATAAATCGCCGCTGTGCGTTTACATGTTGGAGCGCGCGCGGCGGGTCGGGGTGCAACCGCGCGTGAGCGAGCATCGGCGCATTCTGGTCGCATTGCGCAAGCACGATCCGCGAGCGGCCAGGAATGCGATGCGCGACCACCTGGCGCGGGTCATCGAGGATGTGTTGGCGGCGACCGGGCCCGAAGCGCTGGGGTCGACGGCGCGGACGACCAAGAAGCGCCATGACTACATACGCCGGCTGGCAATCTGAACGGTGCCGCCGGCGGTGCGCAACCCGGGCGAACTCCTCGACGCCAATCGCCGATACTACGACTCGTTGTGGGCGGGAGCACGCTTGGTCGAACCGCAGCGATTCAACACCTGGCCGCTGGTGCAATCTTTATTGCCGCAAGGCGGCAGCCGGCTCGAGGTGGCGCCGGGCCTGCGGCCGCGGCTGCCGCTCGATGGCACGCACTTCGTCGATATCAGCATGCCGGCGCTGGTCAAGCTGCGGGGACGCGGCGCGTCCGCGACCTTGAGCCAAGTCACCTCGCTGCCCTTTGCAAGCAGTAGTTTCGGGCTGGTCTGCGCGCTGGATATCGTCGAGCACGTCGACGATGAGGATGCCGCCTTGTCGGAAATATCGCGGGTGGCCAAGGCTTCCGCATTGCTGCTGCTATCCGTGCCTCTGCATCCCGCGCGCTGGACGACCTTCGATGAATTCGTAGGACACCGCCGCCGCTACGAACCCGAACGCCTGTGGAGGAAATTGGCGGAGCACCGGCTGGCCGTCGAGCGCAGCGCGGTGTTTGGCATGCAACCGCGGTCTTCGCGCCTGCTGGATGCGGGCATGTGGTGGTTGACGCATCAGCGCGAGCGGGCTCTGTGGTGGTACAACCGCGCTTTCATGCCGTTGGGCCTGCGGTTTCAAAAGCCGTTGGCATTGCATCCGGGCACGATAGAAACCGATGGCGTGGACGAAATCTTGATGGTGTGCCGCAAGCGGTAACCATGTCCCATACAGCGCATGTGTGTCCGGCGCTTATGTCGCGCCGTGAGGCATTGCTCGTCGGCGCCGGGATGTTGTGGTCCCTGGCTGCGACGACCCGCAGCCGCGCCGAACCAGGCGCGCTGGTCACCGAGGCGGTCGCACCCGGGATCCATATCCGCCGCGGCGTCGATGAGGATGCCAGCGCCGCCAACGGCGACGCGATCGCCAATATCGGCTTCGTAGTGGGCCGGAACGCAGTGGCCGTGTTCGACCCGGGCGGTAGTCTGAACGACGGGGAACGCTTGCGCGCACGAATTCGCGAAGTGACGCAATTGCCGATTCGCTTCGTGGTGCTCTCGCACGTCCACCCCGATCATATATTCGGGGCGGGAGCGTTCGAGCAAGACCGGCCGGAATTCATCGGCCATGCCCGTCTGCCCGATGCGCTGGCGCAGCGCGGCGAATATTATCAAAGAGGCTTGGAGTCCGTTCTCGGCAAGGGCAAGGCGGGTCCGGTGGTCGTCCCGACGCGTCTGATCGTGGAGCACGGTCAACTCGATCTCGGCGACCGTCTCCTTCTGCTCACTGCGCATCCGGTGGCCCACTCCGACTGCGATCTGTCGGTGTTCGATCCATCGAGCGCCACACTGCTGGCGGCCGATCTCTTGTTCGTCGAGCGGGTACCCTCGCTCGATGGTCGGTTGAAGGGCTGGCAGAGCGCATTGACGTCGCTGAAGACCGTCGCGGCGAGCCGGGCAGTACCTGGGCACGGCCCGGTGAGCGTAAACTGGCCGTCCGGAGCACGAGATCTCGATCGCTATCTCGACGTGCTATTGCGCGAGACCCGGGCAGCGGTGAAGCGGGGAATGGAGATCAGCGACGCCGTCGCATCGGTGGGTATGTCCGAACGCGGCAAGTGGAAGCTATTCGACGACTATCAGGGCCACAACGTCACTCAGGCGTTTAAGGAGGTCGAATGGGAGTGATACGAGCGTTATCGATACCGGTCGTGCTGCTGACCTTGAGCGCGGGCTGGGGGTGGAACTCGGCCCGTGCCGCCGGCTTACAGAACGGCGCGACACCGGACGGCGTGGGCTCACCGGACGGCGAGGAGACCGAGCGGGCCGAGCGCTGGAAGGAGCTGCAACATGCGCTGTTCGGCGACCGGCAGATACAGGACGGCAGTGCGTGGCTGGGCATTGATGCGCCGGCTCGCGCGCTTGACGCCGCGTTGGTGCCGGTCAGTCTGACGGTCAAGGGCGACAGGGCGATCAAAGGCATCTATCTCGTCATCGACAACAACCCCGGGCCCTTGGCCGGACATTTCATTTTCGGGCCGCAGGGAGATCCGCATTCGCTCAAGCTGCGAGTGCGCGTGAACGCCTATACCTATGTGCATGCGGTTGCCGAGACGCGCGACAACCAGCTGTTTTCGGCGGCGCGGTTCGTCAAGGCGGCCGGCGGATGTTCGGCGCCGGCGGGTGCCGACGAGCAGCAAGCATTGCAGGACATCGGTCATATCAAGGTGCGGCTGATGCAGCCGTTCGCCGCGGGCAAGCCCATGGAAGCGCAGCTCATGATCCGCCATCCCAATTTCAACGGCATGCAGATGAATCAGGCCACCCGCCTCTACACTCCCGCCATGTTCATTCGCACCATCGACGTGAGTTACAACGGCGCGCCGGTGCTGCACCTGGACTCCGATATCTCCTTGAGTTCGGACCCGGTCATCAGCTTCGGGTTCATACCGCCCCAAAAAGGCCAGCTCAAAGTGCTGGTGCGCGACACGAAGGATTCGACCTTCGGGCAGAGCTTCGATGTGCCGGTGCCTGCGGGATAGCGCGCCTTGCGTCGATGCCGCTGCGTGCTCGCGTTGTTCCTTCTCTGTCCCGGGCTGCCGTGGAGTTGCCTGGCAGTGGGTGCCGAAGGGGTGGCCGAGCCTGAAGGCTACTGGGAAGGGAATGTCGACGCGCCGACCCCTTCCACCCTCCACGGTGGGAGGGTCATCCATGTCGCGGAGATCGAAGCGCTGTTGCGACAAGGCAGGGCGGTCGTCATCGACGCTTCGAATATGCCGCGACGGCCCGCGGAGTTGGCGCCCGGCGCTCCGTGGTTGCCTCTGCCGCATCGCGCGATTCCGGATGCGCTGTGGCTTCCCGGGGTCGGGGCAGGCGCGCTGACCCGGGAGGTCGACGATTTCTACCGCAGCCGCTTAGGAAAGGCGACCGCGGGGAACGTCGACGTGCCGCTGGTCGTCTATTGCCATGAGAACTGCTGGCTGAGCTGGAATGCGGGCAAAAGGGCAATCGGCTATGGCTATCGCCGC
>Ga0179587_10001234_pt1 | contig 11467 bp, 9 predicted proteins | sample CZODoug2_1_08_16_FD_185932 | JGI IMG/M metagenome (GOLD analysis project Ga0179587, IMG submission 185932) | Vadose zone soil fungal communities from Angelo Coast Range Reserve, California, USA - CZODoug2_1_08_16fungal | ecosystem: Environmental > Terrestrial > Soil > Vadose zone | place: USA...
GGTGGTCATCAACGTCGCCACGACGGCTAGCGCGCGGATCGGACTCCGCATGACAGTCCTCCCTTGCCTGGCATTTATTCTTGTCGCTTTTGTTGTCGTCAACTTCGAGCTTGCTTCGAGCTTGCTCGTAGCTGCTCGGACGGTGCCTGATCGGCGATCCGCCCTCAGCATATTGTTCCCTTGCCAACCTGGTGTCCAGATTGTCGAGGTGGCGGCACCACACGATTGAGCCGGCGGGCGTGCCTTCCATGTCCGCGAACCGCAGTATAGCATTGTCGCCGCGCGCCGACAGAGCGTGAAGACAGCGGGAGGATTTCCATGGCTTTGAGTCGTCGTGAATTGCTTGTGCGTGGCGGGACCGCAGCCGCATTGGGTGCGGGCGGTCTGGCGTCTCCGGCGTCCGCCCAGGCCCAGCGACCTCCGATCCAGTGGCATCGCGAGGCCGATGTCGTCGTCATCGGCGCGGGAGCGGCCGGACTGCCCGCCGCCATCGTGGCCAGAGAGGCCGGCTCGTCCGCGATCGTCGTCGAGGCGCAGCCGCATGTGGGCGGCCATGCGCGGGTAAGCGGCGGCAACATGCCGCTCGGCGGCGGCACCAGCGTGCAAAAGCGATACGGCATCGACGACTCTGCGGATCTGGTGTTCCAGGATCTCACGGACTGGTCGGTGGTCCAGCCCAATGGCTTTCCGGACTATCGCTACAACGACCGCGAGATCATCCGGACCTTCGCCGACAATAGCGCCGCCACCTTCGAATTCCTGCGCGAGCACGGCGTGGTGTTCGTCGACAAGCCGCCGGACCGGCAGGGCGGCTCCTCGGTCGGCAACTCCGTGCTGCGCACCATGCATTGCGCTCCAGTGGATTGGCCGCTCATTCAGACCGGCGCGCCGGCGACTGCAGCCCAGCGCATGACCATGTCCACCGGCAACGGGTTGATGCAACCGCTCGATGCCGCCGCCCGCAAGGCCGGCGTCGAATACCTGCTCGAGCACAAGATGACCGGGATCTACCGGGAGGAGCCGACCGCGGGTCGCGTCCTCGGGATTGCGGTCGATAACAATGGCACCAAGTTCAATATCCGGGCCCACAAGGCGGTCATCATCGCGACCGGCGGCTCGAGTGGGAATGTGAACTTCCGCCGCATGTTCGATCCGCGCCTGACGGAGGAATATTGCGGGCTGGCCGGCTTGCCCTATTCGAATCAGGACGCCACCGGCGAGATGGCCGCCATGGCGATCAACGCATCGTTGTGGGGCCTGTTCAATTTTACCAGCGAGACCGGCTCGGGTCTGACCAAGCCCGGGCAGATCGGGTGCCAATACGGCTATGTGAATCTGCGCTGGATGCCCGGCAGCCCCATGTTCGGCAAGGCCCGCGCCAGCGGCTTGCGGGTCACGGACTGGCAGAACGTCATCACGGTCAACATGCTGGGCAAGCGGTTCTACGACGAGACCGGGCGGCAATACACCGCCAACAACTACAAGGGCGTCGATCCTTACATCCATGGCAGCTATCTCAACGCCAAGAACCAACGCTTTGAGCCCAACAACTGGATCAACGCCGCCATGGCGGGGATTGGCGACGGCCACAACGGTGGCGGTGCGGTCTGGGCCATCTTCGATTCGGCTGCGGTCGAGCGCGAGAAGTGGGATCCCAAGCCCCCGAACGTGGATATCGAAGGCGGGTTCTTCTTCAGCGCCGACACCGTGGCCGAGCTCGCCAAGGCGATCCAGATGAAATACCAGCGCGTGCCGATGCCGCCGCAGAACCTCGAGGACACCGTCGGGACCTACAACGGTTTCGTCGGTCAAGGCCGGGATTTCGACTTCGGCAAGCCACGGCCGCTCTACACCATCGCCAAGCCGCCGTTCTATGCCGCATGGGCGACGCCGGTCATCCACGACACCAGGGCCGGGTTGCGGATCAACGGGCGCTGCCAGGTCGTGGACATGAACGGCGAGGTGATCGCGGGCCTCTATTGCGGTGGCGAGTCCGCGGGCGGCTTCGGCATGCACGGCCTGGCCCGCTGCACGAGCCAGGGCTTTGTCGCCGGCCGCAATGCCCACGCGGAGAAACCGCAGGCCTGACGAATCACGTCTCCGGGCCAGGGATCGTCGCAGCCCGCAGCCGCGCTCCTACGACCTCGCGCGTTTCCCCGACGCCTTCACCTCTGCGTCTGCTTGAAATACTTCAAATCAGGCGCGGCTTGATCCTTCTTCGCCGGCATCAAGAGTCCGTCCGCGCTGAGGAAGTAGTTTTCCTTACCGATGACGATTTGGTTGTTACCTTCAGTGCAAAACGTTTGGCCAAAGTATGGATGTGGATTTGGGTTGCGCCGGAATGTCTTGTCTACACTCCAAGGCCGCGTCAGCGCGTGATCGAACACGGTGATCTCGTCATGCAGAAGGTTCGGATCGTTCGTGTCGAGATGGAACCGCTCCTTGAAGATCGACTGATTGTCGAAGTGCAGTGGCAACCCGCTTGCATCATACGCGCGAGGCCCCCCGAAGGGGCCGCGCGTTTCGACCTCAAGCAGATCGTAGCGGCCCTCGCCCTTCGTATCGGTCCACTGGCCGATGGAATAGCCCGCATAGGTCGGCAACACCTTCTGCGGGTCGGGCCAGTCACGTCCGTCGGTGAAGATTCGACGAAGCTCGGCATTGGTCAAAACATAGGTCGTTTCCGGCGTGATGACGTATTCCTGCGTGGGTGATGCCATGATGCGCGGCATACCGCCCGGGAGACAGCGGGCGGTCGGGTAGTTACCAAGCCCACCTTTGGCCTGCTCGGCCATGCTGTCTTCCAGGACTTTCTGATATTCCGGGGTCAGCGGGGCTTGCTGCGCCGGTCCCCAGGCTCTGTTCGGATCGAACTTTATCACCTGGCCGCCCAGACGCGCGTTGATGGTGTCCCACTGACCCTTCCAGTTGGGGTATGTGGCGTCATCGGCCGCCTGCGCGACGCCGGCCGTCAGCATCAACGCCGCCACCAGCGCAACCGCCAGTGGACCGTTCGGGCTTCGGTTCAACATGGTTGCCCTCCCCCTGCAATATTGTTTGTTGGATCGACCGATGCGCGCGCCTATCGGCTCACGTTCCAGTCCCAACGCTGCTGCAACCGTCGCAGTCACGGGTCTCCAAGCCGTCGCGCTGAAATCCCACTGCCGCATATCCCCCCGATGTTGCGGACCACGGTGAATGCTAAGCAAACATATCACATTGCATGCCGGAAGCGACGGAAAGCGATATTACGCTCGGTTATGCTGCGGTAAAAATCCGTTATAAGACCGGCGGTTACCAGAGCTAGTTCGCTCCGGTCTGTGCAATCGCTTTGTAGGTTTTGATAAAGCCGTTGCGGGCGTTGGTGACCGTGAAGGTTCCGTCCTGCTGCGCGCTCACTTTGATCCAATAGGCCGGCCCATTGTGCGCCGGCGGCGGCGGCGCATTGGGTCCGAACGGCGGTGCCGCGACCGGCGCCAGGGGCATTGCGGCCAGCGGATCATCGGTCATGTTGGCGATGAATATGCTGGGGACGGTGTATTCCTGCCCGCTAAGCTGGGAGAAGTGCATCTGCCAGAGATCCTCGAGGCCGGGCGATGTGTGCACCACCCTCATGGTCTCGGGCTCGCCGCCTTTGCGCGTACCGTTGTTCATGATGGCGACGCGCGGATGCGTGGCGTGGATCATGACCTCCGAATTCGACGTGGCCTGTCCGTGATGCAGGCCCAGAAACAGGTCGACGGCGCCGATGCGATCGTTGGGACACATCAGCTCGAATTCCTTGTTCCGGGTCAGGTCTCCCAGATGTACGGTGCGGAATTTTCCGAACCTGATATAGACGCCGACCGACATCGGATCTTCGGCATTGTTCTCTCCCGGCTTGAAGCTGGCGCAATACGGATTGGGCGTGCCGGCTCCCGGCAGCGGGGTCTTGATGGTCTCGCCCGCAGAGGTCACTACCTCCACATCGAGGCCGGCGACCGCAATCCGGTCGCCCGGCTTGATGACGGTGTGCTTCGCCTTGGCGTAGAGCTGCGGGTAGGTCTTGGTCAGAAACTCATCGATGACGGGCGCGGGCTGAACGTTGGGGCCGTGGTCGATGAAATGCTTGATCGGGATGCGCTTGGCGAGCTCCGCGACGCCACCCAGATGATCGCCATGCCAATGGGTGATGATGAGCGTATCGATCTGGGTGAGACGGGCATCGAAGGCGGCCGCCATGATGCGCTCGGCATCCCGGACCGCGGCCTCCGGCGCGACATTGCCGGTATCGATAAGCAGGGCTTCGCCGGAGGGTGGAACGAACAGGGTCGCGTTGCCGCCTTCAACATCGATCACATAGATATCGAGGGTGGTTCGGGTCTGCGCGGCGACGCCATCGGGTCCCGATTGAACGAGCAGTGCCGCCAGAGCCGCAACTGCGGTAAGAAAAACAATCCTGCGCATGGCAACCTCCCCTGATCGATCCGGATCGCACGCCCGCCGGCGGAATTCTTCCGATGGTAACAGGCCAGACAAGAACCGGAAAGCCTTGCCTGAAAACCTTGCTTGAACCGCGCGTCAAGTACCGGCTCGCGCCAATTTGAAAAGGCCTCGCCGCACCGGTAGCCGGTCAGCGGTGCCTCCGACACCAGCAAGCGTCGACGGCAAACGCAGTACACAAAAGTGGTGCACAAAGATATCAAGGGAGGATCAAGGAATGGAATGATTCATCGCTGATCTGGTCAAACAATTTCGAAAGCGGCAAGGTCGACCGCCGCGAATTCTGCAAGACCGTCGCGCTCGCCGCCACCGCCGATGCGGCCGGCGACGCACCCATGCGCAGGTTCAAGGTGATCGGCGTCAACCACATCTCCTATAGCTGCCTGGACTACACCAGGGCGCGCGTGCGCGCCGCCGTCAGGGCCAAGGGTCAAGAAATATCCGGCGGGCGCGACGGCAGCCTGCATATGCTCGACCCGTTCAGCTACGATATCCAATTCGCCAACTTCGTCGAAGAAAACGCATTCCGGCGCTAGGCGCAATGCGAGAACCGCCATGGAAGGGTTTGCCGCACAGAAACTCAGCGAGTTCGAGACCGGCAAGATCAGCCGCCGCAAGCTGATCGAATCGCTGACACCCGCCGCCACGACGCTCTACACGGCGGACAGCGCCAACGCGCAGGCCGATCCGACCCTCAGGGCCCAGCTCGTCAATCATATTTCCTATACCTGCCCCGACGTCAGGCAGGCTGCGGACTGGTATTCAATGGTCTTCAACCTGGATCAGGTCGGCGCCACCAAACGGGACGTCGCCCTGCCGTTCGGCAAGAAGGGCGAGCAGCCCTACAACGTCACCGCCAAGGACGTGCCGCTGACACATCTCGTCGTCCGCACAGCCGATCAAAACGCGCCGCCGGCACGGCCGCGGCCAATGCCCACGATTGATCACATCGCCCTGACGGTCGCCGATTTCAACCGCGACAGGGCACGGGCCGAGCTCACCGCCCAAGGGGTCAAGAATGCGCGCGGCGGCGGGCCCGACAGCCTGCACATGGACGATATGTTCGGCTGCGACGTCCAGATCTGCGGGCTGGAGAACAACGCGCTGACGCATGGGTGGAGCGCCGCGGAACTGCAGCTCTCCTCGCCCCCTTGCGGAGTGAGGGCGACACGCGGTGAGCGAAAATCAGATCTCGGCCCGGTGAGGAGGCCTTTCTACCAGCTCAGGCTCGCGGAGGCGCCCTCATCCCACCCTTCTCAGCCGAACTCGGATCTATCCGACTTCGGCCGCTCTATGGATGGCCAAACTCAGGTAAACCTGAGCCCGGTAGATGCGGGGAGAAGGAGCCCGTTGGGCCTGGATCAAGCACTTCGGCGCCAGGAGTCGTCGGCGATCCAGCTGCTCGAACCTGCTCCTACGCCACCGTAATCACGATTTTTCCGAAATGCTGGTTGGCGCGCATCACCGACAGCGCATCGGCAATCTCCTCCAGCGGAAATGTCCGGTCGATCGGCAGAGCGAGCTTGCCGGCTTCGACCGCGGGCCAGAGATCGGCGCGCATCAGGCGGACGATCTCGCGTACCTCCTGCGGGGTGCGGGTGCGGAACGTCACTCCGATATAGTCGATGCGTTTGAGCGCGTGCAGGTCGAAGTTGAATTCGCCCGTCATGCCGCCGAGCCGGCCCACATTGACGATGCGGCCTAACAGCGCCGCCGCCTCGAGATTCTGATTGACGAGGCTCCCCGACACCAGGTCGACGATCAGATCGGCGCCCTGACCGCCGGTCGCCTGCTTCGCTGCCGCTGGCCAATCCGGATCGGTCGAGTCGAGCGCGAGATCGCAGCCGAATTCCTTGAGCCGCGCGCGCCGTCCCACATCGGTCGAGGTGCCCATCACGGGCGAGGCGCCCATCAGCTTGCCGATCTGCATTCCCATCAGGCCGACGCCCGCGCTCGCGCCCGAGATCAGCAGTGCGTCGCCGCGCTTGAGGCGCCCGGCGGTGACAACCGCGTTGTGCATGGTCTGCAGCGCGACCGGAAGGCAGGCGGCCTGCGCATAGGTCATGTTGTTGGCCGGGATGCGAAGCACCCGGCCCCAGTCGGTCACAGCGTATTCCGCATAGCCACCGGGCGCGGAACCCATGATGCGGTCGCCCGCCCGAATGCCCTCGACCTCGCTGCCGACCGCCTCGACCTCGCCGGCGCATTCCAGGCCCAGCCGCGCCCCCACGCCCCCGAACCGGCCGTGCTGATGGCCCGCGGCGATCAAGAGGTCGGCGCGATTAAGGCTCGAGGCACGCACGCGGATCAGGACCTCATTGGGCGCCGGCACCGGCTTGGGCAGATCGCGCAGCTCGACGCCTTCCTCACCCAGAACGGCAGCTTTCATCGGCGGTCTCTCCTGTTAGTGCACGACTTACGTCACCGTCCCGTCATGAATATCCGCCATGCGACACGTTTGCGCATCGGGTGGCTGCCGGGACGCCGATTGCGAAGATCGCAGCCACGAAGGGTAGCAAATGTTTCCGATTCCCAAGAGCGTATTCCTGACGCGCGGCGTGGGGGTTCACCGACAACGGCTCTCGGCGTTCGAGTATGCGGTGCGCGACGCGGATATCGAGCAGCAGAACCTCGTTTCCGTCTCCTCGATCTTGCCGGCGAATTGCGAGATCATCACCCGCCAGACCGGGATCGCGATGCTCAGCCCCGGCGAGATCACGTTCTGCGTGATGGCGCGCGCCGAGACGAACGAGGCCGGACGCCACATCGCGGCGGGTATTGGGCTCGCCCGGCCGAAAGATCCAGGGCACTATGGCTACATTTCGGAGCACCATTGCTTCGGCATGACAGAGGCTGAGACCACCGACTACGTCGAGGACCTGGCGGCCACCATGCTGGCCTCGACGCTCGGCATCGAGTTCAATCCCGATGCGGCCTGGGACGAACGCAAGCGCGTCTATGAAATGAGCGACCACATCGTGCACGGACTTTCGATCACGGCGGCAACCGAAGGCGCGCCGGCAGGCGATTGGACCTGCGCGATTGCGGCGGCGGTGTTCCTGTTCGCGCTCCCCTCCGCGGCAGCGCCATGACGGGTCCGGCCACCTATGCGGTTGCGCCGACATTCCTCGGCATCGCGCGCCATGATCACGGCGCGCCGATCTGCGTTGCCGGCATTCCGCTCGACCTCGGCACCACCAACCGCAGCGGAGCCCGGTTCGGGCCTTCCGCGATCCGGCAGGCAAGCCGGATGCTGACCGACGGGGCGCATCCGCAGCATTGGGTCGATCCGGCCGCTCTGCCGCTCGCCGATATCGGCGACTTTCCGATCGCGCTGGGCGATCTCCCGGCGAGCCTGGCGCTGATTGAGGAACAGGCGCATGCGATCGCGCACCTGGTCACGCTCGGTGGCGACCACGGGATTACGCTGCCGCTGCTACGTGCGCTGGCGAAAAAGCGCGGGCCCGGCGCGCTCATTCACTTCGATGCCCATGTGGATACCTGGCCGGACAATTTCGGGCAGGCTTACGCCCATGGTTGCGTGTTCCACCATGCCATCATAGAGGGCTTGATCGAGCCGCGCCGGATGGTCCAGATCGGCATCCGTTCCCCGGTGTCGCGCGAGGTCCATGACTGGACCTTGGCGCAGGGGGTGACGAGCCTCACGGCGCAAGAGGTGCACGAGACCGGTCCAGCCGCGATCGCCGGCCGCATCCGCGAGATCGTGGGTGACGCGCCGGTCTATCTCAGTTTCGATATCGACGTGCTCGACCCGGCCTTCGCGCCCGGCACCGGAACGCCCGAGATCGGTGGCCTTGCGAGCTGGCAGGCGCAGGCGATCCTGCGACGACTGGGCGGGCTGCGCTTTTCGGGAATGGACGTGGTCGAGATCGCTCCTGCCTATGACGTGGCCGAGATCACGGCGCTCGCAGGCGCCACCATGGCCTGGGAATATCTCTGCCTGCTCGGCCGCGCGCTTTAGGCAGTTCAACGAGACCTGAGGCGTCGCGCGCGGGACGTTCCTCGCCCTCCTCGGACTTGATCCGGGGATTGCGGGGAAACAACTACCTCCGGCCAACGTCATGCGCGCAGCTCCCGCTTGCGGCGACTTTGTTTTCCGGCAGTATAGAGCTCGGCTGCTTGCCGTTGCGGGGCGCAGAACCCGGCAAGAACAATCTCTCGGCTGCGGAGGAAACCATGAAGAAGCTTCTCATCGTCGGCCTTCTGACGCTGCTCACTCTGCCCATCGGATTCGCCGCTTCGGCGGGAACCATTTCCGGGAACATCAAGGGGTCGGATGGGGCGCCGTTTCGCGCCGCCTTCGTGCGGGTCCAGAACGCCAAGACCAAGATGACCATGATGGTGTTGTCGGACGCCCAAGGGAAATACTGGACCGACAAGCTCGATGCCGGAACCTACGATGTCTGGGCGACCTCGGTCGGATACAAGGGCGATCCGGTCCGGCGCAGCAACGTGGCGCTCGAGGACGGCAAGGGTTTGACCATCGACTTCACCATGCAGAAGAGCATGGTCGAGTGGAGCGACCTCACCAAATACCAGGCCGCGACGCTACTGCCGGAGGCGACCGGAAAAGGCGTGCTGATCCAGCAATGCTTCAACTGCCATGCCTTCGGCAAGATCGGCGCGGTCGGCCGCCACGATCAGGCCGGCTGGAAGGGCGCGATCGAAGTCATGCGCCAGCTCGGCGTGGCCCGGATCAAGCCCGAGGTCGAGGATCAGGTCTCGCAATATCTGGCGGTCGCTTTCGGCTCTGATTCCACGACGCCGTCCTCGCCGACGCAATTGCCCGATTATCAGAAAGTGAAACAGGAGCGGGACTATTTCAGCGATGCGGCGCTCAACATCGTCTATGTCGACTACGAGCTGACCGGCGACCCCAAGGATCGTCCCGGCACCGCCAAGCAGGACAAGGACGGCAATCTGTGGATGGAGATGTCGGGCGGGCTGTCGCGATTGAATTCGGCGACCGGCGAAGTCAAAACTTGGCGCCTGTTCAACCTCACCAGCAATTTCATTCATGAAATCCTGCCCACGCCCGACGGTTCCGTATGGCTCACCCTCGAGGCCCAGGGCGGATTGGCGCGGTTCGATACCAAGAGCGAAAAGTTCGAGGTGTTCATCGATCAACAGGCCAACGACAAATTCAACCTGACCAAACCGCTGCAGAAAGATCCTAACGATCCGTTCCCCAATCTTCCCAACCCGGCCGGGCCGCAAGGCGGCGATGCCAGAAGCCATACGGCGGCGATGGATCTTGAAGGCAACGTCTGGGTCTCGGGCCGCCCGCTCAAGAAGCTCGATCCCAGGACCGGAAAGTACACATACTTCTCCGCCGAGGCTCCCGACACCTATGGGATCGCGGTCGATCACGTCGGCAATGTCTGGTTTGCGCAGTTCAATGCCCGAGACCATCAGGACATCGGAGTGGTCGACGTGAAAACCAACAAGGTCACCAAGTTCCAGCCGCCCTCCGAGGTGACGCCGCGACGTCTCAAGATCGATTCGCAGGGGATGATCTGGATCGGAGACTATTTCGGCGGCAGCCTCACGCGCTTCGATCCGAAAACCCAGGAATTCAAGATATTCAAGCTGCCTGGGCCGATGCCCACGCCCTACGGCGTCGCCATCGATCACGCTGACAATGTTTGGTATGCCTCGATGTATACCGACGTCATGGGCCGGCTCGATCCGAGAACCGGCAAGGTGACCGAATATCCGTCACCTTATGGCGAGCGAGGCACCCGCGACATGTTCGAGGACGCCCAGGGCCGGATCTGGTACGGCGCACAACCGTATTTCAAGGCAGGCTACTTCCGGGTTCGCACGGAGTCGGAACGCGCCGCGGCACTGGGGCGGTAGGGCTCGCTTATCCGGGGCGCAGTTCAGCACCTCTTGGCAATGCGCTGCACCCCGGAACCGTCCAGACACGGAGCATGTAACGACGCCGAATCTGCCGTGCGGCACTCCGCCGCGCGGAGCTGTCCTCGGGCCACGCACGCGCAGCCGGGCGGGGGCTGCACCGCGCCCGGGAAAGGGGCGCGAACCGCTGCACAATGGCGGCGCCGGAGGCCAAGGTTTCCGGGGCCTGACCCGGAAGTTCCGCCGCATCGGACGCCGGTTCGTGGCGGCCGTCAGGGGCAGCGCGAGGCTGCTTAACTGAAATTTCACCGGTGTGCGCACCAGCCACGTCGTGGTGGCTGAAAAATCGTAGAATTCTTAAAGGCTTATAAATGTCGGACGTACTACAAAAATCGTCACAGCACGGACCGGCACCGGCAGATGTCCACTCCCGCCAAAACTCCGCAATTGCGCACGTTTGTAGTCTTCGCGATCGTGGCCATCACGGCCGCCATTCTGGCGCGAGGATTCGCGATCTGGACTTTGCGAGGCGACGCGATCGACGACGCAGCTCGCGATGTCGGACATGTCGCCACGATCCTGGCCGCGCAGACTGCGCAATCCATCAAAGCGATCGATGAATCGCTCGGCGGATTGCGGCAGCACCTGATTGCCCTCCAGCAGGGATCGCCGGACAACTTTGCGGCCGCGATCCGATCTGCGGACATACAACAAGCGCTCAACGACAGGATTGCACGCCTGCCGCAAACCGCAGCAATCGCAATTGCCGGGCCTGAGGGTCATATCATCAATCATTCGAATTCCTGGCCGGTGCAGAATGCCGACGGTTTCGAGCGAGATATTGCTGCGTCTTACGAAACCGGCGGCCTTTCCGATCTCCATGTCACCCCCCCGTTGAGCAGCCCGGTCGAAAACGCGAAGATCTTGTTCTTTTCACGCCGCGCGCAATCCCGGCACGGTGAATTTATCGGCTTGGTCGTCATCGGCATCCAAATCGACTATCTCAAGCGCATCTACAACGCCATCGGATCGATGGCGAACGTATCGTTCACGCTCGTTCGCAGCGACGGGTCCATCTTGCTGAGCTATCCCGATGCGGCCGATC
>Ga0179587_10001235_pt1 | contig 11467 bp, 8 predicted proteins | sample CZODoug2_1_08_16_FD_185932 | JGI IMG/M metagenome (GOLD analysis project Ga0179587, IMG submission 185932) | Vadose zone soil fungal communities from Angelo Coast Range Reserve, California, USA - CZODoug2_1_08_16fungal | ecosystem: Environmental > Terrestrial > Soil > Vadose zone | place: USA...
GTCGAACAGGCTGGCCAAGCTATGTCCGGGTAAGACTTTTTTTCTCTGCTCGGAGTTCGGTTCGGTCCGAGGGGAAAGTTGTTCACTCTCGAAAGTTACCTCCCCACATTTCGTAAGAATTATTGGTTCCATATCGAACGTTTAGCCAGTTCGGTAACTTCTTTCTGTTGGCGGAGGCGGACCACAAAGCAGATTTTGGAGGCGTGAAGAGTAAAGGTATTACTGGCTTGTTCTCGGAGGTAACGTGGAGTGAAGACTTTCGGGAACGAGTTGTCCTGATGCCATGCATTCGCTCCGATTTCGCGGCACGACTAGCGGCCGATTTGAGGGCGAGGGGCACCAAACTTTTTTATGGATATTCCGATTTTGGTTCTCCACCTGGTCATATCGAAATCGATACGCGGCAGCTTGAAGGTCTACGCACATTCTACCGAAGAGCCGCCGCGGAGAACCATCGAATCGATCTCGGCATTCACTGTTTGACCAGGCAGCCGCTCATCGATTCGGCAGAGATTCGAAAGCCGATTAAATGCTCGAACGGTCTTCATCGGGACACTTCTCCCCGCTCAATATCTGAGCACCAAACAAGGCATAAGGACAATCCTGAATCTCGCCTTGCTCGATACTGGAGATTCAACGAACGCGGCGCTGGTTAGACCAGCAGTGGATCTGGTGTTCGATGTAACGCTCTTTGCTGCCGAGATCGCTCCGCAAAAGATTCGCGCATTTGCAGTTGTGCCGGCGTTTGTAGCTCCGCTCCTAGGCGGGCACTCTAGGTCGACTTCTCCGCAAGAAGACTTGGGAACGCCGCAAGTTGCTTCGCGTCATCCGGCATATACTTTGCGATGACAAGTGGTTGTCGCGCCAGCCCTCCGGGCCGGCGATCTTATCGCATTCTTCTGGAATATGCGCTGAGCGCCATGCCGGGAAGTAGCATGCGGGATTTCACGTCCCAACACCGTGGCAATCCTAGCCTCATTTTGGGTAAAATGGTAAGATTCCGTGTAGACGACAATCGCCGCCGGCAAACAAAACGCGTTTTGCTGATCGCTTTGCACCAAGGCCACTTTCCATTGAGAGCTTCGGCGCTGTCATCAACGACCCCGATGAGGCGGCGCGCCTACCTTGACGACCAAATCGTAATTCGAGGGCAGATTTGATTGTTCGTGATTGCGAAAGGGACCTGCTGAAAGCGTTGCAATCCGAGCTTTTGCTCTTGAGACTCGGAGAGTTCGACCTTGGACCTACGACCGGTCTGCGGGTTGATGAACGTGCGTGACGAGCAGTAGAACCAAGCGATCGCGCCAATCGCGAGCACGACTGGGAGCAGACGAATCCGACGATTCATATTTCAGCAAAGGAGCCTCTATTTCCAGCCGGCAATATGGTGAACTCGGTACATGCTCGGCTCCGGAACCGAGCAGTAAAGCGTCTACGGTTTTAACGTGAGTTTTTTCTTCCAGGTTGGCGGGATATCTTATGAAAGTGATGGGCGCTTACGCAATCGCTGGTTCGGTAGGCTGTCGGCCGTAGCTTGTGATTTCCTTTGTCGAACAGGCATCCGTTGGTGGAAGCGCATCTTAACGATCCGCCGTATGGAAGATCCGACATCGTTCCGCGGACACACCCGCAATTCCCTCCAATTGAGGGCAAATTGAGAAGAGGGTTAGTCAAGATCAGACCAGCGGTTCAGATGGCTTCGATTAATAGTAACTCTGGCGACGAGACTCGTTACGGAGAGAAGATAATAAAGCGAATTTCTGGTATCTGCCGCGTGCTTGGTTTGTCAGCGGTAGCCAAGCTGCGGGCCGCCGATGTGAAACATTAATACTAAACCATTCATTCAAATTATGAAGCCGTTCAACCCGTGTCGCCGACGCATTGTGATGACGATGTTCGCCGGCGTGAACCTGTTGTTGCTGGCAGGCGAGTTAGCCATTTGTTCGGCTCGCGCGGCAACGCTCCCCAAAACCAACATCGACGATACGCCGCTGCCTCGCGATAGTCACCCGACCACCAGCTATGCGCCCATCATTAAGAAAGTCTCACCCAGTGTGGTGAATATCTATACCTCCAAGACGCTGCGTTTGGATCCGGCTCTTAGACAATATTTGCGCGAAATGTATGGCCTCGACCGAGTGCCGAGCGAGCGGCGTCAGCAAAGTCTTGGTTCCGGCATCATCGTATCAGAGGACGGATACATATTAACCAATAACCACGTAGTGGAGGGAGCGGACGAGGTCAAAGTGGCACTCCCTGACGAAAAGACAGTCTATGACGCTACGGTCGTTGGCACAGACCCGCAGACGGACATCGCCGTGGTTAAGGTCGCGGCGGAGAATCTCCCGGCCATTACGTTCGCGGATAGCGGGAAAATCGAAGTCGGTGACGTGACACTCGCGATTGGAGATCCCTTCGGTGTTGGCCAGACCGTCACGATGGGGATCGTCAGCGCCAAAGATCGTGGCGGTATCGGAATTACCAACTACGAGGATTTCATTCAGACCGATGCGTCCATTAATCCTGGGAACTCCGGAGGAGCGCTGGTGGATGCGGCGGGACGATTGGTAGGCATAAATACCGCCATTCTGAGTCGTACGGGCGGCAATCAAGGGATAGGGTTTGCCGTGCCTGTCAACCTAGCCCGATACGTAATGGAACGCATTGTGGTGGATGGGAAGGTCACGCGTGGTTACTTGGGCGTGAAGATTCAGCCCATTACGTCGGACATAGCAAAGCAGTCCAAGCTCTCGCAACCAGTCGGCGCATTGATCGCCGAAGTCACCCCTGGCTCGCCAGGGGAGCAGGCGGGGCTGAAACCCGGAGACGTTGTTACCGAATTCGACGGGAAGAGTGTGACTGATAGTCGACACTTGCAATTGATGGTAGCGGAAAAACCGCCAGGGTCTCGGGTCAGCATGAAGATTGTTCGAGAGGGCAAAGAGCAGACGTTAACGGCTCAACTTGGTGAATTGCCAGCACAGATAGCATCGCAGCGGGCGGAATCGAACGACCAACAGGATAACCAGTGAGGTAATCAATTGGAGCGCTAAGACCCGGTAGATAGTTCGTTCTCGATGCGCATCGCGAAGAAAAAAGCGCCATAAAAAGATCGAATAAGCCTTGCCTCGTGTTGGTAAAGGAAGCCACATCATGTCCGTCGCGGCCGAGATGAAAGTAGACCATCCCTTGTCGAGGCATCTAGCCATTGGCGCGGAGATAGTGCCCGAAGGAGGAGTGCATTTCCGAGTCTGGGCGCCGGACCGCAAGAATGTGGATGTGATTCTGGAGTCGGAAAATCACGCGCCTGGGCAAGAAGTTTGCTCCAGACTTCAGCCGGAGAATGATGGCTATTTTGCCGGTCACGTTGCCGAGGCTCACGCGGGTGCGCGATACCGATTCCGCCTGGATGGAGGACCCCAGCGTTATCCGGATCCCGCTTCGCGCTTTCAGCCTGAAGGCCCGCACGGCCCGTCCGAGGTAATCGATCCCTTTGATTTCAAATGGACAGATAAGAATTGGAACGGCATTGGCCTCGAAGGCCAGGTGATCTACGAAATGCACATTGGCACCTTCTCGAAAGAGGGAACTTGGGAGGCTGCGGAGCGAGAATTGAACGAACTGGCTGATTCTGGCATTACGGTTCTAGAGGTTATGCCTCTGGCAGATTTCCCCGGTCGCTTTGGTTGGGGCTATGATGGCGTTAACTTGTTCGCTCCGACTCGGCTTTACGGGCGGCCAGAGAATTTTCGTCACTTTGTAAATCGGGCTCATGAGGTTGGTCTTGGAGTGGTTCTCGATGTGGTTTATAACCACCTAGGTCCGGATGGGAACTACTTGGCACAGTACGCTCGCGATTATTTCTCAACCCGCTACCAATGCGAGTGGGGCGAAGCTCTGAATTTTGATGGCTCCAACTCCGGACCCGTTCGCGAGTATTTTTTGGCGAATGTTATTTATTGGATTGAGGAGTTTCATTTAGATGGATTTCGGATCGATGCCACTCAACAGATCTTCGATAGCTCGCAAGAGCATATCCTCGCAGCTATTACCCGAACGGCTCGAGAAGCTGCTCGCCCGCGCTCGACGCTGATCGTCGGAGAGAACGAGCCGCAGAGGGCCATTCATTTTCTCCCTCATGCCCAAGGCGGACACGGTATCGATGCAATGTGGAATGACGATTTTCACCACAGCGCCATGGTGGCGATGACTGGCCGGGCCGATGCCTACTACAGTGACTATCGCGGTACGCCACAGGAATTCATCTCTGCGATTAAACGGGGATACCTTTATCAGGGCCAATGGTACGTATGGCAGAAACAACCGCGTGGAACACCGACACTCGATTTACCGCCTTGGAAGTTTATCAATTTTTTGCAAAACCATGATCAGTTGGCAAACTCGGGCACTGGTAAACGCGCGCACTTGTTGACCAGCCCCAGTCGATATCGAGCGATTACGGCAATGTTCCTGTTGGCTCCGCAAACACCGATGCTTTTTCAGGGACAAGAGTTTGCCGCATCAACTCCATTCTTCTACTTCGTTGATCAGAAGGAGGAGATTGCGCGAAAGGTGGCCAAAGGGCGAGCGCTCTTTCTCGCTCAATTCCGAGTATTGGCGACACCCGAAATGCAAGCGCGTCTTCCTGATCCAGGAAATCCCATGACGTTTGTCCAATCCAAGCTCGATCACAACGAGCGTCGATTACATGCAGAAGAATATGCGGTGCATCGAGACCTACTCCGGATTCGCCGGGATGATTCGACTTTCCACCGCCAGCGTCACAGAGGAGTCGACGGAGCGGTTCTTGGAGCCGAAGCTTTTCTCCTACGGTTTTTCGCTGAAGGCACCGAAGAGGATCGCCTCCTGGTGGTCAACCTGGGCCGCGACCTGCTTCTTGATCCGGCCCCAGAGCCGCTGTTAGCGCCCCCGCAAGGCGCGAGTTGGATCGTGATGTGGGCCAGCGAGGACCCTCACTACGGAGGTTCGGGAATGCCGACCTGGCCGGCCGAAGGTTGTTGGCATCTCCAGGGTGAGACCGCAATCGTGCTACGGCCAAAGCACCGCAAAGAGGAACTTCGTTAGTGCTCCATGAGAAAGAACCTAGAGATCTGGCGCGGCGATCCCTATCCGCTTGGCGCTACGCTTACCGAAGAAGGCGTCAACTTCGCCTTGTATTCGGAGGACGCTACGGCGGTCGAGCTCTGTTTGTTCGACTCACCTGAGCCGGACGCCAACGAGTTGCGCATTCCTGTAACCGAGCAGACCGATCAAACCTGGCATGTCTTATTGCCCGAGATCGGGCCAGGGCAACTCTACGGATACCGTGTCTACGGCGCTTACGAACCAGCTCGCGGTTTGCGGTTCAATCCCAGTTTGGTCAACCGCGGGCTAACTAACTACTGGGGCTATAACAGCATTGGTTTTTTTGCCCCGGAATGCCGGTATTCGAGCAGCGGAGTGACTGGCGGTCAAGTGAACGAGTTCAAACAGATGGTGAAGGACCTTCATCGCGCCGGCATCGAAGTAATCCTCGACGTAGTCTACAACCACTCGGCAGAAGGAAATCATCTTGGTCCGACCCTCTCCTTCAAAGGGATCGAGAACGTCAATTACTACCGGTTAGTACCTTGGGAACCAAGGTATTACATGGACTACACTGGATGTGGTAACTCGCTTGATGCGACTAAGCCGCGCGTCCTGCAGATGATCACCGACAGCCTACGCTATTGGGTTACCGACATGCATGTTGATGGTTTCCGGTTCGATCTGGCCGCTTCCCTTGCGCGCGGCGAGTCCGGAGTGAGCAAATTCGCAGCATTTTTCGAAATCGTCCATCAGGATCCAATCATTTCCCAGGTGAAACTTATTGCCGAGCCATGGGACATCGGGGAGGGCGGGTACCAGGTCGGTAATTTTCCGGTCCTTTGGGCGGAATGGAACGGACGATACCGCGACTCTGTGCGCCGGTTCTGGAAAGGGGACGCCGGGCTGGTCGGTGAGCTCGCCTATCGTCTGAGCGGCAGTTCTGATCTTTACCAATCCACCGGACGGCGACCCTATGCCTCGATTAACTTCGTCACCGCCCATGATGGGTTCACGCTTAACGATTTGGTCAGTTACAACGAAAAACATAATGAAGCCAATGGCGAAGGAAACCGGGACGGCGAAAACAACAACAATTCCTGGAATTGTGGTGTAGAGGGGCCAACCGATGACGAGGCGATCAACACCCGAAGGGATCGACAGCGACGTAACTTCCTGGCAACACTTCTTCTTAGTCAAGGCGTACCAATGCTGTGTGCGGGTGACGAGTTCTGCCGAACGCAATTAGGCGACAACAATGCCTATTGTCAGGACAACCCGATCAGCTGGCTGTCTTGGGAACATGATGTACGTGCCAAGGCGCTGCTGAACTTTACTCGCGAATTGCTAGCGCTCCGAAGGATGCATCCAGTCTTTCGCCGACCTAAGTTCTTCCAAGGCCGGCCGATTCGAGGAGCGACGATTAAGGACATCATGTGGTTTAATTCCACCGGTGCCGAAATGTCGGACGCGGAATGGGACTCCTGGTTTATTCGTTGTCTGGGTATGCTGCTGAGCGGTGCGAGCATGGATGTGCGGGATCGGCGCGGGCGCCCGATCCAGGATGAGACATTTCTCGTTTTGCTGAACGCTCACTATGAGCCGGTACCCTTCGTGTTGCCTGGTCTTCTCAATGTGGAATGGGAACTGGTTATGGATACGGCTCGCCAGCCCTCTTTTATATCGTCGAAGGAAGAGTATCGCTCGGCTGCTTGCTATGATCTGAAGGATCGTTCAACCGTCCTGTTTCGTCTCAAAGCCGGCCTCGAAGCTAGTACTCCAGCGAACCCGGCATGGCGCACCGCGTAACCATGAAGCGAGAACCACAAATCAATCTTCCGATCAAAAAGCCAGCCAAGGTAGATCAGCCTGAGCCGCGGTGGAAGTGGAGCATCATTTACTTCCTTTTTGCACTGTTGATTCTCTGGGGTTGGCAAGACCTGTTTTATCAACTGTCGGTTCGCACCATTCCCTATAGTCAATTCAAAGCGTATCTTGCCCGGCGTGAGGTTGTCGCAGCCGTCATCAAGCAGGACGAAATCGATGGTCGTATCGTTCCGAAAAATCAAACGCCTGAGCGGAGTCCAACGGCGTCTCCTGCTATCGAGAATCAAAAGTCCGGGCCAAGTCCTGGCGCTGCTCCTGACCATGAAGGGCAACGAACACCGACGGAAACTCAACCATTCCTCTTCCGAACCGAGCGCGTCGAGGATCCCGATCTGGTCAAGGAGCTGCAGGCCGCTAATGTTGAGTTCGCCGCCGCACGGCCCGGAATTATCTCGCAGCTATTAGTTGGATGGGTTTTGCCGATTGTCTTCATGGTCGCCATTTGGACTTTCTTGGCGCATCGACTTAATCAAACTGGCGAATCCATCTTTTCTATCGGGAAGAACCGCGCCAAGCTCGTTGCTAACCGCGACACTGGAGTTACGTTCGAAGATGTAGCCGGTTGCGATGAAGCGAAGTTTGAGTTGAAAGAGGTTGTTGACTTCCTCAAGCATCCGAAGCAGTACGAAGACCTCGGTGCCCGGATCCCCAAAGGCGTGCTGTTGGTTGGCCCGCCCGGAACCGGCAAAACGCTGTTGGCGCGTGCCGTAGCTGGCGAGGCAAAAGTGCCGTTCTTTTCGATTAGCGGCAGTGACTTCGTGGAAATGTTTGTTGGGGTAGGTGCAGCCCGGGTGCGCGATCTGTTCAAGCAGGCGAAGGAACACGCACCTTGCATCATATTCATTGACGAACTTGACGCCATTGGCCGGCAGCGAGGTGTCCACGTTGGCGTCGTCAACGACGAGCGTGAACAAACTCTGAACGCTCTGTTAGTCGAGATGGATGGGTTCGAACCTAATGTTGGCGTTATCATCCTTGCCGCCACCAATCGTCCGGAGGTTCTCGATCGAGCTCTGCTTCGCCCGGGTCGTTTTGATCGCCAAGTCGTGGTCGATGCACCTGATCTCGACGGCCGCGAAGTGATCCTAAAGGTGCACGCCAAAAACAAACATCTCGCTGCGGATGTTGACTTGCGCCGCATCGCTGCCGCCACGGCTGGACTATCCGGCGCCGATTTGGCAAACCTGCTAAACGAAGCCGCCTTGCTGGCAGCGCGGCGGCAGGCGGCAGAAATCACTCAACGTGATCTGGAAGATGCAATCGAGAAAGTGGTTGCCGGGCCCGAGCGTAAGAGCCGTCGCCTCGGCGAGGAAGAGAAACGCCGGGTCGCGTATCATGAAGTGGGCCATGCGCTGGTAGCGGCTTACAGTCTTCATGCTGATCCTGTGCACAAGATCAGCATCGTGCCGAGGGGAAGAGGCGCCCTCGGTTACACGATGCAGTTACCATCCGAGGATCAATTCCTGATGACGCGCAGCGAACTCTTGGATCGTATTCGTGGCCTGCTCGGTGGACGTGCCGCAGAGGAGGTGGTGTTTGCTGAGGTCAGCACCGGAGCTCAAAACGATCTGGAGCGCGCCACCGGGCTGGCACGTCAAATGGTCGCTATATACGGAATGAGTGAGCGCGTGGGCTTGGCCAACTGTGTCCAGCGCCAGCCGACGTTTCTCAACGGTCAGGAATTTCAGTTACAGCGAGACTGCAGCGAAGAAACCGCGCGAGAAATCGATGAGGAAGTTAAAAAATTGCTCGACCTGACCTATGAACAAGCGAAGGAAACCTTATCCGTACACCGAGATCAACTCGAGCACGTTGCCGCCGAATTGCTCAAGACCGAATCGATTGACGGACCGACATTTTATAGACTGGTGGGTAGGGAGGTTCCGGCTTTTGGCGAGTCTGGAAATTTGGCTGCCGTCGCCGCTCAATCCAAGGATAAGGTCGGGCCGGCCAAGGCTTGAAATTCACTGACCGATTTATCCCCAAGTTTCGAGTCGAAGGATAGACCGGTCATTCGAAGGGAATTATGAACATGTTTGACAATTCAGCCAAATCACTTGGCACCGCACTGCAACCTTTCGAACCCGCCGCTAACAGCGTTTACCCAATCGAGACGGTGGCAACGTTCGCGCAAGTACCCCGTCGTCACATCGCTGTCTATTTCAAGTATGGTCTGGTGTCGCCGGCCATAGATCCCACGTACGGCGGCTGGTGGTTTAATGATGAGGCCATTCGGACGCTGCGCCGAATCGAATACCTGCGCGGCGGCTGTGGTATCAATCTTACTGGCATCAAGTTGATCATGGAACTAACGAAAGAAGTGGAACTGCTCCGCCAAGAACTCCACTTTCTCAACCGACAATAGGAGAACCCTGGTATGCTACATTTATTGGCTCGCTATTGGTGGGTCTTAGCCCTGCGCGGCCTGTTAGCGGTGCTGTTCGGTCTTTTGGCCTTCTTCATTCCAAATATCACGCTGCTCGCGTTGGTCCTGCTCTTCGGAGCCTACGCTCTCTTGGACGGCATCTTCGATCTTGTATCTGCCATCAGGTCTTCAAATCACCATTGGGCTTTTGTGCTTGAAGGTATTGTCGGAATCATATTTGGAATCCTGACCCTTCTTTGGCCCGGAATAACGGTCATGGTACTCCTCTACCTGATTGCCTTCTGGGCCATCTTTACTGGGGTGCTTGAAATCGTTGCGGGCATTCGCCTTCGCCAAGCGATTGCCAATGAAGTATTGCTCATTTTGATGGGCGTTCTTTCTCTGCTCTTCGGATTTTTGATTATTATCTTTCCGGGTGCCGGCGCTCTTGTGATCGCGTTTTGGATCGGAGCATACGCCCTCGTATTTGGGATCATGCTGATAGCCTTGGCATTTCGTCTTCGCGCTTTTCGTCACTTGGAGGCGTAACAGACAGCAACCAGCCGCGATTTTTTGGTGGTCCATTCTTGCCATTTGGTGCGGATTAGATTCAAGCCCCAGCACTCTACGACGCTGTTTGTGAGTCCAATCTCTGGATTTCGTCAACCCTGATACAGCGCCCGCGGATCCTCGCGCGCCATAGTGTGATGGAGGGGACGCGGAGAGGATGGTGGATCGAGCGCCAATAAAGGAAAAGCCTTTGGCAAGATCTGCCCGGAATAAATTCTTAGCGATACTATCGTGAGTGGGGTCTGAAGGACCCAACAGAGAGTCTAGGTCTGAGGTGTCGAGCCAGCGGGACGAGCCTCAGCGAAGGAAACATCCCGCCCAAGGAAATAATATATGAGTAGCACCCTGACGAAATGGAATCCATTCCGCGAGATGGAAGATATTCAGAATCGGCTGGCTCCATGGTTTGGCCGGATCGCGTTACGCGGTACCGGCGATGAGACGATGACTACGAGCGCATGGGCACCATTGGTGGACATTACTGAAGACGATAAAGAGTATCTCATCAAAGCGGAGCTGCCCGAGGTCAAAAAGGAGGATGTAAAGGTCACGATAGAGAATGGGACCCTCTCCATCAGCGGTCAGCGCAAATTTGAAAAAGAAGAAAAGGACAAAAAATATCATCGGATTGAGCGCTCCTACGGCTCGTTTGTGCGGAGCTTCGCGCTCCCTGAGGGGACGAATGCCTCCAAGGTAGCGGCCGAATTCAAAGACGGCGTGCTGATGGTGCATTTGCCGAAGAGCGAAGAGGCCAAACCGAAGTCGGTGGAAGTCAAAATCAACTAAAGATCCCGCGGGGCGTGGCGGCCGATTCTGATCGGCCGCTTCAGCCGCGAATTGTTCATGTGATGTGTTGGATCGTGGGCACTCATTTCTTAAGTCTCCTTTCGGTTTGCTCCCCCGCGCCAGTTCCAAATGCAGCGCGGAGAGCTTGTCGATGAGGCTCGGCTCGATCAGTTTCCTTTTCCGGAAGAAGTTTTCCTCCGGGTCGACCGGTGATAGATTCGCACTTTCTTCATTTGGTGGATACGCGCTTGCTTCACTTTTTTCGCTCCGTTTATGCAACCTTCAAAGATGCTTGGGATTTCGCGTGGCGAATGGAACGCCATGTCCTTTTATGGCCGATTCGAGCAGATCGTTACTCGGATCCTAACGTTCTTCATCGCCATCATTATTGGCATCGCCCTTTTCCGGCTGATCGTAACGGTCTTTCGGCTGATCGTGCTTGGCGCGCTGAACCCGTTAGGCCACGAGGAATTCGAAGTGATTTTCGGCATGATCATGACGTTGTTGATTGCCATGGAGTTCAATCACAGCATCCTCCAGACAATGGAACGCCTTCACCGGATCATTCAGGTTAAGACCGTGGTGCTGATCAGCATTCTGGCGCTCGCGCGGAAATTCATCATTCTCAATATAGAAGCGACCTCAGCCACCACAATCAGCGCTCTGGGCTTTGCCGTCATTGCGCTCGGAGGAGTTTACTGGCTGATGCGCGAGAGGGATGATCGAAGCGTCGCGGTGCGGAGCGGGCCCCTCCCCGCCATCAAGGAGAGTGAC
>Ga0179587_10001237_pt1 | contig 11461 bp, 8 predicted proteins | sample CZODoug2_1_08_16_FD_185932 | JGI IMG/M metagenome (GOLD analysis project Ga0179587, IMG submission 185932) | Vadose zone soil fungal communities from Angelo Coast Range Reserve, California, USA - CZODoug2_1_08_16fungal | ecosystem: Environmental > Terrestrial > Soil > Vadose zone | place: USA...
CGGTAAGCCGAAGTCATGGTATTTCTCAATTACACCGCGGCTAGTAGCGACCAGTCGTTTCGGCTACTACTTTGAGAATTACCATGACTTCGGCTTACCGACCACCGGTACCCTCACGATTTGGCAGACCAATGGTACGTGCACCAACCCGCCTCCCACTCCGCCGGATTCAAACAAATGTGCCTATGACAATACCGGCACGAATACTCCGCTTCCCGCTACGTTGCAGCAACCAAATGGATTCCAGAATCTTGCTTATAGCCAGAACTTTACAAATCACAACGCGAGTAAGGGAATCCAATTTGACCAGGATCTGGCGTGGTTCAAGAGTGGATGGAAGGGCACGCACAACCTTAAGTTCGGTTATCAGCTTAACCGCCTCACCAACGCTATATCCCAACGTTACAACGTGCCGCTCGTCCAATATTTTGTCGGAAATGCCGCCTATGGACCATTCGGACCAGTGGGTAACGCCAATTGCGCCGCCGTCGAGGCCGCCGACAAGACAACCACATGCCAAGGTAAATACGGTTACATCAACGTTCTGGACTACGGCTCCGGCGGACAAGCTACCAGCTTCAATCACTCTTTCTTCGTCCAGGATTCCTGGTCCATCGCCAAGGGCGTCACCATCAATGCGGGTCTCCGGGTTGAGAGGGAATACCTGCCAGCCGAGAACCAGCCAGCGGGCGGTATCAGCCATCCCATCGACTTCAGTTGGGGCGATAAGATCGCTCCGCGCATAGGAATTGCTTGGAGTCCCATGCGGAACGGAAAGATAAAGATCTTCGGCGGCTATGGCCAGTTTTACGACCAGATGAAGCTCAACCTGGCCATCAGTTCGTTTGGTGGGCAGTTCTGGAGCAACTGCTACTATGCTCTTGATACGTCGAACGTTGCTTCCCTGGCTCCGGTTCGCTCAAGCGACGGCCGCTACTGCGGCGGCATCGGCACCACTTCCGCGAGCCCGGCTAATTTTGGAGCTACTCCGCCCGCCAATATAACCTTCCTGGAAAACAACAACTTCCGTACCAATCCTACGACCTGCTCGACCTGCACAATCACCGAGGAAGGCGTTGCTCCGGGCCTAAAACCGTACAAACAGCATGAAGCGACCGTAGGCGTGGACTATCAGCTAACTCCGACACTAGCGTTCGAAGCCCGCTATGATCGTCGGCGCCTCGACCACGTGATCGAAGACTCGGCACTGGTGAACCCGAATATCGGCGAGACTTTCGTCATCGTCAACCCCGGCCAGGGCGTCAACTCCACCTACGACAAGTTCTACAACTTTTTATATGGCGTGACCAATTCCAATTGTGGATCGGCTTGCCCGCCGACGATTCCGGCGCAGCGCAATTATGATGGCCTGGAATTCCGCTTGACGAAGTCTTCTACGAGGCACTGGTCAGGAATGTTTTCCTATACCTATAGTAGGTTGTGGGGAAATTACACGGGCTTGACCAGTTCGGACCAGGCGGACGGTGGCGGTGGCCGCAATGCGCCCAACAACAGCCGTTCCTTCGACGAGCCGATGTTCTCTTGGAACGCCAACGGCTCATCCTCCAGCGGACTGCTGCCAACAGATCGTCCGAATACGCTTAAGGGCTATGCGTATTATGAGTTGGGCTGGATGAGGCATTTCACGACCGTCATTGGACTCTTCCAAGTTCTCTACCAAGGATCCCCGTTGACCAGCTACCTGGACGTGGGCAACTCGTTTCCGAGCGGCCTCACGGGCGGCGCGTTTCCAATTGACGTCGTAAACCGCGGCAAGTGGGTAAACGTCACCCAGAATCCGACGACCGGTTTGATCACGGTCGGCAGTCCGTTCACCAAGCGTACCCCGTGGTATAACCAGACGGATTTCAACATCACGCAAAACTACAAGATCGGCGAGGCGAAGGTCGTGAGCTTCTCAGCAGTTTTTGCCAACCTGCTGAATCAGCGTTCCGTGACGCAAGTCGAAGGAAATATCGCCAGCGGCTTTAACTTTAACTACATCGCGCCAGGCGGTTCTTTCCCCACCGGTTCCGCCGGTCTTGTCGGCGGTACCAGTGCGGGTACGCCTTTCTACGCTGCCACATTTCATCCGTATGACTACGTGGCTTTGATGAACGCGTCGCCAACGAGCAGGCTTTGCACGCCGACCAACGGCCCACCCAATACTATAGCGCTCCCCAATACTTGCGGTCCGCTCACGGTTAACAGCGGATACGGCCTGCCAAATCGGTATCAGGGTAGCCGGACTATCCGCATAGGACTGCGGTTTACGTTCTAATTGTCCCCGTCACCTAAGCTGTGCGGGGCAGTTCCGCAGTTCGCCGGACTGCCCTTTTGTCTTTGCAGCGAGGTTCCGAACCGAGCAAGACATTTGACTCGGGCCACGATATCTTCACCAGCTAAAATATTCAAATTGAATTGCGCCAAAATGTACATGTCGAATAAGGCCCAGAAAGGTCATATATGAAAACGAAGGTCTTATCGGTGATATTCGGATTGCTGTTGCTTGGGACCGTAGGCGAACTTTCTCACGCAGCCACCTTCACGGTTTATCCAAGCACTTTCTCGGGTAGCCCTGGTTACTCTAACCCGACCTCAGCATACGATGGCAGCTTTACGACCGCTTCCAGCGTGAGCCTAACTCAGCTTCAAAAAGGAGGTAGTGGTAGGTTGGAGGATTGGTTAGGATTTCCAGCTAGGCCAGGCGGTGCGACGGGATTGACGTTGAACATCAATTCTTCCGCTGCGACCGGTCCTGGCGGCCAAGTCCGAATTTCTTATTCCCTCGATGGTGGAAACACCTTCACGTCTGTCTACTGTCTGTGTTACGGCGGCTCGAGGGCACAAGCGACCGACACCATCTCGTTGAGCGACAGTCAGGATCTAACTCAAGTTCGGGTGAGGGCGCAGGCTCTTGCCCAAAGCGTCGGTACCGGGGAGTCGACAGCTTCAAGCTCTGTGTACGAGATCTGGATTTCGGGAAGCGATTAGGCCGGACCATCCGCCTGGAAGGCCGCTCGCCTCGACCCCGTCGAAGCCCGCCGCTACGAATAACCATAAGCGCGTGCGCGACTGGCCGATACCGCGGCCTGCGCGCATAAATTCACTATGACTCAAGACAATTCCGCAAGTTGCTTGAGCGGCACCACGGCAGTCTTGCCATAGTGCTCGCCTTCAAGAATTCGCACCTGGCAGCGCGAATCAGGCTGCCGAATCTCCAGGATTCTCACCGGAGTCCCGTCGGGCACCATGAGAAGCTTTTGTGACGCAATCAAAAGAGACAGCCCCACATCGTCGCTCGCCGCTTCCAACTTCTCTCTCTCCTCAGCGGCTTGCGCATCCACGGACACCAGAGCGAAAGAGAGTTTGCCATCAGCGCGAAGTCTTGCGCAGCGGCCTACCCAGGAAGACGGCGCCGGAGGCGTCGCGGGCGAAGGCGGCACTGCGTGCTCCAGCTTGCCGATGAACCGGTAGCCGCGCTTCGGCAGGGTTTCGACGAAACGGGGCTTCTTCTTGTCGTCGCATAAGGCCAGGCGCAACTTCTTGATGGCTGTGTTGAGACTGTGATCGAAGTCCACGAACGTGTCTCCGGGCCAAAGTCTTTTCTCAAACTCTATGCGTGTGACAACTTCACCCGGCCGCTCCATCAGCATGGCAAGCGCTTGAAACGGTAGAACTTGCAGCCTGATTTTGCGGCCTGCTTTGTAAACTTCTCCCGCGCGAAGATCCACCTCGAACACATCAAACCGTACGACGCCCGAGGATTGGCCGGGAGACGGCATGGATTCTCTTGTGCCTGCGATGACTATAACACTCCTCGGAAAAACCGCGATGGGGTCAGCGCCTCTCGATTAAGTCCCGTGTTTCCATGGTGTTCGTTGTTCATCCACAGTCGCTTTTCAGTTCATTCGCAGTGCATTGCACTCCAGAAAGGAATGCGGCAGAGTGCGCGGCATACAAAGGCGCTGGGCAGTTGACACGAGCCAGGATAAAAGACAAATCAGCATTAACGGCGCCAGCAAATTAGAAAGAGGAGGGTCCCATGAAAAAGCAATCTTTTCTGATGGCAGGTGTGCTGGTGCTCTCGAGCATGGCGGCGACTCAAGTCGCGCGAGCCCAGGAGACCATGGTGGTGGACATTCCCTTTGCCTTCACGGCGGGCAACGCTACGCTTCCGGCCGGTGAGTATCGCGTCCAGAAAATGGATCGAAATTCAGCGGTGCTTTTGATTCACTGCTGGGACGCGCGCGCCTCAGCCTTGGTGATTACCAACGCAGCCCAGGCAAAAGAGCTGCAAACCGAATCGAAGCTGGTCTTTAACCGTTACGGCAATCGCTACTTCCTTTCGCAGGTCTGGACGTCAGGATCCATCCGCGGAAGGCAACTCCCGATATCGCCGCGAGAGAAAGAGATGCCGCAACTGGCTCGCAACGAAACGAAAACCGAAATTACGCTGGTTGCCCGCCTGTCCCCCGCCAGGCCGTGACGTGACCTCAGCCCCAATGGCAATCTAGCGGACTAGAAGCCGGAGCCCTCAGCTCCGGCTTCCTTTCCTTTTGTCGAACCAATTGCTTCAGGGCCGCCCCGCCGAGCCAGAGCTTTTTCTCCTTTAGACATGCCAGGTTCCCCGCCACACGTTGGGAAATCACAGCCACTCGTTGCGGTTCCTTCTGACTCAACGTGAATGTCTCCTGTCTCCTAGGGTGACATTTTCACGTTGCTGTTCAGGGGTGACAGAATCATGGAGCCAAAACACATCACTCCCGACCCTGGTCGGATTGAGGCTTCTGCGGTATCATCTTTTCCTTCGGAAGGCCGGTTGCGGAACTGACCTCTGACGCGATCCAGGCGAGGCGAGCCATGGCGCATCACGGCCCCTTCATAGTCGATTTCTCTACCCGTTGTTCCACGCTGCGTTCTTGCGCTTATCCCCATCACAATCGCACTCGAGTTGGCGCTTCTCCTCCTGGGATATTTCAGCGTGCGAGGCGCGTTTCTCCTAACGGTTATCGCCGTAAACATCTGGTATGCCGTTCGCGATCGTGCTTTCCGTCGCATATCTACGATGTATGTGAGGTGATATATGGCAACCGAGAGTCATTCCCTGGAGTTTGCAGGAGGCAATCACGGCAGGCGACGTCACATTTGCGCCTTCTTCAACAGCGCCGACGAGGAGCACAGAGTGCTTCGCTCGTTCTTCAAAGATGGCTTCGACCGGGGGGATAAAGCCTTCCATCTTGTTAACCCCGAGCTACGCGAAGACCATCTCAAGCGGCTTGCCAAGGCAGGTATCAATGTGCAAGAGATGATGGGCACCGGCCAATTGGAGGTGCGGCCGTGGCAAGATGCTCCGCTCCGCGGAGGCCGGTTTGACCAGGAAACCTGGCTGGCCTCGTTCGAACAAGTGCTTCAGTCCGGGCCTGCGGCAGGGTACGCACAGACAAGATTCCTGGCGCACATGGAATGGGCGCTCGTCGACTTACCAGGCGTCGAAGACCTGATCGAGTTCGAGACGCGGGTCAACTACGTGGTTCCCAAGTACGACGATATAGTGATCTGCGCGTATGATCTGTCGAAATTTGGCGCGAGCGTGGTGATGGACGCCTTGCGGACGCATCCCGCCGTGATTGTCGGTGGGTTACTGCAGGAGAACCCGTTCTTCGTGCCACCGGACCAGTTCCTCCTCGAGATAAAGAATCGACGGCCGCTTCGCAGGAGCGCAAGCGCGGCGAACTAAATGCCCATAGACCCAGATCTGAGATCCCCGTTTGTATGTCTACTACGCGTGTGAGGTGATATATGGAAACCAAAAATCATTCCGTGCAGTTTGCCGGAGGCAATCTCGCCGGGCAACGTCACATTTGCGCTTTCTTCAACAGCATCGACGAGGAGCACAGGGTGCTTCGCTCGTTCATCAAAGATGGCCTCGAGCGGGGGGAAAAAGCTTTCCATATCGTTGACCCCGAGCTACGGGAAGAACATCTTAAACTCCTCGCCGAAGCAGGTATCAATGTGCAAGAGACGATGGACACCGGCCAATTGGAGGTGCGGCGTTGGCAGGATGCTTACCTGCGCGGGGACCACTTTGACCAGAATGCGATGTTGGCATTGATCGAAGAGGTGCTCCAATCGGCCGATACGGCCGGGTACCCGCTCACCAGACTGGTGGCCCACATGGAATGGGCGCTGCTCGACAAACCCGGCGTCGATAACCTGGTGGAATACGAGACACGCCTCAACTATGTGCTTCCCAAGTACGATGATGCAGTGGTGTGTACGTACGATCTGTCGAAATTTGGCGCAAGCGTGACAATGGACATCCTGCGCACGCACCCGGTGGTGATCATCGGCGGGGTGCTGCAGGAGAACCCGTTCTTCGTGCCACCGGATCAATTCCTCCTCGAGATAAAGGAGCGACGGCCGCTTCGCAGGAGCGCAAGCGCGGCGAACTAATGCCCAGAGACCCAGATCTGAGATCCCGCAGATGGGCCAAGCAGACTGATGCGCGACCAACTGGTATGTGCACTTATCCGACAAGGAGGCAGACGTTCGGAAGAGAACCGCGCGCTTCCGGGAGGATCACCCGCTTCGATAAATCGCTAGGGCGCAGTGCCATGGAGGCACATACAATGAAATGTGCGAGGTGCAGATGGTTTCGATGCCGACTGTGAAATCTGAGTTCAATTAATGTAATGAGGTGATATATGGAAACCAAGAATCATTCCGTGCAGTTTGCCGGAGGCAATCTCGCCGGGCACCGTCATATTTGCGCTTTCTTCAACAGCATCGACGAGGAGCACAGGGTGCTTCGCTCGTTCTTCAAAGATGGCTTCGACCGGGGCGAAAAGGCTACTCACATCGTGGATCCTGAAAAACGGGAAGAGCATCTGAAGCGGCTCGCGGAAGCGGGTATCAATGTCCGGCAGGCGATGGACACGGGGCAGCTCGAGTTGCGGCCATGGCGGGAAGCTTACCTCCGCGGAGATCGGTTCGACCAGGATGCCGCGGTGGCTTTAATCGAAGAAATACTCCAGTCGGGCGCAGCGGCCGGCTACGCGCTCACCAGGCTGGTGGGACATATGGAATGGGCACTGCTCGATAAACCAGGCGTGAACAATTTGGTGGAATATGAGACACGCCTCAATTATGTTCTTCCCAGGTACAAGGATCCGGTGATCTGCACCTACGACCTGTCGAAATTTCCAGCCAGCCTGGTGATGGATATCATGCGGACGCACCCGGTCGTAATTATCGGCGGCATCCTTCAGGAGAATCCGTTCTTCGTTCCTCCCGATCAGTTTCTCCTCGAGTTGCAAGAGCGACGGTCGGTTCGCAAGAGTGCAGGCATGTCGAACTAAATGCCCACAGAACCGCATACTGAGAGTGTCGCGCTGCGAACAGCGCTCCGAGAACTGGTGGCACTTTCGACAATCCCGGCGGCGTGGGTGGGAAGAGAACCGCCTATCATTGCCGCCGGGCTCGCCGATGTGCTGGTCGGATCGCTGCAACTGGATTTCGCCTTTGTGCGTTTGTGCGACCCCAAAGGGGGCGGCGCGATTGAAGTGATGCGGGGTTACGCATGGAAAGCATTCCCCGAATGGCTGCAAACTCACCCGGGCGTCGTCGGCCCGTTTTCGTGTAAGGAAATCGTTGCCGACCTTGGCGGCGCGGAGCAATGCCGCGGTGTTGTCATTCCCATTGGCGTCAATGCCGAGGCTGGCCTGGTCGCTGCGGCGTGCAATCGCAAGGACTTTCCCAGCGAGATTGACCAATTGCTGCTTTCCGTGGCGGGGAATCACGCCGCCGCAGCGTTTCAGAACGCGCGCCTGCGCCACGAACTCGACGCGAAAGTGGCGGAACTCCGTCAAGCCCGCGACGAACTCGAGATGAAGGTGGCGGAACGGACTGCTGATTTGCAGCGGAGCGAGGCGAATCTAGCTGAAGCGCAGAGGCTGAGCCACTGCGGCAGTTTCGCCGTGAATGTCTTCAGAGAGGGAATCTACTGGTCCGAGGAAACCTATCGGATCTTTGAGTGCGATCCGGCGAACGAACCCACACTGGAGTTCATACTGGAACGAACGCATCCCGAAGACAGAGCCCTCGTCCAGCAAGTCAGCAATCAGGCGCAACAGGAGCGGAGGCATTTTCATTTAGAACATCGACTGTTGATGCCCAACGGGTCAATCAAACATATCGAGGTTGTGGCCCATGCGGTAGAAGGACACGAATCGGGCAATGTCGGATTTGTTGGCGCTGTGCTGGACGTTACCGAGCGCAAGCAAGCCGAGCAGAAATTCCGTGGGCTTCTGGAATCCGCTCCGGATGCCATGATAGTGATGAGCCGGCAGGGCAAAATCGTGTTGGTCAATGCACAAGTGGAGAAGCTGTTTGGGTATCAGCGGGAAGAACTCTTGGGACGGGAGATTGAGATTTTGGTGCCAGAACGGTTTAGGGGCAGACACCCCGAACACCGCACGGGGTTCTTCGCCCAGCCTCGGGTGCGGCCGATGGGTGCGGATCTGGAGCTGTACGGACGGCGGAAAGACGGTACGGAGTTTCCCGTGGAGATCAGCCTCAGTCCGCTGGAGACGGAGGAGGGCACGCTTGTCTCCGGTGCCGTCCGCGACATCACCGAGCGCAAGCGCGCAGAGGAGGCACTGCGTAGGAGCGAGGCCTACTTAGCGGAAGGACAAAGGCTCACCCATACAGGTAGTTGGGCGTGCAATATCGCTACCCGAGAGATCCTTCACTCCTCCGAGGAACACTCCCGCTTGTATGGCTTCGATGCGGAGAGGGGGATACCTTCATTCCAAGAAATGGCACAGCGTATTCATCCAGAAGATCGAGACCGCCTCGTTGAAATCGCCGAGGGAGCAAGCTGCGAGGGAAAGGATTTCGAGGCGCATTTCCGAGCCGTTCTTCCAGACGGCACGACGAAATACGTGCATGGTGTAGGCCATCCTGTTTTCAACGCGTCCGGCGACGTTGTTGAATACGTGGGTATCCTGATGGACGTGACCGAACGCATGCGGGCGGATGAAGAGCGCGAGAGATTGCGCCAGGTACAGGCTGATCTTGCGCACTTAAGCCGGGTGACGACGATGGGCGAGCTGACTGCTTCGCTGGCGCACGAGATCAGGCAGCCGATTTCCGCAGCAGTAACAAACGCTAAAACCTGCCTGCGATGGCTTGGTCGCGATGACCCCGATGTGGCAGAGGCGCGCGAAGCCGCATCGAGACTCGTTAAAGACGTAACGCGCGCGGCTGACATCATTAGCAGAATCAGCTTGCTGTTCAAGAAGGGCCCGCTGCAGCGGGAGCTGGTTGATGTAAATGAACTCATTCAAGAAATGATTGTCCTGCTGCGCAGCGAGGCGAACCGCTACTCGATCTCCATCCGCACCGAGCTTGCCGAGGATCTTCCCAAGGTCATGGTAGACCGTGTGCAACTCCAGCAGGTTTTCATGAACCTCATGCTCAATGGCATCGATGCCATGAAGGAAACTAGTGGCGGAAGTGAGCTTACCATCAAGTCGGAAGCCGGCGATGGTCAGCTGCTGATCTCGGTCAGCGATACCGGCGTGGGATTGCCCTCGGAGCAGGCCGACCAGATCTTCAGGGCATTCTTTACGACCAAGGATAACGGGACTGGTATGGGGCTGCCCATCAGTCGGTCGATCATTGAGTCGCATGGCGGCCGCTTGTGGGCCGCCGCTGCCTCCGGGCGGGGTGCCACTTTTCAGTTCACCCTGCCCGCGACGGTCGCGGCCCACGCATAACCTCCTGACACAGTACTGAATGGGGAAAATCGCCGCCGATTGCTGGGCTGGCTCGTCGAACCCCTACGGTACGAATAAACGTCGCGAATCTTCCCCGCTTGTCAGCTCGAACCATCCTGCATAGACTCCTCCAGAAGCACCCAACCTCATTCGAGCGGCCAGGCCGATGAATCAAGAAGACTTTCAATCCGGCGGCGAACGCTTTCCCCTCACGCGCCGCTCCGTCATCGAAGCCGTACGCAGTATTGATGCCGAGGAACGGGAGCGTGCCCTGGAAGCGCTGTGCGCAGCGTACTGGAAGCCCGTGTATAAGTACGTGCGCTTAAGATGGAACCGGCCCGCCGACGTGACGCAAGATCTCACTCAGGGATTCTTCGTGGAATTGCTGGAACGCGAATTGCTCGAAAAGTTTGATTCGAAGAAAAGCCGTCTACGGACCTATCTGCGCCTCTGCGTGGACAGCTTTGTGATGAACGAAGACAAGTCCGGAAGACGGCAGAAGCGTGGCGGAACTGTGCCGCACATCGCGCTGGATTTTGCCGGCGCGGAAGAGGAACTCGGTGCGACAGTGATGGATCCCGCCGCAATTCCTTCGCCCGAATCGCTCGAGGAGTTTTTCGAAAAGGAGTGGGTGCGAAGTCTTTTCGCCTTGGCCGTCGAGGATTTGCGTGAATTGTGCGTGGCCCGTGAGCGGGAAAGAACCTTTCGCCTGTTCGAGTCGTACGAGCTCGACGGCAACAAACAAATCACTTACGAGCAGCTTTCGAAAGAGTTTGGAATTCCCGTGACCGACGTGACCAATGCGCTGGCGTGGGCGCGCCGCGAGTTTCGAAAGATCGCTCTCGAACGTTTGCGCGAACTCTGCGCCACCGAGGAAGAATTCCGGCGCGAAGCGCGCGCCGTTTTTGGCTGGGATTCGAAATGAGATTCCTTTCGAACGCCGCACTCGAAAGATTGCGCGACGGCGCGGAGGCGCCCGATCTCGCCGGCACGCGCTACCGTTTGCTCGAACGCATTGCGCGCGGCGGTATGGGAGTTGTGTACGCCGCGGAAGACCAAAATCTCCAGCGTCGCGTGGCGCTGAAAGTACTCGATGTCCCGGGAATAGACGGCGATCTCGCAAACCGGCTGCTCCGCGAAGCGCGCGTGCTGGCCGCTCTCGAGCATCCCGGCATCGTGCCCGTTCACGATGTGGGAACACTCGCGGATGGCCGCGTGTTCTACACCATGAAATTTGTGGAAGGAAAACGCCTCGACAAGTTCATCGAGTCGGTCGCGTCCGTCCCGGACCGCTTGCGGCTTTTTCTACGCATTTGCGATGCCGTTGCCTTCGCGCATGCGCGCGGCGTGCTGCACCGCGATTTGAAACCCGCAAATACCATGGTCGGACCGTTCGGCGAAGTGCTGGTGATGGATTGGGGCCTCGCGAAAATTCTGCGCGAACGCGCCACGCTAGATGCACAAGAGATGGATCCGGACGCGACGATTTTTGAAAAACCGAAGCATTGGGCCGATTCCAATGACGCGTCGCAGAGTTCCGCGGTGACGGAGCACGGCACCGTGATGGGCACACCCGGCTACATGTCGCCGGAACAGGCGCGTGGGGATGTGCAACATTTGGACGCACGCAGCGATATCTATTCGCTCGGCGCTCTGCTGCGATTCTTGCTCACCGGCCA
>Ga0179587_10001238_pt1 | contig 11442 bp, 10 predicted proteins | sample CZODoug2_1_08_16_FD_185932 | JGI IMG/M metagenome (GOLD analysis project Ga0179587, IMG submission 185932) | Vadose zone soil fungal communities from Angelo Coast Range Reserve, California, USA - CZODoug2_1_08_16fungal | ecosystem: Environmental > Terrestrial > Soil > Vadose zone | place: USA...
AAGCCGGATGGAGCATCCGGCTTTCGCAAAGCAAAGTAGTTTGGTGGACGAGACCGGGATCGAACCGGCGACCTCCTCGTTGCGAACGAGGCGCTCTCCCAGCTGAGCTACTCGCCCACGAGCAGCGAAACAATTTTAGCAAACGGTCAGGTGCTTGCCAACACGCGTTCCGCTACCTGTAAACACGCAAGAGCGTAGAATGCTTCCCTGCTGGCCGGATGCTGCGCCCTTAATATCGAACGCTTAATCTGTGAGTTACTCTTACGGCTGGTCGATCGATCCGCCAGAGCGCTGCGCCACAATCTTCTTGACGTTCTGATACAGCGCACGTGCCTGCGGAATCGCTTCGACGGCTTTCTGGACTTGCGGATCGGCTTCCAGCAAAACCTTGAAGCCTTCCTGCTGGTTGAACGCCGACATGAAAACTTCCTGCTTGATCTTGCGCTTTATCCAGTCGGCGCTTTCAGCCATCTCCGGTTCGGTGTAGCGGACGTTGTGCTTGCTCAAATACTCGCGGAAGACTCGCATCACGTTCTCGTCGGCCTCGAACTCCTTCGTAATCGTGGGCTTGCTGCCGAGATAGAAGCGAGTAAAGCCGCCTACGCCCGTTTCGGCGGGCCAGAACACGTCGTCGCGGTAGAGCAACTGTTCGAACTTCGTCAGTTTAGGCGCAGGCACGACGATGTCCGGCGTGATGCCGCCCCCGCCTGTCACCTGGCGTCCGCTATCCGTCAGTTTCACTTCCGTCGGATGATCGGGCACTTTGCGTTCATAGTGATATTCATAGAGTGAAACTGATTTGTAGTCCCGCTGAATCAGCCGTCCGCTCGGCGTGTAGTAGCGCGCGGTAGTCAGAGCCAGTCCCGTGTTCTCACTCAACGGCGTTACGGTCTGCACAAGACCTTTTCCAAACGTTGTCTCCCCGACGATCAAGCCGCGGTCATGGTCCTGCACCGCGCCCGAGACAATTTCTGTCGCCGAGGCCGAATTGTTGTTCACCAGAATCACTAACGGCACGGTCACGCCCTGATTCCCGCGCACCGCGTAATATCGCCTCTCCGGGGATGACCGCCCATGATGTGAAACGATCAGTTGGTTCTTATCCAGGAACATGTCGCCAACCGCGACCGCTTCGTTCAGCAGGCCGCCCGGATTTCCGCGCATGTCCAGAACCAATCCATCAAGCGAAGAGGCGCTCAACTGTCTTAGCGCGTCCGCAATTTCGCGATCCGTCGTCTCGTTGAATCCGGACAACCGGATGTAACCCACGCCCTGCTTTAGCATGAAGGCAATATCTACGGAATGCCGCGGTATCTCGTCGCGCGTTACCGTGAAAACGAGTTGTTCGGAATACCCTTCACGTGAAACCGTAATCTTGACGACCGTCCCCTTCGGTCCCTTCAACATGTCCGCGACTTCAGTAGTAGTCAGTCCATCCGTGGACTTGTCATCGACTTTGACAATCACGTCGCCTGGACGGATTCCTGCGTTGTACGCTGGCGCTCCGGCATACGGCGCCATAACCACTGTATGGTTTTCGCGCGGCGCGACGATCATGCCGACGCCGTAGTACTTCCCACGCTGGTCTTCCCGCAGCAGGGAAAACTGCTTGGCGTCGAAGAAACTGGAATGGGGATCGAGCATACGCAGCATGCCCGGAATGGCGCCTTGGTAGACGGCTTTATCTATGTCGACATTATCGGCGTAATTGTTCTGGACTACGTTGAGGACCTTCGTAAAATCCCGCACGGCCGTCTGGTAATCGTCCGCCGAGGCGGTCGTGGCTCGCACGTTGGGGCCGTAAATGCCACCCAATACGGCGGATACCAGCAGTACAACCACCACAACTACAAGTCCGCGATGCTCTGAATTCATCTCTTACCTCGCGTGACAGCTCAGGCTAAAATTATAGCACACCGTATCCGCCGTAAAGTCCGGTTTGACAGGGACTGACACCCTTTCTATGATGCCCATGGACCCTTTAGACGGCCCTCAACGCAATGTTGAGCATTCCTCACATGATCGTGGTGTTCATTGTGGTTCTGGTGGTGTTCGGGCCACAGAAGCTGCCGGAGCTTGCCCGCAGCCTCGGCAAGCTCATGGCGGAATTCCGCAAGGCTTCCACGGATTTTAAGAGCGCGTTTGAAGAGGAAATGCATGAAATGGAGCGGCAAGCTCTCCAGGCCGAGCGCAAGAAGGCTGCCGAAGCCACTGCCGCCTCGGCAGCGGCTTCCGAGACCAGCCAGCCTCCCGCTACCTCAGGCCCCACTGACGCGGATGCACCCCCAAGCGAGCCGCCGATTGAATCCCACGCCGCAGCGGACCCGGTTATCTCCCCGGTTGCCGAATCGGTTCCGCGCTCCTCGGAAGAGCCGGCCGAACCCAACTCTGAGGGCGCCGCCATCACGAGTCCCCAAGAAGCTCTCAATGACCACCGCTCCCCGGCCTGACCGTGCCTGAACCCGAATCCAATACGCAGATCACGATAGCCGCAGAAGAGCCTGCCGGCGCGATGACCTTTTTCGAGCACCTCAGCGAGCTTCGCAAACGCATTATCTACTCGCTTTACGCGATCGGCATCGGCGCGTTCATCGGTGTGTACGTCTCGAAATACATCATAAATTTCATCATCAAGCCCATCATCAAGGCGCTCACGGAAGCGCACCTCAATGCCGAGCTGGTCTACACGCACCCCGCGGGATACCTGAACACTTACATTACGCTCGGCGTGTATATCGGAATCGTTCTTGCTTCGCCCGTTGTTCTCTATCAGGTTTGGCTTTTCGTCGCGCCGGCTCTTTACAAACACGAGCGGAGCGCCGTCACCGGATTTATTTTCTCTACCGTGTTTCTATTTGTCGCGGGGATCGCTTTCGGCTACTTCATCACATTGCCGTACATCCTGCGATTCCTTGTCAGTTTTCAGGGCCCGATTAGTTCGATCAAGCCCATGATCACCGTTAACGAGTATTTCGACCTGGTTTTGTTGATATTGCTCGGGCTCGGATTGGTGTTTGAATTGCCAATTTTGATTTTCTTTTTGTCGCTCTTCGGCATCGTCACGCCGAAATTCCTCTGGAAGAATTTCCGTTACGCCATACTGGTCATCGCCATCGTGGCCGCCATTGTGACGCCCACTCCTGATGCCATGACCATGCTGATCTTCATGGCGCCCATGGTCGGGCTTTATTTTGTCGGGATTGCCGTTTCTGCCGTCGTGACACGGCGGCGCGAGCGGCGGCTGGCTACACCGGTGGAGGCGCGCTAAATGACTTCGTTTTCTAGACTAGTTCTGCGAATGACGTTAGTTCTTTGTGTCCTTCCCGCCGGCCTCACCGGTTGCAAGGCAAGCGGGAACGAGTCGTCAGGCACTGCGGGCCAGCCACCAGTTACGAGCGCCGTCGCTTCCGTTGCGCCGCAGACTGCCGACGATGCCCCTCCGCCCGAAAAGACCGGCGGCTTCGATGGCAAACGCGCCTTCGCTCACGTGGCCAAACAGGTCAGCTTTGGTCCGCATCCATCAGGCTCTCCGGCCATCGCAAAGGTGCAAGACTATTTGCTCTCCGAACTGAAGAGTTACGGCTGCACCGTCGAGACGGACGCTTTCAGTTCAGACACACCCATAGGCCGTATCTCCATGAAGAATATTCTGGTGAAAATTCCCGGCGAAAAACCTGGCGTCATCGTGCTGGCCACGCACTACGATACCGCCCCGTCAGCGCGCGATCCGCGCACCGGGGAAGTGCACCAAATGCCGACTTTTGTCGGAGCCGATGACGGCGGCTCCTCGACAGGCGTGATGCTGGAGTTGGCTCGCTTGCTCTGTGCAAAGCGTGGACCTCGCGCGGTTTGGATAACCTTCTTCGATGGAGAGGAGGCCATGCACGACTGGAGCGATACGGACAGTCGCTATGGCAGCCGTCAGATGGCCGCCCGCTTGTCCACCAGCGGCGACATTAGGAAGGTTAAGGCATTTCTGTTAGCTGACATCGTCGGCGGCCGCAACGCGCGGTTCCTGCGCGAATCGAGTTCCACGCCGGCATTGGTCGATCTCGTTTGGAACGCTGCGGCCAAACTGGGCTACTCTGCTATTTTTCTAAGTGAGAGTACCGCCGCCCAAGATGACCATGATTCTTTCTTGAAGCGAGGTGTTCCCTCGGTCGATGTGATCGGAGACTTTTTGAACAACGGTTACTGGCACACTCCGCAGGATACCCTCGACAAAATCAGCCCAAAGACACAGGCCATCGTTGGGCACGTTTTTCTGGAAAGCGTCAAGCAGTTACAGGAGAAATAGCGAGCTCCCAGCTAGGAAGTCTTGAAACTATTGTGTATGGCGGAAATAGAATCAGTCATCCACGGAAGCGACAAGCTCACAAACATTTTTGGCTATTGGCCGACTTTTCACGACGCCGAAGTGATCGAGATACACTTTTGGCGGGGTGACATCGATACCGATAACAACAAGTATGTTTTCCCAGTTTTGACTGCCAAACTGCATCTTTGGGAAGTGACACGGGAAAAACTGAAAATGGAAGCGAGATTGCCTAGCCGTCTTTTCTTAATGAAATTGTGCTAGTCTTCGAACCGAACATCTTTGCCCTTTTGCACCACCGAGTGCTTCCCAAAATCCTCGTCATTCCGGTACGGAAAATCCGAGCGGTAATGGCTCCCCCGACTCTCTTCTCGCGCCAGCCCTGAGCGTGCGATCAGCAGCGCCAGCGCATGCAAGTTTCGCACCTCATGTCCCTCGCGTCTGGGCTTTTCGGATTTCGGCGGCCCCAACGCTTGCAGTTGCTCGATCGCTTCCGCCAATTCCTTCTCGCTGCGCAAGATCCCGACTTCGCGCCACATCACGTCTCGAATCTTCGCCAGCGTTGCGCAGGCCGGCGACGGCTTTGAAGTGGCCTTCGCTGCTTCTTTGTGCGCCGCCGTAGAATTTCCAGGCATTGGCGCTGGACTCCCCGGCAGCGCCGCACCGCTTCGCTTTGCGACCGGTGCATCCTTCATCATTGCCTGCCCCGCGCGCGCGCCAAACACCAATCCTTCAAGTAGGGAATTGCTTGCCAATCGGTTGGCGCCGTGAACGCCCGTCGCAGCCGTCTCGCCCGCAGCATACAACCCTGGGAGCGAAGTCCGGCCCCACAGATCGGTCTTCACTCCGCCCATCATGTAATGTGCAGCAGGGCATACCGGTGCCATGTCGCTTGCCAGGTCAAGCCCGTAGCTCGAACATGTCGCATAGATTCGCGGGAACCGTTTCTTTAGAAACTCTTCGCTCATCCTCGTCATGTCCAGAAACACATGGGTACTTTGCGTGCGATGCATCTCGCTGACAATCGCGCGCGCCACGATGTCCCGCGGGGCCAGTTCCTGCGCTTCGTTGTAGCGCTTCATGAATCGCTCTAAGCCGATATTGCGCAGCACACCGCCTTCGCCCCGCAGCGCTTCCGACAGTAAAAACCGCGGCGCGCCCTTGACCGCCAGCGCCGTCGGGTGAAATTGCACGAACTCCATGTCGGAGAGCACCGCGCCAGCCTCGTACGCGATGGCCATGCCGTCTCCCGTGGCCACTTCCGGATTGGTCGTCTCCCGGTAAATCTGTCCCAGCCCGCCTGTCGCCAGCAGCACTGTTCCGGCTCGCAGCTCATGCTCCGAGCCGTCGGTTTCATCAATGAAGCAAAGCCCCACCACGCTCCCGCGCTCCACAATCAATTCCGTCGTGAAAGCATGTGCGCGCAAGTGCAGGTGAGCAATCGTGTGTGCCCGTGCGAGAAGCGCCCGGCTGATCTCTCTGCCTGTTGAGTCGCCGTGCGCGTGCAATATCCGTGAGCGGCTGTGCGCGGCCTCGCGTGTAAAGGCCAGTTTTGTCCCTGAACGGTCGAATTCCGTCCCCCACTCGATGAGCTCCGTGATGTACTTCGGACCTTCTTCAACCACCAGTGCCACGGCTTCGGGACGGCACAATCCATCCCCGGCATTGATGGTGTCCTGTTCATGCAGGCCGATTTCATCTTCGTCGGAGAGCGCTACAGCGATCCCTCCCTGCGCCCAGGCCGTCGCGGAATCGCTCAGATTCGATTTCGCCAGAACCAGCACGCTTCCCGCCCTGCTCAGCTCGATCGCTGCGCGCAATCCTGCGATCCCGCTGCCAACAACCGCGTAATCGGCACGATGGTTTTTGTGGGAGTTGCTCATGGAAATGGGAAGTTTGCCGCCTTGGTATGGTAGCACGAAGAAATTACAGCGCTGAACGCGGCCTCCCGCATACGATGCCGGCGAAGCGTGTGTTACATTGAAAATGTCTCACCGATGAAAATGAAACGCATTCTCGTGAAGTCCTCCGCCGGTCCCTACTCAATTCTCTCCGGGGCCGCCGTGATTCGCCGCGCCCACCGGGAAATTGCGGGTCTGGGACGATTTTCAAGCCTCCACGTCGTTTCCTCTCCGAAAGTCTGGCGCGCCGTCGGTAAATCCGTTCAGCGTGGACTGCGGCTTTCCAAAAGCAGCTCTATTCATCTGTTCGATGACGCGGAAGCCGCAAAGAATCTCCGCAGCGTGGAACAAATCACTCGCTCGCTTTGCCGTGCCGGAGCCGATCGGAAATCACTAGTGGTCGCGGTTGGTGGAGGGGTGATCGGCGATGTAGCCGGCTTTGCGGCCGCCTCCTTCTTGCGCGGGTTGAAACTTGTGCACGTCCCAACGACGCTCGTTTCCCAGGTTGACAGTTCCATCGGCGGCAAGACAGGAGTCAATCTTCCGGAAGGGAAAAACCTTGTCGGAGCCTTTTACCCGCCGGCGCTGGTACTCACCGATCCGGAGTTGTTGCGCACGCTCTCCGATCGTGAATTCCGCGGCGGCCTCGCGGAGGTCATCAAGCACGCGGTAATCGCGGACGCGGAGATGTTCGCGATGCTTGAGAAAGACATGGAGAAGGTGCTGCGGCGGGATCGGTCAACGCTTGGTCTTCTGATCCCTCGCAATGTGCAAATCAAAGCCCGTGTAGTAAGCCGCGACGAACGCGAATCCGGCTTGCGTGAAATTCTCAACTACGGCCATACGTTCGCGCATGCCCTCGAAAGCGTGACGAAATACCGCCGTTATCAGCACGGGGAAGCTGTGGCCTGGGGCATGATCGCCGCCGCCTTTCTCGGCCACGAGCTCGGTTTGACACTTGCCGACGACGTTTCCCGCATCGTCGCGCTGATTCGCCGCCTGGGGCCTTTGCCGCCTTGGCCTAGCGTTTCGAATGCGGCATTGCTCGGCGCCATGCGCTCGGACAAAAAAACGCGCGCCGGAATCCTTCGCTTTGTGCTCTCGCCACGTATCGGCGAGGCGCGGTCGTACGACACTGTCCCTCTTCACGCCGTCGAGCGCGTCCTTCATTTCACGCCGCGCCTCATCATCGCGAGCAGCAAACTCTCACGAGGGCGCCGTGGCTGAAGTTGCCGCACCGGTGAAGGGAACACGTCCTGAAGGCGCTATTTCTGAAGCCGACGCTTCGAGCAAAATCCGCGAAATGTTCACGCAGATCGCTCCACGCTACGACCTGCTCAATCATCTTCTTTCGCTGCAGCTCGATCGGCTATGGCGCGCGCGCACCGCCAGGCGATTGAAATTCATTCTCGATAGTCCCGAGGCCGTCGTCCTCGATCTGTGCTGTGGGACTGGTGACCTTGCTTTCGCTCTCCTGCGTGCCGGAAGAGCTCGCGTGCTAGGCGCGGATTTCGCCCACACCATGCTCGTCCGAGCCAGAGAGAAGGCCGCCGCGCAAGCGCAGCTCGTTAACCAAACCGCTACATCACCAATGCCTTTTTTCGAAGCTGATGCACTCCGCTTGCCGTTCGCGAGCGCCTCGCTTGACTTGGTGACGACCGCCTTCGGCTTTCGCAACCTTGCCAACTACGAAGCCGGCCTGCGCGAAATTCAGCGCGTGCTCAAGCCCGGCGGCACTATCGCCATCCTGGAATTCACCGAGCCGCCCGACGGATTCTTGGGTGATTTCTATCGCTGGTATTTTTGTAAGGTGCTGCCGAAGATCGGCGGACTCATCTCTGGTGATCAGGCAGCTTACAAATATCTGCCGAAGTCCGTCGCCCGCTTCTTCCGCCCGCCCGAACTGGCTGCACTCATGGGCGCAGTAGGCTACGGCTCCGTGGATTACTGCGTCTGGACCCTCGGCACCGTCGCGTTGCACACTGCGTTGCGTGAAGAATGACTCGTAGATGTCTGGGACTTAGCGGGGCCTATGTCACTCTTCGAGCCCCGCGCTCCGCAACTTTGCCAGGAGCGTCTTTGGCGAAACGCCCAGCTTTTCCGCCGCCCGCGTCTTGTTCCACTTACACTCACGCATAGTGTTTTCCAGCAACACCTTTTCTACGTGGTTCGCCGCTCGCCCAGTGACCTCTTCCAGCGATCCCTCCCAATCAAAATTCTCCGCAAGCATTCCCGCGGGCAAGCGCTCCGCTTCCGGTTTAGAGGCCGCCAATTGCAACTCCTCAGGACGAATGCACAAGCCGTCTGCCAGGATCACGGCGCGCTCCAGCGTATTCTGCAGTTCGCGCACGTTGCCCTTCCAGCGGTAGTGCAGCAGCCGGTCCCGCGCTTCGGCAGACAATTCCAGCCCTGGCTTTCCAAATTCACGGCTGAATTTCTCCAGGAAGTGGTTCGCCAGCAGCAGCACGTCGTTGCCGCGATCGCGCAAAGGAGGAATCGTCATGGGTACCGCTGAAATTCGGAAGTACAAGTCTTCACGAAACAATTTTTCTTCCGCCAGTTTCTGCAAGTCGCGATTCGTAGCCACCACGATTCGAACGTCCACATCAATCGATTGCGTTCCGCCCACGCGCTCAAATCTTTTCTCTTCCAGCACGCGCAGCAGCTTTGCCTGAATCCCCAACGGCAACTCGCCGATTTCGTCCAGAAAAAGCGTTCCACGGTGCGCCAAGTCCATTTTTCCGACCTTGCGCGCACCCGCTCCGGTAAAGGCTCCCCGCTCGTGCCCGAAGAGTTCGTTCTCCACCAACCCTTCCGGAATTGCCGCGCAATTCAGCGCCACGAATGGTTGTTCCCGTCGCGGCGACAAGTGGTGAATCGCCAGTGCGAACAACTCTTTTCCCGTCCCGCTTTCCCCCAGCAGCAGGCAGGTCGAATCCGTTGCCGCTACTTTCTGGATCTGCTGGCTTGCTTCACGGATCGACGAATGCTCGCCCACGATGCGAGGGAACCCGTAGCGCGTGGAGTATTCCTCGCGCAGCAGCAAGTTTTCCCGCAGTAATTCCTGCTGCCGTGCCGCCCGTTGCACCAGCAGCTTCAAGTGCTCCAGGTCCACCGGCTTCTGCAGAAAATCAAACGCGCCTTCTTTCATTGCGGCTACGGCTTCTTCCACCGATCCGTAGGCCGTCAGCAGCAGCACCGGTATCGCCGCGTCAGCCTGCTTGGTCTCGCGCAAGACTTCAAGCCCCGAAGCTCCTGGCATCTTCAGGTCGGTGATCACCAGCAAGTACCTTCGCGCGCGTATCTTTTGGATAGCGGCTGCGCCGTCCGGCGCTTCGTCCACGGCGTAGCCAGCGCGCTCCAGTGCCTTGCGTAGCATGGCGCGCAGTTCCGGCTTGTCTTCGACGAGGAGGAGAGGTTCCATCTCTTTCGTTTCTACCATGAATCCAGCCACTGCCAGCGGACAACCAGAGACAGATGTCCAGAGAAGGGAAGCAGGTCCGGGGAAACTCCCACCCTCTAACGCCCTTCAGGGTGGCGCTTAGTCTAGTTATCAAAGGTTTTCGGAAGACTAAGAACTTACAACTAACGACTTTCCGTTTGGTTTCTTCTACCGTGCCCACCCTGGATCGCCGCCTGATTTCCTCAACTGGTCTTCAAGGTCATCAAGGCCCTTCTTCAACTGATCCACTTCCTGCTTTTTTGCGTCAATCTTTGTGTTAATCGCGGTGATGTCGGCGCGCGTGTTCTGCTGCGCCATGGCCTTTTGCGGATCAGGGTAGTACTGCACTTGGGCCTTTTCCAGTTCGCGCGTCAAAATATCAAGCTCCTTCTCGGCTTTCGCAATCTTGTCGCGTTGAGCCTGAAAGCGTTTTCTCCAAGCCGATTCGCTATTCGGATCTTCTTTAGGTTCCTCTCCGGCCTTCGTGGAAGCGCCCGCCCCCTGTGCTGTCGTGGCGGCTGCCTTCCCACTGGCATCGCCCGTGGCTGAGCTAGGCGCCGCCTGCTCCGGCGCGCTCCTCTTAATGTCATCGTCGGTGTAAACCTTCTTCGGCTTCGTCGTGTCCTTCTTCGCTTCGCGGGCCTTTCTTGCGGCGTCCGCCACGGGATCACCCGTCTGTTGCGCGGCCGCCGAAAGCCCAGCCAGGCACAGAGCGGGAACGATTAGGAAAACCTTGGTCCAGAATTTCACTCGCATATAGTCCCACCTCCCGGGAGCGCTGCAAGACTCCCATACTCTCCTAGATGCTGGTCTGCTTTGATTCTACTGCTTCTGGTACGCTACGCGGCAAGGGTAGCGTAACAATAAACTCCGCCCCTCCTTCGGGGCGGTTCCGCACCTCTACCTGACCACCATGTTGTACAATAATCTTTTGCACCACGGCCAGTCCCAGCCCGGTTCCCTTCGCTTTCGTCGTAAAAAACGGCCGGAATAACTTCGGGAGCACGTTCGCAGGAATCCCCGGGCCGTTGTCCGTAACCCTGATCCGTTGAGATCCCGCCTCTTCGCCGTGAACGATTTCGCCGCAAACGGCGACGTGCCCTCCGCCGGCTGTCAGCGCGCATGCCTCTGCGGCGTTTCGCGTCAAGTTAAGCAGCGCTTGCCTCAATAGCCCTTCGTCTCCGCCCGCGTCTCCGAATGTCCCTTCCCATCGAATCTTTACCTGCGGCAGCGCTTCTTCCACTTCCGCAACCACGCGCTCCACGACGATTTGCAGAGCAACCCTGTCATCCGGAATTTCCAGCGGCCGCGCGTACTTCAAAAATTCAGTCACTACGTGCGTGATGTTCCGCGTCTGATCCAGGATGCGTTTCGCGTAATCCAAAGCTTCCGTCTCCGAAGATTCCGACCGGATCATCTGCGCGTAACCCGAAATCGTCGCCAGCGCGTTCTTGAACTCGTGCGCGATTCCCGCGGACAATTCGCCCAGCGCGGCCAGGTTTTCTTTCAGTTGCATCCGTTGCTGTAGCGCGGCAAGTTCTGTCAAATCCGTCAGCAGGCAGATCGCCCCGCTGATCTTTCCCTCGCCGCGCCGAATGGGCGAGATGGTCACTCCCAGATGCCGCGTATCTCCCGCAGGCGGTATGTGCTCAACCTCTTCGCGCCGGAAAATCGTTCCGTTCGCAAGGCACTCCGCAATCAGCCTGGACATCCCCGAAGAGGCTCCCAGCGCCTCGCTATATCGCCGGAATCCCAGACCGCGAATTCCCAGAACCTGCTCTGCC
>Ga0179587_10001239_pt1 | contig 11441 bp, 6 predicted proteins | sample CZODoug2_1_08_16_FD_185932 | JGI IMG/M metagenome (GOLD analysis project Ga0179587, IMG submission 185932) | Vadose zone soil fungal communities from Angelo Coast Range Reserve, California, USA - CZODoug2_1_08_16fungal | ecosystem: Environmental > Terrestrial > Soil > Vadose zone | place: USA...
AAATAAAAATAGTCTAATTATATATTCTAGGCCCTAGATCTTATACTTATAATAATACTAGTTTCCTAAAGTTTTTTTGATTTTTGATTTTTGATTTTTTTTTGGTGTTCTCTTACTAAAATGAGCCAACTAATTAGAATAGCGGAATAGACCCACATTAGAAAAGTAGCAAATCAGAAGCCAGATGTCATGTGATTTAACGCGCAGTGTTTTCCGTTTTTTCCACGTCTAAAACCCCTTTAACTTTAAGTAAGCTTAAAGGTTAAAGGCAAAAACATCAAATTTGAGTAATTTTTCTCTGAAAATCTGAAAACCACTAGTTCTGAATTATACGGTTTTATGAGCGCTAGGGCTAGGCACTTAATAAAAACAGCTCTAAGTAGGTCTGTTATAGTTCGATAACATGGATTAGACTAATTCCTTAGGAGAGGTAGTACCCTTTAATATCCTCAAGCCCTTGGTACTTTGAGTCCAGTTATTAAATCAGCCTAGCTGCATTTAGTATTCTCTCCTATTAGACTTTAATTAGGGGGTCTAATAGGCCCTTATAAATGAGCTAAGATTATTATAGCTTACTTATTTAATAGGGATAGCTAGAATAGGGGCTGAGGGCTAGTTTAAGAGAAGAGGAAAATGTAGTTAGGTTAGTTTATAGCCCTATATATTGAAATAAGGATTTATTCTTTAAATTCCTTGGTATAGCGTAGGCTAAGCCACTCCCTATATGTATTCAAATTATAGTTACTAAAGAAGACCCTATAGTGTAATAGTAACATGATTTCGCCTATGTTAATAGGTTAAAGTAAATACAGGTTTGATTCCTCTTAGGGTCATAACTAAATAAATATTATTTTTTATTCTCTAGTCTTTTTTGGGTTCAGGGCTTTCTAGAGTTTTTTTGGCTTAGTATATATAAGAGAGATTCAAAAATACTAGATTTAAGTGATTTTTCTCTGAAAATCTGAAAACTACAACTTCTGAATTATATAGTTCCACGGGTGCTAGGGCTAGACACGTAAGAAAAGCAGCTTTTAGTAGGTCTATCTTAGTTCTATAGAATGGATTAGATAGACTCCTTACTAGAAGTAGTAAGGTCTAATATCCTTAAGCCCTTATAACTTAGAGTCTAGTTATTAAATTAGTCTAGCTACATTAGGTATTCTCTTCTACTAAGCTTTAATTAGGGGATCTAATAGGCCCTGATAAGTGAGCTAGCTTATTAGGGCTCGCTTATTCCTTAGTGAGAGCTAGAATAGGAGCTGAGGGCTGGTTTAAGAGAAGAGGAAAATGTAGTTAGGCTAGGATCTAGCCATATATATTAGAATAAGGATTTATTTTTTCAATTCCTTGATATAGCGTAGGCTAAGCTACTCCCTATATGCATTCGAATTGCAGTTACTAAAAGTAAAGGCCCTATAGTATAGTAGTAGTATGCAGAGTCTCTATACTCTATAGCCCGGGTTTAATTCCTAATAGGACCTCTAGTTGTGAAATACTATAAATTCTTTAAGTATATGGTATTTCATGACCTTAATTTTTTACTATTCTTTTTTTGAGGGGAGTTCCTCTTTATAAGAGGGTAAGAGAGAATAAGTGAGATAGCCTATATATATGGGTTACGAGTATTTTTTAGCTAAGAATTAAATATTAATAAAGGGAATAAGTAAAAGCTTAGAAGAGAAGTATGATTTAAGATAAGGAATAAAGGGGTTAGTATTAAATATAGAATATAGTATAAAGAGAGGTTAGGGATTAAACTAGGGGAAAGAAAGTAAAGAGGTAAGAGGTAAGAAGTTAGGTTATTTAGACTAAATAATAAATAAGTAAGGAATATAAAGGGTTAAAATAGAGTATATAGTAAAGGAAGTATTTGTAATTAAATAAAGAGAATAAAGAGAGAATAAGGTAATAGAGTTAGTTATATAAAGAAAAGAGGTTAAAGATATAATATAGTAAGGATATATATTTCGGTTAGGATTAAAAAAATTAGAGTAACTAAAATTAAAGGTTAAAGGTTACTAAGAGCATATAAATAAGGAGTTAGGAACTAGAAATATAGGGTTAAAAAAGAAGAATTAATAGGTAATAAAGTTAGTTAGGGTTAAACTAAATAGGAAAGTGGATCTTTTTATAATAATAAGAGGTTAAGTAATATACTTAGGAAGAAAGAATAATATAAAAGAATTAGGTAGAGTTTAAGGATTTAATAGTATAAAGTAAAGGTTTATTTAAGTATTTTAGTATTAGAAGAAATAGAGTAGAATAAGAAGGAATTAAGGAGAGTAGTTGGATTTTTTTTTAGAGTTAAACTAAATAAGAAAGTAAGTAAAATAATAATAAGAGGTTAAGTAATATATTTAATGTAATATAACCCTAAGAATTATATAAAATAATTTAAGAGTATTTAAAGATTTAATAGTATAAGGTAAGGGTTTATTTAAGGGTTTTATTTTAGTATTAAAGGAAATAGAGTAGAATAAGAAGGATTTAAGGAGGGTAGTACTACTTATGTGAGGCCCCTTTTTCAGTGAAAGGTACGGATGCCCGTGCGCTAATTAGTGCGTACGCCGCTAACTAAGGAACTTTCCGGTAAAAGGGATTTCGGTAAAAGGGCACTTCCCTAATCCCCTTTAAATGAGTATCCCCTAGTCTCTAAGCACGTGCTCGTTATGTTTTCATATAATCCGACTCACAGAGTTACTATCTGCTATATCTATAAGTCCTGCGTTATCCCAGGGGCGCGTGGTTAAGAGTAGCACCTGTGAGTGCAGCTATACCGACTCTTAGGAGACGAGCTTAAGGTAACTATAAAGCTTCTTAGTAGCTATGACTTGAGGAGTGTGGCTAAGCTAAGAGAGCACAAGCCCTGGCCTAAAGACAAGTGCTAGATAATTAAGCACCTAGTTAGCTACGACGGCGTTTACTATCTATAGCCGTAGTGCAGCTATAGCACCCGCCGTCTCCCTAAGATAAAGGAGTATTGGGCTACTTGCTATAAGACCGAAGTAAAGTCTCATGAGAGTAGTTAGTCGTGGAAAGAGTATAAGCTATAGACGTACTTCACTACGAAGGGCCAGATTAATTATTTTGTAGTAGTGGACAGGGAGAAAGGCGGGGAAATAGCTAGAGGCTCTATGTCATTAACTGAGCCAGAGAAGGAACTATTTAAGTAATTAGAGAAGGATTACAAGGATGTAAAAGGCGATCTTAAGGAGTAAGTAACTATAGTCTAGGATATTAGAGATTTAAGGTCGGAAAGGGTACTATAGCTACATGACCTAATGGGTTTTCCATATCACCTAACTACGCTAAAGGACGAGGAGATCTGGAGCTCATATAAGCTACTACTAAAGAAAGAGCTTAATGTGGGTAGTGAGGATACTAAGGATCCTAATCTTATCCGAATTTTAGTTATAGCTAAGGCTGCCTTAAGAGACGTATACCGGTTATATAGCGACACCTCGCTAGACCGGAAAATGATATAGTAGTGGGCTAATATCCTAAACGAATTCTATACTAGGGCTTTAGGTAAAGTAGATGAGTTCTGGTATTTCAAGAACACGTTAACCCTAGTTACCTACTTCACTACTATAAAGCAGTTATTAGTGTACTACTACCGCGTAGTGTATTATAAAGGCGGCTATTTTACTCGGGCTAAGCTAGAGCAGGTGCTACCCGGGGATGTCATTCAGCTAACTACTTCACAGATCTAAGCTATGGATGAGATTATAGAAGCCTTAGCTATTAAGGATATAGAGGAGGCTGAGCTAGCTCTTAAGCATGCTATTTGGCGACTTTACTTGGCCCTAATTTGCTACACTATTAGTAGTGTGCTATTCAAGTCCCCCGTCTTGAGTTTCTGTGCTATACTTAGTAGGAAAGTCCGTGGGAAGGGCTAAGGGTTATGGGAGGAGCCGGGAAATTTCAATAGTTATTTGTTAGCTCTAACTTAGACTACTCAGCTTATACTATTTAATTATACTTACTTCTAAGAGTAGGATAACGAAGACTAAATCCCCGTCTTTCTCGCTAAGATCTATAGGAAGTTCTTCTAGTAGCTAGCTAAGACGCTATTTGGGCATATTCTTTAGTAGCGACTATATCTATTTAAGGTTAGAAAGGCTACAATTACCAAATACTAGGCTCGGTGGCTCTTGGACAGATAGATAGTGGAATATCGCGGGGTTGAATTACAGATGTTATAGGTCTCTAACCTAGTAGTTTCTGAATATTAATAAGCCCATACCCTGCTCTATAATAAGCTAATGTTCCAAGCAAAGGACCTAATCCTAATGGAATCATGGAGGCTAAAGGATGATCTAGACCTGGAAGATTTTAGAGGCTCGTGGCTCTCTTATCCTAGCAATTCCGAGTTCTTAGAGGGTACTGAACTAGCTCTATTCCGGCGGATCCAGGGAAAGGCCAAGCTCCGGGCCATGTTCTTAACGAAGGCTAAGGATAGAAGTATAGTCTTATGTCCCAATACTATAGCTATTTACGAGGCACATGCTTAGGAATTCCTTAAGCGGGTATTAGTACTATACTACATCTCACCTAGCCCCCTACTACGAGAGCCTGAATTACTATTAGTAATGTAGCGGAATACTACTTGATAGCGCCATCTCTTAATATAGGAGAAGCTAGTCATGATCTATACCTAGTACTATAAGGGTTAGTAGTAGTCTAGCGCGTATAAGGACAACATCCGCTTCTTACTAAAGGCAATTAGGGATCTACTACTCTCGTACGTTCCATACGTCCTACCCTTGAGGCAACTATTCCTCTAATAGCAGACTCTAGGTGCTCTCATCTCTCCATACCTCTGGGCTAGGCTAGACGGGACAGTGTGGGCTGATGGGACGCTTTCAGCCTACTTAACGAAAGCATGTGCTCGTGCTAAGGTACTACGCTTATACACGTTGAACTAGTAGCAGTTCGCCGTATTGATTACGAAGGAGAAGTTTTTCGCTAAGGAACGGGCGAACTTTGATCTTAAGGGCGGCTTTAGGGAGGATATCGAGGACGAGCTAGACCTAGTTACTCTAGCGGAACTAAGTAATCATATATACCATACTTTTAATTATACGTATACTAGTACTATGATGCTTACTATAAACACTCTACTATACCGGAATTACCGCGCATCCGAGAGCTAGCGTGCGTTCTTCCGGTTCGACTATATTCTCTAGGGAAAGAGGCTACGAGGTACTTTAGAGATGCTATCCCTACGAATACTAGATGCTTCCAAGCGCGGCCAGATGCGTCGGAGAGGTGTATACTCGGAGGCTAATTTACTAGCCGTTACTCGGAGACTATATAATACACTAGACCTATAGTTCCGGGTTCCCAGTTAGCGGAATAGAGTCCTTACTGTCATGGGACCTCAGCTAGCTAAGTAGGTGGTTCTAGTGATAGGAACCTACTACTTATGTGAGGCCCCTTTTTCGGTGAAAGGTGCGGATACCCGTACGCTAATTAGTGCGTGCGCCGCTAACTAAGGAACTTTCCGGTGAAAGGAATTTCGGTAAAAGGGCACCTCCCCTACTACCCCCTACTCCCCTTTAAATAAGCATTCCCTCGTCTCAAAGCGCGTTCTCGTCCTATTTTCATATAATCCGACTCATAGAGTTACTATCTACCATATCTATAAGTCCTGCGTTGTCCTAGGGGCACGTGGTTAAGGTAACTATAAAGCTTCTTAGTAGCTATAACTTAAGGAGTATAGCTGAGCTAGGAGAGCACAAGCCCTGGCCTAGAGACAAGTGCCAGATAATTAAGTACCTACTTACCTATAATAGCGTTTACTGTCTATAGCTGTAGTGCAGCTATAGCACCCGCCTATAGGGCTGGGTCTTATATATTAAAACAAGGAATTACTTTGTAAAACTCTATTACCTAGTATAGGCTAAGTAAGAACTAACTATAATTAAATAGTAGTTACTAAAAGGCCTAATAGTGTAATAGTAGCACACAGAGCTAGCAAACTCTATAGCCTAGGTTCATATTATAGTATAAGATATAATTTTGTTTTTTAAAAAAAAACCCATAGCATTTAGCAATAAATTGTTTTTTTTTTTTTTTTTTAGTCTTGTCTTTTTGAGCGAGAGGTACTACGTGAGGACGCTAGTCTAGCTTTAAGGGGTATATATAAAGCCCTCTACGCCTGCCCTTTACCTCCTCTCCCTCCTTCCCTTCTCTCCTCTCGCTCTCTTCTCCTCTAGCCACTTCTCCTTCTCTTCCCCTCGCTCCCTCCTAGTTAAATAAGCGAGGAGTAGAGGTAGTATAAGAACTAGAATAGTAAAAGAATTAGTAGCTAGTTATACTCTAGGGTTTTACCCCCTAAGCTTTCCTAATATTATCCCTCGTAAAAACAGCTCGGTTAGACGTTAACCGGGAAATTTTTTGGTATAATGGTAACTACTTGTAACCATGTATACAAAAAGCCTAGTTGGACGTCGACCGGCTTAACTCTAATAACCCTAACCCCTACTAAACCCATTAAAAACCATATAATTAATATAGTAGATGAATAACCTATCCGGGTAGAGGCTATTCCCCAAACATTGAGTTATTTGATCCAGTTAAACGAGCGTTATGGTGTGTTGATTTATTTGAGTAATAGGTATCGTTACGCGGTGAGCTCAGCTACCATATCTAACTACTTGCGCAGAAAACATAAGGTTTAGCTTAAGCTTCGTAAGTAGGTGAATCGTTATATTAAAGGGTTCCCATTTACGTACGATTATTTAATAGTTCCATTACTGCCGGATAGATCCGCCCTAGAGCTAGTTATTGACGTGGTAAATAGATTCCGGTGCAAGTATTACTAGTAGAGCCTATATAAGACGCAGGACTATAGTAACGCCAGGAAATATGGAAACAAGGTCTATAATAAGAAGAAGGCTACAGATAAAGATTTGCTTAATTCCATTAAGCTACAGTCATAGTTTAAGGGTGAGAAGGAGCGATATTAGGTTATGGATAATAGCTAGTAGCTAGTTTAGCCGGGACAGTCACGTGCCAGCCAAGCCAGCTAAGTAGACGACGGCCACGATAATGACGGGGATAATAACGGCAATAATAATAACAGTAGTAGTGGAGATAATAACTAAGAAGTTATTAATGACTAGATTATGTAAGACATTAAAGTATGGAAGGGTCAAGCTAAAGAACGACGGTTAACGTTATTAAAGAAAGCACTAGCTATTAAAGCCAATTCGTGGTTATAATATACCTAATAGAATGCAGTTTTGAGTTAGTCTAAGTATAATATAATCAAGACCCACCATTTTATCCGCTAAGCTGATCCTAATGAGCCCGAATTAGCCCGCGTTTACTGGGCATGGAGCGGTATTTAGATACATTAGCGGCGTCTAATCACAAGGATACGTTAAAGTGGTGGAAATCGCCTAAGAATAAAGTAGCTAACTAGCATCCATTTGAGTTATTACAAAATTCAAATACCATGACTAAGTATAGTGGGATTTAGTAGTAGGGGTTATATTATTAGATGCGAACGGCACTAGTAGAGTAGGGAGATGAGAGTGAGACCGGGGTACGGTTTACAGAAGAGTAGTTAGAGAGTATCTAGAAGATCCGGACTATATTACAGACTAATTCACCAGAAGATGAGTTTATAGAGGAGGAAGAGCGAGACCAAGCATTAATGACAGAGTTGATACGGTTGTGTATAGGGATTATTATATAGGATATGAGTAAGATTAGCGTGTACGATTCCCCGTTAATGCATTTTATGGCCATTATGGGCGTAGATGTATATACGAAGACGCTCCGATTATCGTTCCATTACACTAAGTTTTTAGCTGCCGTTTTATACATTAACCGGTTAATTATATTAGAGGTAGCCGTCCTAGCTAAAGCATGGCTGATGTTACTGAGCCGCGACGACATTCCAGACGTGCTAGCACGTATTAAGCAGATCCGGAGTAAGTATTTGTGCGAAGGGTCATTTTCACTAACGTTATGTATTTTGAGCTAGTTAGCTATAGGAAAGGCATTTAATAAGATGCACAAGTCGGCCCCTAACATCTATTAGTTAGAGGATTAGTAGACCATTTTTTACGTAGGTGAACCCGTGTAGTTAAAGAAGATTTCAAAGATGTATTAAGCGGTGAATAAGGAGTTACAGGAAATATTAAAGTAGTTGATGTTTAATGAAGCTGTCCCGGACATTAATTTAGGCCAGGTCATTGATAGTATAGCGTGGAGCCAGGAATTCCGGTGTGACGAGTATAGTTTTATCTAGTATCCCTAAAACAAGCATTTGGACGTTGGATATTAAGGGTTATTAAGCCATATAAGGAATACCCGTGGAAAACGGTAGATAATAAAGAAAGGAGTAAGTAGCGAGGATAAATGGATTAAGCACCGCGTGGATGCATATTTAATGGTTAAAAAGAGGTTTTTGAGGAAAGGTATAGGGGGTATTTACGTTAAATATAGCCAGCCCGCCCGTGGACCCGAAATCGGTTCAATTAAGGTTAGTAATAGTATATATTCAGCCCGGAATATGTACGTAATTAATGGTCGGTTGTGTATTTTAACTATATACGATAAGGCCCGGAAACGGCGAGGGAATACGGAATACATCGTCTGGTTTTTGCTCGATAAGTTAAGCTAGGTTTTCGTATAATATATAGTTCACGTATAGCCATTCGCCCGAGCATTGGATTATTGGGAGTCGGAATATTTGTTTAGAGACGCTAGAGGTCCGTGGGCCGGGGAAGAGTTATCACGAGAATTAAAGGTAATTACCGGTAAGTATTTGGGGGTTAAGTTAACCGTGTCATTATAGCGTCAGGTCGCCGTTAGGATTACCGAATACTATTTAATCCGGGTAAGTAAGTTGTGGGAGAAGGAGGAAGAGGATGAGGAGGATAGAGACTAATTTACTAAAGGTAATAATAAAGAAGAGTTACAAGTAATAATGTTTTAGTACGCTATTATACGATAGTCTAGCTATGGCTAACGAGTTGCACGAGACCATTATGCCATTAATAGGCAATTTTTACATTGATTAGGGCCCGAGTTATTGCGGGTATTTAAGCAGGCGTCGATTATATAGCATGAGTTATTCTATTTGAAGTCTAATGGCGCTAGTTAGAGTAAGAGTAGGGTTAGCTACTGGCGTGAAGCTAGCATGTAATTAGTGCCCCAATTAGGAAAGAAGATTAAGGCCGAGAAAGGGGTTAAGTAGGAGCATAGTGCCGCATTCCGTAAAGCTATGGCGGGGTTAAAGAAGATTGGTTTTAGTAAGTCGTAGTTAGAAGGCTAAGTAGCCGCATTGGAATTAGTTCATTAGCCGCTAGTAACGTCTATTATTATTTTACTAATGAGTAGTAGCAAGTCCATATTATTTTTTTCCGTGGCAGCTATAGCCAAGTAGTAGACGGTAATTATTATTGTTTCATTTACAGTATTAGTAGATAATATGGTCAAGTATAGCTAGAAGGCAGGATTAACGTGTAAAGAGTAGTTAGGGCCGGATTCATGTAGTAAGATATAGTAGTTAGTTATTATTAGCGCTAATTGAGCCGTGACCGGGGAGTTCAGACATTATGCTAAAGGATTAGAGTTACATAGATAGTTAGTACATATGTTTTTTAATGAATGTCACGTAGCATTTACTAACACATTATACCGGGAGCGGTTGCGAGAGTTGTAGAAGTTGTGGTATATGGATTACCTATTTACGTGTTTAATAGCCACGTTAATAGTATAGTTAGAGGACGTATTACGGGAGAAGTTATTGATCCCTGAAGCGCGGTTATTTAGACGGTTCACCGCACGCCGCACTATCCGTTATAGTGTTTAAGATAGCGGGGATGAAGCACTATCCGTGTTTGGATTAAAGGTTATCTAGGGTTTAGTGTTACTAGCCGGAAAACGAGGCGTGATTTACGTACGTAGTTACGTAACCGGGGAGATGATTAGCGGGGCATTATAGTATCCATTTTACAAGGTATGAATAGACGATAAAGGGGAGTTATTATAAGAGTAAATACGGAATTGGGGTTAGATTGTGGTAACCGGTATGTTAGGAATGGGCATTAATATTAAGGACATTATTTTCGTGGTCCACATTAATCGACTATACGGGTTAACTAGTTTTGCCTAGTAGTCTAGCCAGGGAGGGAGAGGTAGAGAGGTGAGCGATTCTATTATCGTTATTTGAGTTAAGACCACTAGTAGCCGTTATTGGAAGGAGGTATTAAGTGAGTATTGCGTCGAGTAAGTTAATAAAGAAGCTATAACGGAGTTTTTATAGGTAAAGGGGTATTGGCGTTAAGTGATAGTAAAGCATTTTAACGGTGAGACGGAGGGGGTTAATTATTGGAGTATAGATAGTGTTTTGTGTAATTAGTGCAAAGCAATTATGCGTAGGCCTAGGACAGCGGGGGGTGAGCGTAAAGAGCCCAGGGATAAGCATAGGGATAAGGTAGATAGTGAAGTAGGACAAGAGGCGAGTCAGGAGGTTTGGGGTAGTGAAATAATTGCGAGTAAGTTAAAGGAGTTAGTTAAGGCAGATGAGTTGGTATTTCAGACCATGGATATATTAAAAGGCGGGTATGTATATTGCGAGTTTATTCCCATTAATGGAGGAGCCCAGGAAGAGCCGCATACGTACGCCGGGTATTTCCTAGCTAAAGCTAACGGGGTGGGTTATCGGAGTTTCTAGGAGTAGTAAGAGAATTTGGATTTTGGGGTAGAGTTTAGGCATTGTTTTAATTGTGGATTATTGCAGAAAATGTATCAGAAGCAGGAGACCGGGGAAGCGTGTAAGTATATAGATGTGATATTGGGCGGGATTTATATATTACACGAGTAGGGGCTTTTAATTAGTGTGGTTTGGGGTATTAGGTTTCAGGGGGATTATTTAGTAGATTTATGGGATTAGATAAAGGAAGACGCCGAGGGGTTTGGATTAGTAATAGAGAGTAATTGGATGAAGACATGGTGGTAAGTGTATATAATATATTTAAGGATGAGAAAGGAATTTAGAGAGAAATAGAGATTTTTAACCCAAAGCCATTAACACAAGCTACCTGGTAGGGAGGAAGAAAGAATGGATTTTTAACCCGAAGCCATTAATACAAGCTACCCGGCAGGGGGTAGAGGGAGAGAGAGAGAGGGAGGGAGGGAGAGAGAGAGAGAATAGGAAATTAACCCGAACCCGTTAGTATTAAGCGCCCAGCAGGGAGAGAAGAAAACAAAGAAAGATATAAGCCGAACCCTACTACTTATGTGAGGCCCCTTTTTCGGTGAAAGGTGCGGATGCCCGTGCGCTGATTGGTGCGTGCGCCGCTGACTAAGGAACTTTCCGGTGAAAGGAATTTCGGTAAAAGGGCACCTCCCCCACCACCCCCCACCCCCCTTTAAATGAGCATTCCCTCCGCTCGAACCGCGCTCCCGTCCCGTCT
>Ga0179587_10001241_pt1 | contig 11430 bp, 5 predicted proteins | sample CZODoug2_1_08_16_FD_185932 | JGI IMG/M metagenome (GOLD analysis project Ga0179587, IMG submission 185932) | Vadose zone soil fungal communities from Angelo Coast Range Reserve, California, USA - CZODoug2_1_08_16fungal | ecosystem: Environmental > Terrestrial > Soil > Vadose zone | place: USA...
TACGAGCATTGGAGACATAGCCTATAGGCTGGACCTGTTGCGGTTGCTCCTTCGTAATCTTCTGGCGCTCGGCTCGAATCTTCTGTGCCATCGCCACAATTTCTTCACCTTCTTCATCAATCTCATCATCACCTTGATCTTCAGGATAGTACCGTACTTCAATGATCTCATCTTCAGAAGGCTTAACAAGTGAGTCCCGTGAAAGTGTTTCATACTCGGCCAAAAAGGTCTCTAATTCTTGTTGACTTTCTTCGTTTATCATTGCTATCATCCTTTCACTATCACCGTAACTGTGCTAGCAAAAGCTCCCCAGGTATTTGCTGAGCTTTCAGAAACTGTTCACAATCATAGATTCCGTAGGGCATCACATCATAGCGGGGGTCTGGCATCGCGGAGATGCCATAAAATTCATCAAGGACAGCCCAGCTTACTTCATCAATCCAATCCTGCCAGTCATCGATGGCTGCAATATCAAGCCGCACAATGCCACTCATATGATTGACATCATGAGAATTGGTCGGACGTACACGGAGATACCAGGAGACCATTTGTCTGTTTGTTTCTTTCAACGAGTACTTTTTCTGTGATTCGCCAGCAGGACGTGGCAAGAAAGCAACGCTCCGCTGTCCAATCTCCAGTTGTTGCAATTGTCGTTCTCCCTCAACACCAAAAAAGGGGACAGGATGGGTTTTAACGCAGGAGACGATATTACGCAGAGGTTCCGCTTCTCGTAAATACTCGCGTTTAAACTGGAAGAGTGAACCATCTTTGAGCAACCATTTGCGCCCGGTTGGATCTTGCTCACGGAGCAATTGTGCACCCACAATCGAGGTAATTTGTTCCGACAAGTCCAATAAGTGTCTAGCTCGGCGTCTGGCCCTGCGCTGCCAAGCTAGATTCCCCATTTTTTCCATTTCTGACGGTTTAGGAGCATTGCCCTCTTCCAGCCCCGTCCAACACAAATCCGCCAGACGATTACAATATAAATTTAAGTGCTCATAGGCTAGATAAATAGGCGGCGTAAACTGAGAGAATGGAGCAAGAAGCATAGCTTGATGACGCTGAATCCCATACATGTTGACGTGATAACCAGTTGCCCTGTCTCGCGAACGTATAGCTGAAGCATTCTGTGCGTATATAATTGGCAAGTTGTCCTCATACCCAACAAAATAGGTTGAACGAGTGCCATCACAGAATGCTTCAATATTCACTTTATGTTTTCGCTTTGCTAAAGAATGCATCTCAAAAGGTGCATTCTCATGAGGTTCAAGGACAAGACCTTGGATAGCGCTACCATCAACTTCATGAGGAGGTTCTGCCTGTTCAAAAGGAACAGGATCTGGATTCAGGACGAGTTTACTGTCACCTCTAGCCTGTCTTGCAGAAGCCAAGGCACGCAAACCTATAAGCAAATCATCATCTGCCACGAAACTTTCCTTCCTCCTTTGTACACAATTTGTGATCAAGGCAGAGGTTATCACAAATTGTGTACAAAGTCAAGAGATTAGTATTGAGGTTAGGGAGTTAGGGATTCCCAGCTTCTTTACTCAATAAAATATTCATAAATCTGAGCCTTAGCAAGCTAAAGCTTTATCAGGGAGTCAAACAACCCCTTCATCTGAAATGAGATTCGCGCTCAAGATCTCGGTTTAGATGAGCAAGATCCCAAATTTGTTTGACACCCTGTTTATAGAATTTGTAGATAATTACTAATGATGGGGAGCCAATTCGTGCAAAACTTTGGCTCATGGTTGCCCCTTATAGATGCTTATCGTAATGGATACATTTGCACTTTCAGAGCAGTTTGCATCTCAGGCGTTTGCACATAGGACATACCTACTTTAAGCTGAGAAATCCGCTTGGGCAAATCAATTCCTGTAGGAGCCTGGATTAGTCCCGCAACCTTCCGTGACTCTGGATGATTAACGCGAAAAATGATTTTTGTACCGACGTTTCCAACAATCCCCTGATGAAAGTCAGTGAGTTCCTGGCTGGCAACGATAACTGCTATACCAAATTTGCGTCCCTCTTTCATCAGTTTGGGTAGAGTCACATCCTTTGCCAGACGATGAGCCTCATCCAGTACGATTGCAAGGCGTAGACTGTCTGTCGGTCCCCAACGAAACATATCTTTGTAGACATTCCGTAGCACAAAGGCTCCCGCAGCAAGTTGCAATGTCTCTAAGACTCGATGTAGATCAATGACCAATCCTTGTTTTACTTTCGCCAGAAGATCCATATCCCGTTTCTCGGGACGAAATAGATTCATTTCCAGCAAGGGGCGGCAACGCGCTAAAATAGTCGCGACATTACGACTGCTATCTTGCTTCTTAATCTGGTACAAGACATCATTGAGAGTAGGATACTCTAACAGCTTGTCACCCTCAGAAAGGCCAAACCCATTGGCTTGGTAAGCATTAAGGATAGCCTCATAGAAGGAATCCTGCTGGATAGCTCCTAACTTTGTCACATGTGCAAAGATCTCAGCAACTTCCAGACTATTAGAAATAATGTCAGATCGATCGCCATTTTGCGAACACTCAAATGGCGAGAATGGAAGCCCACGTGCAACATCGATAACACGTGGCTCAATCTTCTGGGCAAATGGTTCATTAGGATCGGCAAATTGGCCATGAAAGTCTAGTACCAACGCTGGCACACCTTGTTCCCCCAGTTCAATCAGCAGGCGTGTAGTAGTCCAGGACTTGCCCTGGCCTGGAATACCAATGACGAAGAGATGAGGACTACCTTTAACACTAGGTATCCAATCAACCCTTTCCCCTTGTAGAGAAACTCCTAGAGGAATTACCATTTCTTGCGTATACTGAGGAGTTTCTTGTTCCGCTGCAAACAGTTGTTGTTCACCATCTAAAGCAGCTACCGAAAGTTCAACAACGTTGGATTCGTATTGAGTCTGAAGATCATTTTGTTTATTTTCTGGTGCATTATCTTCCATCTCGTCTAGTTGTTCAAAGATCTCCGCATTGCCATACTCATCAAACAGCAAACTCGTCATCTCCTGAGAGCTTGATGACGAAGCAAGTGTAGGAAAGGTCTCGCTATCAAAATCGGTAGCCGTTAAGACACGGATCTTGGCTTCCTTTACAGAAAAAGGTGCAGAAGGTTCATTGAGACTGACAATATACCCCTCAAAGCTGTAACGGAACTCAAGCCCAGCTTTTTCTAACTCAGTTAGGCGCTCCAGAAATGTACGTTTTGCTTTCTCATCAAAAAGACCATAACGACATGAGCGATCAAAGTAGACACGCAAGACATTCCCCAAATGCGAGCGTTGTAAAGCTCCATCTATACGATCTGGATTGAAGAAGCGATCCTCTAATACTCGTTTGGAAGACTGCATCTGTAGATACATATCATCTCCCAAATTTTCAAAAGACACGCGTCCTCGCCTCCATTTCACCTCGATAAATGTCACATCTACAATGTTGCGTTTGAGCGAGAACAAAGCCAAGTCGCATCGCTTTTCTCCCGCTTGAGATGCACCGCTACTGTCTTTTGCAAAAAGGCGGGGATGCAGATCAACTGGCACTAACACACTCTGCTTCAAACGGTTCTTTTTTTGCAGCCACGCTGTTACCACCCCTAATCCCACAGCAACAGTTGCACTCGTTGTTGATTCGAGTGCCTGCAAAGCTAGACTCCCTGAAACAGTTTTCAAGTAGTGTAAGAGATGACTCACACTGCTATCAATGGCAGCAAACCCTTGCTCCTCCATTGCATGACGAAGAAGACTACCAATCTCTTCATGCCAGGAAGTTGTCACCATCAAACGATGGCCTAAACCTTCAGAAAACTCTGGAGAATAGTCGAGCACATATTTACGTGCAACATCTTCGAGTCCTTCAATATGAGGTGAATCGTAGTAATCAAGTGCAAAAAAACGATCTAATGTTACTACCCAATTTGATGCTTGATGGAGACGCTCTAATAGGCGACGCCGGGGCTCTTCCAAACGCACCTCCAATGCTGGCCGAGTGCCTTCCGGACCTTCAAGAAGACGAGAATCAGCATTGAGAAGAGTTTCATGTAGGTGCAAAAGAACATCACTATACAATGCTCTAACAGGATGTGACTCAGAAGGCTTCAGGCGGTCAATGAAGATCTGATAGCGCCAAATTAAACCTTGTTGATCTTTTTTCAGGAAAGGGACAAAGCGAGTAATTAATCCGTAAAATGCAAAACTTTTTATCTCGCTTTGCGCATCAGCAATAGCATAGGGCAGGAGAGAAGGACGAGTGAAATCGGAGACAACAGCAATGTGCGCATCAGAAAACTCTTCTTCTTCAAGCTGTTTAATATCCCGTAGGGTCGTTGCTAGCCCAGGTAAGAAGTAGCTACTGCCACTATTATTTAAACGCTCTAATTGATCATAACGCACTTGGTTGAGGGCTTGTACAGAACTCTTGCGCTCATCTTCCACATAAGAAGTAATCTGGAAGGCTTCTACTAGGTGTTGTGGGCTCTCATCTTCATCAGAAGTAATTTTCACCTGCAACAACTGTTTTAGTACCTCCGCAAAGAAATCTCCGCGATCAGGATTGACGAGTGTGGTCACTAGTGTACTATTATAGGAGTGCATTTCTAAAAACTTTGCAAGGTGATTAGCCAACTGTTCAGGTTGAATAGTACCAATCGAAATTTGATCAAAATCGGCTCCCAAGATGGTTGCCAGTTCTCCATAACGGCGATGAGGATCTGGCACTCCGACTGGAAGATGCACACCATAGAAGAACCGCAAATTCTGAAAAAAAACAAAAGCTTCACGCGAATCTGCATGGAAAGCGAAAGCTGGTACGTTTGTCGGTGAAAGTAAGCGAAGTGCCTCTAACTCGACTGCACCTTTACGAGCGGCAGGTTTAGCCCGCTCAAAGATCAGCTCCTCCCAACGCTGCAACAACTGAGTATAGCCAACCAGCCAAGCAACACGCAAAGGATGAGTAGGTAGTGTCACCAGAGCTTCCTCAATTTGTTGAGAACCATCCCGAACACGCACTAGCAACGAGTCCACAGACATGGCCTCACGCAGTTCATCTAAAGCATCCGCCTCTTTGTTTACATTTTGTAGAAGTGCTTGAATCAGTTCCTGATAACTTTGAGCATAGCGAATCGCCACATTTGCCAACTCAACACTCCACACGGCGACTTCAATCAGATGACGGTGTTCAACCTGACGTAAACGTTTAAAAAAGGACTCGCGGGCAGTCCAGAAAGCCCTCCAGACATCTTTTTTTTTGTAGAGCAAAGGGCGAGTCAGGCACTTGTCTGAAGATACAGGACGAATTTCATTGACGAGAAGTTGGAACATTCCTCCATTATAAGCATCTTGTATCGCCCTCTCCTCAATATTTTTTAGAATAGCACTGAGACCAATTGAAATAACGCGTTTATTATCCAGGCGTAAGCTGAAGTACTCAAGCTCTTTACTATTCCACTGTGGTTCAGTTTCCTTCAATCGATCTTCACGAGTCTGCATAGCCTGCTCCAAGCGGCCCAAGGCCAGAGTAGGAACCTCTCTATGTGTCTCTCTAATTGGCGGATCTCCTCCACCATCCCCATCTGTCTCAGGCATGAGAAAAAACTCGTTACTATCATCATAAATTGCCTCTTTCGTTTCTGGATGTACACTTGCTTGCCCAGACGCCTCAATGGGAGTGACACGGATATAGACTCCCAGAGGCCTCTCCATCTCAAAATCCAGCTTGATGGATAGGTTGCGACGATTAGCCAATATTTCATGCACTGGGAGGTCAATCAAAGATTCCTGATCTGGTTCTTCACTTGAGGGGAGCATCTCAACACGCCAATATTTGAGGTTACGTGGATGTGGTGGTTCGGTCTTCCATCGTACCACTACTGCCGATTTTTGCCCACAATATACCTGCAAACTCGTTTGGGCTCCGTTTGGTTGCTTCAGGTGTGAATTTTTTTCGACTTCTCCGGCAGCATTGAGAAAGCGCTGCACGGCTACGCCCTTTATATCACTGCGATCCTCATCTGGAAAGCGCCAACGATCAAAGGCCATCTCTTGGTCGATTAATGCCTGAGACCAGTTGCGTACATCATGAAGATTGCGACTGCGGAAATATGTAGTGAGTTGGCGACTGGTCTCCTCGTCTGTCAGCAGCGACTGAATGCGTTCTGAAAGGGAGGCCTGTAGCTTGGCAGGACGTGTTAAGGCTCTGACACAGCGCTTATTACTATCTAGAAAATCTACAAAGGTGGGCTGGTCATCAGAGAAGGCTGGACGGGCGTCGGAAATCAGTCCAACACGCCACAGCTCTAGACCAACTTGAGCTAACTTGCCCTGCTCCTCATAGTCCAACACGGTATCCACAAAGTTGACCTGCTGTTCTTTGCTTACTTTCATACTTCCGCGTAACTGCTGCAGTACTGCCTGTGTGATCTTTTGTGCTTGCACAGAAAGCCTGGATTTCAGCTGTTTAAGCAATCCATCGTAAAGCGTACGGCCATCAATAACAGCAAACGAATTGGCAAGAGAACTAACTGTAGCATCCACCATATCCATTGGTACAAACAGACAGAGTATCTCCTTCTTACGGTTGCGTAGCTCAATAGCATGATCTGCCGAAATGTAAAAATCGTCTTCGGGTAAGGCTTTATGATTCGAAGTATTTGAGAGTATGTAGGTTTTAACATGACTATTTTGATGCATTTTCCCAAATAAACGACAAATTGACTCAGACTCCTCACGGTTCAGAAAATCCACACGCGCACAATGCCCCTTCTCCGCATTTTCAAAACTCCCCATGACTTCTTTAGTTAAAATGGCTATACGACGTGTATTCATTGTTATCCCTCCACTAGTTCTAAATATTCACCTGCATAGGGCGGATGCAGTCGCTGGGTCGTAAAATCATCTGAAAGATCGCGAAAAATACCCATTTGACGCAGACGACGCAGCATCGCACGCAAGTTTTCTCGAGCTGCGGCTACATACTCAGCTCCTTCAAATTGAGCTGGAGGGCGATCGATGAGAATACCAAAACGAGTTTCAAGACAGTTCAGAAAATCTTGCAAGCGAATTGTGTAAATGCCCTTGTCATTCTCATTCTGTTCCTCGGTAGGCCCAATACGTGTCGCGACCAATTGAACAAGCGCAGAGAGAAGTTCATTTGTTGGAGCGTATTTCCATGAAGCACGAGGGCTACGGTGTCCATCAAGTATTCTGAACAAGGAGTCACTTCCTCCAACATTCCAGAACCATTTCAAATAACCTGCTACAGCCTCACCTTTCTGCGCTTCTCCTAGAAGAGCAACCACACGCTCTACTCCTGTATCACCTGTATCGGCAATAGCATCTAACCAAGGAAGCTCTTCCTCCTCTTCTCCATTTTCCTTTGTTGAACGATTAAACTTTCGAATCTCATCTTCGTGATTCATTGCCATAGCTTCAATCTGTAGACTAATACCGGGATGGCGTTGCAGCTTCAGTAAGCCTTGCAAATAGAGAGGACCGGAGTCATTACCTCGGAGTACTTTTGTTATTTGGCTTTGCCAACGCGAATAATCTTTCAACCGATTTACATAAAAGCTCATTTGTTTCAGCAAAAGATTCGAAGTAAAAAATTGCCGATACGCCTCTATATCGCGTCTAACACATGCTTTAGCCATATAAACGCTTTCTCCATCAACCTCTCCAGTAAAATCCAGGTATATCTGTGGAGGAGCTGATTGGTAGCTTTCTTGCATTGCATTAGGTAATTGATCAGGGTTCAGTACCAGTTCGTTAATTGCATGCACAATCTTTACTGTATAAATAAAAAGCTCGAAACTCAGCAACCCTTGTAAATAGTGCATGAAAGCTTGTGTAGGCATCAAATCGTAGTAGGTTAGTAAGTAACTGAGGATATCTTCAGCAAAAGCCTTCGCTAATGCCGGGCAGGAACTTTGGCCTTCATCTTTATCTCGATTTACTTTCGAAGGCATACTTTCAAAACCATCAAGGAACATAATGGAAAGACGTGTCAATGTATCTAGTTTTGTCTTTCCATCATAATGGCCATTAACTTGGGGGCGATATGTAAGACTCACTCCTTTGCCAAAGACTTGTTCCAAACGTGCCCTTAAGCTATCTCCTTGTTGCATGGCTCCTTTTAATGCGCGATAGACAAATACATCAACCTTGCGCAGGCCCTGATTCTCGGCTGTCTTAAACGCAAGTAAAGAATAGGATTTAATGGCAGCAACCTTTTCCCCTTGTCTCTCGGTACCAATTCGTGAAGTAGTAATTAACGTTGTTCTGATGAGGCGATCAAGCAGAACTTTTCCCTCGTTACTCTCAAAACCCTCTAAATCTTGATGATCAAAAAATATCTTTAAATATTTTTCAACTGTATCATCTTCTTTTGCTCTTTTAACTGTTCCATGGCCATCTGCAACAACAAGAAAAAAGAGTGCAGGCAATAAACGGTTGATGTCAAAACCGTTTAATTCGATGCTGAGTACCTGGGAAAACTTTGTTCCACGAAGATCTTTGGGTAACTGTACTTTCATTGTCTACACCAACTCTCTAGTCTAAAGGAACATCACTACGCACAATTTTGCCATTGCGCTGCGTAATATAATGAATTTTCTGTTTGTTCTCAATGAGCACGAGGTCACGCGTTTCCTGCAAGAGCAGTGCACTTTTGAACATTTTGAGATCTTCCAACAGAGGGATATATTCAGGAACTCCGGCCTGTAATCCTTGAGAAAGTCGCATTAAGAGTTCAAAAAGGTCCAGAGTGATTTCTAGACGCGGAGTTCCTGTATGATGCTCAAATATCAATATCTCAGGAATAAACTCGATTCCTTCGGAAGTCTGAGACTGATCAATTTGTAAATGGAACTCAGACAATGGAAACTGCTTCAGGACGATCAACTGATGTTCCTCCGAAGACTCCACAGTGATGCTCAATTGTTCTTTAGTAGAGATACCAGCCACCCCTTCATTTGAGCGCAACAGGCCAAGAGCCAGCTGATTTTTTAGTGCTTCAAAATCTTCCTTACCTCTTAAAGCATTAAAGAACGTATTTGCATGATTGTACGGCAACAGTCGCTCCCAATTCAGTTTTGGTAACGAAAGGCTGCCTTCAATCTCCGTTGGCATTTCGAAGTAGAGTCGACGTTTGAAAGCCGCAATCCATTCTCGCTCACTCAAAAACCGCTGTCGTGAGAGGTCTATCTTATTTCTGAAGAGCAAAAGACGCTTTCCCTTATATTCCTCGCCTTGATAGAAGTGCAAGAAACGATCCAAGCGAGGGTGAGCAAAACGACCAGGATCAAGCAAAACAAAATCACTTAACAGAGAGTCAGCACGTCTTCCCTCTTCAGATGCAAAAATAAGTTGCCAATACGCATAGTTTGTTAAACTGGCTTGTTTACTTTCATCTTCAAATATTTGATGCACATCAGCACATCCTAGATTCCCAGTGACAATGTAAGCAATAGCTGAGCGCAGATCACGCATCGTAATATGTCTCTGCTTACGTAAGTGAGCCAATAAAAATAGTCGCTCAAGGCGATGAGATATATTTGCCCTATTCAACCTCTGCACATTCTGGCGTATTGGGCAAAGCTCCTTAGCAGCACACTCTTGGCATATCTGCCATTGATCAATCTCTAGTAAGACTTGTAGCACATCTTGGAAAATCGCCAGTTCATCACTTCCTGGCAAAGCAACAAACGAGCGCTTTTTGAGATCAATCAACCAGACATCCCGTTCAAGTTGCTCACTCTTTCTCAGGCTTATCTGACTGGCCAGCCACCCAAAGCGTTGACGATAGCGAGCAAAAAAATCTAGCAAGCGACCGTCATTAATGGCAATCAATACAGTCAATGACTGCTCAGGATGCAGATTCCCTTCAAGCCCTGATAGCTTCTGGGTAAGCTGCTCATCTGCACTTTGTCCTTGATTCGATTCTGAGGCATCATAACAGCTACGAAAGATATGGTTTTTGTAACGCCACTCCCAACCACTAGCATCAGCAAATACTTGCTCAGCTCCAAGGTCTTCTAAGTGAATACGCACTTGTTCTAAGAAAGCGGTTTTTCCATCACCCGGATTGCCTGAGAGAAATACTACTTGAGGTAAAGCTTGAAAAAGTGTTGGTAAGAGTTCCCGATCAAGTGCGGTCTCAACATATGTCTTACGTACAAAATCAGTGTCCAAACCACGGTTATTCTCATTGCCAGTCTGACTATTATGATAGAGGCTACGCAAATCGTCTACCCAAGGATTGATCTGTAAACGCTGCCTCTGTTTTTGCTCCTCAGGAATACGCTCAGGAGCGAGTACAATATTTTGTAGCTGCTCACGAAGCTCTCCTGCACTCCTAAAGCGCTCTTCTGAATTATTCGAAAGTGCCTTGAGTAAAACTTCGGCCAAGCGATAGATTTTTGGAGATGAGACCTCTAGAGGTATCTGCAGTATCCGCTCTTTACCATTGCTATTATCTGCAAAAGGAAGAAAGCCCGTTAAGGTTTTAAAGAGTACAACAGCTGTTGCATAGCGATCGCTGCTTACAGGGGGCTTTGGCGAGGTAAACGCTTCTGGAGGTAGATACAAAGGAGTTCCAGCTAGCGACTTTTCCGTATCAACAGGAATGGCAAAGCCAAAGTCAATGAGCACAGGATGTTGATCCTCTTGGTGCAAAATAATGTTAGCAGGTTTAATATCACGGTGGAGTATTCCATATTTTTCTAGCTCCTCGACTGCACTCATCAACCCTTGGGCAAAATTCCACCACTTTTCTAAGGTCCAGGGAAGCTCCTTTTCCATTTCTTGAAGCGTTGGGCCAGGGATATAACCCATTTTCACATGAACATCATTTGTAGGAGGAAACACTTCATAAACACGAGGAAGATTATAATGTTGTAGCTTACACAACACTTTAAATTCGTTTTTGGCTTGTTCTACTGCTGAAGATGAAGGATTAAGAAATTGCTTCAAAGCAAATATTTCATCGCTCACCTCATCTCTGGCTAGATATGTACGTGCCATTGAACCTTGGCCTAACGTACGGGAAACAGTATAGCGATTATCGAGACGTTTTCCTTCCTCTACGTTTACTTCTATCTTGAGACGTTTGGCAAGATCATGCAAGTACTGGGAAATTTCTTCCGCACTAGGGCGTGGCTCGTTCTGTGTAGGAACACAGATCGATTGGAAAAGCTCCGTAAGCTCTCGCATAACATGTGCAGGTAAGGTAGACCAGCGCTCCTGCAAGTTTGGAACCGTTACAGCATGTTGAATATCTGGACGCGATTCGTTGAGCGAAAGAGTAGACCAACGCTCTAGAAATATGACACCTAGTACCGCCCCTCATAACTAAGCCACCATTTTTTCGTCTTCACTTGGAGGGAGGACCCCTTCGATGCGCATGACCTTGGCAATGAGAGCCTCAATCT
>Ga0179587_10001242_pt1 | contig 11429 bp, 15 predicted proteins | sample CZODoug2_1_08_16_FD_185932 | JGI IMG/M metagenome (GOLD analysis project Ga0179587, IMG submission 185932) | Vadose zone soil fungal communities from Angelo Coast Range Reserve, California, USA - CZODoug2_1_08_16fungal | ecosystem: Environmental > Terrestrial > Soil > Vadose zone | place: USA...
GTGCCTTGCAAATGCGAAGGACCTAACACTTGTGAGGACTCGTGTGCTTGGGTGTGAATAAGCGTGATAAGAAAGGTTGGTATACACCTCCACAAGGCATAGCGGCAAAAGGCATCGTCAAGGAATGAATCCACGCACCACATTTTTTGTTGCGCTCTCTGAGACTTAAATCTGGCAATCAACCAGGGGAGTTCGCAGGCAGTTGTATGGTGATATATCATGAATGTTCTGTGTAGATTCAATGGCGTACCGAGTATGCAGACCAGCGAGTTATTAGGATTAGCAGTAACCTGGATAGGTGATACGCGATGACATAATTCCGACAGGCCTTGGATTCCGGTGGATGTGGATTCCAGAGATAAATTAGAAATAAACGGGGCCAAAGAACCACAGTAGCAATCAAGAGTCGAGTACACTGAGGAAGTGGATCTAATGAAAGATATATAGTTATGATAAAACTAAAGAACTGAGTTCACATGATAGAGCAACTGATATTATCTGCACACACCTTCTATTCCGCTCAGTGGTGTGCTAACTGCTCTCTCTGGCTCGTATATATGTTATCCGCAACCACGTATGCTGTAAACGCGACAACTGCAATGCCGAAACCAGGGAAAATGTTACGAAACATGACACGATTGCTGAAGACAGGATGTTTGCGCCATGCTTCCCTCTTTGCCCAAGGGTCTCTGAAAAGGGGAAGATTGGACATTTCTTGATCATATAGGTTTGTGCAGTATAATAAGGAGGGTATCCACTTACTTTGTTTGTCTTCCAGAAGTATACCAATGGGGACTGCAGAAACAAAACTGGTGTTGTGATCTGGCAGTTTAGGGCCGGTCCCGGGTACTTAGGCACCACAACTTTGATCAAATCCCCCGTTTGACTTGTCTCATATCTCCCACTTCCCCAACTACGTTCTCAGTCTGACCGCTGTCAAAACTTCATACTCTCCGTCTTAAGCACACTTTCGAACACACATTCGTTTTAAGTTATGTCTAGTGACTCGGCAGGACTCTCAGACGATGACCGCTTGCTTGTTCTCAAAACAGCTCCAAATGGCCGCTACAACGGCACTCGTACTAATGGGAATCATCAACCCAACCCAAAAGATGAAGATTATTCCATGAGTGAGGACGATGAGCTACCTTTGGTAAGTTGGGATGTTTTTGAGCAATCAATACTATTCTGATGTTGCTGTGCAATGCCACCTCATCATCTAGTCCCAAGCTACTCACAAGTCGGAGTCCGTAACTACACCGCCGCGTGGTCTGAAGAGAAAGAAACTGGTCTACGCAGAGTCCTCTAGTGATGAGGATACCCCTCTGGCTTCTTCCCCAGCCAAACATCCCACTTCCGCTGCCATATCAACGCCGGGTGCGGGGAAAACCACCGCCGTTTCCGCTTCTTCTGGAAACGGCCGGGCCAGGAGAAACACAAAGGCGGAGCCTAGCGACCCTGCCCCCGAGTTCAAGGACGACGCGCCGAAGAAGCAACGCGCGGGGAATGGCAAACCTCCAAAGAAGAAGGTCAAGGAGGAAAGCGATGATTATAATGCGTCTTCAGATGATGATCGACCAATTGCTCCAAAGAAACCAATAGTGTCACGTAAGCGAAGGGTCAAGGCTGAAAGCGAAGCAGAGGCTTCATCGGATGACGATAAACCGATCCTGAAGAAGCCCCAGCTGAAGTCTCAGGTGAAAAAGTCCAACAAGGAAGGGGCCTCTGGTTCCGGTACTCCAAAACCTAAGAAACGGGCGACGAAGGTCAAGGAGGAGGATGGGGGCAATGGAACTCTTGTGAAGGCCAAGGGCAAGAAGAAGAAGGAGAACAAGGAAGATGAACAAGAGGAGATTTTTAGGTGGTGGGATGCTGAAGGAAATGGTGATGGAACCGTCAAGTGGCAAACGCTGGAGCACAACGGTGTCATATTCCCTCCTCCGTACGAGCCTCTGCCTTCCCATGTCAAAATGAAATACAATGGTATAAATCACAATTTTTTTTTTGCCAACGCTGTCCTGTCTTCTGACCTTTTCACGGGTTCAGGGAAAGAGGTTGACTTGCCGCTTGCTGCTGAAGAAGTCGCCGGTTTCTATGCCGCCATGTTAGAGACCGAACACGCTCAAGATGCCACCTTTAACAAGAATTTCTTTGAGGACTGGAAGCTTGTCATGAAGCAGCACCCTCCAGTTCGTTTGTTTCAGTCAGCGCCGGAGACGAACGCCTGTCTGACCTCTGACATTGACTTAGCACAACGGCACTGTTATTACGAGTTTCGCGTTATGTGACTTTCGGCCGATGTTCGAATATTTTGAAGCCGAGAAAGCCAAGAAGAAGGCAATGACTGCGCAGGAGAAGAAGGATGCCAAGAAGGCAAAAGAGGAAATGGAAGCAAAATATATGACTTGTCTCCTCGATGGACGCAAGGAGAAGGTTGGAAATTTTCGGGTCGAGCCTCCAGGGCTATTTCGGGGTCGTGGTGATCATCCGAAGAAGGGCGCGCTTAAGGTACGGTGTTATGTTTCGCCGATAGTCCTTGGTTTGATCTAGCTTGCTAGTTCCGCGTCAGACCAGAGGACATCACTCTTAACATTGGAGAAAATGTTCCCATTCCTGTTCCAAATATGCCGGGAAATTGGAAAGCTGTCATTCACGACAACACCGTTACCTGGCTTGCAAATTGGACCGAGAACATCAATGGAAATCACAAATATGTTTTCTTAGCTGCTGGCAGCTCTCTGAAAGGACAAAGTGACATGCTAAAATTTGAGAAAGCGCGTGAGCTCAAGGTCAGTGGGTCGATCAACTTGGAAGGGGTTGAAATGCTCACTTTACCACAGAATCACGTTGATCGTATTCGCCAGAATTACCAGGCAGATCTGAAGTCAAAAATCATGGCAGATCGCCAACGTGCAACAGCTATGTATTTCATCGATAAGCTGGCACTTCGTGCAGGTAATGAGAAGGGCGAGGACGAGGCTGATACAGTCGGCTGTTGCTCACTACGATGTGAACACGTAACATTGGAATCCCCCGATTTCCTCATTTTCGACTTCCTTGGTAAAGATTCGATCCGTTACTACAACAAGGTGCAGGTCGAGGCTCAGGTGTTCAAGAACATCCGGATTTTCAAAGAGAACAAGAATGACGACGACAATTTGTTTGATCGTGTGACTGTAATACCTCTTCCCTGTGCGAAAAGCTCGAATGTGCTGACATCGTTCCTTTCCTGACAGACTACTTCTCTTAATAAACATCTGACGCAAGAGATGAAGGGCCTTACCGCAAAGGTTTTCCGTACATACAATGCGTCATTTACCTTCCAGGGGCTTTTAGATGAAGAAAAGCTGGTGGGAGCAACTCTTCAGGAAAAACTGAATGCTTACAACAAGGCCAACCGTTGGGTTGCTATTCTTTGTAACCATCAGAGGAGTGCTCCGAAAACGCATGATCAGTCGATGGAGAAGATGCGGCAGAAGGTTAATTTCTTGTCCTGATCGATGATACTCCCCCTCATTTCCCAGGTAGCATCGCGGTCTTAAATACGAACGGATGAAGCTTCGCCATGCGCTGTTCAAAATGGACGCAAAGTACAAGAAACAGAAGAAATACGCAGAAGACGAGTCGGACATCGATGACGACTGGATTGTCTCCCATGAAGAGGAACTCAAGGCCAAAGAGGTTGAGAAGGCAGAGAAGAAGTTCACAAAGGATAATGAGAAGCTCGAGGAAGACGGTAAAACCCCCCAAAAGGATTCGGTGTTGAAGGACCGCATACAGGCCATAGAAGAAGAATACGAAAGAGTAGCGAAGGAACGAGGGACGAAGAAGGCAACTTTAAGGAGAGATCGACCTGTTGAAAAGATAGAAGAAGCCATTGACAAGCTCACCGACAAGATCAAGTCACACAAGCTCCAGATCGTTGATCGTGATGCTGGTAAAGAAGTTGCGCTCGGTACCAGGTCAGCCTTTGTGTATTTTGACATGCGCTAATGCTGATGTCATGGTCCCAGTAAAATCAATTATCTAGACCCACGGTAATTCACATCCTGCTTCTCGTCTCTGCATACCTTGACTGTTAACTCAAGGATCACTGCCGCTTGGTGCAAGACACATGACGTTCCAATAGAGAAGCTGTTCTCTAAGACCTTGGTGAACAAATGTAAGCGCTTTTTACGGAATTGTGGATACGGTCGTTCATGATTTCCTCCCAGTCCCTTGGGCTATGGAGGTCGACGAAGACTGGAAATTCTAGCTTCGTCTGTCGGGGTCTTAAAGGTGTAGGTTTCCTGTCTCATTTGCATGGGATATCTGGTCGACTGTTGATTTATTGTTCTTCGCACTGTTCATTCCATAGAGCATGTAAGCGTATTTGTATTACTGGCAGTGTAGAGGATTTTTACTTGGCTTGTTTGGTTGAGTCGTGGTTGATAAATAATACGAATCGTGTCAGGCACAAGTCAGGAAGCGTCTTCAACTCTCCGTCATGACCAGACCCGCCGGCGAACGCCCTAACATTGCTTCCAGAACAACATTCGACGCCCTTGCGGTTGAAATTGGTGAGGAAAGCGAGGAGGAGGATGTTCAAGAAGTCGCCAGCCTGCCGGAAACGTTGGTGTCGTCACATACCTGTCCAGTGGTGTTTATTCTCAGCTAATACGACCTTCCAGTTCTTCTCACCTTGAAATCAGACCTTCCAAGTCCGCCATTAAGAAAGCGCAGAAACTTGCGCGCTCTGAGAAAAGACAGCGCCGCAAGGCCCTCGCAAAATCGCAGGCCAGACTTTCTACAAGTTCTGAGAACTCCGTGGCTTCGTCGGAAGCAACCCCGTTAAGAGATGCAGTTTCCCTGCCGGACCCGTCTGGATCTTCTGGTTTAAATGACTCATATATTCTACCAACCGTTCCTTCGCTAGTTACCATGGAAAGGGAGGAGGGGCCTGATGGAGTTAACGCAATGGCACTTGAAGTCATTGGATCCTCTTCACCAACACCGCCTGAGGTTCTGGAGACCCCTTCTCCTCTTGTACCCCCGCCAACTGCCCTGCCTGTCACCCCACATCCTAATGAAAAACATACTACAACACTACTTCTCCATGAAGAGACCTCTGCGAAGGACGCCGAAAAAGTAAAGAGGCAAAGCTTCTTGACACGTGCGCTATGGACATGTATCATGATAGGCGGATTTATTGGTGCGCAATTCAGCTTCTTACTATCGTATGCTAATTGATTATGCTTAGGCCTTCTGCTCCTTGGCCATGCCTATATGATTCTGTTGGTCATGCTTTGTCAAACTCTTGTTTATAGAGAAGTCACTGCGCTGTTCTCCCTGAAATCCGCGAAACCAGAGACTTATGACTCAGAATCCGTGGGCGGAAAGGACCCTTGGAGTAAAACCCTCAACTGGTACTTCTTCGCCGTCACGAATTACTTCTTGTACGGAGAGAGCATCATATATTACTTCAAGGCGAGTGGCCCTTATTTCAAGGTTGAAAGTACTTCTGATGGTATATGGTACCCAGCACGTCGTCTTTGCCGATGCACAGCTACTTCCGTTCGCAACGAACCATCGCATCATCAGCTTTACGCTATATACGATTGGCTTCATGGGTTTTGTAATGTCACTAAAGAAAGGATATTTGAAACAACAATTCGGACTTTTCTGCTGGGTTCACATGAGCTTGTTGCTGATCGTAGTGTCGAGGTAAGGCAGATCACTCTTTTCCTATAAAAATTTACTGAGAAAGGTATCCTCCAGTCACTTCGTTGTCAACAATATTCTGGAGGGCCTTATATGGTTCTGGGTTCCTGCATTCCTGGTCATAGCTAATGATGTCTTTGCGTACATTTTCGGCATCACCTTCGGACGCACTCCGCTGATCAAACTGTCGCCCAAAAAAACTGTCGAAGGTTTCGTAGGCGCTTTCTGGAGCACTGTATTCTTTGGTGTACTATGGGGTACTTGGTTTATGCAATTCAACTACATGATATGTCCCGTGCATGATCTCGGTGTCAGTGTATGGAGTTCAATGCATTGCACGCCCAACCCCATTTTTGTCTGGCGGGAATGGGCGATATGGCCGCCGCTGGCAATGTTTTTGTCAAAAATGGTCTGTTATCTTGACTTTCCTGTCAGGGTCTACCTAACCTCCTAGTACTCACAGTTCGGTTGGACAATTACGACAATCCCCTACGCGCCATACCAATTTCACCTTCTCTTTATGTCAATTTTTGCTTCTCTGGTGGCCCCATTTGGAGGATTCTTTGCTTCTGGCTTCAAACGCGCATTCGGCATCAAGGATTTTGGACATAGTATTCCAGGTCATGGAGGAATGACTGATCGCATGGATTGCCAGTATGTTAAAGAACTCTTCCTGCTGTTCTAACTGACAACTGTCTTCTACAAGGTTCTTGATGGGGATATTTACATACGTTTACTACAGCAATCTAATACGCGAGCATCATGTCACCGTCGGAAGCATATTGCAGGATATCGTTAGCGGCTTGACAGTGGATGAACAACTCGAGCTTATCGCTGATTTGAAGCGATATCTGGGGAGGCAGGGCATAATGGTTCCGTAAAGATATTACCAGGCATGCTCATCGATAATGTTACGCTATAATATACCATACATTGCAAACTTCCAAAATTCCCTCCTGCGTCCAAGTCCCAATTATAAACTGCTTGGATAGAGACGAATCACGTAACCATCCACCTAGCCAGACCTCCAAAGGTCATAGCTTTGTAACCAAGAGCTTTTTTGAACGCCTGCATACCAATTCCCTTGGCATCCTTTCCATCCACTGTTGTTACGGAGTATAATGATACCTCTGCTCCCTTCGGAACATAAACGTTTGCACTCCACCCACCCTCTGCATTGAGTTCCATGGGTACTCGAGTTTTGTCGGCCAGCGAGATGAGATAGATGAGGTTGTTCGACTCCGCAGTAGACATGTGCTCGCATCGCTTAAATATGTGGAAGCTTACCCACTGGCCACCCTCAATGTACCTCGTCGATGGCTGGATCACTGCGGCCCATAGATCCAGTTGATAGAAATCTGAGAAAATGATAGGACCGTCTGGCGCCATAATATAGTCCTGCCAAGAGACGAGACCACCCTCTTCCTCTGACATGAGCTGGTAGGTAGGATCTTCCGGATAATGGCGCTGTCCGAACTCCGCAGGGCCAGATGTGAACCAGATGGGCGTGAAACGTTTCTCGTATGTCATACCCTGCAAGGCGCCAGAACCCCAACAACTGTCTATAAGGTGCCACTCTCCATCCATACATACACAATTCCACGCATGTCCACTGGAGTACGGTGGCACCGGCTGACCTGGCCCGGTTACTGTGTATCCCACACCCTTGCCGTGGCCAACGACTTTATGTGCCTGTATTCCTACAAACTCCAAGAGGGATTTGAATAATCCCGCATAGCCGTCACAGACGGCCAGACCCGAGGACAATGTCTCTTCGGCGGACACACCACGAAGGTTCCCAGAAAAGAACGACTCGGTATCATACGCGATGTTATGATGCAGCCAAGTAAAGATTGCGCGGACTTTCTCAGTCTCGTATATGAAAGGCTCCGTTAGATCGTAAGCGAGATTATGCAGTGATGTGACTGTATGTCGAGGAAAGAGAGCCGCATGTGCATCGACATGGGAGAAATCACTGCATTTCAAACAAGAGTTTCGTTCATCATATGAACCTGATTCTGGCTCGGGTGGAGGGGTAGGGAGCCGCGTAGGCAAGGGCGGTATACGGCGACGAGGTTCAGCACCAGGAGGTAAAGGCGGAGGGCTTGGCTGTGGGACGGGCGCAGGAAGTTGCAAAGGAGGCGGGGGCGGGCGTCGAGCGAGCGAGCGCGCTAAATCGACAGGAGAGGGTCGGGTCCACTTCGGTGGTATAGGTGGTGGTGCACCGCGCGGGTTTGGCGATTCTTGGTATGTGCTTTGGGTATCATCGGAGTATACATCGGGCTCAGGCACTGGGGCCTTTCGGCGTGGTATTGGCGGTCTGGGTGGACTCACCACTTCATTGGTGGGGGGTGTATAAGGCTCAGGTGCTGGTATCGAGTCGTTACGACGTGGTATAGGCGGTGGCCTGGCTAGTGGTGCTTTAGTAGAACTTACTTGATCGAGCTGTAGACTTGCAATTCGAGTAGCTATGCTAGTGGGAGCTGCACTTGCGTCTGGTCCAGTAGCCCCGCTCAAAACCCGACGCGGCGGTAGGGGAGGGATGCGACGAGGAGGAAGGGCAGGCCGTCTTGACATTCGGTTACTAGGAGGGACTCTACTTCAACACATGACCATCATAAAAAAAGCGCTCATACACAGTAACAAAATTTGTGATACAACAATGCAAATGAAGTTATGGCATGCAAATAACTTATGGCAGTATTTGCCATGGATTCATATGAGATTGCATAGCTGATCATACGTGTATAGACAATGATATTGCTTATGATCTTGGCTTCTCCTGTTCAAAAAAGGGGTGCTGAGGAAACAGTGAATTGCGCGCCGATGATATGATCTCACCTTCTTTTCTTTCCACAGAGCCAGTAGACCAACGCCAGAGACCTTCACAACCTTAAACCGCACACCAGGAATATCACCCTTTGCCTTTCCACGTCGTCCGAAACCAGAGATCAGGACCTCGTCGTTCTCGTCGACAAAGTTAAGGCAACCATCGTTCTAGAAGATCAGGCCACGACAGTTAGCTTTTCCGTCCAACGAGGGGTAACCCATGAATTCAACGTACAGGGACGAAAGCGGTGACCTTCTTCCCATTCTTGATCAACTGCACACGTACACATTTCCGGATGGCAGAGTTGGGTTGTTTGGCTTCAACGCCGACCTTTTCAAGTACAATACCTTTGGCATGTGAGGAACCTCCTGTGGGAGAGGTTTTGAAGGCGTTGCCTAGGGCACGCTTTTTGTAGGCTTTGTCCGCCTGAACAAGTCTTCTTCAAAAATAATCGGACAATCACATATAAGAACAAACCCAGCGGTTTTCCCGGCGAGAGGTGCGGAGCTTGCGAGCGGCTTGGAGTCCACGGGGTTTATTAGCTGTAGATAGATCAGAGAGTGAAGTGAAGCGAGAGAAATGTGGAATGCGACGTACAGCCCATTCTTGCGGTCGATGTCGATGGGTTTGCTTGCGTATCTCGCTCTCTGGGATTCCCCGGCCGATCAAACCTTAGTTCTGTAAACTGTTACAGTTCCAAGCGCCACCACGTGACTCCAGGAGTCACCTTATTGAATGGGATGAGCTCTATACTTTGTAATAACTTTTGGTGACTGCAACGATCAAAAGGTACCATTCGATTCGATCTACTTAGATCACTGGGTGCTGCTATCTTACCAGTGTCGAGGGAAAACCTTGTAACATCGTGGTAGGGAGTTCTACAGTCTGGTCTAGAGAAGGCATTTTTTCTTGTAAGGAACAGAATAGGGTTCGGGGTTATTGCATTGCTATTCTTTCCTGAAGCTTTATGGATGAATTCGTAACATCACTTGAAAACGCCGGCTGTCGTACATCCACGCATTGTGGATCGCAAACGTTGCTTAGCGCTTAAATAAATGCGGGAGAATGTTGGCATTACATAATACGTCTTTTTTGTTTTATGCTCTTGCGGCTCGGCAGGCATATCTTGCGCAGGGCGCGTTGTGTTGTCTTAATACCCGAGACTCAACATAGGGGATATTCGGAAGCAGCGCCTGTTGGGCTTCTCGAGGAACTTACTCAACGAGGTTTTATCCACGATGTTACGCGGTGTGTTCTTTTGTCTTAAGTGCGTTCTTTTCTTACATGTTGTGCAAAGGCCGCAAGTCCTCCATGAGTCGCTCAAGTCCAAACATCATGTCGTCTACGCGGGCATAGACCCAACGGCCAAATCTCTGCACATCGGTCACCTAATCCCGCTGATGTGCTTGCTTCATTTCCAGATTCGTGGACATAAAATTATTCCCTTGGTGAGTTACTACTGCGTGATCATTACCAGTGGGCACTACAACCTTGCTAGATAGGAGGTGCCACAGGCCTGATCGGTGATCCCTCAGGACGCAGTGCAGAACGCGACCGTGCAAATGTCAAGCAGGTAGAGGATAATGTGAATAGCCTCACTGCGGGCATTCAGACTTTTTTTAAACGGGCTTTCGTTTATGCCGATGCTCGGATAGGGCAGAATCATGATCTTAGTGAAGCAGTTGTAACGAGCAACCTTCAATGGCACGAGGGTGTTAACATGCTGCAGTTTCTGCAAAAAGTCGGCGTACATGCACGAGTAAACACCATGTTGAACAGAGAAAGGTATGTGATACTTCCTCATTCAATTGCCCATCCATATCAGTTTTCACACGTCGACGCCAGCGTTCGAACACGGCTAAATTCTCAGCAAGGCTTATCTTTCACGGAATTCACCTACCAGCTGTTGCAAGCCTATGACTTCTACCACCTACACAAAGAATTTGGCTGCTCCATCCAAGTCGGCGGTTCTGACCAATGGGGGAACATCCTTGCGGGCCTAGAGCTCATCTCCCGGATTGAACATTATCCGTCAAAGCGGATTCTTCTGGACTCTTCTGATTCAGCGCCTGAAGCATTTGGAATCACCACCCCACTGCTAACCAACGCGTCTGGCGAGAAGTTTGGGAAGAGTGCAGGAAATGCAATCTGGCTTGATTCGAATATGACCAGTGTGTTTGACTTTTATCAGGTGTGTAATGTCTGATCTGTCTTTGCATTATACTGACGAGGAAAGTGCAGTACTTCATTAAAGTAGACGATGCTGATGTGGAAAAGTATCTTAAACTATTTACTCTACTTTCTGGGTCCCAGATCAGCGAGATCATAAGTACCCATATGGTTGGTGCCGAACGTTGTCAACTAGCACACATGTTCCTAAAATCAATAAATAGCGACAGCCCGAAAAGCGAATTGCACAACGACGACTAGCTGCTGAAGTGACGGGGATGATCCACACAAGTATGTTCTATTCCTTCTTTTCCGTCTAGGTCCGACGTCTCTTCTTTCCAGCCACAGACCTCACTCGAGCGCAAACGCGGACACATCTCCTTTTCGAGTCCGACATTTCCCGTCTGAAGGCTGAGGAAATTGTCTTCGCATTCGAGGGTGACCCTCGGATGGTCATGGTTCACGAGGCGGAGCTCTTCGGCCAGGGTGTAGTTAGATTGGCGGCCAAGTATAGGCTTGTATCCTCAGCTAGTAAGTGTCTTTCGACTCGCTCGTGAACCGCTTGTTGATTCCTCCCTAGCTGCTGCGCGATCGCTGGTCAATTCACGGGGATTCTACATAAACAATAACACTGTCCGCGATCCTCAACGTAAATTGATGCTACCAGATCTGATTGACGGTCGAGTAGCTATCTTACGAGCAGGCAAGGACAAACTAGTTATCCTAGTGG
>Ga0179587_10001243_pt1 | contig 11424 bp, 7 predicted proteins | sample CZODoug2_1_08_16_FD_185932 | JGI IMG/M metagenome (GOLD analysis project Ga0179587, IMG submission 185932) | Vadose zone soil fungal communities from Angelo Coast Range Reserve, California, USA - CZODoug2_1_08_16fungal | ecosystem: Environmental > Terrestrial > Soil > Vadose zone | place: USA...
GTTGAAGATTGCGGGATTGAACTGGCCATCACCCGCCGCTACCAGTCCACCCGGAGTTTCAAGCGTGGGGACCAAAGGGTTGACGCTGGAGTTGATACTGATAAAGAACGGCTGCGGTGGAATGCTTGAACTCCCGGCGAGAGTCTCGGGTCCGCCATGCGCGCCGTGCGCGTCCAACCGGCCCGCGTAGTTGCCGATGGTTTGCGCGGTGAACAGGGCCATCTCGAAATTCACAATCTGCTGCTGCTCTGCCGGCGTTGGTCTCGTGCCGTCGCCCTGCGCGTGACCCTTGGTGGCGTCCAGCGACTGGTGCTTCAAATCGTCCAGAAGTGATTTCGGATAGTTCTCGAACAGGATTTTGGTTGTACCCGTGACCGCGGCTGATTCCCGCCCATCAAACATGACCGCGCTCAAGAACCGCAGGTTCGTAGAGGGCAGAGGCCGTCGGTACATCGAGATCACATCGGATTCGTTGCAGCCGTATGGATTGTTCACGCTGACGACTCGATAGTCCGCGTTTGCAGGGACGCCGATGGCTATACGGATCAGACCGCGGGTCCGCAGCAGGCTGTAGGCGGCGGACTTTCCAGCAAGCGTCGAGACATCAATGCTGTGGTTGCAGTTGGAACCATCGACGGTGCGGAAAATCGGGTCCTGACCTTGCGTTTGCAAGAACCGTTGCTGGACATTCGCGCCTGACACGGACATGCCGTCGCTGGGTTGGTGGCATGAGCCGCACGAACGGCCGTTGCTGCCAAGGCTCTGGAAGAATGGTCCCGTCAGGTCAACGCCCGCGCCGGTTGTACTGTAAGTTTCGGATGCGCCACCCGGATTCGTGAAAAACGTTCCATTGGGGATGAAAGAGAATGGCTGCCCACTTACCCCCGCGATGCCAATCAGTGTCGCCACAGACAGAAAAACAGCGTTAATGATAATTAGCCTGTAGCGGCACTTGAGTGTGGACCCTTTCGAAAAAAGCCGAGACCTAAAACGGGTAAAGCTGGATTGCCGGACTGGGAAAGTCTGCATCGAAACGCTCCTTACAGCGCCGTTGGCGCGGTTTGTAGCACTTGTCTCAAGGGAGAGTGGGACAGCAGTGGAGCGAAGGCTATGGAAGTAGTGACGATAAGACAATGCACCGTTACTGATTTCTTGATGACCGGCCAAGCCTAAGATACGATTTGGTTTATCCTGTCAGGTGATTGCGGCCCTGAGAAAACTTTCTTCCTTACGGGATTGGTTCGCATTGGCGGAAAAGAACTCGCCAAGTCCGGTGTACCGCTTCGGAGTCTTCCAGGCAAATCTGGCGGCGCGAGAGTTACGCAAGCACGGTGTGCGCGTGCGCTTGCCGGGGCAGCCCTTTTGCATCCTGTCGATGTTGCTCGAGAAACCAGGCGAAGTGGTCACGCGGGAAGAGATGCAGCAGCGGCTGTGGGCTGCGGATACTTTCGTGGATTTCGAGCACAGCTTGAACACGGCGATGAAGAAGTTGCGCGCGGCGCTGGGAGATTCCCCGGAGAATTCGCGCTATGTCGAGACGGTACCTCGCTGGGGCTATCGGTTTATAGCTCCAGTGGAGGAAATCTCCGCAAATGAGCGGCCGGCAGTGGGGACTTCAGGTGTAGCCGTAAGTGTGGAAAAAGCCGTCAAAACGGAAGAACCGCGCCACCGCCGGTGGCCGCTGCTTCTTGGAATTCCCGCAGTTCTAATCACGGTGGTCGCCGGCTATTTTGCGTGGTCGCGTCCCCGCGTTCGCCCGCTGCCGAAAGGCGCACGATTGATGTTTGCGGTTCTACCCTTCGAGAATCTAACGGGAGATTCGGGGCAAGACTACTTTAGTGACGGACTCACCGAGGAGATGATCGCGCAACTCGGGCACTTGGATCCGGAGCACCTCGGGGTAATCGCGCGAACCTCTGTCATGCACTACAAACACGGACAGGAGCAACTCCAACAAATCGGCCGCGATCTGGCAGTTCAGTACGTATTGGAGGGCAGCGTGCGCCGGGATTCCGGCAAAGTGCGAATCACAGCGCAACTTGTCCAGATGAAAGACCAGACGCCAGTGTGGTCACGGCAATACGATCGCGAACTCAGCGGCCTGTTGGCTCTTCAAGGCGAGATCGCGCAAGAAATTGCCGACGAAATTCAGCCGATCCTGGGAGGCGACCACAAGCGCATCACCGCGGATCGCAAGTCTACTGGCTCCCCTAGTTCGTACGAGGCGTACGACCTTTATCTCAAGGGCCGTTATTTCTGGAACAAAAGGACAAAAGACGGTTTTCAGCAGGCGGCGGAGTATTTTCAACAAGCTATCGCCAAGGACGCAAACTATGCCCGGGCCTACGCCGGGCTGGCCGACACGTTCGGGCTCATGAGCACTTGGTCTCTGGTTCCTCAGAATGAGTTCATGCCGAAGGCCCGGGAAGCAGCACTCAAAGCACTGCGAATCGACGCAAGCGTTGCGGAGGCCCACACATCGCTGGCACTGGTTGCCGAGAATTATGATTATGACTGGCAGACGGCGGAGAAAGAATTCAGGCAGGCCATCCAATTGGACCCCGGCTACGGCACGGCCCACCAGTGGTATGCGGAGTGCCTTTCGTTCCAGGGGCGCTTTGATGAGGCATTGACGGAAAGCGAGAGGGCTCGCCAGCTTGATCCGCTCTCGGTGATTATTGCCCGGGACCATGGAACAATTCTTTACTTCTCCCGGCAATATGACCGTGCCATCGAACAGTTTCGCGCCGTGCGCGAGATGGATCCCGATTTTCCGCGCACCGGCGCGCTTATCGAGGCCCACGTTCAGAAGGGACAGTTCGCGACTGCGCTGGCCGAACTGGGGAAACCGCGCACTCATGGTGATGCGATGTTGTACTGGTCTTACCTGGCCTATATCTGCGGCCGCGCGGGCCAGCTGGAGCGGGCCCGACACCAGCTGGAAAAGCTGGAAAAGTTGAGTCGGCATGAGCACGTAGATCCCGTAACTATGAGTTGGGCACATCTCGGTATGGGCAACAAGGAAGAGGCCCTGGCTGACCTGGAAAAGGCATACTCCGCGCACTTCAGTATTATGACCACCCTCAAGGTCGAACCGGCCTACGACGAGCTGCGCGGCGATCCGCGTTTCCAAGATTTATTGCGGCGCGTTGGCCTGGCTGATAGCAACAGCACCGGAAAAGGTACCGTGAAGCCTTGACCCTTCATCGAAAAGGAATCGAGAAGACGGGCGCGGGCAGCCATAAGTCCTTTCCGTCTTTGTTTCGTCTGTGAAACCATTCACTCGAGGAATCTACATGCCACGATTCGTGACGACGTTGCTGATCGTATCTCTGGCCGCAAGTCTGCTGCTGAGCAGAGCAGCAGCCCAGGGGCCGCAGGCGCTGCCCTTGGCGGACGAGCGCTACAAAGTGGATCTCTTACTCGTGGTGGCGCATCCGGATGATGAAGGCGCGGCGACCCCGTATCTGGCGCGGGCGCTCGACGAGCACAAGCGCATTGCCGTCGTTTTTGGAACGCGCGGAAGCAGCGGCGCGAATGAAGCTGGAGCGGAGCAGGCCGCGGCGCTCGGCGCGATTCGAGAGATCGAAGCGCGCAACGCCCTGGCAACGTTGGGCATAACAAATGTCTGGTTTCTCGGCGGAAAGGACACGGCCTCGCAGAATGTATTGCTATCACTGGCGAACTGGGACCACGGCGAGGCGCTGGAACAATTGGTGAGGCTAGTGAGGCTCACGCGGCCGGAAGTCATTCTCACGTTTCTCCCGGGAACTTTTATCGGCGAGGATCACGGCGACCACCAGGCTTCCGGAGTGTTGGCCACCGAAGCCTTCGATCTTGCCGGCGATTCGACCGCTTTCCCGGAACAGGTTGCCGGGCCGTCCAAACGTCTCGAACCTTTTCTTGAGAACCTGCGGCCGTGGCAACCAAAAAAGATCTATTACTTTCCGGATGCGGACCGCGAAGACATTTTTCGCGGGAAGGGCCCGGAGTATTCGGTGAAGGAGATTTCCAAATCGGGCAAGCAGCCGTATTGGCGAATGGCGCTCGATTCATTCCGCGCCCACCAGACGCAGGCCAAGTCGTTCCTCGACAAGGTGGCGCAAATGGACGAGGCGCAAATCGAAAAGCTGGCCACCTCCGATAGCTTCTGGACGGAGGCACTGCATTTCGTGCTCGGTAAATCACTGGTCGGCGGCAGCCTGACCGGCGATATTTTTGATGGCATCACGCGGGGTGCGATTCCCTTCGCCCGGCCCGAAGTTTCTCCGGATCCCGCGCGGCCGGAACTCTCCGTGGAACTCGGCGGCCCGTACAGTTTCTACGGCGAGTTTCGGCGTGCCCATGGGCTAACGAATCTTCCGCATGCCGAGCCGGCGGAGATTGCCCTACAAGGACACACCACGCTGGTGATTCCTTTGTGGGTGCGAAACCAAACGGGAAAGACGCAAGAAGTCGCGCTGGCGGCTTCGCTGCCGGCAGGTTGGGTGGTCCAAACCGGCACGGGAAAATTCACCGTGACGGCGAAACAGCTAGCGGCCACAAGGATCGAAGTCCTTTTGCCCGCGCTTCCCGAAAACGAAACGAAGAAGCCAGAGCCGCAGGAAGTCAGCGTTCACGCTGATTCGAACGGGCAACCCATCGGAGACGTCAAACTTCGCGTTGAACTTCGAAAGCGGGCGCTGCCCCAGTAGGTATTCCTTATTTCTTCTCACGCACGGCTTCCATCTGTTCCCAGGCAGCTTCGGGCAAGAGTAGCAAGTCGTTGAATTCGCCAGCGCCACGCAGCCACTGCGCGCCGTCAATCACGACGCATTCGCCGTTGATATACTCCGCCATGTCGCTGATGAGAAATACGGCGAGATTGGCCAGCTCCTCGTGCTTTCCGAAGCGCTTCATGGGGTGCTTGTCCTTGGCGTGTTCTTCAAATTGCTTCGAGGGCATCAGCCGCGACCACGCCCCCTCGGTCGGAAACGGCCCCGGTGCGATGGCATTCAGCCGGATGTGATACTTCGCCCATTCCACGGCCAGCGAAGTGGTCATCGCCAAGACGCCGGCTTTCGCACAAGCCGACGGCACAACAAATCCCGAGCCACAGTTGGCGGCCGCGTAGGTCGTCACGATATTCAGCACATTGCCGCCGAGTTTCCGAGCGATCCAGCGCTTGCCAAAAACCTGCGTACAGTGAAAGGAACCGTTCAGCACGATGCCGACGACGGCGTTGAAAGCGTTGGGAGTCAGTTTCTCCGTGCGTGCCATGAAATTTCCGGCGGCGTTGTTGACCAGCGTGTTGATTTCGCCGAATTGTTCCTCGGCTTTTGCTGCTGCGGCTTCGACGGCTCCATAATCGCGCACGTCGCAAGTCGTGTATGCCGCTGAACCGCCGGTGCGGTGGATTTCTTCGCACGTTTCTCGCAGCGGATCTTCGCGCCGGCCAACGAGAAATATCCGCGCGCCCCACTCCGCAAACCGCAACGCCATCGACCTGCCAAGGCCGGTCCCCCCGCCGGTGAGAAACACTGCGCGGCCCTTCAATAAGTCCTTTTGAAACACTTGTCACCGCCTTTAGAAGAAGTGATCGACCGCGCAAGGACCACATGAGCGCGATTCTATTCCATTCGCGGGAATGCGGATGATTTATTCGAAGCAGCCTGGCCGTTGGACAGAAAGCGCGCTAACGAGCCTAAGGGTGCATTTGCGCCGGGATGGGCCGGCCCATCGCCTTCGCGTACTCGGCTGCGTAGAGCGGGCTCGCGGGAAATTCCTCGCTCAATTCGCGCAAGAGTTTCTGGGCCAAACCATCTTGTTTTTGCCGGCGCGCGGCCAGCGCCAGCAGGATTTTCGCGAACGGCTTCAAGTACCTTCCGTTTTCAATGGTCTTTCCAAGCTGCTCCATGCCGAGTTTCTTGTCGCCGTGAATTCCCCCGAACCGCAGGATGAAGCGCGTCCCGCCGGAAAGGCTCCCGATAATGTAGTTGGCCGCCCCCAGCGCGACATAGGCGTCATTGGCGTCGGGCTGCTCCGCCAGCAGTTGTTTGGCATGCTCATTGGCTTCCTTGAGGCGCTTCAAAGCCTCAAGGTGCTCTTTTTTGAGAATCATATCGGCGTCCGATTCCATCCCGGCCGACAAAGCCATGGCGAAGAGCCCTTCCGGATCGTGTCCGTCTTTCTCCAGGCGCTGGCGAGCAAGTTTTCGGGCGAGCCGGATGGCCTCCTGAAAGCTCTTCATGCGCTCGGGATCAGGCTTGCCTTCAATGCCGTGTAGGAATCTCTTTTCGTTCAAGAAAAAATCGCTGGAGAGTACGTCCTGGCGATAAAACTCCTCGAACAGGTAGCTGGCGGCAACGGCAACTTCGCCAAAGGGTTCGTCCGGATGCTGCGTTTCCCACACGGAGAATTTCTCGCGAGCTTCAGCGAAGTTTTGAACATACAAGGATTGAAATCCGGAAACGAGTTCCGGCACGTTGGTGAACGCTGGACTGGCAACATCAGCCTCCGACCGAGCGTCGCAGACGGCCGCCGAGAAGAGCAGCAGGGTTGCCATGGTATGGCTTCGCCAGCGCATTTATAACCTGTTCTTCAGAAGAGCCCAGGCAAGAAGCGCGGTTTGCCGGTCATCGCCGCGCGATAGTCAGGATTGGCGGAGAGCACGCGCTCTTCCGTCGAGAGCCGCTGCGCCAGGACTCCCGCGTGCGCCATGGCTCCCACCGTTGCGGTGATCCAGGCCGTGTGAATCAGGGGAAGCGTCAGCATCTCCGCAAAGACCGCAGCATAGTTGGGATGCCGGACGTAGCGAAAAGGCCCGGAGGTCACCACGCCGAGGCGCGTGGAATCCACGACCTGAACGTTCCAGTGTTCCCCGAGCGAGCGTATCACCCACCAACGCACGGCATTTGCCGCCAGGAAAACGGCAAACATCAGCGCAGCCAGCCACGGAATAAAGGGACGCCGCAGAAGAACGACTTCCAGCCCTGCGCCAAGCAGCACTGCCGTGTGCAACAGCACCATCCAGCGAAATTTCGGCTCATCAATTTTCGCCGCGCCCCGGGCGGCCATTTCCTTCTGATGCCGCTTCGAGATGCGCAGTTCGACCAGCCGCAGCAGGGCAACGGCAAGGAGTAGCCCCAGAAAAAAAATGACGCTCAGGTCCATTGCAGTAGCAAAAATTCCGCGCTGAAGCCCGGGCCAAACGCTGCCGCCACCGCATACTCGCCGGCGTTCAGGGGTCTTTTTTCCAGCCACTCCTGCAGGATGAAAAGAATCGTCGCGCTGGAAAGATTTCCAACGTTCCCAAGAATGTCCCACGACGGCTGCGTATCGCACTTGCACAGGCCGAGCTCCGTCTCGATGTTTCCGAGCAACCGTGCTCCGCCGGGATGCAGAATCCAGCCCTTGATCTCCTCGCGCTTCCGGCCGTTGCGATCGAGGAAGCCCTGCACCAGCCCACCAATTTTCCCGCCGATCATTTCCGGAACGTCTTTTGCCAGCAGGATGTGGAATCCTGAATCGCGCAGATCAAATCCCATCGCGCCCAGAGAATCGGGGAAAGTGTAGGTTTCCGTTTCGAGAATCTTCGGTCCAGGCATCTGCTTTCCGCTGACCACCACGGCTGCTGCGCCGTCGCCAAAGAGGATCGAAGAAATCAGGTTAGCCTGGGAAATGTCCTTGCGCTGAAAGGTAAGGGAAGGCAGCTCGACGGCGATAATCAGGACGTTTCCGCCGGGCTCGGCCTTGAGGAAATCAGCTGCCCGGCCCAGGGCCATGGCGCCTGCGGCGCAGCCCAGCTCTGTGAACGGCATGCGGCGCACGTTCGACCGGAAGCCCATCAAATTGATAAGGTGAGCGTCCAACGACGGAATCATGAAGCCGGTGCAGGACACCGTGATGATCATGTCGATTTCGTCGGGCTTCAAGCCTGCGCGCTCCAGGCATTTTTCCGCGGCTTCCCGGCCAAGCTTCACCGCGTGTTCGATGTATTCGTTGTTGGTTTGCGAAAGCGGCCGCGGCTCGATGGTGTAGTCGAGCGGGAAAATGGCGTGGCGCTTGTGCACCTGCGCGTTGTCGACAATGCTCATCATCGCTTCGAGGCGGCGCTCGGGGATGTCAAATACGCGTCCCATGTAAACCTTTACGTCCTCGCGGGTGATGGTATAGGGCGGCAGGGCGGTAGCTGTCGCGGCGATGGTGGGATACGAGGTTGCAGCGGCTCCCGTGGGTCGATTGCTCGCGGATTCCATCAGTCTCCTTGGGCACAAAGCCCGCACCGCTGATTTTCTGCTGCATAAGCCTTTTGGATGCAGCGTTTTCGGAGCAGGCTGTATTTGAGTCCATGACTCTACATCAATTCATGGCTAGGAGCGAACTACTTTGAGACAGGTTGTTCGTGAGGCAATGGAGAACCGTGATCGGAAACCTGCGCGAAGTCGCTGAGCGCCTCGCACCCGGTCGCGCCTGCATATCCGTTGTTTCCGACCACGGCTTTGTAAAGACCGCGGTGCCACGGAATTTATTCCTCGGGCGGCCGCGGTGCAAATAATGTTGGCCGAGCATGTTAAATTCTTTGATTGGCGAGGTGCTTTATGCGGAGAACGGCATTGCGTTTGCTTGTGCTGGTTGCGGCGATTCCACTTTTGACAAGTCTGCCAACCCTGGGCCAGACAGCTACGTGGCCCGCGACAACCGAAGGCGATTTCGTCGTCAAGAATTTCATGTTCCGATCAGGTGAAACGCTGCCGGAGATGCACTTGCACTACACGACGCTGGGCAAGCCCGTGCGCAACGCGCAGGGCCGCGTCACGAACGCCGTTCTCATTCTTCACGGCACTGGCGGCACCGGACATCAATTCCTTACGCCCATTTTTGCCGCTGAATTGTTTGGGCCCGGACAGCTTCTCGATGCCGCGCGTTACTACATCATTCTTCCCGACGGCATCGGCCACGGAAAATCCTCGAAGCCCAGCGACGGCCTGAACGCGCATTTTCCACAATACGACTATGACGACATGGTCGCCGCGCACCACCAGCTCCTTAGCGAAGGCCTCGGCGTGAATCACTTGCGCCTTATTCTTGGCACCTCCATGGGCTGCATGCATTCCTTTGTGTGGGGAGAAACCTATCCTGATTTCATGGACGCGTTGATGCCGCTGGCTTGCCAGCCAGTGCAGATCGCGGGACGCAACCGCGTGTGGCGTAAGATGGTGATGGACGCAATTCGCAACGATCCGGAATGGAAGGCCGGGGAATATTCAGCGGAGCCGCAGCAGGCACTGCGGGCGGCGCTCGACCTGTTGCTCATTGCCGGCAGCGCGCCGCTCTACATGCAGAAGACTTTGCCCACGCGGGATGCCGCGGACAAATATCTGGACGACTACTTCAAGACGCGCATGGCCGGACTGGACGCGAATGATCTCCTGTATGCGGTGAACGCTTCGCGCAATTACGATCCCTCGCCGAACCTCGAGAAAATCGCCGCGCCTGTTATGTATATCAATTCGGCCGACGACTTCATCAATCCCCCGGAGTTGGGTATGGCTGCCACTGAAATCAAAAGAGTCAAAAACGCGCGCTTCGTCTTGATTCCCATCAGCGATGAAGCGCGCGGCCACGGCACGCATACGCGCGCCGTCGTTTGGAAGCAGTACCTAGCGGAACTGCTCGCGAAATCAGCGCACTAAGAGAAGTGCACGATTAGCTGGTAGTAGCTTGGCTGGCGCGGATTTCTTGCCAGCGGCGCGGCCGTTTGTTGGCTTGCAACACTTTCTTGCGAAGCCGGATCGACTGGGGGGTAATTTCTACGAATTCGTCGTCGGCGATAAATTCGATGGCCTGCTCGAGGCTCAGTTCACGGTGAGGAATCAAGCGGATCGCTTCGTCCGCGCTGGACGAACGCATGTTGGTCTGCTTCTTTTCCTTTGTCACGTTGACGTCCATGTCCTGCTCGCGCGAGTTTTCACCCACGATCATGCCTTCGTACACTTCAATGGCTGGCCCGATGAACAGTTCACCGCGCTCCTGGATATTCCACAGCGCAAATGCAGTGGATGGTCCGCCGCGGTCCGCTACCAGCGCGCCGGTGGGACGCAACGCCATCTCTCCGCCGTATTCCATCCAGCCCTCGAAAATCGAATGAATCAGCGCCGTACCACGCGTGTCCGTAAGCAACTGGCTGCGCAGCCCGATCAATCCGCGCGAAGGGATTTTAAAATCCATGCGCACGCGGCCTGAGCCGTGATTGCTCATCTTGATCATCTCGCCGCGCCGGCTGCCGATGGTCTCCATAATGATCCCGATGAAATTTTCGGGCACATCAATCACCAGTCGCTCCAGCGGCTCAAGTTTCTTGCCGTTCTCCGTGCGCACGACAATTTCAGGCTTGCCCACCATCAGCTCAAAACCTTCGCGCCGCATCGTTTCGATCAAAATCGCCAGCTGCAATTCACCGCGCCCCAGCACGCGGAAGGATTCCGGCGTGTCCGTGTCTTCCACGCGGATGGACACGTTGGTGAGAAGTTCTTTTTGCAGACGATCGCGGAGGTCGCGCGAAGTGAGAAACGTTCCTTCTTTGCCGGAAAGCGGGCCGCTGTTCACGGTAAAAATCATCGCCAGAGTGGGTTCGTCGATCAGCAGCGGCTCCAGCGGCATGGGGTTTGCTAAATCCGTAATGCTTTCCCCGATCTGGATGCCCTCAACGCCCGCGATCGCCACCAGGTCGCCTGCCGGAACGGCTTGCGCTTCATCCCGCTCCAGGCCGCGGAAGGTATACAGCTTGGTGATGCGCGTCGGCGTCAGCTTCCCAGCGAGCTTGACAATCCCTACTTCGGCGCCGCGCTTCAGGGTGCCGTTGAACACGCGCCCGATTGCGATGCGCCCCAGGAATTCGCTGTAATCCAGGTTCATGACCTGAATTTGCAAAACGCCATCGGGATCGCCCGGAGGAGCCGGAATGTGTTTTACGATGGCCTCAAAAAGCGGCAGCAAATCCTTTGAGCCGTCGCCCGGCGTCCGGTGCGCCACCCCGTCGCGCGCGTTCGTATAAATGACCGGGAAATCGAGCTGGTCTTCCGTCGCGTCGAGATCGATGAAGAGATCGTAGATTTCGTCCAGGACCTCCTTGGCGCGGGCGTCGGCGCGGTCAATCTTGTTCAGCACGATCACCGGAGGCAGTTTGGCCGCCAGGGCCTTTTGGAGCACGTAGCGCGTCTGCGGCAGTGGACCTTCGCTGGCGTCCACCAGCACTACCACGCCGTCCACCATGCGCAGCGCGCGCTCCACTTCGCCGCCAAAGTCGCTGTGCCCGGGCGTGTCTACGATATTGATCTTCGTGTCATGAAAAAAAAGCGCGGTATTTTTCGCCAGAATGGTGATGCCGCGCTCGCGCTCCAGATCGTTCGAGTCCATCACGCGCTCGACGACGGCTTCATTGGC
>Ga0179587_10001247_pt1 | contig 11411 bp, 11 predicted proteins | sample CZODoug2_1_08_16_FD_185932 | JGI IMG/M metagenome (GOLD analysis project Ga0179587, IMG submission 185932) | Vadose zone soil fungal communities from Angelo Coast Range Reserve, California, USA - CZODoug2_1_08_16fungal | ecosystem: Environmental > Terrestrial > Soil > Vadose zone | place: USA...
GGACCGGCGCCCATGGCTCAAACCCGGCGCATGGAGATGTGCAAAACCGTAGAGCGCAGCTACCCAAAGCGCCGAGGTTTTCGCCCTACCGTCATCGGTAGCTCGCAATTGCCGGGTGGCGATTTTGGTCAGAGATGGGCCGGGGGGAGCGGGTCGAGCGACGGCGGTCAAACATTCGTATTAAACAAATGTTTCACTTGACTGTTTCAAACATTTGTTTAAAACTGGCGTATGGCCACCAAAGAGCGACGCTCGCGCATCGAACCGCCGGAGCTGAGCGAAGAAAACACCCGCAATAAAATCCTTAATGCCGCGGGCGAAGTCTTCGCCGAACACGGATTTGAGGGCGCCACCATTCGCGTTATCACCGAGCGCGCCGAAGTCAATGTGGCCGCGGTGAACTACCATTTTCGAGACAAAGCAGAACTGTACAACCGCGTCGTGCTGGACGCTTGCTCGGCTCGAGCGGCTTGGCACGACACGATGGCTCAGGCGACCGATTCACCCGAGGATCGATTGCGCAGTCTGATTTCCCGTTTTCTAGAGTATATGCTCGGCCCGGATCGCCCCGCTTGGAAACGGCGATTGATGGCGCGGGAGATGGCTAACCCGACCACCGCACTTGATGAGCTAGTGGAAAAGAATATTCGACCATTAAGGGACGAGTTCCTAATGCCGACGCTGGGCGAACTGACGGGCGGTCGTTTCAACCGGCGACAACTCTCCTTCATTGGTTCCAGTGTGATGGGTCAATGTCTCTATTTCCATCAATCACGCCCGATTATCGAGCGCCTGAATCCCGATTTTAAAATCGGCAAAGCCGAGATCGAAGAGATCACCGACCACATCACTCGTTTTTCGCTGGCTGCGATTGCGGAACTGACCCGCCAGGCGCGCCGGCCTTAACCCAGAATACGGAGCTCCTATGAGCGCTACCTCAGCGACAACGCCTGCCCCTCGGCTCAAAACCGCCAATTCAGATCGGCCGGTTGCACCTGCCGTCCCCGCGGCCAGTATGGCGAATCCCAAACCGAAGCGGTCACTTCGCCGTTTCGTTATTCTTCTGACCGTGGGTCTGCTCCTGCTGGCTGGGGGCACCTTCTGGTATATCGACAACGTCGGTTATGAAACGACCGATGACGCGGCCATTGAAGGGCACGTGATCCAGGTAAGCCCAAAACTTTCGGCCCATGTCAAGGCCGTTCATTTTGACGATAATTACCAAGTAAAGAAGGGCGATGTGTTAATCGAATTGGACCCGCGCGATTTCGAAGTTTCGCTGGCGAGCGCGGTAGCCAATCTGGCTTCGGCTCAGAGCAAGTTGATGGAAGCCGAAGCGCAACAGAACGTGGCGCAAGCCAGCCTCGGGCAGGCCCAAGCGGATCTAGTTAGCGCTCAGGCCACGGCGGACAATGCCAAGTCAGACCTCGAACGGAACGAACGCCTTTTTCAGACTCATGTGATCGACCGCCGCGAGTATGATGCTTCGGTCGCACAGGCGAAAAGCGCCGTGGCCAATGTGGAATCCGCCGCCAAAAAAGTCGCTTCTCAGGAGGCCCAGGTTCGACTGACCTCTGCTCAATACGTTACCGCCTCGGCTGAAGAAAAACAGTCGCAGGCGCAACTGCACCAGGCTCAGCTGCAACTGTCGTATACCAAAATCTTCGCTCCTTTTGACGGCCGAGTGACTAAAAAAAATGTTGAACCAGGCAACTATGTCCAGCCAGGTCAAACGCTCTTCTCCCTGGTTCCACCCGACGTGTGGGTAGTCGCTAACTTCAAGGAGACACAGCTGAAACAAATGAGAGTTGGTCAACCTGTTTCCGTACGAGTTGATGCGGTTCCCGGCCGTAATTTTAGCGCCCATGTCGAAAGCTTTCAGGTCGGAACTGGCGGCCGGTTCACATTGTTGCCACCGGAAAATGCGACCGGCAATTTCGTGAAGGTGGTACAGCGAGTACCGGTGAAAATCGTCTTCGACGAACGCTCTGACAATCTCGAACGGCTGTGGCCAGGCGAATCGGTTGAACCCAAGGTCAACCTCCGCGACAACTTCGGCCGACGGCAGTACCGCGCTGAGCCGCTTCCGCCGGCCATCCTCGGCGCCACTGATGATTCAGTTGAAATTGCTGAGCAATGAGCGGGACCGGCGCAAACAGATCCGGATCGAAGCCATTCGTCAAACGCAGACATGAGTCACGTGATCACACCAAGCGGGCGGGCAGTGAATCCATGGTGGATCGGATTGACCCTGACTATCGCGACCTTCATGGAGCTGCTCGACACCAGCATTGCGAACGTCTCGCTCCCACATATCGCCGGCGGCCTCGGAACCAGTCTCGACGAAGCAACCTGGGTGTTGACCAGTTACCTGGTGGCCAACGCGGTAGTTCTTCCCCTAAGCGCCTGGTTGAGTCGTGTTTTCGGACGCAAGAACTACTATATGACTTGCGTCGCCCTCTTTACACTCAGCTCGTTTCTATGCGGAGTGGCTCCAAACCTGGGGACCTTGATTCTCTTTCGAGTACTGCAAGGCATTGCCGGTGGTGGCCTGGCTCCTTCGGAACAGTCGATGCTGGTCGATGCCTTTCCGCCGGCCAAACGCGCAGCCGCCTTTGGGCTCTACAGTATGGCGATCGTGCTTGCTCCGGCACTCGGACCAACTCTGGGCGGATGGATAACGGATAATTCTTCCTGGCGCTGGATTTTTTTTATTAATATCCCGGTTGGATTCTTGTCGCTGTTCTTGACTAGCCGGCTAGTCACCGACCCACCCGCATTTACCGAAGAGCGGCGCCGAATCAAAGCCGCCGGTAATGCCAAGATCGATTATCTTGGAATTCTTCTGTTCGCGGTTGGCTTCGGCTGTCTAGAGGTCGTCCTCGATAAGGGTCAGGAGGACGATTGGTTCGGAAGCGCCTTCATCACCACGTTCACAGTGATCAGCGTGATTGCATTGGTCATCGCGATCATTTGGGAGCTGCACCAAAAAGACCCGGTAGTCGACCTAACGCTATTAGGGAACCGAAACTTCGCACTAGCTTGTGGACTCTTTTTCCTTTTCGGATTCATCTTATTCAGCAGCACGGTACTGATGCCTCAACTGCTGCAAACGCTCGACAAATATGACGCTACCACCGCTGGAATGGCGCTTACTCCAGGAGCTTTGGTGATTGTGTTCATGGCGCCATTCATCGTGCGACTCACCCCAATCGTCGGAGCGAAACGGCTGATTTGCATTGGATTCTTCTTCTTGGCGATCGCAGTGTGGCACATTAGCCAGCTCAATTTGGCCGCCGACTACGGTATCTTCGCCCAAGCGCGAATGCTTCAAGGATTCGGGTTAGGTTTTCTGATTGTTCCGATCAGTCAGGTCGCCTATTCCTATCTTCCTTTGGAGAAGAACAACAAGGCTAGTAGTCTCACCAATTTATTTCGGAACGAGGGCGGTAGTTTTGGTATTACGTTCGCCAACACGATATTGGCACAGCGCGGCCAATTTCATCAAAGTGTGCTGGTGCAGCATTTAACTCCCGACAACTCAATTTACCGCGATTGGCTGCAACAGGTAACCAGCGCATTCAGGCATGCCGGATATTCTGCCGTCGAAGCAGCAAACCGGGCCGAGGCCCAATTGTATAGCGTTGTAAACCAGCAGGCTTCGCTCCTCTCCTATTTTGATTGCTTTATTGGCCTGATTGTCGCCGCCGGCGTGGGGGTCGCGTTGGCACTGGCAATAAAGAAATTCGGGCCGCCGGGGAAACCGGCAGAAGCTCATTGAACCGGTAGGGACGCGCTTCCGACTTCGTCCGGCCGCCGCCGGATCGCGGCTAGCTACGCGTTTCCGAACCTAAACCCGAGGGCGCGCCAAAGCGTAGCGAGGGCGGCCGCGCGTCCGTTCAGACGGACCAGCTGCAGCTGGTCCCGACCGACCTACCCGTAATTCACGATCAAGGTTTTGCGCTCGGTCATTTCCTCCATCGCATACTTCACACCTTCCCGGCCGAAGCCGCTCAGCTTGATACCGCCGTAAGGCATGTTCTCCACTCGGAAGGTCGGTACTTGGTTGATGAGCACGGCGGCCACCTCAAGTGACTCGAACGCCTGGTGGGCGAGCTTCAAATCGCGGGTAAATACCCCGGTTTGCATTCCCCACTGCGAACGATTCACTTTCGCGATTGCGTCTCCGAAATCGTCGTACGGTTGGAGTACCACAACCGGCGCAAACGCTTCTTCGCAGCTAATTGGTTGATCTTCCGGCACCTGCTCCAACACAATCGGTCCCACACACTGACCATCAATCGTCTTTTCGGTTGCCAGTTTCGCACCGGCGGCGACCGCTTGATCGACCCATTTGGCAACCTTTTGCACTGCTTCTGAGGCAATCATTGGACCAATCACCGTTTCTCGTTCGCGCGGGTCCCCGACCTTGACTTTCGCCTTTACATAACCAAGCAGAGCATCACGAAACGCTCCGTAGATCCGGCTCTGCACATAAACCCTCTGTATGCTGATACAGGATTGACCGGCATAGCCAAAAGCGCCGGTGGCGATCGGCGCAATCTTGTTTTCCCACTCCGCGTCGTCATGGACAATGGCAGCAGCATTGCCTCCTAATTCCAGGCAAACCTTCTTGGTGTTGCATTTTTCCTTGATTTTCCAACCCACCGCAGCACTGCCGGTGAATGAAATCATTTTGACGCGTTCGTCGTTGTAGTAGCGGTCCATCAAACTGACATCAAATGGCACGATATTGACCAATCCGCTCGGTACGCCGGCTTCCTGTAAAGACTCAGCCAGGAGCAACGCGGTCAGCACCGTCCGCGGTGAAGGTTTAATAACAATCGCATTCCCCGAAGCCAGAGCGGGAGCCACCTTGTGGGCTACGAGGTTGAGCGGGAAATTAAATGGTGTAATCCCAAAGATGACCCCAATCGGTAAACGGTGCACCGAGCCGGTATGCTTTTTGCCCCATTCGCTTCCGTCCAGCGCGATCAGTTCGCCGTCGGGTTGGCGGCACTCGGAGGCAGCAAAGAGAAAGGTATATTGGCCGCGCGCAACCTCAGCCTCGGCCTGGGTTACCGGTTTTCCTGCTTCCCGAATCAGCAGGTCTACAAATTCCTGGCTTCGGCGCTTAATGACCGCCGCCACTTCTCCCAGAAAGAGCGCACGCGCTGCTGGTGTTAGTTCGCGGTTGCGCTTAAAAGCTTCATGCGCGGATTGAAAGGCCTGCTCCACCTGCTCGGGACTCGCCTGGAAATAGCTGCCCACCGGCTCGTGAGTATACGGGTTTTTGATTTCGGATGACTGAGGGGAACTTACCCATTCCCCGCCGATAAAAAATGCTTTTGGGGTCATAGCAACAATATCTTTCTAATTATCCTTCGCTTCCAAATCCTCGGCCACTCTGTGTTCGAGTTCGCTCATCGGTCCGGAATCTCGTTTAGCGATTAGATCGAGTTCGACCGCAAGTTCGTCCAATTCCTCGCCGCCCGCCATCATCTGCAACAAATTTTCGCGATGCGTATCTGCCTTGCGGAAAGTGCCATAACTCCGACCACGGTTCAAAACGGTGAAGGTGTCCCCGACCGCCCAGGCGTGGTGGACGTTATGAGTGATGAAGATGACACCAATTCCTTTGGCCTTGGATTGAACGACATATTTCAAGACAACCGCAGCCTCTTTTACACCCAGCGCCGAGGTTGGTTCGTCCAGGATCAGCACCTTGGCACCAAAATAAACTGCCCTGGCGATTGCTACCGCCTGTCGCTCGCCTCCCGATAAAGTGCCGACCGCTTGATCGGGGTCGCGCAGCCGGATCCCAATTTTTCTCAGCTCCTCCGTAGTGGTCTTTTCCGCGCTCGCCGAATCGAAAACTTTGATCGGGCCGAAGGTTTTCTTCGGTTCACGACCAAGGAAAAAGTTTCGCGTGATGCTCATGAGCGGAAGCATTGCTAAGTCCTGGAACACCGTAGCAATACCAAGATCGAGCGCTTGCCGGGGAGAGTCCAGTTCTACCGGACCGTTCAGAAAGCGAAACTCGCCCCGGGTCGGTCGGTGGACGCCCGAAAGTATCTTAATTAAAGTCGACTTTCCGGCACCATTATCCCCGAGCAGGCAATGTACTTCGCCCGGGAATAACTTAAACGAGATATCCTGAAGCGCTGTTACCTTTCCAAAAACTTTGTCGATACCTTGCAGTTCGATGATCGGTTCGTTTGACTTCTCTGTTGTTTGTGAAATGGCCATAATCAATCCTTAAGGCGCACGCAACGCCTGATGCCGTAGATAATTATTTAGTAAGACCGCCGCTAATAACATCCCACCGAGCACCGCTCTGAACCAATCAGTGTTAATCCCGGTGTAAAAAATGCCTTGTTGAACCATACCAAGGATCAACGCCCCGATTGACGCTCCAAAAACCGAGCCATAACCGCCGGTCAAAAGGCATCCGCCGATTACCGCGGAGGCGATCGCCTCCAGTTCCTTTTGCTCGCCTCGCAGCACATCGGCCGAACCGGTGTTGAGTACTTGAATTACCGCCAGGAGCGTTGCGGTGGCAGCGGTCAACATAAAGAGCGAGATCTTCACCCGTGCTACCGGGACGCCTACGTTGCGGGCGGCTAACGAGTCTCCTCCCGCCGCGAAAATCCAATTTCCATACGGGGTTTTGAACAGGATCCAACCCAAAAATATAGTGAGGACTGCCCACCACCAGATGGAAATCGGCAACCCGAGCGGACGTCCGGCGAAAATCGGAGCTAACAGATCGCCTTCGATATAGCCGCGCAGACCCGACACTCGAGTAAAGTTAGTGATCAAAAGCGTGAAACCGATCGTCAGTCCCCGTAGCAAGTAGAGCGAAGCCAAAGTAATAATAAATGACGGGAGCCTGGTTCGCACGACCAACCAGCCGTTAATATAGCCAATCGCCGCCGAGAATAGGAATCCCACGATAATTCCCAGCCAAAGCGGCCAACCAAAAAGAGTGACGGGAATGGCAATGACCATTCCGGCCGCTCCAATCATTGAGCCGATCGAAAGATCAAACTCGCCACCAATCATCAACAACGAGACTGCAGTTGCCAAAATCCCCAGCTGCGCGGAAACCTCCAGATAATTGATGGTGCCTTCAGGCGACAAAAATCCCTGCCGGCCGGCGACAACTGCAAAAAGAATAAAGATTCCGACGGCGGCAATAAACGCACCTAGTTCAGGTCGAATTAACAATTTTCTGAGATTCATAGGCGCCTCCGAAATTAGCTGGGAGAACTCTGGGGGGCGATGGCTGGTGATCGGTGTTAGCGATTAATGGCCACCCCACCCAGCGTTCATTTGCACTTACTAACGGATTCCTTTCTTGCTAAGGTCGATCACTTGTTTCGCAGTTTCTGCGCTTACAAAGCCAGGACCGGTTAACACAACATCATTAGCGGGCAGGAGTCCGTACTTGATGTAGTTGGCCATGATCATCACCGACAAGTAACCTTGCAGGTACTGCTGTTGATCGATCGCAAACTCCATCTCCTTTTTGTCAATTGCTTGCAGAACAGTTGCGGATAGATCGAAAGTTCCGAATTTGACTTTCCCAGCCTTACCTGCCTCCTCGAGGGCTTGCAGCGCCGGTTCAGCACCAGCAGGGCCGAGTGCGAGAATTCCCTCGACATCAGAGTTTTTCTGCAGGTAAGCCTTGATCGCGTTTCGAGACGCAGTAAAATCCATTGTCACTGCGACTACCTCGGCACTAGTGCCAAGTCCTTCCGAGAAACCTTTCGCGCGCAGGTCAAGTGCAACGTTTCCTACCTCTTGGTTAATAACGGCTGCTTTCTTGACTCCCTCTGCCTTCATGCGTTCGCCCGCTCTTTGACCGGCAAGTTCTTCTTCTTGTCCGACGTGGAGCAGACAACCCAGTTTCTTGGAAACATCCGAGCCGGAATTAATCGAAATCACCGGGATCTTGGCAGCGACCGCCGCCTGGATTGATTTACTCAAGGCCGATGCATCCGCGATCGACACGATCAGACCGTCAGGTTTCGAGGCAACGGCGGCGTCGATTAATTGCGACATGGCAACCATATCGAATTTTTCCGGCGCCCGGTATTCGACAGTACTGCTTGTCTCCTTGGCCGCCGCCTCAACACCGTTTTTCACAACGACCCAAAAGGAGTCGGAGACTTGGCCATGGGTAACGACAATAATATGTGGTTTCTTCTGGGCGTAAGCCGAGAACGGAATCGCCAAAGTGGCGACAGCAAGTACTGCGAAAAGACGCAGCTTAGTTGGTTTCATCATTGTATTGGGGGTTAGGTTTGGAGAAATGAATCAGCGCGCTGTTAGTGCTAAACCGCTGCGGCCAAAGATGCTTCCGCTGAGGGATCGGAATCAGTGGCCGCCACCCGACAAGCAATCCCACGTTCGGCAAAGGTTTCCAGGAAATGAGGCGGGATACCGGGATCGGTAATAATCATCGCGACCTCATCAAGCCGCGCATAATTGACCAGACAAGCATGGCCAAATTTCGAAGCGTCAGTTAACACGTAGGCCTCGTCGGCAGAACGAATCATCGCGCGCTTGACCTCCGCGTCCAAAGGGTTCGGCGTACTGTGGCCATGGGCGATCGTCGTACCGGAAGACCCCAAAAAAGCTCGGTCCGCGTGATAACTTTCTAATGTCCGAACGGCGGCTCCGCCGATGAGCGCTAAGCTATAACTACGAATCTGTCCGCCCACGAGCAGCAACTCATAGCCAGCTCGGGCCAACTCTAGCGCGGCCGGGACCGAACTGGTAATGACGTAGAGGGATTGGAATTTGCCTACCAACGCCGACGCCAAAGAGAGGGTGGTGCTGCCGGCGTCAAGAATGATGGTATCACCCTCATGAATATGTTCCAGTGCGGTTCGAGCGATCGCTTCCTTCTGGGCCGCCTGCAAATTCACCTTGTCCATGAAAGAGATGTTGAATCGACTTCGGTGCGAAAAAACCGCACCTCCATACGTCCGCTGCAAAAGCCCCTGTTGCTCCAGGTCGCTCAGATCCTTCCGGATCGTGACCTGACTAACTGTGAAACGATCGGAGAGGTCCTCAACCTTGACGGTTCCTGCTTCCTCCAGCAGATGGAGGATCTTACGCCGTCTCGCTTCCGCATTCATTCCAGGTCCGTCCACGTAGGTTTACTTGGTTCCAATCGGAACGGAAATCGGATTCCCATTCCAATTCGACGCCACCCAATCGTATTCCGGGTCGTTCACGGCCGAGATACGTCGAACATCACCGGCCAAAAAATTCAAATAGTAAGCGTTGGTGCCCGGAGCCTTGACCACCGGATGGTAGCCTTCGTGAATTAACACGAGATCCCCGTTTAGCACTGGTATGGCGACATCGAGCTCGGTATCCCGAGTGTAGATGCGCTGGATGGCGAACCCGTTCTTCGGTTGAAATCGGTAATAGTAGGTTTCTTCGTGATAAGAAGAGTGATCCCGGGTGTCGTGTCGATGTGGAGGGAAGCTCGACCAGTTGCCGCTCGGGGTGTGAATCTCGTAAACAGTTAGTCTTTCGGTCAGCTGATCGGAATCCGCCAACGCGCTGACGCTGCGTTTGACGTTGGCGTCACCGCGGACACCGACCGAAATTTCGGAGTGCCGAATGACCCGGGCCGGTAGCCGACCTTCCGCTGGCGCACCGCCTATCGCCAACTCCGCCGGTTCGCTTGCCTTGATTGTGTATTGAGTCCTGGGCGGCAAGTAAAAAATGTCAGTAGGTCCGCTAAAAACAGTGCTTCGCGCAAATGGGTTGTCTCGACCTCCAAAAGTACAGATGCCTTGGCCGGATAACGGCACGATGATCACCTCGTTGCCGGCCGTACCGAGTTCTTCGCTGCTTCCCTGATCAAGCGCTACCACTCGAAATGAAAGATACTTCCACCCAGCTGTTTCCGCTGTGACGTCGATTCGAGTTTGGCCGGTCAGGGCGGGTCGATAGTGACGCTTCATGCAGCGATCTCCGAAAGCTTGATCGAACGCTTTTCTCGCCAACTGCGAGCCGCCGCGATCGCAAGTCGCAACGTTTCTAGCGCGTCTTCGGCCCCAGGAGTTGGCAGTTGGCCCTCCTGCAGCGCCTTGAAAAATGCTTCCAACTCGAGCCGGTACCCAGCCGCGAATCGATCCGGGAAATTCTCGAAGTGATCAAAAGTCGCCGTGAAGTTGCGGGAGAAGACGGCCGGAGTTTTCTGGACTCCCTCGACCACTACTTTTCCTTCTGCTCCAGCGACCTCCGTCCTGATATCGTAACCCCAATTCGAACGGCGCGAGGTTTCGACCACCCCAAAGGCTCCGTTGACGAAGCGCAAGAAGGTTACCGCGGTGTCGGCGTCATCGGCCTCAGCAAAGCGCGAATCGATCAAAACCGTGCCCCAGGAGTGAACTTCTTCAACTTCACCGACCAGAAACCGGGCGAGATCAAGATCGTGGACCGCCATATCGAGAAAGAGTCCGCCGCTCTGTCGAAGAAATTTGAGACTCGGTGGATAAGTATCTCGGCTGAGCGCGCGAAAGGTTTCGATCCGACCGAGTTCTCCGGCATCGATTCGTTGCTTGGCCGAAACATAGCCTGGATCGTACCGGCGCATAAATCCGAGTTGGACCGGCGCCTTCGATTGGCCGATGAGATCAACCACTCTCTTGGTTTCCTTGAGATCCAAAGCGATCGGTTTTTCGCTAAAGACAGCTTTACCGGCCCGCACGGCCAACTCAATTAGCCGAGCATGTGTATCGGTGGGAGTTACAATCACCACAGCGTCAACCGATGGATGGCTGATAGCCTGTTCTACGTCGATGGTGGCGATCTCCGCTCCCGAAAGCCGTTTACCATATTCGGCTGCTTGTAAATTAGGATCAGCAACGACGATTACTTGAACGTCGGACAAACCACCCAAATTGCGAAGATGCGTTTCACCCATGCGACCAACGCCGACGAATCCAACACCAATGGTAGAGCTAGGTTTCAACTAAGATCCTCCTTCTTTTGGAACGCGGACATAGGTGTTCGCTGCGTTTCCTTGGATAACCGGCTAATCATGGCTCTCATCGGACTCAGTCGATCTCTTCGAGTTTCACGACTCGCCTCAGCTTTTGGCTGCTGGTACCAGCCAACCCGATCCGCAAAGCGCCCAGTGCGCCCGCCGCATCTGGACTAGGTTTCGTCCGCTCCAAGACCGCGGTAAAAAAAGCCTCCAGCTCTGCGCGAAACGCGTCGTGGAAACGATCCATAAAGAAATGATGGTGGTCTCGTTCCGGGCTTCCGCATAGCCGGAGTCAAATCGTCGTTGGAATCCAATTTGAAAGGGAACACCACTTTCCTCCAACACCCGAAGAGCCTGTCTCGTTCTTTGCAAATCAAGGGCAACTGGTTTTTCG
>Ga0179587_10001248_pt1 | contig 11399 bp, 9 predicted proteins | sample CZODoug2_1_08_16_FD_185932 | JGI IMG/M metagenome (GOLD analysis project Ga0179587, IMG submission 185932) | Vadose zone soil fungal communities from Angelo Coast Range Reserve, California, USA - CZODoug2_1_08_16fungal | ecosystem: Environmental > Terrestrial > Soil > Vadose zone | place: USA...
GATGCCGCACTTCACGCTCCCGGTTCAGGGGCCGGCCGGGGTCGCCGTGCCGGCGCTGCTCAAGCAGGCGGGGCTGGCTCCGTCCACCAGCGAGGCGATCCGCGCGATCGAACAGGGCGGCGTGCGCATCGACGGACAGAAAGTGGAAGACCGCTCGCTGGTGCTGCCCCCCGGAACCTACGTGCTGCAACTGGGCAAGCGTCGCTGGGCCCGCGTCACGCTGACCTGATCGCAGAGCTGGAAGCCCTCACCCCATCCCCTCTCCCGTTTGCGCGGGCGAGGGGCGATTGAGGATCGCAAGTCTGGATCGTTCTCAAGGGGCACGCCGTATCGCCCCTCGCCCACGTCAGTGGGAGAGGGGAGGGGGAGAGGGTTCCAGCAGTCCGATGTCCTCGCCGACCTGCTCCTTGTGGTGCTCGGCGGCCAGGAACACGTACATCGCCGGCACCACGAACAGCGTGAACAGCGTTCCGATCGACAGCCCGCTGAAGATCACGATCCCCATCGCGCGCCGGCCCGCGGCGCCGGCACCCGACGCAATCACCAGCGGCAGCACCCCGAGCGCCATCGCGGCCGTGGTCATCAGGATCGGCCGCAGCCGCACTCCCGCGGCCTCCATCACGGCCTCCAGGCGGCTTCGGCCGGCCCGCTGCAAATTGTTGGCGAACTGGACGATCAGGATCCCGTGCTTGCTGATCAACCCGATCAGCGTCACCAGCCCGACCTGTGTGTAGATGTTCAACGTCGACGACTTGCCGAACTCGCTCAGGATCGAAATGTGGAACACGTTCACCAGGATCCCGTTCACCTGGGTTAGCGTCCACATCGAGAACAGCGCTCCGAACAGCGCCATCGGGACCGAGATCAGGATCACCACGGGATCGCGGAAACTCTCGAACAGAGCCGCCAGCGCCAGATAAATGATGATCACCGCGAACAGCAGCGTGGTGGCGAACCCCCCGGATTCCTGCACGTACTGGCGCATGGGGCCCGAGTAGTCGATCCGGTAGGCGTTGGAGGCCGCCGCGCGCGTGGTCTTGGTCAGGAAGTCGAGGACTTCACTCTGCGAAACAAACGGCGTCGGAACGCCGATGATCGTCACCGCGTTCAGCTGCTGGAAATGGGCGATCGTCTCCGGCTCGACCCGGGTTTCGAGCTTGCCGATCGTGCGCACCGGCACCACGGCATCGTTCGGGGTCCGGATGTAGTAGTCGAGCACCTGCGACGGATTGAGTCGGTCGACCTGCTGGACCTGCGGAATCACCTTGTAGGAGCGGCCCGCGATCGAGAAGTAGTTGACGTAACCGCCGCCCAGCGCACTCGTCAGCGAGCTGGCCACATCCTGCTGGTTCAGTCCCAGCAGCGCGATCAGGTCGCGGTCGACCGTCAGCGTGGTCTGCGGCTTGTCGATCTTCAGGTCGCTGTCGACGAACCAGAACATGTGGCTTTCGTTGGCCTTGTTGAGCACGGTCTTGGCGACATCGTTGAGCCGGTCGAACGGCTCGGTGGTGGTGATGACGAACTGGACCGGCAAACCGAACGCGCCCGGCAACGACGGGAACTGGAATGCGCCGATCTTCGCGCCCGCGATCGAGTTCCATTTGTCCTGCAGCTCTTGTTGAATCTCATCCGAGCTGCGCGTGCGCTGGTTCCAGGGCTTGAACATCACGCCCCCCAAGCCCTGGTTGACGCTCGGATCGCCGGTGATCTGGAACATCTGGGAGTACTCGGGCAACTGGCGCCCGATGTCGAACATCTGGCGTGAGTAGCCGAGCATCTGGTCGGCAGTCGCATCGGGCGGGCCGGTCACCTGGCCGGCAACGAGACCCTGGTCCTCCTGAGGAGCCAGCTCGGAGCTCGCGGTCGAGAACAGGTACACCACCGAGCCCAGCAGCAGCAGCCCCATCACCACCAGCACCGGCCAGGTCGCCAGCAGGCTGCCGAGCACGCGCTCGTAACCGCGGTGGATGCGATCAAATAGACGGTCGATGGTTGCTGCGAACCGGCTCTCGCGCATGCTCGCTCCGAACAGGCGCGAAGACATCATCGGCGACAGCGTCAGCGCGATGACGCCGGACACCGTGACGGCGCCGGCCAGCGTAAAGGCGAATTCGGTGAACAGCGCCCCGGTCAGCCCGCGCTGAAATCCGATCGGAACGTACACGGCCACCAGCACGATGGTCATCGCGATGATGGGTCCGCCCAGCTCGCGGGCCGCCAGCAGCGCCGCCTCGAGGGCGCCGCGGTGTTCGGTCTTCATGTGGCGGTCGACGTTTTCCACCACGATGATGGCGTCGTCCACCACCAGACCGATCGACAGCACCAGCGCCAGCAGCGTCAGCAGGTTGATCGTATAGCCCAGCGCCAGCATCACGGCGAAGGTGCCGATCAGCGAAAGCGGCATCGCGATCACCGGGATCGCGACCGCGCGCAGCCGGCCCAGGAACAGGAAGATCACGGCGCTGACGATCAGCAGCGCCTCGATCAGCGTCTTGACCACCTCGTCGATCGACGCCTGGACGAACTCGGTGGCGTCGTACGCGACCGTGCCGGTGAGCCCGGCCGGCAGCTGCTGCTGGATCGACGGCAGCACCTGGCGCACCCGGCGCGCAACGTCGAGCAGGTTGGCTTCGGGCGCGACCTTGATGCCGATGAACAGCGAGTTCTGGCCGCCGAAGGCCACGTTGAAGTCGTAGTTCTCGGCTCCCAGTATCACGTTGGCCACGTCCTGCAACCGCACGATCGCGCCGTTGCGCTGCGCGACCACCAGGTTGCGGAACTCCTCGACCGTGTGAAGATCGGTGCCCGCGCGCAGGTCGACGCTGACCACCTGCCCCTTGCTGGTGCCGAGCGCCGCCAGGTAGTTGTTGGTCGTCAGCGCGGTGGACACGTCGGCCGCAGTGACCCCGTGCGCGGCCATCCGGTCCGAGTCGAGCCAGGCGCGCAGCGCGAACAGGCGCGCGCCCAGGATCTCCGCGTTCTTGACGCCTTCGACCGCATCCAGTTGCGGTTTGACCACCCGGTACAGGTAATCGGTGATGTCGTTGGTCGGCATCGTCTGGCTGTAGAAGCCCAGGTACATCGAATCGAACGACTCTCCGATCTGCGCCGACAGCACCGGCTGCTGCGCCTGCGGCGGCAATTGATTCTTGACCGAGTTGACCTGCGTGGTGATGTCGGTCAGCGCGCGGTTGGAGTCGTAGTTCAGGCGCAGCGTGGCGGTGATCACCGATTGTCCGGTGAAGCTGTTCGACGACATGTAATCGATGCCCTGCGCCTGGGCGACCGCGGTCTCCAGCGGCTGCGTGATGAAGCCCGCCACGGTCTCCGCGTCCGCGCCGTAATAGGTGGTGCTGATCGTGACCACCGCGTTTTGCGTACGCGGGTACTGGTTCACTGCCAGGCTCGCCAGCGAGCGCACCCCCAGCACCAGGATCAGCAGGCTGACGACCGCCGCCAGCACCGGGCGGTGAATGAAAAGATCGGTGAAGTTCTTCATGGGAAGGCGACCACGCTCACTGCTCCTGCGGCTTCGGGTTCGGATCGTTGCGCGGCACGACCGAGTTGTTCACGATCAGCGGCGTGCCGGGGCGCAGCAGCTTCATCTGCCCGCTCGTCACCACCGTGTCGCCTTCCTTGATCCCCTTGACGATCGCGACCTGATCGCCGCGCGTCGGGCCCAGCGTGACGAAGGTCTGGGAAGCGACCAGCGACGGCGCCGCGTTCGACTTGGCGGTCCCGCCCGCTTGGGCGGACTCGGCCGGCTGCGCCAGGTACACCGCGGCGCCGTACGGGTTGTAGGTGACCGCCGCCTGCGGAAGCGTGATGAAGCGCTGAACGCTTCCGACCTGCACGTTGACCTTGGCATACATCCCCGGCAGCAGAGCCCGATCGGGATTGGGGATCGTCGCCTCGACCTGGATATTGCGCGTGGCCGGGTCGATGGTGGAGTTGACGGCCGAGAGCTTTCCCTTGAATTCCCGGCCGGGCCAGGCGTCGGTCGTGACGATCACCGTTTCCTTGCGCGTGATGCGCGAGATCTGCTGCTGCGGCAGGAAAAAATCGACGTAGATCGGGTCGATCGCCTGCAGCGATACGATCTTGTCGCCCGCATTCAGGTACTGACCCGGCGCGATGGTGCTGATGCCCAGGCGGCCGGCGAACGGAGCCAGGATCGTTTTCTTCTCCAGCGTCGCCTGCATCTGGGCCACTTGAGCTTTCTTCGACCGCAGATCGGCCTCGTCGTTGTCGATCGTGGCCTGGCTGACCGCCTGCACACTCAGCTGCTCACGGTCCCGGTTCAGCGTGATCGTGGCCAATTCGACCGCCACCTTCAAGGTTTCGACCTGAGCCCGCTCGGCGTCCGAGTTCAGCTCGACCAGCATGATGCCGGGAGCCACATCAGCGCCCGAAGTGACGTTCACGCGACGCACCAGGCCCGCGATCTCGGTGCTCACATCGACACCGCGCACCGCGCGCAGCGATCCGACCGCGCTCAGCGCGTCTTGCCAGTCCTGCATCTGGGCCTTCATCGTCGACACCGTCGCCGGCGGAATTCCGCCGCCGCCGCCTTCCAGCATCTTCTTCAGCATCACGGCCTGGAGCATGTTGTAGCCGACGATCACGCCGATCAGCGTGAAGACGGCGGCCAGCATGATCGCCATGCGCTTTTTCAGTGAAGGCTTCTTGTCGATTCGGTCCGCCATGATCATCGAGTCCGTTCAGAAATCCGCTTTGCTGCCTCCCCTCTCCCTTTAGGGAGAGGAGTTGGGGGTGAGGGTCCTGCGTGATCATTTCTACCTAACTTCGTTCCACCAGCCGCCGCCCAGCGCCTGGAAAAGCGCGACGGTGTCTGCAAACCGGTCGGCCTGCGCCTGCACCACGGCGACGCGCGTCTGCAACAGCTGCTGCTCTGAATTGAGCAAGGTCAGATAGCTGACGGCTCCGACGTTGAACTGGCGCGACGCCAGCTGGAAGGCGTCCTGCGCCTGATGCTGCGCTTCGACCTGCGCCTGCAGGGCCGACGCGTCGGTCTGTAGAGCGCGCAGCGCGTCGGCCACATTGGCGAACGCGGTCAGCACCGCCTGCCGATAGTTGGCCGCAGCCGCGTCGAAGGCGGCCGCGGCGGCCCGCTTGTTGGCAAGCAGCTGCCCACCGTTGAAGATCGGGGCCAGCAGTCCCGCGCCCAGGCCCCAGACCGAGGAGCCGGACTTGAACAATTGACTTGCTCCCACCGCTTCGGAGCCGATGTTCCCGGTCAGCGTGATCTGCGGATACAGGTTGGCTGTGGCCACTCCGACCTGGGCGCTGGCCGCATGCAGCAGCGCTTCGGACGACAGGATGTCGGGGCGCTGCCGCACCAGGTCCGACGGAACGCTGACCGGCAACTGCAGCGGCAGCTCGAGCCCGTCGAGCTCGAACGAGGGCAATCCAGTCGATTCCGGGGTCCGCCCGGCGTACAAGGCCAGTTGATGCCGCAACTGGGAAAGCTGCCTTTGCAGGGGCGGCAGGCTGGCCCGGGTCTGCGCCAGCGTCGTGCGCTGGGACAGCACGTCGGATTTCGTGACCGCGCCCAGGTTGAAGCGTCGCTCGACGATGTCGAGCTGATCTTTCTGTAGCTTCTCGATTTCCTCCGTGGTCCGGATCTGAGCCCGCAGCGACGCTTCGCGAATCGCGGTGGTCGCCAGGTTCGCGGTCAACGTCAAGTAGGTCGCTTGCAACAGGTAATTCGCGTCGTCCACTTGCGCCTGCAACGCCTCCAGTTGGCGCCGGATGCCTCCGAAGGCGTCCAGCGTGTAGGACACGTTGACCGACGCGTTGTACAGCGTGAAGATGCTGGTGCCCGACTGGCCGAGCGAGGCGCCTGAGAACTGCTCGCGCTGGACATTCATCTGCCCGCTCAGGTTCGGCCAGGTCAGACCCCGTTCCGCAGCCAGATTCTGCTGTACCTGCCGCAGCGTGGACTGAGCCGAGGCGATGGTCGGGCTGTCGCGCAGTGCCTGTTCGATCAGGCGGTCGAGCGGCTCGGACTTGAACAGGGTCCACCATTGCTGCTGCAGATTGCCGCCGGCGGCGAACTGCTGAGCGCCCCCGTGCGCGAAGGCACTCTCAACCGTGGCGTTGGGAAATTCGGCATCGGTATAACGCTCGATGGCGGGCGCGTCTGGCCGCTTGAAGTCAGGCCCGACCGCGCATGAAACCAGCATGACTGCGGCCGGTGCGACGACCCACGCGGCCGATCGCTGTTTGCGCGCAGTCACCACCAGGCCACTTGCTGGCCTTGCGGCGGATTGCACCCGAGTTTCAAGACGGCATCTCCCTCGCATCAACGGTTCGATTTTGGTTCTTTTATCAGGATTGTCGCGCAACTCGGACCCTTGTCCAGCGATGACCGTCGCGGCCGGCAAAGCCATCCCGATACCAATGTAGGCAGCGCGCTTGCCGCGAGCGACCGCCTTGCGACGAAGCAGCCATTCGGGCGGGTAGGATGCATCAGGGGCCGACGAATCGCGGTTCGGAGCGCGCCCGACCGGGCGCCTTCCACCCAGTAAAATGGCGGCCATGATCGCGCTGATCCAACGCGTATCGCAGGCCAGCGTGCGCGTGGAGGCGGAGTTGGTCGGCGACATCCAGGTCGGGCTGATTGCACTGGTGTGCGCCGAACGCGGCGACGGAGAGAGCGAGGCGGACGCGTTGCTCGAGCGGATGCTGGAGTACCGGGTGTTCCCGGACGATGCCGGCCGCATGAACCTCGGCCTTAAGACGGTCGGCGGAGCACTGCTGCTGGTTCCGCAATTCACGCTCGCTGCCGACACGTCGAGCGGGCTGCGACCCAGCTTCTCTGCGGCGGCCCCGCCCGAGCGCGCCCGGATGCTTTTCGATCACCTGGTCGCCCGCGCTCGCACGCTTCATTCGCCGGTGCAAGCCGGCCGTTTCGGCGCGACGATGCAGGTCGCGCTGGTCAATGAGGGACCGGTGACCTTCTGGCTGCAGGTGCGCCCCGGGCACGGCGCCCGATGAAGTGCCCTTTTTGTGCCAAGTCCGACACCCAGGTGATCGATTCGCGCGCCTCGGATGAAGGCGCCTCGATCCGGCGCAGGCGCCGCTGCCTCGGCTGCGACAAGCGCTTCACGACATACGAGCGGGTCGAGCTGGCGCTGCCCTCGATCGTCAAGCGCGGCGGCAGCCGGGCCGAATACGATCGGAACAAGCTGCGGGCCTCGATGCTGCTGGCGTTGCGCAAGCGGCCGGTGCCGCGCGAGGCAGTCGACGACGCGATCGGGCGCATCGAGGACAAGCTGCTGTCCGCTGCGCAGCGCGAGGTCAAGAGCGAGAAGCTGGGCGAACTGGTGATGCGGGAGCTGAAGCGGCTGGACAAGGTCGCCTACATCCGGTTCGCCTCGGTCTACCGCAGTTTCGAGGACGTCGACGAGTTCGCGGAGGTCGTCAAGGAAGTCAGGCCCTCCCGGCGCCGCCGCGCGTAGAGGCCGCTGCCAAACGACGGGGCGGGCCTCGGCTTGTTTTTGCGGCTACCGACCCCATCTGCCGGATGTTCGGGGCGAGTGCCCCATGGATTCTCTGGAGAGATGACGATGAACCTGGTGTTGCGACGTGAGCCCGCGGGCTCCCTGTTTGACGAGTTTTTCAGCGACTTTTTCAACCGGTCCGGTTGGTCCGTGTCGACCCGCACCGCGGAGCTTCCGGCGGCCGTTCGCGCCCGGATGGACGTGGTCGACAAGGGCGACCAGTATGCCGTGGTTGTGGATCTGCCGGGTGTTCACAAGGAGGACATCCAGGTCAGCATCGACGGGCCGCGGGTTGCGATCACGGCCGAGGCCAAGAACGGACGCGAAGTGAAGAACGGTGAAAAAGTGCTTCACACCGAACGCTTCGTGACCAGCTACGCCCGCAGTTTCGAGCTGCCGGTCGAGGTGACCGAAGAGGGCGCCGACGCCGCTTTCGAAAATGGCGTGCTGCGCTTGACGTTGCCGAAGCGGGCGCAGGTCGTCAGCAAGCGCTTGACGGTCCGCTAACAAGCGGATCGCTCGCTCGCCCTCACTCCCCGGCCCTTCTCCCGCTCACGCGGGCGAGGGGCGGGGGTGAGGGTCGATGTGACTGCGTAGAATCCGCGCACATGTACACCGACGCGGATCACGGGTTCATGTCGCGCGCGCTGGAGCTCGCGACCAAGGCGATGGTGCATGCGACACCGAACCCTCGGGTCGGCTGCGTCGTGGTGCGCGATGGGCGCATCATCGGGGAGGGCTTCACCCAGCGACCGGGTTCCAACCACGCGGAGATCGAGGCGCTGCTGGATGCGCGCCGGGCCGGCCACGACCTGCACGGCGCACAGGTCTACGTGACGCTGGAGCCGTGCGCGCACTTCGGCCGCACGCCGCCGTGTGCGACCGCGCTGATCGAAGCCCACGTGACCATGGTGATAGCGGCGGTCGAAGACCCCAATCCTCAGGTTGGCGGGCGCGGCCTCGAAATGCTGCGCCAGGCGGGCATCGACGTGCGTTGCGGACTGTTGAAGCAGGACGCGGTCGAGATCAACGCCGGATTCTTCTCGCGGATGCTGCGCGGCCGGCCCTGGGTGCGCCTGAAGGTCGCCGCCAGCCTGGACGGGCGGTCCGGACTGAACAACGGCGCATCCCAGTGGATCACGTCGGAGGCCGCGCGCGCCGACGGCCATGCATGGCGCGCCCGTTCGTGCGCGGTGCTCAGCGGGATCGGCACGGTCCGCTCCGACGATCCGCGACTGTCGGTTCGCCTGATCGAAACGACCCGCCAACCGCTCAAAGTCCTGGTCGACAGCCGGTTCGAGGTGGCGCCGGAGGCGCGTTTGTTCGATGGCCATCCGGTGTTGGTGGTCTGCACCCGACGTGATCCCCAGAAGGCCGAGCAGCTGGCCAGTCGCAACGTGGAGGTGATCGAAGTCAGCGCGGATACGAGCGGCAAGGTCGATCTGGCGGTCTTGATGCGGGAGTTGGCGCGGCGTGGAATCAACGAGCTTCACGTGGAGGCGGGTTCGCGGTTAAATGGGTCGCTGATGGCGGCCGGGCTGGTCGACGAGTTGCTGGCCTACGTGGCGCCGTGCCTGATCGGACCGGGCCAAGCCATGATCGACATGCCCGAGGTGACCAGCCTGACTCAGGTCAGGCGGCTGACGCTGCGCGAAGTGGCTCGGATCGGCGACGACGTGCGTCTGCTCGTGACGGTGCAGTAGCGGGCCGGGGACGTCATGTTCACGGGAATCATCCAGACGATCGGCCGGATCGAACAGGTCGAGCGGCGCGAGCCGGGGGTGCACCTGCGGGTGCAGGCCGCTCCGATCGATGCAACCAGCCTGAAGGTGGGCGACAGCATCGCGGTCAACGGTTGCTGCCTGACGGTGACGGCGATCGACGGCACGCATTTCGAGGCGGATTTGTCCGAAGAAACGCTGGCCCGGACGGCCAACCTGGACCGCACCGGGTCGGTGAACCTGGAGTTGTCGCTCGCATTGGGCGATCGGATCGGAGGGCACCTGGTGTTGGGTCATGTCGACGCGGTCGGCACCGTGATGGGCGTGGCGCCGGCCGGCGATTCGCGCGAGCTGCGGGTGCGCGCACCGCAGTCGCTGGCGCCGTGTCTGGCGTTCAAGGGATCAGTGGCGGTCGACGGGGTGAGCCTGACGATCAATCGGGTCGAGGACTCCGAGCAAGGTTGCGATGTGACGATCAATCTGATTCCGCACACGCTGGCTGTCACGACGCTCGGGCAGCAGTCGGCCGGACAGCGCGTGAATCTGGAGGTTGACCCGCTGGCCCGCTATGCGGAACGCGTGGTTTCATGGATGGCGCCCGCCCTTGGTCGCAAAACAACCTAGAATTCCTCCCATGCTGTCTCCGAGCCGCTCGACACCCGCACCGGGATCAGTCACGCCGATCGCGTCGACGGTGGAGATCATCCAGGAGATCGGCCGCGGCAACCTGGTCGTTCTGGTCGACGACGAGGATCGAGAAAACGAGGGCGACCTGGTGTTCGCGGCCGACTTCGTTGCCGCCGAGAAGATCAATTTCCTGGCCAAGCACGGGCGAGGACTGATCTGCATGCCGGTCACCGAGGAACACGCCCGCCGGCTCCGTCTGCTGCCGATGTCGCAGGACAACCGCTCGGTGCATGGAACCAACTTCACCGTGTCGATCGAGGCCGCCGAAGGCGTGACCACGGGCATCTCCGCGGCCGACCGCGCGCACACGATTCGCGTTGCATCGAGGCCCGACGCGAAACCCGAGGACATCGTGCAGCCGGGCCACGTATTTCCGCTGGTGGCCCGCAGCGGGGGCGTGCTGATGCGGGCGGGCCATACCGAGGCGTGCTGCGACCTGGCCCGGTTGGCGGGCCTGAATTCGAGCGCCGTGCTGTGCGAGATCATGAACGATGACGGCACGATGGCGCGCCTGCCGGACTTGATCCCATTCGCGCGCCACCACGGACTGAGACTGGGAACGATCGCCGATCTGATCCAATATCGTGCCGCCACCGAGTCGTTGATCGAGCGCATCGGCAGCCGGACCGCGCAGACGCATGCGGGAGCATTCGAACTGATCGCCTACCGGGACCTGCCCGGCGATGGCACCCACCTGGCCTTCGTGCGAGGCACGCCCCGACCGGACCTCGATGTGCTGGTGCGGGTGCACGAACCCCTGTCGGTGCTGGATCTGATCGACGCGTCTGCCGCTCGCCACGCGTGGACGCCGTCGCAGGCGCTGCACATCATCGCGCGCGAAGGATGCGGCGTGCTGGTGCTGCTGAACTGCGGCGAGAGCCCGCAGCAGCTGCAGCATCGTGTCGGAGCATGGTCCGCCCCCGAAGGGTTTGCGCCCGCGCCGCGGGCGGCGGCTCTGGACTTGAGAACCTACGGCATCGGTGCCCAGATTCTGCGCGATCTGGGGGTCGGGCGGATGAAGTTGATGGCCAAGCCTCGCAAGATGCCCTCGATGGCTGGATTCGGATTGACTGCGGTCGGCTACCTTGAAAGCGGGTGAAAATGGCACTTGATTCGATTGCCCCGGACCTGGATGGGGCCGGCTTGAGGATCGGCATCGTCCAATCCCGCTTCAACGGCTGGGCCGGAGACGCATTGCTGGAGTCGTGCATGTCGGAGTTGCGCAGGCTCGGCGTCGACGACGATGACGTGACGCACGTGACGGTACCCGGCGCGCTCGAGGTGCCGATCGCGCTGTCCAAACTGGCCCAGGCCCAGGACTACGACGCGCTGATCGCGCTCGGTTGCGTGATTCGGGGCGACACCTTCCACTTCGACATCGTCGCAACGGAGTCGGCCACCGGCATCAGCCGTGTGGCGCTGGAGCACGGAATCCCGGTTGCCAACGCCGTGATGACCACCGAGA
>Ga0179587_10001249_pt1 | contig 11399 bp, 10 predicted proteins | sample CZODoug2_1_08_16_FD_185932 | JGI IMG/M metagenome (GOLD analysis project Ga0179587, IMG submission 185932) | Vadose zone soil fungal communities from Angelo Coast Range Reserve, California, USA - CZODoug2_1_08_16fungal | ecosystem: Environmental > Terrestrial > Soil > Vadose zone | place: USA...
TTTTTTCTTACCTTTCCAGCTTTTTCTGTCATACTAGTGTCTTTTTTTTTTTCTTTTTTTGGCACAGACGGGAAGTGCATGCATAACGGAAGACACTGCACTTTGTTTCGCTGCACTTAATGGCTTACCAGGCCCATACATCAAATACTTTTTGGAGGGGGTTGGACTCCAGGGGCTTAACGACCTGCTCATCGGTTTCCCTACGAAAGCTGCCTGGGCCCTTTGTACATTTGCATATTCTGCAGGCCCTGGTAATTTATTTTTTCCCCTTCTTTCGAATGATGCAAGATCATGACAAGTTATTATTTTATTTTTTCCAGGCTCTGAGCCCATCCTTTTCGAAGGTCGGACAGATGGCAAAATCGTTTCCGCACGAGGCGATGCCGTATTTGGCTGGGACCCGGTCTTTGAACCTGATGGGGTCGGGCAGACGTTTGTCTTTTTTTTCTTTCTTTCCGTTGAATTTCGGTATGTGTATACTGATGATGGTTGTTTGGAAGGTATGCGGAGATGGATCCTGCAGAGAAAAATAAAATCTCTCATCGTTACAAGGCGCTCGCAAAACTACGGGAGTATTTGCAATCCCTGCCGGCATCCTAATGATGCAGTACGAATCAGTCGCTGCAGTCCGTTTTAGATACGAAGCCTGCGTTTGCTATGAAATAGTTATGCGGTCGATATATGGCTGGGTAACGAGTCATAAAACTAGAGTGACTCGTTAATTACAAATTTTGACATGTCTTCGCCATTAGTTTATAATGATTATGTAGAGGGCACCCATAAACGGTCATGAGAAAGGACAAGGCTATTTGATTATCGCATGTCGCTACTATGGCCAGGCCAAATGGAATCAAAGCCTTCCTTTTGTCGGTTTCGCGTCCCATAGATTTATAGTTGAATGAATGGCTGAGACACACAATTGATCCCCCGTCCAAAACTGTTGTGATTTGGTAAATGAGCTTCCGAGGTAAGAAGTTTAGGGCATGCCTCGCATCTTGCAGATCGAACATGGCCGTGGTTGGACATGGATGTCGCTACAATGCGTAATTTGTCCCCCCTGTAGCCCATGTGCGTAAGTCCGTACGAAAGATGGGTAAAAGGTTAAAACGCACAGACAAACTGGCTGATGCCAAATCAAATTCATGGACTGAGAAACACCAGCACCATCAACACCGGTTGCAACCCCAAGCGCAACAAGAGACGACGTAGAGCAGCTTAAAAGAGATCGACACTAGCTATTTTGTGGGACCAAGGTGCGGCACGTACGGCTCGGCCATGTACGATGCACATGCGCCGTGCATTTTTCCAAGTACGTTGCACATATCTTGGGAAATTTTTGTGACAAGTTCGAAGTGCAGTGACGATCGGCGCTTACCTTTTTGCACTTCGATCTCGAAGATCACTTCGCCATATGGTGCTGATCCCCCTTTTGCCCATACGTTCATCTCGAGGATTTTTAAGCGTTGACCTATATCAGCTCCGTATATTTTCTCTTTTGGGTGGACGAAATAGAAGAATGTGTTGACCAGAAGCTGCTTCTGATCATCGGTTATGTTCCCTTTGATTTGAGATATGTCGACGTTCGGGGCTTGTGCGAGAGATCGCAGAAATCTGAGAGCTGGAGTGTTAACCATTGTGGACACAAAGTGGTTGTTGACAAGCACAGTTACATATCTATAAGATATCTTTTGTTGAGATATGGCGGCCAAGATACCTTACATAGGATATCGCCGTGTTAAATATGCATGATGCATCCGAGTTGCATCCGAGAAATTCGGCTTGTTACTAATCTATGATATGACGTCACTTTACCCTGGGACTGTACGACTTACCTTTGGCTTCCCGAAGCCCTTTCTGCATATTCTGCAGGCCCTGGTAGTAACTGTTTGAAAGATGCAAACATTCTCCTGTTACTGACGGTTCATAGTCCACTGGGCTCTGAGTCTGAGCTCATCCACCTGCCCTTTTCGAAGGTCGGACAGATGGCACAACTGTTCCTGCACGAGGGGGTTCTTTGAATCGGATAGGTATTCCCCCCCTCTCTGTTGAACCCGGTAGATGGATCCTGCAGAGAAAAATAAAATATCTCATCGCTGCAAAGCGCGTGCAAAATTACGGGAGTACTTGCGATCGCTGCCTGTATCCTGATGCGGCACCCATCAGATATTTAGTCGTTGCAGTCCATCTTAGATGTGATGTTTGTGTCTGGGAAATGAGTCATAGCATCACAGTAGATCGTTAGTAGCGGAATATCATGACCTCATCCGTCCACCGATAGAATGTTGCGCCATGGCTGTGAGGAAAGTACGCAGTTTGCCATTAGGACAATGGTGCTGACATGACGCGAGCAGTTGGGCGGGTATCAGCGATCACTGGTGACCTTGCCGTTGGAGTGGTGTTTACAATGTCCATCTGGAGAGCATTATGGTCATGAGAAGGGTGGCATCAAGTGCTTATAAGGCTATTTAATTATCGCACGTCGCTACTATGACCGTGCCGAACGACATCAAAGCTTCCCTCTTGTTGATTTCGCGTGCCATGGATTTATAGTCGAATGAATGGCTGTAATACACAATTGATCTCCCTTCCAAAACTGTTGGAATTTGTTAAATAAGCTTCTGATGTGTAAGAAATTGAAGGCGTACCTCACATCTGGCAGAACGGACATGACCGTGGTTAGATATGGAAGTTGCTATAATGCGTAATTTGTCCCCTCTGTAGATCTCGTGCGTGAGTCTGTACCAAACGTAAGTGAAAGGTAAAACGAACAAATGAGCTGGTTGATGCCAAATCAAATTCATGGATTGAGAAAGACCAGCACCGTCGACGCCAGTAGCAATTCCAAGTACAACAAGAGACGAAATGGTGCAGCTGAACAGAGATTGACACCAGCTATTATTTGGGACCGAGGTGCAGCACGTACGGTTCGGCCATGTACGATGCACATGCACCGTGCATTTTTCCAAGTACGTTGCACATATCTTAAAGTAATAGCAAAAGTTGAGTAAAAGTCGGAGCGCAAGTAACAATCGCTCACCTTTTTTCACTTCAATCTCGAGGATCACTTCGCCATATGGTGCTGATCCTTCCCTTTCCCATACGTTCATCTCGAGAATTTTCAAGCGTTGGCCTATATCAGCTCCGTATGATTTCTCTCTTGAATCGATGAAATAGAAGAATGTGTTGACCAGAAGCTGCTTCTGTTTATCGGTGATGTTTCCTTTGATCTGAGATACGTTGACGTCCGGGGCGCGTGCGAGAGAACGCAGAAATGGGAGGGCTGGGGGGTCGACCATTGTGGGCATGAAGTGTTCGTTAAGAAGCAAGGTACATAGCTGGATATGACACCGTCAAGATATAAACTTTGTCAAGCTACCCTAGTCATCAGAGGAGCGGCCAAAGAAGTTGGGACATCGCCCAGGAATTCAACGAAACCATGGTGATTTGGTCAGGATATATATAGCGTTACCAAAGTGGAAATGGCGTATCCGAACGCGCTCGTTGATAAACTTGTAGTATTTCCACAGTTAAAAGGCAAAGTTACTGCAGCTGCGATCCAGCGTAGAAGTCGTCGCAGGAAATCATCACAAGATCGATGAGCCCGTGATCGTGTACGCGCGCCGCGTGCCAACTTGAACCATCCATCTTTTACCCCACCGCTCCCTGAACATTGGAAGTTGGACATTGAGCTCCTACCGATGTTGACGACTCTATAACGACTTGAATATCTTGATTGTATCTTGATCATAGTTCCCCGAAGTACGTAAGGACAGTGGCACTTTTCGTTCGCTTAAGTCATTCATCTAGGCCTCTTACGACTTTGACCTTTGACCTGGATTTTTTCATCGCTTGAGAAAGCCAGGCAGTTATACCCTAAGACATGGGCGTGTCTCCATCAAAATCCAACGCACAACATCAACCGCGGGCAATGAATTTCGGCCCTTATGGACGTCCGTTAGGCCCAGTTGGTGCACCCAATTTCGGGCCAAGTTATGCACTTCCCAACGGCCAATTTATACCTGGTTATATCCCGAATTATGGTAATATACCCCCGCAAGTACAATGGTCCACTCAAGGCAAACCTCGGAAGAGACGAAAGACACGAAAAACTAGAGAAGGCAGACACACTCGGGAGAGTGATGCTCAAGATCATCGTGCGTGCTCATGAGCAGTTTTCTGCTGCTTATCTTGACATCTCTGTTGGCGTCTGTAAGATGTATCGATGCCTGCACCGCATTCAGCGCCAAGTTTAAGGCCACCTGCATCAGGCACGCCCCATGCGCCAGTTGTGCCAATGATGACTCCTCGCCCCGCACCTGCACCCGCACCATCACCAACACCAGGACCATCTATTCGTCGTATCCAAACGCCATATCGGCGCTCACATATCGATGATGAGGAAGACGATGAATACTCTCCGAATTCGGCTCCAGTTCTGCCGCATGCTCGGCCACAGTCTGGTGCGAGAGTGCGCTCCCCGGGATATGCTGCACCGCACCCTGATCGTGTGCCATCGCGTGGGCAGCCTCGCCCACTTTACCAGCCCCAACAACCTGAGGCAGCGCTACACGACTCCGATATGGCACGGGCCCTCGAGCCTCTCGAACCGGCCCATTCAAGTGCGTTTGGCCCGTCAGAACGAAGATCGCACGCTCCTCTCCGCAATCCACTTCCCCCTCCTCCACGAGATCTCTACGAAACTTCGCCTTATAAATCTCTCCTTACCCTCCCACAAACAACTGCTCTCCTCACCGCGAACTTTGCTTCTAAACCACCTGCGAAGGACAGCAAAAAATCAGGGAAAGGGCTTTTCCGCGCCTTCACTTCCCGGAAGCACACGATCAAAGAACCAGAAGATCCGAAAGTACACTTTGTTCCCGTCTTCATCAACAACCCAGCTCGCAGCGGTGGCCCCGTACCTTCAATGCCTGCACTACCTCCACTACCCCCACTACCCCCACTACCACAAGGTGGGATTCCCGGCCCCAGTACACGTGCCCCAGGACCTTTCACACATCACTCGCGGACTATCAGATATAATGAAGACTCTGAATACTGGTCTTTCATGAACCACTCCCCTCACCGTATAATCTATGATGACAAGGAGTGGCCTACCGCGACTCACCTTGTGGAAGCACGGAAATACCTTCCACAACACCCAGAAATCGCAGAAGAGATTCGACTCTGTGGAGACGTCGGACATGTTTATCCGATTTCGGCGAATTATCAGCAGTTCCAGGATCCGCATTGGTCCCAAGTCCATATGCAAGTTGTACGTACAGTTCCCCTGCCCCCCCCCCCTACATAACTTACTGACGACTGATAGTTGGAAGACGTTCTGTACTTGAAGTTCTCTCAGCATGCCGATCTACGCAGTAAATTGTGGGAGACGGAAGATGCCCGATTGATTTATGATGACCGCAATGACCCGTATTGGGGAGTGGGACCGATGGCTGATGGCTCCAACGTCCATGGCCAGCTCATGGAGAGGGTGAGGACTCGCTTGCTTGAGGGCAGAATCCCTCAGAGATCATCTGAATGAAATGAAATCTACTTCTTTACTGCTCTCGTTTTCTGATGTTCGTTTCTGCTACCTATTTGTTCTGGTTCTTGCTACAACGTATACTGCTTATTACTGACGATCGGATGATATTGTATCTGTAGTATAGCCTGGATTAATAGGATTCTTGTGTCTAGTGCTTTCGTCTTTTTCGTTTCCTCCTTTCACTGTTCTGGTCAGCGTCGTCATTTCCCATGCTTGCGGTGTCCAACGGGCACATCAAGCCGACTGCATTCTCCACCGCCTTTCTGCGTATTTTTTCTGGTACTTTTTCCCAATAGAATTCTTCCCGTTTGCCGACGACCAACTCCACGGCTATGGCACTACTTCCAGAATCTGGGGCGGTGCCAGTATCGTCCAGACTGTTGGATTGTGATACAGAATTGGTCAAGAAATGCCTGATAAGAATTTGTGCGTGGTTTGGGGTGGCGAAACGTATATAACACTGCAGAGCAGGTCGATGAGTCGACGGGCAACGCTGACTTGATGGAGGAAGACGCTTACAGAGTCCATTCCCCTGTTAAAATCCACATAATCAAGCCCATCGCCTCGCACCACCCCGTTTGCGAGTGGGGCCACAAATGCTGCGGAAAAGAGCTTACGCAACGTCGTTTTATTTGTCTCAGAATGGACGTTTCGAACGAAAACGAGTGAGTTGATAGGGTATGGAGATGAGAGATCGATCATCGGTACATCATCCACCTTGTCTGATATATTTCTCGATGAAGATGGTTTGGATGGCTCCTGGGCCTCTGACAACGTTGAAGGTACATGCATTGGAACCTCTGCATCTTCTAAAGCATTGAGTTCGTCCACTAATTTTTTGCGATAGGTAAGGTACTCTTCTCTCAGTTCGTCCCATCGCGCCTTTGGTAACGTCCGAAACCCAAATTTGGAGGCTTCTTGGGCATCAGAAGATTCTGCTAGAGCTTCTGTTTCGCTTTGAGCGAGATCGACGTTTCGATCCCAGGGCCATCTATGTAACAGAAACTCTACGTCACTGGGGCTTTGCAGCACTACCAATGCGAACCCTTTGCAAGTCGGATGATCGCCAGGTTTGTCTTGATGATGTGACAGGAGAGTAATGTCTTGTATGCGTGTTTCGTGGATGCCATCAACATTTGTGGATAGCAGAGAAAGGAGGAATCGTGTGATTCCTGGTATTGTTCTGTACTGTAGGGGTATGTGCTCCTGTGAAAAATTCGATAAGTGCGTATAGTAGTTGATAGATGCGAACGTACCACGTAGATCGTGTGTTTCTCCCAATAAGCCTTTGAGAATCCTTCGAAACGGCGAGAAGCACCATCCACCCAATCCTTCCGCCGTATCTCGTATCCCCCTGCATCCTTGATATTGTCACGGCGTCCGAACCAGATCGACGATGATGGCTCTGAGACAAGGAGCCGTACATCAACCACATCAGAAGCACATGATCGCAGAGCTTTCACAATCAACGTCTGAGAGTCTTGAAGTTGGAGTGGAGCCAGAATCTTTGAGGATTCAAGAAGATAGCTAAGAGCGATGACTTTTTGTAAAAACCAATCAAACTTCCCACTGCAAAAGAAAAAAGGTATCACGTACATCCATCTTTTGCTTGTTGGCCCGGCTCCGGCGTGCTGGCCTGGTCCACCACGCGCCGCAAATCTGGGTCTAACCACAGGGCATAGTCTGATACGGCGAGGTGAATTACGTTTGCGTAATCCTCGTCTGAACATTTGGCCTTCAAGCTTCCGCTTGTGCCTCCCAAGGACTTGGTTTTGCCTTTGCCACTCACGAAGTTAGGTGTAATGTCGTAGGGAGTCGGAGTAGGCACAGAGTAAAGCGTCTGTGCGTGTGCATGTTGTATGTTTTTCTTCTTATCTTTCGATACTGCTCTTGGTACGAAGGCAAAACTTGAGGACATGCAAGGCAGAGTTGTATACTTATGTTTGGCAAGATCATCTGTACTCATTCAGTCTGCTACGAACAACTCGAAAGTGCTACATACTAGTGTACAAATGGATTAGTGCTTGTTAGTGGGACATGCTGGATCCTCCCCCTCTCCTTTACACTCCAGAAAATGCCTTCCACAGTTTCAGATCCCAACATGTATGAAGGGGATCCATTTCTGGAATGGTGCACCTCTCTGCTGCAGATGTTGAATGGCAAGGTGCAATCCTTCTGCAGTCAAAGTAACATCTGGTGTGCCCCCTTCATTGACTTTCTTATAAACTATTTCTGCAACTTGTGGACCATCAGAATCAGACATACTCCAAAGTGTTCCTATAGCTCCATGAAATCCAGCTGCCATGAATGCTCCTGTCAAGTGCATTGATTCATTCCTCAGCTTTTCATCTCCCATGGCTGTTTCACAAGCAGACAGGAAGATAAATTTAGCATAAGGCAAATTGGTTTCCAAGATTTGTTGAAGTCCAAGCACTCCATCATGCAGAAGAAGGCCACTCTTCAAGGGATCAATGGGATCTTGAAGAGCATGGCAAGCAAGATGTACCCATGCTGAGGATTTTATGTCATGAAGAACATTGCCAACTGTTGCTTCTGAGTTTAGCAGCACATTTATCTTGTGACCTTGGAAAGCAGAGGTAACTTGTTTCAGTTCCTCTTTGACTGATGGCAAATCAGATTGACCAGGTGTATGTGAAACACCAACAGCAGTGACTGGTACAAGCTCTGAGTTATTGTTACTCAGATGTTTGGTTCTTGCTTGTATAAGTGTATCCAATGTAGGAGTATATGAATGGATGAATGGACTGTTTGGGGCAGCAGCATGAAGAGGAAGATAAGTGAATGGTCCTGAGGGACACCACCATATTCGTCCATTATGTATATTGTTCTAAAGAGATGTTATTTAGAAAGATCTAGTATTGCTAGAAATGAAATACACACCTTTTTTAGTTCCTCAAATACTGGTTCCACAATCTGTTTCCAAAGCCATGACAAGGTATTCTTAAATAAACTCTGTGGGTTCACAATGGATACATCTTGTGGTCGTCCAGCTCTGTCAGCTTCCCTGGCCTTGATGTTGGTTTGTTTGAGAGCAATCTTCAACTGTCTCAATTGCAATTTTGCTTCATCACTAGAAGCATGCTGAAGGTTTACAAGCTGAACTTGGCCAGAGGGTAGAACAATAAGAGCATGGCTTCTGTGAAATGCACAATTTATCATTATCACTGGACCATGTTTTGCAGCAGTCTGCAGTTCCTTGAATGAGGGTGGCAAAAAGAAGTCTTTAAAACCTTCATGCTTTCTTATGTGTTTGATCAATTCAGTTCTTTTCAGAGCAAGCAAGTGGTAGTTGACTCCATTGGATGTGTTGATGAAGTCATGACTAGAGTGATCCAGTTTATGTTGAAGTTGAAGAGAAAGAGTCTTTAGCTGTTGTGCTAAGTCTGGTAACTTTTGCTGGAGCTGAAATGCCTCATCTCTGAGTTGCAATGTCTGCCTATGAATAATTGAGAGATTCTGTTCAAGAAATTCCACTGCCACATCTTTTTTTTGAAGTTGAATAGCCAAAGCTACTGATGTTGAGGTTAAAGTGAGAATGTCATGTCTGATCAATATATCTTGTTGAGTTGCCAGGGAATTTCCAAGCCACAGAAGATCTGGCAGAATTTTGAATGCAGTTGCATAGGCATCAATGCTTTCAGGCAAATGAAATTCTTTAGCTAGATCAGCCCAGGATACTGCAGTCTTCCATAGCAGGCCAGGAGAAGCAGTAATAGATCTGTTAGATTGCCTTGCATAGAACAAAGCACAGTATAGATCCTCAATGTTGTGGAGCTTTCTATAAGAATCTCTGTAAGCCCTTGCTAGGGTAAACATGCATGCAGGAAGATTTGGGTGGGCAGAAGGTGAGGCATCAACTGCTGCCTTTGCATGAATTATGCAAGACTGCAGATCATCCAAATTCCCAAATATTTGAAAACAATCTGAATATATTCCTGCTAAGAACTGTTTACACCCAGGAAAATCAGGGTGCATTGGATTCATTGACTCTGCAGATGCCTTTGCATGTTTCAATGCTGCTTCAAGATCCTCAGGCTTATCAAGCAATTGGTATCGATTACTATAAAGTATTGCAACAGTATTGCTATATCTCCAAAGTTGAGGGTGATCTGAAGGAGTTGCATATAGAGAAGCACAGCCATTAAATAATGCAGCTTCAAGATCATCAAGATTATCAGATCTTTTATATCTGTCTGCATATGCTGCTGCTAAAACTTGTTGCCTTCCAGGAAGATCATAGTGATCTGTAGGAGTTACATTTACTGCATTTTGAGCATATGTCAAAGCAGTTTCAAGATCACTAAAATCATTGAGCCTTTCATATCTGCTTATTAATAATGCAGCCATGCTTTGGAAATGCAGAGCAGAGTCTGGATGGTTGGAAGGTATAGCATTGATAGTGGCCTTTTGATAGTTTAAAGCATTTTCAAGATCATTCAAATCATTGGACCTTTTGTAAAGTGCAACATATGATTGTGCCAAGCTTTGCTGATAACCCCAAAGATTAGAATGTCCTGGGGGTGTAGCATCAATAGCTTGGCATTTCATTGTTAAACCCATTGTAAGATTGCCAACATCACCACTCTGATGATATAGGTCTGTATACAAGCTAGCTACTGTCATTTGGCGCTTTGGATAATCTGAATGATCCACAGGTGTAGCATGCAAGGCTGCCTTTCCATGAAATAATGCAGTTTCAAGGTCTTCATTGTTATTGAATGTTGCATACAGATCTCTATAACACCAAGCCAGAGTCTGCTGATAATATGGCAGGTCATAATGATCTGATGGTGTTGCACTAACAGCTGCCCTTGCATGTATTAATGCTGATTCAATATCAGTAGCAACACCTAGTCGCTTGAAGCGATCTTTGTAAGTAATTGCTAGGCTATGTTGAAAACTAGGTAGCTCTGGATGATCTGATTCTGTGGCATGAATAGCTGCTAAGATGTACTTTATAGCAGTTTCAAGACTATCCATATTTCCAAGTCTCTGAAAGTGGTCTCTGTGTGATATCCCTAAATTTCTGTACCGGCCAGCAAGCTTTGGATGGTCCTGGGAGGTAGCATCTACAGCTAGTTTGGCATGGCTTAATGAAGCTTCAAGATCACTGAGCTTGCTGTATCTTTTATAACAATCTGAATATGTGATTGCTAGGGTTTCCTGGAAGTTAGCTGCTTCTGGATGATTTGTAGATGCATTAATTGCAGCAGTTTTGCTAAGTTGCAGTGACATTTCAAGGTCACCTGGATTCCCTAATCTCCTATATTGACTTCTATACATTATAGCTAAGGAATCCTGATAACCTGCAAGGTCAGGCTGACCTGATGGCATAGCATCAACTGCTAATCTCATGTATTTCAGTGCAAATTCCAAACTTTCAAGATGCCCATATCTTGCATAATTATCTGAGTATGCAATAGCCAAACTTTGTTGACAAGCAGGAAGATGTGGGTGTCCTAAAGAAAGTACCTCAACAGCCAATTTTGCATATGTCATGGCAGCTTCAAGATCATTTAAATTATTGAATCTTCTGTATCTGTCCCGGTATGTTATTGCTAGACCTTGGTAGCGTCTAGCAAGTTCTGGATGTTTGGAAGGTGTATTTTGAATGGATAAAAGGTTATATTCAAGTGAAAGATTCAAATCCTTTACATCTCCAACTTTCAAATATTTCTGTCTCAAGGATGTTCCAAGATCTGCTTGACGAGCTGGAAGATCAAGATGTCCTTGAGGGGTACCATCTATTGCTGCTTTACAGTAACTCAAAGCTGCATCCAAATCAGATTGGTGACCAAGTCTTTGATAAGTAATAGAGTGTAATAAGATCGGA
>Ga0179587_10001251_pt1 | contig 11397 bp, 6 predicted proteins | sample CZODoug2_1_08_16_FD_185932 | JGI IMG/M metagenome (GOLD analysis project Ga0179587, IMG submission 185932) | Vadose zone soil fungal communities from Angelo Coast Range Reserve, California, USA - CZODoug2_1_08_16fungal | ecosystem: Environmental > Terrestrial > Soil > Vadose zone | place: USA...
GAAAATGCCGATCACGATGGAGGGGACGCCGTTCAATAGGTCCGCTGCATACCGCACAACCGACGCCATACCCTTCCCACTGAATTCCGCCAGGTAAATTCCGCCCAGGAACCCAATCGGCACACCCATCAGCGAGGCCAGCAACAGAATCTTGCCGCTGCCCACAATCGCGTTGGCCATGCCGCCGCCCGCTTCTCCTACGGGCTTCGGCAGTTTGGTGAAGAAATCCCAGTTGATCGAAGTGCCGCCGTTGAACACCAGGTAGCCCAGGATGAAGAAGAGCACAAGGACCGACACGAAAGCGCACACTCCGGTCATCGCCAGCATGAAGTTGCTGACAAATTTCCGCCAGCGCAATCTGCCGTTGCTCATCCACCCACCTCACTGCCCTTTTGCGTGGTAAGGACGATCAGCAGGCGAGCCAATCCGTTCAGGATGAAGGTCAGCAGGAAGAGCACAAGTCCCAGGGCGATCAGCGATTGCAAATACAGATCGCCCGTCGCTTCCGTAAATTCATTGGCGATCACAGCGGCGATCGAATAGCCGGGCGCAAAAAGTGAAGCCGCAATTTTCGGCGTATTGCCGATCACCATCGTCACCGCCATGGTTTCGCCCAGGGCGCGGGCGAGCGCCAGAAAAATCGAACCCATGATGCCCGTCTTTGCGAATGGGACAACCACTTTCCACGTGGATTCCCAGCGCGTGGAACCCAAGGCCAGCGCGGCTTCTCGCTGATCCCGCGGCACGGAGAGCAGCACCTCGCGCGATACCGAAATAATGTACGGGATCACCATGATCGCCAGCACGATACCCGCGGTCATGAAGCCGACACCGTAAGATGGCCCCTTGAAGATCGGCAAATACCCAAACGGTTTGTTCAGCGCCGGATAAATCACCGTCCGCATTACGGGCACGATAATGAAGACGCCCAGCAAACCATAAATAACGCTTGGCACAGCGGCCAGCAAATCAATAAAAAATTGCAGAGTGTCCGAAACTCGCGGCGGCGCCAGCTCCGCCAGGAAAATCGCCGCCCCGATTCCCAAAGGCACGGCAATGATCAACGCAACCGCCGACGTAACCATGGTCCCGTAGACAAAGGGGAGAGCGCCGTACTGGTCCATGATCGGATCCCAAACCGAAGTCACAAAAAAACTAAATCCAAACTTCTGGCGCGGCAAGCTCGAGTTTACCCACAATTCCCACACCAGCGCGGCCGTAATCAGCACCACCGTCGCCGCGAAGACCATCGTGACCAGTCGCGCGATTTCATCCCCGTCGCTCAGCCGGGCAAAAAACGAACGCGAGCCCGTCACCGGGCCCGCGCCTTTCAATGCTGTAGTGTTGGTTGCCACGTCTCCCTGGCACTTTTACTGGATGTTGTTGATGGCTTTCTTCTCTTTTTCGACCACTTCCTTCGGCAGCTTCGCATACGAAAGCGCTTCCACCGAATCCTGGCCGTCGTTGAGCATCCACTTCAGGAATCCCTTGATGGCGTCGCGCTTGCCCGCGTCCTGAAACTTCTGCGGAATCAAGAGCCAGGTGAAACTGGAAATCGGATACGCCGTCTTCCCCGGAGCATTGGTGATGCTGACGCGAAAATCATCCGGCATCTCCTTGACGGCGCCGGCCGCGGCCGCGGTCACGCTCGCCAGATCCGCTTTCACAAAATTCCCAGAAGAATTCTTCACGGTTCCGTACGGGATGTTGTTTTGCACCGCGTAAATCAGCTCCACATAGCCGATTGCGTTCGGCGTCTGCTTCACCAGTCCCGTTACGCCTTCATTGCCTTTGCCGCCCAATCCTACCGGCCAATTGACCGACGTTCCCTTGCTGACCTTGCCCTTCCATTCGTCGCTGACTTTCGAAAGATAGTCAGTCCAGATGTAGCTGGTTCCACTGCCATCGGAGCGATGCACCACAACGATATCTGCTGCCGGCAGGCTCGCACCCTTGTTCGCCCCGGTGATTGCGGGATCATTCCATTTCGTAATTTTCCCCAGAAAGATTCCGGCCAATGCGTCCGGTGTGAAGTTCAGGGGCGCGCTTACTCCCGCAACGTTGTAGGTTGGAACTGCCGCGCCTAGCACCGTCGGAAAATGCAAAATCCCCGTGCCGTTGTGTTTATCCTGAAATGCCTTCAGTTGCTCGTCGTTCATCGGACCGTCGGTGGCGCCAAAATCCACCGTTCCTTCGGTCACTTGCTTAATGCCCGCGCCGGATCCAACCGACTGGTAATTGAATTGAAAATTGGGATTCTTGGTGTGGTAAACGTCAAACCATTTCGAGTAGATGGGATACGGAAACGTTGCACCCGCTCCGTTGATGAGTAACGCATTGTCCGCGAGCACGATCGCGCACAGCGCAAGCACACCTATTGCAAGTCCGGCAAATCGCTTCATGAGATAGCTCTCCTGCTTTTCCGAGATTAGTCCGCTGATAAGGGAGTCTGACCAGCCGGTATTACAGGAGTGTTACAGTCGCGGTAGAGTCTGTTAAATATCCGAAACATCTTCTGCGATGGCCCGTAATGCCTTTGACTCCCGGCAGTTACACGCCCAAGCAAGCGGAAGCATTCAAAGAGAGAGGGGGCAACTCGTTCGGTTGCCCCCTCGTTCAAACGGCAATTAGCTGCTTCACCCTAAACTAGGGCAGGTAATAGCGGAAGGACGTCTCCACCATGTTGTCCACGGCCTTCGGTGAGATCGCTGGGCCTCCGCCCGCCACGCCACCCACGCCCGACCAGCCCACTTTGTAAATGTAGGAGTATTGAATCCCCCACTGAACGCGGCCCTTTTCGCCCTGGTACAGCTTGTGCCAGAACCCGAGTGTGCCTTCGCCGATATACCGGATGTCGCCAGCGCAAGTGCCTCCTGCGCCAGGCGCTCCCGTTCCGGCGGGTGCAGTTTCCGTGGAGCACCCCGTATTGGTAGCCAGAGGCGAGCCATAGCCACCGATGCCGTTGATTGCAGTGGTGTACGTCGTGGTCATCGGAATGGCGGCTGTGGTGGTCGTCGCAGGAATCGCAGGCGTGGTGACAATCTTCACCGAAGAGTATCCACTATAGGCCGCGCGAGAGTCATACTCGCCGCCAAGGTAGCCATAGATGTCTACCTTCGGCGTCGGATGCAACTCGAGTCTGCCCAGCCACTGCGCGTTGTGAATCGTTGCCAGCGTGCCATCCGGCCGTGCAGTAACGTCGGCAAGCTGCGCCGAGCCGAATCGCCCGATGCCGGTTCCGTACACGCCCTTGAGGCTAGCATCCAGTTTCTTGTGGAATAGCGGTACGGCCGCGCTGACCCCGAATCCTCCGCCGGTCTTCGAGTCGTTTGAGGCGCCGAAAGCGGAGGGAGCGGTAATAGGGTTGCCTCCGGAAACGCACTGCGCCGGATTGATCGGCCCCCCGGTCCCAGCCAAGATCTTCGTCCCATCCAGGGATGTGGCATCGATGCTGACCACCGCGCAAGGATAGATGCGATCGCGGAACTCGCTCACGATGCCGAGGATTTCATAATGCCCCCAGCCCGGATCAAACGCAGCCTTGATCACGAAATCCGGGATTTTGTTGAGGGTGTATCCCGTGGGATCGAACGCGTTGTACAGACCGGCGCTGTTCCCCGGCGCATTGAAGAAGAAGTTCTGCGAAGTGGTCGCGGCTGCACCGCCCGCCACGCTGGTGGTGACGCTGTTGAATCCGCGGCCGCCAATCGTCGTCTGTGGATTTTCCGCCGAAACGCCGAAGGTGACCTTATCGCCGAAGCTCTTCGTTATGCGGATGGACGGAATGCGTTCCCAGGTGAAGCCCACTACGTATTGCGGGTCGATCATGAGCGGCAGTGCTTCCCCGCGGTTGGCGATGCCTTTCTTGTTTTCTGTGGCGAGCGTCCACATCTGCCCCGCCGTAACCGTCCACCCGTTTTCAAACGCCGCCTGGCCCCAGCCCTGGCGCATCCGGAATACATACGAGTTACTCTCGCGGTTGTTTGAAGTGGTACCGGCGCCGAGAAAGTCAGTTTCGAAGTAGCCAGTCAGCTTGGCGCTGGCCAGCTTCCCTTCCAACAGCAAGCTCAAGCGTGACTGCCGTGCCGAGAAATTCATTTCGGTCGTCCGGCTGAGCGCGTTGCCTTCGAACGGGATGCCGGAAAACTGTGTGTTGATGTCGCCGCTGATTGCCCGTTGGCGGTTCACGGTTGCGGTTTCAATAAATCCGCCGGGGGTGATGGTGATGCCCTTGAAGCGGATCGAAGTCGGCCCTTTTTCTTCCCCCGCGCCCTGGCCCGAAGCCGTAAGCGAGGAGTTGACAACAGCCGCGTTGCTGGCTGCCGTGCTCGCCACTGTCGAGTTCAGCGCCGTCGCCGTGGACTTCACTTCGGCCGAGGTCGTCACCGCCTCCACAGCCTTGGTGTTCGCTTCCGTTGCCCGGGCGTTGGCAGACGCCGCGGTTTCCCGCGCTTCTTCGATCTGACGGTCGCGCTTCGCTAGCTCTTCCTTTAGCATCTGCAGCTGTTCCTGCTGTGCAATAAGAGCCTGGCGCAACTCTTCCATCTGCGCCGCAAGTTCCGCGGTGGTCTTGGTTGCAGCGTTTGTCGCCGCAGGCTTCGCGGGCGTTGCCGCCGCTTCTTTCGGTGCATCCTTCGGCGAATCTTTCGGTGAATCATCGAACGCTGTCCCGGTCAGCAGGAACAGCGATAGTGCGAGTGATGCGAGTTTTCTCATTGCCTCTCTCTTTTTTTACGGCAGATTTCGAACACGAACCCGGGAAATGCGTACCACCCCGTTTGGGAAGTTATGTGGAGTCTCTTACGGCTATATCAATCCGATATAAATAGTCTGTAACAATCGCTTCGAGCAGCTGTTTATCCCCTGTAATTACAGCAATTTACGATGTGTTACAGCCTATCTACTTGGACCCGAGAACCACACAACTTGCAGGGTTGGATGGAATGGAGCCTTAATCGGGTACGCTAAAAGTGACTGCTGAAGAGGTCTCGCCCAAACCAATTTGGCAGGGGTATGCCCTGTTTTTGAGGACTAGGCTGTGCGAAAAGCTCCTGCGCCGCTCAGCGCCGCTCGCCCATTTGATATGCCAGCATGATTTGCGTCAATTTGTATTGGTATTTTGCGTCGGTGTCCTGCAGGTCCGCGTCTGTCTTCTGCAATTCCGCCTGACTGAATTCCACAATGGAGCTCAAACCCAATTTGTATCGGGCCTGCGCCAGTTCCAGAGCCAGATTCGCCTGTTCCAATAGCTGCTGAGTCACCGTCAGCCGCGCGTACGCTTTTTGCGTGTCCAGCCAGCTGTTGCGCACATCCCGCGCAAGATTGTCCTCCATATCCTGCAGTTTCTTGCGCTTCATTTCGGTTTCCAGATCCGCGCTCTTGGCGCGCGCGTTGAATAGGAAGCCGTTAAATACGGGAATATTGATGTTCACGCCGACTCCGCCGTACCAGCTCGGAATATGGTCGTCGCGCGCCGGAGCCTGGCCCACTACACCTGTGGCATTCACCGTCGGCCACCAGAGGTCGTGCTCGGACCGGCCGAATTTTTCCGCCGCGGTCACTTCATTCAGCATCCCCTGGATTTCCGGCCGCTGCTGCATGGCTTTCTGAATTAATTGCGTGGGTTCAAGCAATGGCGGCGACGACGCTTGCTGTTCTGGCTCCGCCGTTCTGAAAGTTTGGCGGTCCGCGTATCCCAAAATGGCGGAAAGAGTGGAAAGCGAAGCTTCGTAATTATTATTCGATTCCAGCAGCAACAGCTTCGCCCGCGCCAGGTCCACCTTGCTGAAGCTCAAATCCAGATCGGATCGAAGTTTCGCGTCCGTCAAAGCCTGCACCTGGTCCACCAGCGTTTGCCGCGTCTTTACCGTATCCTCCGCCACTTGCAGCAGTGCGTGCGTCTCCAGCGAGTTGTAGAACGCTTCATCCACCGCAAGAACAATGTCCTGCTGCGTTCCAGCGCATTCTGGTCTTCCGCCTTGGCATGGAACTGCGTACTGGACACCAGGTTGCTCGTATGGCCGAAGTCGGTGATCAGCTGATTGACAGTCGCGCCCGCTGCGGCTCTCGGAAACAGAATCGGATTAGTCAGTGAGCCGGCTGCAATTCTCGAGCCCGGATTGGAGTCCACGCCGGTCACGCTCAAATTCATTTCAGGCATCAGGGCCGACCGCGCCTCGCGCACAAACTCTCTGGCTTGCAGAGCTCGAAGCTTGCCGACAGTAATCTGCGGGTTGTTTCGCACGCCGATGGCCTCGGCTTCCTGTATGGTCAGCAATTTTTCGTCGGAATTTGCTGCGGGCTTTTCTTGCGCCGTCACTAACTTCCCCAACAAGGCTAATATCAGCGCCAAACCTCTTACCGTCCTCACGATGCCACCTCCATTGTTTCCCCACGTTTTCTTCCGTGAATCAGCAAATAGACGGCAGGCACCAGAAATACCGTCACAATCACGGAGACTGTCAATCCTCCAATCACCGCGCGGGCCAGCGGCGCATACTGTTCGCTACCCGCTTCCACACCCAGCGCCATTGGGATCAATCCCAGCAGCGTGGCCAGCGATGTCATCAAAATCGGCCGCAGCCTCACCTTGCACGCCTCCACCACCGCCTGTTGCAGGCCCATTCCCCGCTCACGCAAGATTCCTGAAAATTCCACGATCAGAATGCTGTTGGACACCACAATCCCCGTCATCATGATCACCCCCATCAGCGACATGATGTTCAACGTCGTGTGCGTCAGGAACAGAAACGCCACCACGCCCGCAAGCCCGGGCGGAATTGCCGTCAGAATAATGAAGGGATCAATAAACGAACGGAACTGCGCCATCAGGATCAGGTACACCAGCACCACGGACAGCAGCAGCCCCACTCCAAACCGGAAAAACGATTCATTCATCCCCACCACCGCTCCCTGCACGCGCACCAGCGCGTTCTTCGGCAGCTTCAGCCCCTTCACGATTTGATTTACCTCCGCATTCACGCCATTCAGATCCTCGCTCCTCGGCATCACGTACACGTCCATCACCCGGCGAATCATGTAGTGGTCAACTTCCGTCGGCGTGTTGATCGGTTCAATCTCCGCCACGGATTGCAGAGGCGTATATTTCGCGGACGTCGCCGCCCGCAAGGGAATGTTACGGAAGTCGGACATGGTCATTGAACCTACTTTGTTATTGGAATATTGCACCGTAAGCATGTAGTTGTTCCCACTCTTGGGATCGATCCAGTAACTGGGAGCGATCATCCCGTTCGAGGTCAACGCCGTGATGACGTTGTCTACCACGTCTCTTGGCGTCAGCCCGAGCAAACTGGCCTGCCTGCGGTCAATGTTCAGCTCCAGCCCTGGATAGTCGATGTCCTGCGGAATCAGCACGTCGCTCACGAGCTTTGAGCCTTTGAGCTGCAGCGCAAGTTGCCGCGCGATCTCATTTCCTTCGTTCAGGTCGTTGTCGCTCACCTGGATGTCCAGCGGTGCCGGCAATCCCTGATTCACCACAGAGTCCACCAGGCCGCCCGCCTGGAAGTACGCGCTTACTTCTGGCAGGTCCTCGGCCAGCTTCCGCCGCACCCGCTCCATGTATTCGTAACTCCCTACTCCATGCTCTTCTTTCAGGCTGACTTGCACAAATGCGGTGTGCATCGCTGAATTGCTGGTGTAAATCGCCGACAAGTCCGGAGTGATACCGATGTTTGACACGATCATGTCCAAATCGCTTTTCGGGATGACCGAACGAATTTCCCGTTCCACGTCCGCAACGTACTTGTCGGAAATTTCGAGGCGTGTGCCCGTGGGCATTTTCAGATTGATTACAAATTGTCCGGGATCCGTTCGCGGGAAATACGCCCGGCCAACAAAGGGGAAAATGCCTGCGATCAACAGGACGATTCCGCCGAGGATGAAGACTGCCGTCCTGCCCGGCCTCACCAGTGCCTGGGTGGCTTTTTGCTCATAGAAGAGAAGCAGCTTTTGAAAATCATGATTGAATCTGTGCACCACCCGCTCAAGCAGGCCTTTGGGATTTTCGTGAGTTTCTTCCCCGTAAGAATCCAACCGAATGAAGTACGCGCAGTAGAGCGGGACCACGGTCATCGCAAAGATATAAGACGCAAAAATCGAGAGCACCACGCCCAGCGCCAGGTCCGTGAACAGATATTTGCTAACCCCATAAAAAAATGTCACTGGGAAAAACACGATGGACGTCGTTGAAGTCGCCGCCAGTACGGCCAGCGCCACCTCCATTCCGCCCTTTTCCGCTGCTTCGCGCGGTGGCGCACCGTGTTCCATGAACCGGAAAATGTTCTCGAGCACCACCACCGAATCGTCGATCAACCGTGAAAATGCCAACGCTAGTCCGCCCAGCAACATCGTGTTGATGGACCCGCCCATCGCGTCCATCACCAGAAAGCAGGTGAGCGTGGAAAGCGGAATCGAAAGCAGCACCGCAAATGTCGCCCTCGGGCTCCCCAAAAACAACAGGATCATCAGTCCCGTCAAAACCAGCCCAATTCCTCCTTCCTTCAACAGGTTTTTCAACGCCGTCTTTACGAACACGGACTGGTCGAACACTACGGCCGTCTTCAATGTCACCGGAATATCCACCAGATCCTTAGTCGCTTCTTTGATTCCGTTCACGATCGCAATCGTGTTGCTGTCTCCGCCTTGCTTCAGAATCGGAATGTAAACAGATTTTTGACCGTCGATCCTCACCATGTTGGTTTGGATCGCTCCGGCGTCTTCCGCTTTTCCCACGTCGGCCACCAGCACCGATCCAAGTCCCACGGTTTTCAGGGGTATATGGTCGATCTCCTCGGTTTTAGGCACCTGGCTGTTGGCGTAGATGTTGTAATCGCGTTTACCGATGCGCACATCTCCTGCGGGCAGAATCAAATTGGAGCTGTTCACCGCAGTCACCACGTCCATCAGACTCAACTGGTGTGCTTCGAGTTTGATCGGGTCGACAAAAACCTGAATCTGGCGATAGGTTCCCCCGAATGGTTGGGGCACTGACGCGCCTGGCACGTTTGCCACCTGATTTCTGACCTGAAACTGCGCCAGGTCTTTCAACTGGGTTTCGTTCAGGCCTTGTCCCTTCAATGTCAGGAGACAAACAGGCAGGCTCGACGCATCGAACTTCAACACCACTGGCGGAAGTGTGCCTGGCGGCAGTCGCCGCAAATCAGCCATCGCCAGATTGGCAATGTTGCTCAGCGCCGCATCCGAATCCGTGCCGGGTTGGAAATAAATTTTGATCAGGCTTACGCCTGTCAATGATCGCGACTCGATATGATCTATGTTGCTTCCCAGCGTGAAGAATCTTTCGAATGTGTTGGTGATGTCGGCTTCGATTTGTTGCGGTGGCATGCCTGCGTAAAACGTCGCCACCACCACAACTGGGATGTCGATCTCCGGAAACAGGTCTACCGGCATGCGCGCCACCGTTGTTACGCCCACCACCGCCACCACCAGGCATAGCATGATGACGAAGTAAGGGTAGGCGAGCGCGAACTTAGGCATTCTTCGCCTCCCGGCATTCAAGGCATGGGTGTCCCTCCAGCCTCACGCGGCCACCTCTTCCCTTTTTTTCCTCCCGTGGATCACCAGATAGACCGCTGGAACCAGGAACACAGTCATCACGACGGAAACGCCGAGCCCCCCGATCATCGCTCGGGCCAGCGGCGCGTATTGTTCGCTCCCCGCCTCGATCCCAAAGGCCATGGGAAGCAGGGCCAGCAGCGTCGCCAGCGACGTCATCAGAATTGGCCGCAAGCGTACCTTGCACGATTCCACTACCGCGTCCTTCAGCGCCATTCCTCTTTCCTGCAAAATCCCCGAAAATTCCACAATCAGAATGCTGTTGGACGCCACGATTCCCGTCATCATGATCACCCCCATCAGCGACATGATGTTCAAAGTGGTCCCCGTCATCCAAAGAAACACCACTGCTCCCGCGAGTCCAGGCGGAACCGCAGTTAAAATAATGAACGGATCGATAAACGACCTGAACTGCGCCATCAGGATTAGGTAGACCAGCACAATGGAAAGCAGTAGGCCAACGCCGAACCGCGTAAAGGACTGGTTCATTCCCATGACGGCCCCCTGTACTCTCACGCGTGCGTTCTTCGGGAGCGGCAGGCTCTTTAGCAACTGCCTCACCTCGCCGTCCACGCCGCTCAGATCTTCCGTCTTCGGAATCACGAACACGTCGATCACCCGTCGTATCTGATAGTGGTCCACCTCTGTTGGAGTGTTGATTGGCTCGATCTTTGCGACTGATTGCAGCGGCGTGTATTTTGCGGAGGTGTTCGCCCGCAGCGGAATATTCCGGAAATCGGCCATGCTCATCGAACCGATCTTCTCGTTGAAATACTGCACAGTGAGCATGTAGTTGTTTCCGCTCTTGGGATCGATCCAGTAACTCGGGGCAATCATTCCATCCGAAGTCAGCGCCGTGATCACATTGTCCACCACATCTTTTGGCGTCAGCCCAAGCAGGCTGGCCTGTTGCCGGTCGATATTCAGCTCCAGTCCGGGATAGTCAATGTCCTGCGGAATCAACACATCACTTATGCCCTTCGATTCCTTCAGTTGCAGCGCGATTTTCCTTGCGATCCCGTACCCTTCGGCAAGCTCGTTGTCGCTCACCTGGATGTCCAGCGGCGCCGGCAATCCCTGATTGACCACCGAATCCACAAGGCCTCCTGCCTGAAGGTATGTGCTGAGCTCCGGAAGGTCCTCTGCCAGCTTTCTCCTCACCCGCTCCATGTACTCATAGCTTCCGAGCTGGTGCTCTTCTGTCAGGTTCACTTGTACAAACGCGGTGTGCATTCCGGAATTTGTGGTGTAAATCGCCGATAAATCCGGCGTGATTCCGATGTTGGAGACGATCATTTGCAAATCCTGCTTTGGAATCACCGCTCGAATCTCGTCTTCCACTCTTCCTATATATTTGTCGGTCAGTTCCAGCCGCGTCCCGGTTGGCGCTTTGATGTTGATGACGAATTGTCCCGGATCAGTTCGTGGGAAGTAAGCGCGTCCTACAAATGGACCTGTCACTAGCAGGGACAAGACGATTCCACCTAGAAGCCAGGCTGCGGTCCATCCGGGCCGCTCCAACGCTTTGGTCACGTGCTTTTCGTAAAACGCCAGGAGTTTTTGGAACGAATCGTTGAAGGAGCGCACCAGTTTCGAAAGTGTCCCTGCGCCGCTCTCCTTTTCCGCCCCGCCATGCCTCTCGATCCGGATGAATTGCGCGCAATACAGCGGCACCACTGTGAGTGCAAACACATAAGAAGCAAAAATGGAGAGCACCACTCCCAGCGCCAGGTCCGCGAACAGATACCGGCTCACGCCGTAAAAAAGAGTCACCGGAAAAAACACGATGGATGTAGTGCACGT
>Ga0179587_10001255_pt1 | contig 11382 bp, 9 predicted proteins | sample CZODoug2_1_08_16_FD_185932 | JGI IMG/M metagenome (GOLD analysis project Ga0179587, IMG submission 185932) | Vadose zone soil fungal communities from Angelo Coast Range Reserve, California, USA - CZODoug2_1_08_16fungal | ecosystem: Environmental > Terrestrial > Soil > Vadose zone | place: USA...
GCAATTTGACGAATGCCGTGCTGTCCTTTCTGGACACAACTTCGCGAACCCCACGGTTGACGGCGGGCCACGCTGCGCGATCAAACGCCTCGCTGCACCTCCTCGTCGGCTTTTTCGGGGGATGCGTTGTTGCCGCCGCAGCCGTCACGTATCTGGGCGATTGGGCTTGGTCCCTTCCAGCCGTGCTGGCTGGGGTACCGGTTGCTCTGCGCATAAGCGCAGAAAACTCCGACTGAGTCTGTTTGTAGCAGCCCAGGAGGCAGCTCGTTGGGCAGCAAACCGATTGCATCAAAGGAAGCGAAGCCGCGGGCAGACCTGCCGACTATCTCGCTGCCGAGCGGACGTTTCTCGCATGGTCCGCACCGTTCTGGCGCTAAGTCGGAGCTAACGCCACTCCGCACATTCGTAAGCCCACCAAGCTAGTTCCCCCATATAGGTAAGAGGAATGTCGCCGGGTGCAGTCACCATCGGTATCAATTGGAATCGTTGCGCAGCCTTCAAGTCGGCTTCCCTCCAGCGATTGGTTGGTCGCTGCGGGCGCGTTTTTCGGGACAAATCGAGAGGCATTACTTCAGAATTGCCTGTGAGGAAAGCAGATTTTTGAACTTAAACCCGGTTATGTGTATGGTCGGAGCGCTGCAACTTTCCTTAGGAGGAATCAATGAACCAAATGGGCCAAAAAATAGTCGCCATGATCGCATTGGGAACTTTTGCGCTGGGTATCGGGCTCGGCAAGTTGCGGCAAGCGCAACCGCAGGAGGCCAAAGAACCGTATCCAAGCATGGCTCCGCTTGATCAATACTTAATGGATCGCAACGCGGAGATTGCCATGGCGCGGAGCGCGGCCCCGGAGGCCATCTCGCGCGATGCCGATGTCCTCGTCCTGGGAAGGCATGGCTACGAAACCGCAGTCAAAGGTAAGAACGGTTTCGTGTGTGTCGTGGAGCGAGGGTGGATGGGTCCATTCGATGGCGAATTTGCCGTTAATTTTTGGAACCCTAAACTTCGGGGCCCGCTCTGCTTCAATCCGCCGGCTGCCCGCTCCATTCTGCCGATGACGTATAAAAGAACGGAGATGGTATTGGCCGGTCAATCCAAAGCTCAGATCATCGAGGGCATCAAGACATTCATAAAGCAAAAGCTGCCGCCTCTGGAGCCCGGAGCCATGAGCTACATGATGTCGAAAGAACAGTACCTTACCGATGCCGGCCAACACAACTGGATAGCTCACCTGATGATTTACAGTCCGCTCATGGACAGTGCCGTTTGGGGTGCAGATCTGCCCCACTCTCCCGTCATGCTGAATCCACAGTTCCATGGCGATCCGGAACCAATCGACGTATTCATGATTCCCGTGGGCAGATGGTCGGATGGAACGGCAGACCCAGTCAAGTATTAGCAATGCGAACCAATGTGAGCGGTGTGTTCTCAAGAGTCATGTAATCTATGACGATCTGACCGCATCATTGGCGTGCGAAGATTATCGTGACCGTGAATGAGGGAGGACTGGCTGTGAAAGTCTGTAGGAGAATTACGTGATGACAAGTAGCCACGCGTTGGCTAGCGGCCAGTCTTTACCCATCGAATGCGGGTATGCTTTTCAACCCGAGCGACGAGCAACTCCGGTGAGAAGGCCGCCGCTGTCAACGCCCGTTTCATCTAGTATTGTGGCCAGTATCTTAAGCTCCATTCGGGGCACGTGCGATCAGTATTGGAAGTCGGCTTGTGGGCCCTAGGTTCCACCGACTTTGACGAGTGATCTTCCCGCACATTGCTGTGCGGGCGCCCATTTTGCCGAAGTGGGATTTGAACCACCGATCCCGCTCAGCGGGTTATGAGCATGCACAAGAAATATACGGCTCGCTGATTCTGTGCGACTTGACTGGAGTCTTAAGATCTTGAGTTCTTTCCCAAATCCTTCCCAACCGTCTACCAAACGAACTCCAAGATATATGACAGGCCGTTGAGCACGCCAACGCTTTGTCCTCGCGAGCGACTCGTGGGCAATGGTGGACGAGAAGGGATCCAACGCGAGGCTTGCAACTTGGCGTTAGTCACTATAATGTTAGCGTGACCATCAAAATGTATGTCGGGCACCCCGAACGGCACGCCATCCAGGAGGATTCGCATAATGGGCCGCGCAAAAATTGCCGTGAGACCATCACCCTCGCCAGCGCCTCGGAGCGTCAACGACGGCGAGGCTACAAAGAAAAGGAGCGGCGATCAGAGCGCCAGCCAGAGCCCAATGGCGGGCCTTCGAGAGCGCAAGAAAGCGCGCCTTCGTCAGCAGATCGTCGAAACGGCTCTGCACCTTTTTCGCCAGCGCGGCTACGAGAACACACGCATCGACGACATTGTTCAGACTCTGGAAATTAGCCAGCCCACGTTTTTCCGCTATTTCCCCAGCAAAGATGCCGTATTGCGAGAAGTGGGACGGCGTGCGTTTGCCCGCCAAGCCGAAAGCCTCAAATCCGAGCTGTCCACCAAAGCGACCACAGAGCAACGCCTACGCCGGTTCTACGAAACTTTGGGCAACGTAACGGAGGTGGGGCGGCCGCTTTGGCAGGCCGTAATTCTCGCCGGCGCGATGGATCCGGTGCGCTCACCCGAGCTCCGAGGGGCGGAAGCCGCGACCGTTAACCTGCTTCGTGAAATCATCGCGGAAGGCCAGAGAAACGGGGAGATAACCCTTGATTTTCCAGTCGTACACCTGGCCGAATTTATGGAAGGACTCTTCAATACCGTTGTCCGTCAGTGGGCAGTAGATCTTACTGGACCTCACAAACTCACCGAGCGAGTGCGAAACGCGGTTGAGTTTTTCTTGCGCGGCGCCAAGCCGTAGCGGGGGGTCCCCCCTGCATTGTGCAGCAAAGTCAGAGGAGTTCGCTGCGCGTCCGCAAAGACCTGAGCCGCGCATCCCAAATTCGGCGAGGTAGATGCAATGAAGGCAGCCATCCTGCACGAATTGAAGAGGCCACTGACCATCGAAGAGGTCGTTCAACCGAAGCCTGCGGCGCATGAGGTGCTGATAGAGGTTGAAGCGTGCGGCGTCTGCCACTCAGACTTGCACGTTGCTGATGGAGATTGGCCGCAACTCGTTCCCATTACCAAGACGCCCCTGATCCTTGGACACGAAATCGCTGGCAGAGTTGTGGAAAAAGGCGCCTCCGTCAAACACTTGGGAGTGGGCGACCGTGTCGGCGTTCCTTGGGTGCACTGGACCTGCGGCGAATGCGAATTCTGCCGCGAAGGCAATGAGAATCTTTGCGTCAAACAACAAATTACTGGAGTGACCGTAGATGGCGGCTACGCGGAATTCGTGAAGGCTCCCGCGAGTCACGCCTTGAAGATTCCGGACAGACTTTCCTGCATCGATGCGGCGCCTCTTTTCTGCGCGGGAGTCACGGTCTACCGTGCCTTGCAGCACGCCAAAATCCAGCCAGGCCAGCGTTTGGCGGTTTTCGGTGTCGGCGGCCTCGGTCACCTAGCCTGAATTTCCACGGACAACCGTTCCCCTAAGTGTTTTGGGCGATTGTTGGCCCATTTCCCCAGAACACTACCGAGACTACTTAGCGTATCGGTGCGCTCATATTGACAATGGTGTCGCGTCTCATCTTCTGCACGCGCAGGGTGGTCTTCAGCAGAAAGAATCTCCAGACATTCGGGGAAGGCTGATAAATGAACGAATCTAGCGACAATTGCAGATGGTGGACGAAATTGCTCTTGACACTACATATTGTATGTGACATTCTGTTCTCATGGCTATCGGCGCACCAAAAGAATTAAGTGCACTCCGCCGCTTCTTCCTGGAACCCCGCTTGCCGAAACACCGCCAATACGAGGCCCTGCGCGCTTATCTGCTCGAGGGCCGTCTCGCCAAAGACGTGGCCCGCGCCTTCGGCTACACTCTCAATTCCTTCCACGTTCTTTGTCACCACTTTCGCAGAGAAACCCACCCCTCCTTTTTTCTCTCTGCGCGGCACGGCCCTCAGTCCCAACCCAAGAAGTCAGCGGCCCGCGACCTGATCGTCAAGCTGCGCAAGCAGAACCACTCCGTTTATGAGATCAGCCTGATTCTTAAGGACCGCCACTCTCCACTGAGTCCGACCGGCGTGCGGGAAGTCCTCAAAGCCGAAGGGTTCGCTCCGCTGCCTCGGCGGCTCGATGAAGAACGGCCCCAGCAACCCCGCCCCACGGTTGAGCCAGTGGCCAATGCCAGAGTGTTTTCCCTGGCCCCCCGCACCTTCACCACTCGCTGCGGCGGGCTGTTCCTGTTCGTAGCCGACTTGGTACGTCTGCAGACGCAAAAGTTGACACAAGTAGCTGGGTTGCCAGGCTCCAAGATGATCCCCGCCGATCATGCCTTGCGATGTTGTCTGGCGCTCAAGCTTTGGTCGATTGAGCGAAAAAGCCACGTGATGGCCTTGATCGCCGATGAAGGGCTGGCACTATTCGCCGGCCTGAATGCCTTCCCCAAGAAAAGCTATCTTTCGGAATACTCCTGCCGAATCGATCCACGCAAAACGGATCGGTTCCTGACTGCTTGGCACCACTGCATCCTGGGAACCAACCTCCTGCCCGGAGAATCCTTCAATTTAGATTTTCATTCCGTACCTTTTTACGGCGAAGACCCTATGGTGGAACGGCACTATGTGTCGGCCCGCAGCCGCAGCCAACCCAGCATGCTGGTCTTTCTCGCTCAGGATGCGAGCAGCCATGTGTTCTGCTACTCCAATGCGGATCTGCGCAAAGGCGAGGAGGCTGACGAGGTCTTCCAGTTCATCGCTTTTTGGAAGCGCGCTCACGGCAAGCTTCCCAGCCATCTGGTCTTCGATTCCAAGCTGACGACCCACGAGGGGTTGGCACGGTTGGATGCGATGAACATCCCTTTCATCACCCTGCGCCGCCGCTCCCCAAAACTACTGAGGGAAATCGTTCTGCTGTCTCGTTCGGCCTGGCGGACCATTGAGTTGGAGGTTCCCACTCGCAAATTTCGAACTCCGCGAGTCTTTGAACAGACCATCTCCTTGGCCGGACGGTCACTGCGGCAGCTATATGTTCTAGACCTCGGCCACGACGAACCGACCATCCTGCTCACCAATCAACGGCAAACTACCACCAAGGCGCTGCTGACCCGCTACGCGCAACGCATGCTGATCGAAAATGCGCTCTCCGACGCGGTCCGTTTCTTCCATATTGATGCGCTCTCCTCAGCGGTAGGGATGAAAGTGGATTTCGACATGGCCTTGCTGGTGCTGGCCAGCGGTCTATATCGCCTGATCGCTCAACGCATGCACGGCTACGCCGACGCGCAGGCGCGCCAAATTTTCCGCGATCTCATCGATATGCCTGCAGATGTTACCGTCAGCGACAAGGAAGTAGAGGTCAGCTTTCACCGCCGCGCACACTTGCCGATCCTTCTAGCGTCCGATCTCATGGAAAAACGTATCGCAGTGCCCTGGTGGGATGGATTATCCTTACGCCTGACAACCTACGATGGACGTCAAAACACGCCGCCCGCTTAGGTCAACTATTGGCCGTGGAAATCCAGGCTAGCGGTGCAAATCGGCCGGGAGCTGGGCGCGATCGTCACGGCCGTTGATGTCTCCGAAGAAAAACTCGCGCATGCAAGAAGCTTCGGCGCATCGGTGGTGCTGAACGCGTCGACTTCAAATGTTGTCAAGGAGCTGCGGCGCGCGGGGGGCGTTCATGCTGCGCTAGTGACTTCTGCTGCAAAAGCAGCTTATGACACGGCCTTCCCCTGTGTGAGGCCCGGCGGGATTCTTCTAGCCGTCGGTCTCCCTTCTGAGTCCATCTGCTTCCCGCCCATCCTGATGGCCGCGTTAGAGTTGCGCATCCAGGCTTCTTCTGTCGGAACGCGACGGGATATGGGCGAACTGCTCGCAATGGCAGCCGCCGGTAAGGTCCGCTGTCAGGTGACAACTCGACCTTTGGCGCGAGTCAATGAAGTCTTGGAGCAACTGCGGCACGGGCAAGTTTCCGGCCGGATGGTGCTTGTACCGCACTGAACAGGGACCTGCTGCCTGGGCGTTGTTGGGGCCTGCCATACGACGAACGCCCCGCCACTAGGGCCACCCGCAAAATATCCAGAATTCCGCCAAGGAATCCAGCTAAGGTGCGGGCCTACCCGCCCATTGGCCGGAAGTTTGTGATTTCGTCTTGACGTTAGTGAATATTATGTGATACGGACTATCACAATATTTGATAGTTCTGCCGGGGAGCGGGGTTCAAGAATTTTGCGAGAGTCTTAAATCCCATGCCTGGCTGGTGCTGCATTCTGTTGGTCGAGTTGGAATGGTGACGCCGACAATAATCGTTGTCCTTCGCAAGACTCATCATCGGGGAACACGCGAACATGGGTCCGATTGAATCCATAAACGCGTTGGCTTGGAGGAACCTGGAGGAGCTATGAAGTCGACCTTACATGCAGGTCTATTGGTGTTCTTGCTGGGGCTGTTGGCGCTTGGCCCAGTGGCTTGGGCTCAAGGTGTGGGAGCGTCCGCCGATCTGACTGGAACCGTCACGGATCCGTCAGGGGCTGGCGTGCCGAATGCCAAGGTTACCGCAATCGACACAACGAAGGGTGGGCAGCGAAGCGTGGAAACCGACGAGCACGGTTTTTATCGCCTGTCCGGGCTCGCTCCTTCAACTTATAAGTTGGGCGTCGAGCACACTGGTTTTCAAACGGAGCTTGTTCCCTCTCTTACTTTGACCGTTGGGCAGACTTCAATCCTTGACATTCACCTTAAATTGGCAGGGCTCTCAGGACAAATTGAAGTGACTTCCGAACTTCCTGTAGTGGAGACCGAGAGAGGAAGCCAGGCGAATACACTAACCCAAGAGGATATCGCTCAGCTCCCCATTGACCGCCGTGATTACCTCACCTTTACCTTATTGACGCCGGGTGTCTCGAATTCGACGAGATTGGCTTCCGACCAGGATTTCCGAGTGAAATCAACACCGCAGAGCGGCCTTTCGTTCTATGGCAGCAATGGCCGAGGCAATAGCGTCACCGTTGACGGTGGAGAAGCCAATGATGACGCCGGCGGAGTGCGTCTCACTCTGAGCCAGGACGCGGTTCAAGAGTTTCAAGTCAACCGTAGCAACTACTCAGCAGAGTTGGGTGGAGCGAGCGGCGCAACAATTAACATCGTTTCCAAGTCGGGAACGAACGAGCTGCACGGCACCCTTTACAGCTATTTTCGGAACGATGGGCTGGATGCAGCTGACCCGTTTGCGCGCACGCAGGCGCTGGCGCCCGGTCAGGTCTTCGATCCGACGCAACCGGACAGCAACAGCTCGCCGATTAAGAATTCCTTGAGCCGCTATCAATTTGGCGGCACGGTGGGCTTCCCGATCAAGAAGGATAAGACTTTTTTGTTCGTTTCCTTCGAAGGGTTGCACCAAGATGCGCAGAATTCCGTTCCGATCCTGACAAATACGAATATTTTCCGGCCGACGGGGCCACAGGATACGATTTTCGCGGGATTGACGGCACAGGGCAATACACCAGTGCACTGCCTGAGCGGTCCTGTCGGCGCGGCTGTAGCCGCTAAATTGCCAGCCCCGTTCACGAACATGACCACTCTGCCTGCGGCTTTTTGTGCCGCCGTACTCAACGGCGCGTTGACAGTGAACCCCGCCACAAGTCCATTGAATGCGTTCCTTGTGAACGCACTGGAATCAAACGGCGGACTCTTCCCGTACAACACCCGGGAATACCTGGCGTCCGGGCGGTTCGATCACCGATTCAGCGATGCGAACCAGATAGCTGTCACCTACAGATATGGACACGATAGGGAGGAGAATCCCGACGTGCAATCGTTGACGGGCTTTTCGGCAGGCAGCTCGATCAAAGCCTATGACAACAACATTTTGGCCGCTTTTTACCATCAGTTCAGCCCCACAGCTCAAAACGAACTCCGCTTGCAATTTGACTATTACTACTTCCACGTCATTCCGAACGAACCCGGACAACCCGGACTGCAAATTCCCGGCTTTGTGAATAACCTGGGAACGAACATCTTTTTGCCCGAGAGCACCATTGGCCGCAGATATGAGATTGGAGACAACTTTACGCTGATCCGCGGTCACCATACTTTCAAATTCGGAGGTTCCGAGCTGATTCGCGGCAACCATTCGGAATCGCATACTTTTTTTCCGGGCCGGTTTGTTTTTGGCACGCTCCCCGGATTTCTCCTATCGCCTCAAATTCCCACTCTGGACTCCTTGGAGTCTGCCTCGTTTGGGCTGCCGCAGGTTTTCCAGCAAGGTTTTGGGAATCCCGTCTATCCGTATTACAACAGGCCGTTCACAGCGGGCTACTTTCAGGATACCTGGCAGATCGCGCCCACTCTGATCCTGAACCTAGGTCTACGGTACGAACTGGACACGCAGTACGCTCCATTGCACACGTACAACAAGGATTTTGGACCGCGGGTATCCTTTGCCTGGGATCCGTTCAAGGATCACAAAACGGTGATTCGCGGCGGGTACGGGATCTTCTATGCGCAGATCTACGACCAGATTACGTCGGTGGACTACTCCCTGGGAGTTCGGAACGCGAACAACAGCTCCGTGGGAAACACGACGAAGGCCGGTCAAGTGAACAACCTGGACGCCATTTGCGGATTTTCCGGAGCAGCGGGTTTCTTTTTTCCGCCTCCGGCTAACCCCACCAGTCCCTGCAACCGCGAAATCTCGATCTATATTGTTCCCATTGGAGGGTTACCTGGCAATCCAGGGTTGAATGCGATTAGCGTTTTCCAAACGCTGTTTGCCCAGGGAGCGATTACCTGTACGACTCCGCCACCGGGAAGCTACGCTTGTATTACGCCTGCCTTGCTAGCGCAGCCTGGGTTGGGGCTCAACGTTACCAATAGCGGCCCGCTTGCCCCTCTTCAAGTGGTGTTCGTCGACCAGCCTAATTTTAGGCCTCCTTATTCGCAGCAGGCCGAGTTTGGAATTGAGCGCGAGATTGTCCCTGGCTTGTCTATCTCCGCGAGTTACATCTACTCTCATACCATCGGCCTCCCCACCGCTATTGACACCAATCTGCTCCCGGCTCCCAAAAGTACGGTGACATTGGCAAATGGCAAGAACGTTTCCTACCGGAACTGGAACACGACGGCCGGCGGGGCCGATCCGCTCGGTGGCGTGGAAGGACTACCTTGCGATCCCAGCGCAACCAATCCCCTCGGTCCCTTCGCTTGCTTTGTGAATCCGTTTATTGTCCAAAACAATCGATACACTTCAGCGGGTTCGGCCGTATATCAGGCGGGAATCCTGGAAGTCAAGAAGCGCTTCAGCAATCACTTCTCCGTGTTCGGCAATTACACGTTTAGCAAAGGGTTCGACACGGGTACTGATTTTAACAGCGATTATGGCGCGCAAGATCCGACGAATCTGGGCGCCGACCGCGGGCTTTCTGAATTCGATCAGCGCCACAAAGTCGTGCTGGCCGGCGTGATGGACGGCCCCTGGAAAAATCCCTTCCTTTCCGGCTTTCAGTTGGCCCCGATTTTCACCTACAACAGCGGACACCCTTTCAACTTGTTGGCAGGCGGCGAGGTCAACGGCAACAATCACACCACCAACGAGCGTCCAATCGGGGCCGGCCGTGACACTGGGCTTGGCCCGAGCTTCACGAATTTCGACATGCGCCTGAGCTGGCATCATAAAATTGGCGAGAAGGCAAAGCTGCAACTGACGGCTGAGGGCTTCAACATCGCCAACCATACAAACTTTGCAAGTGTGAACAATGAGGTGAACCCGCTTTTTGGCATTGGAGCGCCATGCCCGATTGCAGGCACATGCGCCACGGGTAATACCACGTTTAACGTTCATGGAAGCGCCGCGTTATCGCCGAGCACGCCGCTGGGGTTTACTTCGGCATTCCCGAAGCGGGAGATTCAACTCGGGGTGCGGTTGAGTTTCTAGTTGACGGGAGGCCGGCTCGTAGCGGCATCGGACAGCGAGCCGATTCCCGGGTTTTCCGCCCTCCCAGTGGCACTGACATTCCGAATCTCACGTGCAGGAGGAATTACCCGTGGCTCCGCCGGGCTATGCCAGACCGTGCGCCACTAATCGCTCGGGAAGGAGTGCAGCGGCGGACGCCACGAGCAAGGATTTTCGCGTCTGACACCTTGACCGGTGCGCGAGCGGCAGTTGAGAGGAAAACGAATGCTGTCACCTATGTTCGGAGAGTTCATGGGCACTATGGTTCTGGTTCTCCTGGGCAACGGCGTAATCGCCGACGTAGCGCTCGCCCGCTCGAAAGCAGAAGGTGGCGGATGGATCGTAATATCGGCCGGCTGGGGGTTCGCAGCAATGGCGGGGATTTTCACGGCTCTAGCGTGTGGGAGCAAAGATGCTCACATTAACCCCGCTGTGACGCTAGGTGTGGCCGTCGCGAGCGGCAATTTCTCCAAACTGGTGCCGTACGTCACGGCCCAAATGTTGGGAGGATTCGCCGGCGCGGTTCTGGTATGGCTTCATTTTCTGCCGCATTGGGCCGGCACGCTGGATCCCATCCGCAAGCTTAGCTGCTTCTGCAGCCATCCCGCTATTCCCAACAAGGTGTCAAAGCTCATTAGTGAAATCATTCCGACCACCCTGCTAGTGTTTGTTGCCGGCTGCATTTTGACGCGCCCCAATTTACCTGCTGGTTTGGGTCCGTTTCTGGTTGCCGCATTGGTCTGGGGACTGATCCTATCGTTGGCAGGGACCACCGGCTCGAGCATGAACCCAGCGCGCGATCTTAGCTCCCGGGTTGCACACGCGATTCTTCCGATTCCGGGGAAAGGCAGCTCCGATTGGGGGTACGCTCCGATTTCAGTGCTGGGGACACTTGTAGGCGGAGTGCTTGGCGGATTGGCATTCCGGCTACTACACGCGTAGACGAAGCGCGGGGGGTGAATACAGCTTACCTGCGCGACGGCGTATCTTCTGCGGCTTGTAGGTCCGCATTGAATATAGCGGTAGTAACTAACATATGATATAAACACACGTTGGTGATTGTCATTGGGGGATATCTGGCGATACGGCAAGCAATATGACAGCCAAACCGATCTTCGACCTCGCGGGCCGGGTGGCTATCGTCACCGGTGGCTCCGTAGGGCTCGGTCGGCAGATGGCCGAGGGCCTGGCGGAAATGGGAGCGAATCTCGTTCTGTGCGCGCGCAAGAAAGAGCGCTGCCTGCATGCTGCCGAAGAACTGCAAAAACTCGGCGTGAAGGTTCTCGCACTCGGCTGTGACGTCAAACAGCCCGCCAGCGTTCAGGAAGTTGCCGACGTTGCCGTCAAACAGTTTGGACGCATAGACATCTTGATCAACACTGCGGGCACTTCCTGGGGCGCGCC
>Ga0179587_10001261_pt1 | contig 11363 bp, 11 predicted proteins | sample CZODoug2_1_08_16_FD_185932 | JGI IMG/M metagenome (GOLD analysis project Ga0179587, IMG submission 185932) | Vadose zone soil fungal communities from Angelo Coast Range Reserve, California, USA - CZODoug2_1_08_16fungal | ecosystem: Environmental > Terrestrial > Soil > Vadose zone | place: USA...
ATCAAGTCGCGGTTCCAGATCCCGCGATCCTGGTCCTCCAAGAGCACGATCTGCTGCTCCGCGTCGAACCGCGACGCGGCGCGCGCATGCTGCAGGAGTAGCAGCGCCGTCAGCCCCATGATCTCCGGCTCGCTCGGGAACAGGCGCAACAAGAGCCGGGCGAGACGGATCGCCTCCTCGCACAGGGGCGCGCGTTGGGGTGCCTCACCGCTGCTTGCCGAATACCCCTCGTTGAAGATGAGATAAATCATGGCCGCGACCGCGGCGACCCGTTCGGCCCGCTCCACCGCGCCCGGCGTCTCGAATGGGACACCGGCCTCCGCGACGATTCTCTTGGCTCTGGTGATGCGCTGCTCCATGGCACTCTCGCTCACCAGAAAGGCGCGCGCGATCTGCTGGACCGACAGGCCGGAGACGACGCGCAACGCAAGCCCGATCTGCTGGGTCGCCGGCAGATCAGGGTGGCAGCAGATGAACAAGAGCCGCAGGATATCATCGCGATAATGAGCGTCCTCGAGCCGTTCGGCGAGGACCGCTTCGGCATCGTCCAGATCCGAGATGATCTCGTCGGGCGGCAACGCCTCCTCGCGGCCCCGGCGCCGCGCCGTATCGATGGCGACGTTGCGGCCGACGAAGATGAGCCAAGCCGCGGGATCGCGCGGGGGACCGTTCTGCCGCCAATGCTTCAGGGCCCGCAGGCAGGCCTCCTGGAACGCTTCCTCGGCCGTGTCCAGCTTGCGAAAATAGCGTAGCAGCGCCCCGACCGCCTGCGGGCGGGCCGAGATCAGTGCCGCTTCGATCCAGGCCAATTCGGGATCGGTCACTTGACTTCGCTCCCCGGCAGGTACAGGCGCACCGGTCGAATCTCATAGGCGCCGCCCGGATTGGCGCGCGCCAGATCTCGAGCAAATTCGACCGCCTCCTCGAGCGTCGCACAATCCACGACGTAGAAGCCGAGCAACTGCTCCTTGGTCTCGGCAAAGGGCCCATCGAGGACGAGCGGCGGCTCCTGGTCCTTCCTGACCGTCGTCGCGGCGGTCGTCGGCATCAGGCGAACGGCCGGACCGAGCTTGCCGTTCCGGGCGAGCTTCTGATGGACTTGATCGAGCTTGGCCATGACGGCGTCGTCTTGTTCCTTGGACCAGGAAAAGACCACATCTTCGTCGTTGTAGCAGAAGAGGGCATAAAGCATGAGGCACTCCCGTTTTCTAAGGACGAACGAGGATGGCGCCACCCGACACGGCGCCGGAAAAAAGAATTGGCCGGTTCCGCGCTTGTAAGATGGGCTGAGCGTTTGCGAAACCCTCAACCCGCCGTCGACGGATTTTGCAACGAGCTCAACTCATTATTCTATTTAAGACTTGACTTAATTAAGCAACAGCCTCATCAATGGGCGCATGCTCAGCCTCGCGGCCCTTGCCGACCCGACCCGCCGTCGCATTGTCGAGATGCTGGCGGAAGGTGAAATGCGTGCCGGAGACATTGCGCGGCGATTCGATATGAGCCCGCCGGCCGTGTCCCAACACTTGCAGATGCTCAAGAGCGCGCATCTGGTGCGCGCGCGGGTGGATGCGCAGCACCGAATTTACGAGCTCGATCCGGCCGGACTCGGCGAGCTCGAGCAATGGCTCGGCGGCATCAGGCAATTTTGGCAAGGCCGGCTCGATGCGCTGGAGGGCCAGCTGCGTGCCGCAGTGGAAAGCGACCATGCGACGCCCCGAAAGCCGACAGCGAAAAGGAGGGCTGCTCGATGACCCCCGATGGCCAGCTAAAGCGAGTAGCGATGGTTCAGTTCGAACGCATTCTGCCGGGGCCGATCGAACGCGTATGGACGTTTCTAACGGATGCCAGCAAGTTGCCGGGCTGGTTTGGCGAGGGTACGATCGAGCCGCGCGTGGGTGGCGCCGTCAACCTTATGAGCGGTCACTTTCGCGGTGTCGTCACGCAATGGCAACCGCCGCGCCGCCTCACCTATTCGATAAACGTGTTCAACCCGGGTGATGCAGATTCCCACTATCCCGAATCGTATTTGACGCTCGAGCTCGAACCGCGCGGGAACGAGGTCGTGCTCACGCTCACGCATTTGCCCGTGCTCGACCGGTTCGAGAAGCAGAATGCCATGGGCTGGCACACATTCCTCGACATGCTGGGTGCAGCGATGTGCGGCCAGGCGAACGAACCACGCCAAGTTCATATGCAACGGAATGCCGCGCGCTACGGCGTCGATCTCACCAACCTCGCGCGCTGACAGCTAGAACGTGCCGGTGGCCATCGGCGCCAGCGCCCCGGCCTCCCGACGAGTCGACGATTGGTCCTCCTCCTGCCATGTCGCAGTTCCATCTCGCCAAAGTGCGGCAGCCGAAAGAGATCGCAGAAGTCGCGATCTTGTTTCGCGAATACGCCGATTGGCTCGGCATCGATTTGAGCTTTCAAGGATTCGAGGCCGAGCTCAAAAGCCTGCCGGGAAAATACGCACCGCCCGCCGGCGAGCTGATGCTGGCGCGCGCGCCTTATGGCGGCGCGCTCGGATGCGTCGCCATGCGACCGCTCGACGGTGCTGATGCGGCCTGCGAGATGAAGCGCCTCTACGTGCGTCCGGCGGCCCGCGGGCTCGGCATCGGCAGGGCATTGGTCGCCGCCATCATTCGCTCCGCGGAAGAGCTCGGTTACGCTGAGATGAAGCTGGATACGCTACCCGCGATGGCGGAGGCATTTGCTCTCTATAGGGTGTTCGGGTTTACGGAGATTCCGGCCTACTATCACAACCCGGTGCCCGGGACGGTGTACCTCGGCAAGAAGCTTGCACCGCAACGAATGCCGTTCGGGCAGCGATCGCAAGTCAAGCGCGATGATCCATAAGCCGGGACTCGCGCTCTGAAAATGCTCTAGCGGCCGCGGACAGCCCTGGTGAGTGCTCTTTGCCGAAGCGTGAAGAACCCGTCCCAAGGATCGCGCTTCAGGAATCTGAGCCGATGCCCGATATTGTCGACCGTATAGTGATCGGCCTTCAGTCCTTCGGAGAGTTCCTCCCATTCCAGCGGGGTCGAGACGGACGCCTGCGGGTGCCCTCGTGTCGAGTAGGCCGCGACCGCGGTCGCGCCGCGGCCGTTACGCAGATAGTCGATGAGGATCCGCCCTTGCCGGGCGCGCTTGGCGACCGTGGCGACATACTTGTCCGGATGGTCCTTGGCCATTTCCGAGGCGATCGATGCCGTGAAGGACTTTGCCTCATCCCATCCGGTCCGCGGTTCGACCGGAACCACGATGTGAAACCCTTTTCCCCCCGTGGTCTTGATGAAACTGATCAAGCCGATATCCGCGAGCCGGCTGCGCACTTCTCTCGCCGCGGCAATTGTGGCGCTCCAGGGCACGCCCTCGCCGGGATCGAGATCGAAAATCAGCCGGTCGGGCTGCTCGAGATGCTCGACGCGTGATCCCCACGGATGCACTTCGACGACTCCAGCCTGGACCATATTGATGAGGCCGGAGAGGTCGTCGATCACCAGCATCGGTTCCTTTTCGCCGACCTCGACGCGGCCGACGCTGTCGTCCAGGCCCGCCCAGGGATGCTTGGCGAAGAAACATTTGGCGCCGGTGCCGGAGGGGCAACGCAGCAGGCTCAGCGGACGGCCGGTGACGTGCGGCAGAATCCAATCGGCGATTTCGCTGTAGAAATCGGCCAGGCCTTGTTTGGTGACGCCCGGCTCGGGCCACAGGATACGTTCCGGGTGGGTGAGCCGGACATTGGGGAGCGCGCGAGCACCCGGCAGCTTTGAAGCTTGCGGCGCCGTCTCGAGCACGATTTCCTCGGCCGGCTTGTCCTCCCGCAATCCCTTGAACGAGGCGGCGCGGAGCATTCTGTCCTGGGTCCATCCGCGAAACTCGATCTCGCCTACCAGGCGCGGCTCGACCCAGCGGACGCCCTTCTCGGCGCCGTCCGGAAGGCGATTGGCCAGGATCGGTTTCTTGGCCAGGATCGCCTCAAGCTCGTCGCGTAGCGATCGGGCCTGCTCGGCGGACCAGCCGGTCCCGACCCGGCCGGCGTAATGCAGGCGTCCAGCCTCATGATAGCCGAGCCCCAGCGCTCCGACCGAGTTCCTGTCCGCGGTCGAGGGGACGTAGCCCAGGATCACGAATTCCTGCCGGTCGACGCACTTGGCTTTGAGCCAATGGTCGCCCCGTCCAGAACGATAAGGCAGGTCCTTGCGCTTGGAGACGATGCCTTCGAGGCCGAAGCGGCACGAATGCTCCAGCATGGTGGGGCCGTCCACTTCGAGGTGCTCGCTGAACCTGATCGGAGAACTCCCCGACAGGCCAGCCAATATCTGCTGCAGCAGATCTTTCCGGTCGATCAACGCTGCCTTAGTCAGATCGAAACCCTCGCCGTAGAGGAGATCGAATACGAAGTAGCGGAACCGGTCCTGCCGGCCGGCCTTCAGGTCGGCCTGCAAATTGTTGAAGCTGGTGATCCCCTTGTCATCCTCGACCACGATCTCCCCGTCCAGCAGGCCGGAGGCGAGACCGATCTTCGTGATGGCAGCCGCGATGCTCGCAAACCGTTCGGTCCAGTCGAGCGCCTTGCGGGTCAGCAGCCGGACCGATCCGGCGTCGATGCGCGCCTGCATCCGATAGCCGTTGTGCTTGATCTCATGAATCCATTTTGGCCCGCTCGGCGGCTTCTCGCATGGCGATGCCAGGCTCGGCTCCTGGAATGCAGGCAACAGTTTCTTGCGCGCACCTTCGACCTTCCCGAAGTCGGGAAGAAGGCGCTTACGCGCATTGGCGACCCGGGCGCGCTCCGCGTGATCGACACGCAGGTCCCCGGCGGCCGCCAGTTCCTGGTTGGTGCGGCCGCTCAGATAGGAGGTGGTTTCCTCATCGGTGATCTCGGGATCGCCCGGATGACGGGCAAATTCATCTTCCGCTTTCATGAGCAGCCAGGGCTCGGTCTTCTCGCCCTTCCGCGGCCGGATGCGCACCAGATGCCAGAGCCCCTTGAGCCGCGTGCCTTCGAGCGTGAAGGCAAGATGTCCCTTTTGCAGGCCCCGGTGCGGATCGTCCTGGGGGGTCCAGCGGCCTCGGTCCCAGACGATCATGGAGCCGCCACCGTATTCGCCCTTGGGAATATTGCCCTCGAAATCGAGATAGTCGACCGGATGGTCCTCGGTACGGACTGCCAGTCGTTTCTCTCCCAATGTCAGGCTCGGCCCTCTGGTGACCGCCCAGCTTTTGAGGACTCCATCGAGCTCGAGCCGCAGATCGTAATGCAGCCTGCGCGCCGCATGCATCTGCATGACGAATTGCCGGCCGTCACTGCCTTTGCGCGTGGCCTTCGGTTCCGGGGTGCGGCCGAAGTCGCGCTTCTCGGCGTAGGTCTTGAGCGCCTTGGATGCCGGTTTGGGCTTTATTTTGTTTGTACGAGCAGGCACGGCTGATGAAGTGCATCAAGTCGCGAGGGTCGCGCGCAGCCACTGGTCGATCCGGTCCAGCACGGCCTTATAGGTATCCTCCTGCGTCACGCCCGACCGCTTCAAGACCTTGAAGGAATGATCCCCTCCTGCCACGACGTGGAGCTCGACCGGCACTTTGAGCTTCCCGAGTATGGGCCGCAATTCCTCGGGCGTGCCAAACGTATCGCGCTCGCCTTGAACGAACAACATCGGCGCCTTGATGTTGGGCAGATGCTTGGCGCGAAGCTGATTGGGCTTGCCGGGAGGATGCAGTGGATAGCCAAGAAGAACCAGCCCCGTTACCTCGGGAGCGGCGCCGGCCGCAACCTGCGAAGCGATGCGCCCGCCCATGGACTTGCCACCGATCGCCAGCCTGCCGTGGCCAAGCTTGCGCTGCGCAACCGTCTCCATCACGACCCGATAGCAGGCTTCCAGCCTGTCGTTGGGATCCGGAAGCCGGCGGCCTTGCTCCGTGTACAGGAAGTTGAAGGTGGCCGTGTCGATCCCGCGCGCCGCGAGCTCGGTGGCGAAGTCCACCATGAAAGTACTGCTCTGGCCGGCGCCGGCACCGTGCCCGAGAATCAAGGTTACGCCGGCGCGATCCCGCTGGGCGGCCGGATAGACGGTCGCGGTGACTGTCCGATCCGGCGCGATCTCAACGGCGAACTGCTCAGGCATTCTTGACGCCCAAATTTTTGCGACTCGAGTCCTTGGCGCCGGTCCCCGGGGCAACCTCGAGACTAGCCATCTGTATCTCGCAATACTTCAACGCGCGCTTGGCGCGTTCCGCCCATGGCGAGTCGCGGTCGAGCTCGAGGTAGCGCCGCCACATGGGCGCCGCCTGCGCGTGGCGTTCGAGCCGCTGCAGAAACAGCGCCATGTTGAACACCGCATCGCCGTAGCCAGGATCGGCATCGAGGGCACGCTGCTCGCAATCGGCCGCCTCGGCCAGCCGGCCGCCTTCGTCGAGCAGATCCGCCAGATTGTGCCAGGCCGGCGCAAAACGCGGATCAGCCTTGACGGCCCAGCGATAGGCCGCCTCCGTCTCCACCAGGCGGCGTTGATCCCGCAACAGATTGCCGAGGTTGAGCCCTGCCGCCGCATCGCTGGGGTCGAGCTTCATGACGCGCCGGTAGTGTGCTTCGGCCGCGGCCTTGTCGCCGGCCTCCTCGGCGCATTGCGCCTGCGCGAAGGCCGCGTCGGCACTGTCCTCCGGCTTGGTGACATCGAGCACGAATTGCCCCTTCGAATCCGTGCGGCCGCGGACTTGCTCGACCAGGACCCGGTCCGCGGATTCGGGAAACAGGCGCAGGTTCGACAGCCGCGCATCCGGCAGCCATTTGCGGATGTCGCGCAGGCTGCGGGTAATCACCGAAAGCGGCGTGCCGGAACCAAGCAATTGCGCGACCTGGCGGGCCGCGGCAAGATCTCGGAAACCAAAATGGCCCTCGCGAGCCTCGATCAAGCCGAACATCGAAAGCTGCTCGACCACCTCAGCGGGCAGCTTGCTCAGAGCTGCGAGTTGCCCTGCCGTGTAGGTCTTGGCTTGCTCCTGCGTCACCGACTTGCCGACCCATTCGAGGAAGCGGCGTTCATTGACGATAGGGATTCTGTAGGATTTCGCCGCGGCGAGGCTGTTCGATGGCCGCCCATCGTCCTGCAGCGGCCAGCCGAGCTCGCCGACAATCAGCACGCGTGTGTCCTTGGTGACCCCTTCGCGCGGCTTTCCGCCATGCTTGGAGACGAGCGCAAACGCTTCCGCCCGCTTCATCGAAGCGAGCCGTCCCGTGAAGGCGATCACGCCGCCTTTGAGCGATAGTTCGGGGTCGGACTTCTGGCTCAGCGTCCAGCCTTCCTCTTGGCGGCAGTGCCGGAGCGAACCTTGGTGCTGGCCGCCGCCGGCTTCTTCTTGGTCTCGGCGCCGATGCTGGCGCGCAACGCATCCATCAGATTGATCACGCGGTGCGGCGCCGGCTCGTCCTTGGGCGCCTCGACAATCCGGCCGGCCTGCCTGGCCCGCAGCAGATCCACCAGAGCTGTCTCGTAATGGTCGGTGAACTTCGAGGGATCGAAGTGGGACGCCTTGGTGTCCAGGATATGGGTGGCGAGCTGCTTCATCTCGGCCGGCAATTTCAAGTCCGGAATGTCCTCGAAATAGGCCGCCGGGTCACGCACCTCGTAGGCGTAGCGCAACGTGCTGGCCAACAGTCCTTTGTCGAACGCCTCGAGCATGACCACATACTCGCGCCGCGAGACCACCACGCGGCCGAGTGCCACCATCCCCTTTTCGCGAACGGCATCGCGGATGACCGCAAATGCCTCCTGCCCGACCTGGTCGGTCGGGGCCACATAGTAGGGACTGTCGATATAGCGATCGTCGATCTCGGATCGCGGGACAAAACTGTCGATCTCGATCGTATGGGTGCTCTCGATCCGAATCTTCTCGATCTCTTCGTCCTCGACCTGAAGGTATTGCCCCTTCCCGATCTCATATCCCCGGCCGATGTCCTCCTTCTCGACCGCCTCCCCGGTCTCCGCATCGACCTGCTGCTGCTTGAGACGGTTCCCGGTCTTCTTGTTGATCCGGTTGAAAGAGACCCGCTCCGAGCTCGAGGTAGCCGGATAAAGGGCGATGGGGCAAGAAACCAAGGAGAGTTTCAAATAGCCCTTCCAATAGGCCCGAGGCGCCATGATGACTCCGCACAAAAGGACACGAGGCGACACCGGCGAACCAAAACGGCCAGGAGATCGCACTCAGATTTGCAACAATTTTAGCATTTTTGGGCGACCTGGTCGATGGGAACGAACAAACAACCCTCGCCCGCAAGAGCACAAAACGCCATGAATCGTCCGGATTCTAATAGTTAACAGATCCCTGCGACGACAGGTGCCTGGATCCTCGGGTCGCGCGCTAAACCCTGGCATGGCTGTCATAAAAGGGCCAATCAACGCCGATAGAGGCCCGAGCCATCTAAACGCTCAAGACTGCCATTTGGTTGCAGCCTGTTCGATCCGCCGTGCTTCGATTGTCCGGGCAACCTAATCTGGACCACAATCTGGCGGTCATTCTCCGAGGGAGGCCCAAATGCAGTACGCTTATACGCTCACCACCACCATTCCTGCCTCCGCGCAAGAGATCTATGAAGCATGGCTGGACAGCCTCGCGCACACCGCGATGACGGGCAGCGAGGCTGTCATGTCGGACAAGGTCGGCGACGAGGTGGAAGCGTGGGATGGCTATATCACCGGGCGCAATCTCGAGCTCGTCCCCGGCGAGCGTATCGTGCAGTCGTGGCGTACGACCCAGTTCACCGACGAGCACGAGGATTCGATCATCACGGTGACGCTCGAAGAAACCGAAGACGGCACCCTGCTTACGCTCGTGCACAGCAACGTGCCGAAGGAGCAGATCAGCTACGAACGGGGCGCCTGGCAGAAGCACTATTTCGAGCCCATGCAAGAGTATTTTGCCAAGGACAAGCGCGCCGGCGCCGATCGAAAGGCAAAGGTCAAGGCCAAGACAAAGTCCAAGACAAAATCCAAGACAAAATCCAAGACCAAGCGCGCCGCCGCCCGCACGAGATCGAAGCCCGCAGCAAAGAAGGCAAAGGCCGGCAGCAAGAAGAAGTCGAAGCGCGCCGTCGCCAAGACCAAAAGCCGCAAAAAAGCCAAGCGCAAGAGCGCCAAGAGCAGGGGCCGCAAATAACGCCGGTATTTCGGTTGCGAGGGTTTGAACCCTCGCGAATGCTGGCGATGTGATGAGGACGAAGTTCGCGGCACGGCTCACCGGCACAACCGCGCCAAGATTGGAACGTTCGTATTTCATCCGCTGCGGCAGCCTGCGCCACCAAAGAAATCCCCACGCAATCGGCTAGTCCTGGCTCTTGATCACATCCCCCATGAAAGCTACGGCGGCCGGCCCCTTGAGGGCTCTTTGCCAGAGCTCCCTGGCCATCTTCTCATGCAGCGCCAGTGCTTCGGGCGCGGAGGTGATCATCGCGACGCCGACCCGGATATTGGGTTCCTCGCCCAGGCGGAACGGGCTCAGCGCCAAGACATGGCGGTCCGGCTGCCGGAAAATCTGAAAGCTAGCGTGCGGCAGCGTGTCGGGCACGATGCCGATCTGCACGCCGATCGGCTCGTCGGCCATCAGGGCCGTGAAATGCGCGGCCTCGGCGCGTGCCAATTCCCGTCGCACCGCGCGGGTCTTGGCCGGAAGATCGAGGCGACCGACCAGGCCGTTGCTCAGGAAGCGCTCCATCTCGGCGGCCGCGATGAGGTTGACGATGCCGGGCTGACGCCGGCGATAGCTCTCCTTGCGCTGGCGCAGCACGGTCATGACCTCGTCGACCTGTTCGAGGGCGCGCTTGCGGGTGGCCAGAGGCTCCGGAACGCTCTCGCGCAAAACCTCCTCGAGCGTCCGGTCGAACCCATCGGAGGCGAGCAGATAGGAGATCGGGCCCGCCAGCACGATGATGTGCTCGGACATCTCCTCGATCTGGCGCATGCGCTCGAAATAGCTCACCGCGGATGCGATGTATTCGACGCCGACGCCGAGCAGCGTCGGGATCGAGACGCCGAGCAATTCGGCAAGCTTCTCCAGGGTCTCGATCTTGGCCAGCTCGCCTTTCTCGAATCGATAAAGAGCGGTGCGTGAGATCCCGAGCCTGCTCGCGATCTCGTCGGCAGCGAGCCCGGAGCCGAGGCGAAACGCCTTGAGCCGGTTTCCGATATCGTCAAATCGAACAGCCATGTTTGCCGAACAATCAATCGAGCGGCGGCGGAATCTGGAACAGCTGCCGCAGCTCTTCCTGCGAAAGCGGCGCCGCGAGGTATCTGAACTCGATCCCGTCCGCCATGACGGAGGCAAGCCCTGAAACGTGGTCCACCTGCATATTGTCTTTTGGGTAGAACACATCGCGCACCTGCTGCGCGGTCGGCTCGGGCACGTGCGCCAACGCCGCGTAGGCGGCGAGCCCATCGGGAGTGGAATACATCCATTGCAGGCTGTCCCGATAGGACTGGATGAAACGCCGCACGATCGCGGGACGCTGCTGCAGATAGTCGGCGTTGGCAACGATCAGACGGAGGGTCTGATCGCGGAAATAGGGCAGATCGCTACCGCGGGCGATGATGTGGACACGGCCGGCCTGCGCGGCTTCGAGACCGAACGGCGGCGATGACCAGCCGATATCCACCTGCCCCGACATCACCTGAGTCATTGTCGCGGCGGTGCCGCCGGTGCCGATCGGCTTGGCGTCGATGCCGTAGTATTTGAGGAAGCCCAGCACCTCCAGATGGCTCGACGCACCGACCGTGGAATACGCGATGGTCTTGCCGCCCGCGTCCCTCATGCTCCGCAGCGGGGAATTGCCCGGAACGTACCAGTATTCGCTCGAGCCGGTGCTGGCATTGCCGACGGCCCGCAGCGGCGCCCCCTTGGCAAAGGCATTCATCACCGAGGTGGTGCCGAGCCCAACCCCGAGGGCGACGCTGCCGGAAATGACCGCCTGCTGGGTCTCGCCGCTGCCCTGGGTATAGAGCAGGTCCAGCACCAGGCCCCGCCGTCGGAAGAAGCCGGCATTCTGGCCGAGCTCGGCGGCCGCCGTCTCCCAGTTGCCGCGCGCCCCCACCGCCAGCTTGATCGCATCGTCAGCCAGCGCGGCAGGGATGCACAGAGCGCACGCGGCGAGGAAAAGTGGAAATCGAACGATCGCGCGGATCCGATTCATGAGGGTCTGGCTCAAACCGAGCCGCGGCCTTGCAGCCGTTTGGCGGCATCGAGCGCGGCCGCGACAATGTTCTGATAGCCGGTACAGCGGCACAAATTGCCTGAAATCGCGATCCGCACCTCCGCCTCGGGCGGGTCCGGATTTTCGCGCAGGAACTCGACCAGGGTGGTCAACATGCCGG
>Ga0179587_10001262_pt1 | contig 11362 bp, 7 predicted proteins | sample CZODoug2_1_08_16_FD_185932 | JGI IMG/M metagenome (GOLD analysis project Ga0179587, IMG submission 185932) | Vadose zone soil fungal communities from Angelo Coast Range Reserve, California, USA - CZODoug2_1_08_16fungal | ecosystem: Environmental > Terrestrial > Soil > Vadose zone | place: USA...
ATAAACGCAGAGGGCACTGGATTTTACAGAAGTGTGAAGCGGCGTTCACAGAAGCGTCGCATGAATGGTTCGAAATAGGCCGAGCGGAGTACAAAAACTGTCTCGCTCGCGCCTTGCCCCTTCCCGATAAACGGCAAAAGCGCCCAGGTTACCGAGACGCGAATAGGGCGTGTTCATGCGAACTAATAAATTGAGAACGGTGCTGGTGTATCTGTGCGTGTGCGCGCAACTGCTGATGGTGGGCGCGACGCGGGCGCAAAGTGGCCGTGGAACGGTGAGCGGCAGAGTGACGGACACGAGCGGCGGCGTGCTGCAAGGCGCGGCGGTCGAACTTGATCCGGCGGGGCTGACGCGGGTTTCCGACGCGCAAGGCGAGTTCACGTTTACAGGCGTTGCGGCGGGAAGCTACACGATTACGTATAACTTCGTGGGCATGGAGCCGCATTCGGCGACGGTGGAAGTGAAAGCGGGCGAGACGGTGCGAGCAGATGCGACGCTGCACGTCGGTTCGAACGAACAGGAAGTGATCGTGACGGCGGAGCGGGCGCACGGCGAAGCGGATGCGTTGAACCGCGAAAAGAGCGCGGACAATGAGCTGCAAGTGCTGCCATCGGAAGTGATCCGCAGCCTGCCGAACGCGAACATGGCGGACGCGCTGGGGCGGTTGCCGAGCGTGACGCTGGAACGCGACGAGGGCGAAGGGAAATACGTGCAGATTCGCGGGACGGAGCCGCGGCTGACGAACGTGACGCTGGACGGCGTGAACGTGCCGTCACCGGAGGGGGGAATCCGGCAAATTAAATTGGATACGATTCCGGCGGATCTGGTGGAGTCCGTGGAGATTAATAAGACGCTGCAAGCGAACCAAGACGCGGACGGGATTGGCGGGTCGGTGAACCTGGTGACGAAGACGGCGGGCGAGCGGCCGACGATTGCGTTCAGCGGCACGGGCGGGTTGACTCCGATCGCGGGAACGCGGCACGCGGTGGAGGCGACTGGAACTTTGGGACAGCGGTTCGGCGCACAGAAGCGGTTCGGCGCGTTGGTGGGTGGTTCGTACGACTGGAACGGGCGCGGGATTGATGACCTTGAACCTGTGCCGGACCAGGCGATGAATTTGCCGGGTTCGCCAACGCAATACGAAGCGATCGACATTCGCGAGTATCGCTATTACCGGACGCGTTGGGGAATTGCCGGGAGCCTGGACTACAAACCGTCGGACGGATCGACGTTGTACGTACACGGGCTGTATTCGGACTTCAAAAATTTTGGCGAGCGGTGGGTGTACTCGCTGAATGACAACACGACTGGCGTGCAGTTGCTCGGCGCGAACGGATGCGGGACAGATGCGAGCGGAGTGACGATCTCGCCACCGCCATGCACAGGGACACCTTCGTTTAACACCCAGATTCGGCGGCCGGACTATGGGATTGCGAGCTTGATTGCGGGCGGCAAGCATGTGTTCGCGACGCGGTGGTTTGCATGGGACATTTCGGGCGGGCGTTCGCGGCAGATTGAGAACGGCGATCCGACGGCGTCGTTTAACAGCAATTTGGCGAGCAGTGCGTGCGAGTTCGATCCGGCCGCGACGAAAAGTATTTACCGGCCGCAGTGGACGCAGACTTGTTACGACGAAGCGTATGATCCAACGACGATGGAGCTGTCGAGAATTCGGGCCTCGCGTGGATTGACGGCGCAGGTGAATTTGCAACTGACCGGCGCGATTGGGCAGCGATATTCGGTCGGGAATCATTCGGCAACGATTGAAATTGGGGGAAAATTCCGGAACGCGCACAAGTTCGACGATTCGGTGAACACGGAAATCGATTCGAACGGGACGGTGCTGCTGTCACAATTCGCGAACGCGTTTACGAACCACAGCTACTACGACGGGTCGTATCCGCTGGGACCGAATCCGAAGTTTGACGACGTGTTTGCGTTTTACTCTGCGAATCAAGGGCAATTTACGGTAGTGCCGGACGACCCCAGCCCACAGTTCGACCTGGTGGAGAAGGTGTCAGCCGGATATGTGATGAACACGATTGATTTGAGCAGCAAGCTGCGGTTCATCGCGGGCGTGCGATTCGAGGGTACGAACCTGAACACGGTAACACCCCAGTTTGACGACTCAGGTAATTTCCTCGGGTTGGGCAAAGCGAACGGGTCGTACGTGAAGGTGTTGCCGAGTGCTTCGCTGCGGTATGCGCTGACGAACAATACGAACCTGCGGCTGGTGTACGGACGAGGACTATCGCGGCCCGACCCGCAGGACATTGCGCAGGCGGAATCGGTTACCATCGGCGGTTCGCAAAATGCGGTGTCGCTGGGCAATCCAAAGCTGAAGGCGGAGACGGCGGACAACTTCGACGTACTCGTGCAGCACTATCTGAATCCGTTCGGCGGGATCGAGGCAGGATTTTTCTACAAGAGACTGTACGACCCGATCGTTTCGCAGACTTTTATCGAAACGACCGGAACATTTAGCACGGTGACGTGCACGCAGTCGGTTCCGTGCAGGGTGAGCCAACCGATCAATGCGGGAAGCGCGTGGGTGTATGGATTCGAAGCGGCGTATACGCAACATCTGACGTTTTTGCCGGGAATTCTCCGGAGCTTCGGCGTTTCGGCAAACTATGGCTACACAAATTCGCAGGCGAGCGGATTGCCGGGGCGGTCGGATCATCCGCGGCTGGTGCGGTCTGCGCCACATACGTGGAACGTGAGCCCGACGTTCGATTACAAGCGGTTGTCCTATCGAGCGGGGCTTTCTTACAACGCGGCGAATATATTCAGCTATGCGTTTCAAGACGGGACTCCGAAATTGGACGGGACGCCGAGCGACGTGACACCGGGTGGGGTGAAGGGACCGCTCAGCGATACGTACTTTTATCCGCACTTGCAGATTGACATGCAGGGGAGCGTGGGCATGGGCCATGGACTGAGCTTCATTGGGTACATCTTGAACGTAAACAATGAAGTGTTCGGGTTTTACAACGGCAGCTCGAAATACGTGCTACAGCGGGAGTATTACAAGCCAACATACGCGATGGGACTGCGGTGGAATCCGACGTTCGAAAAGAGATGAGAAGAGTGGACAGGGAGCGGGAAGAGAGCGAAAGTTTCTCTTCCCGCTTTTCTTTGAGGTGGACGATGCAAACAGGGATGAAATTTGGAGTGCGATTGGCGATTGCGTGCGTGATTGCTGCCGGGATGGTGGCGTGGCATGCGGCTGGCGTCAAGCGCAGCGCGGCGATGGCGGAGAGCGAGGCAGTGCTGGTCGGAGCGGGGGATATTGCGGACTGCACGGATTTATCTGGCGCGGAGGCGACGGAGAAGGTGCTGGCGAAAATTCCGGGGACGGTGATGGCGATTGGAGATTTGGCGTATCCGGACGGGTCGGCGGCGAACTTTGCGTGTTACGACAAAACCTGGGGAAAACAAAAGAGCAGGACCCGACCGGCGCCAGGAAATCATGAGTTTAATTCAGCCGGGGCCGCGTATTACTTTCAATATTTCGGGGCAGTGGCGGGAGAGGCGAGCAAGGGCTACTACAGCTACGAATTGGGAGGCTGGCATATTGTGGTGTTGAACAGCGAATGCGACCAGGTGGGCGGATGCGGGGCGGGATCGGCGCAGGAGAAATGGCTGAGGGAAGATTTGGCTACGCATGCGGTGGCTTGCACGCTGGCGTATTTTCACAAGCCGCTGTTCAGTTCGGGCGGGAAGCATGGAAACGATTTGACGGTGAAACCGCTGTGGGATGCGTTGTACAGCGGTGGAGCGGACGTGGTGGTGAGCGGGCATGACCATGACTATGAAAGGTTTGCGCCGCAAACGCCGGAAGCGAAGGCGGACGCTGCGCGGGGGATTCGTGAATTTGTTGCGGGGACGGGAGGGAAGAATCACCGGCCGTTCGAACCGGCGCATGCGAACAGCGAAGTGCGGAATGCAGATACGTTTGGGGTGCTGAAATTGACGTTGCGGCCGGGAAAGTACGCGTGGGAGTTTATGCCGGTGGATGGCGGAACGTTCCGGGATTCTGGCGAAGGGACTTGCCACTAGGATAGTTTTGTGGCGTGAACGGATGTACCGCTGGGAAGCAAAACGAAAAAGCAGATCCCTCAATTCGTTCGGGATGACAACGGAAGAAAGCGCGGATCGGGTCTAGGGAACGAGCGAAATCAATTGTGCTTGACGAACTGGCCAGCGTGGCCGGTTAGCGAGTTGTAGAGCGTTTCGATGAAGATGTCCTGGCTGACGAAGTCATTGGACCATTTAGCCCAGGGGGCCAGGATTTTTTCCTGCTTCATTTGATCAAGAGTTTTATGGGCGTCGATGGCTTTTTGAACCACTCCTGAAGTTTCCTTGAGCATTTTGATGTAGGCGCGGACGTCATCGAGATTGGAGAGGACGCCGTGGCCGGGGATCACCTTTACGTCGGCGGGAAGCTGCGCGGCCGCTTTCTCGACACCGTCAATCATGCCCTGCACGCTGCCGCCACTGGCGACGTCAATAAACGGAAAACCATAGCGGACAAAATCGTCGCCCATGTGCACGACATTGTTTTTGGGAAAGAAGATGATGGCGTCGCCGTCGGTGTGACCGGAAGGAAAGTGGAGCGCGCGGATATCTTCGCCGTTGAGATGGACGGTGACGTCATGTTCGAAGGTGATGATGGGCAGGGCGGCTTTTTCGGCGGGCTTGTTTTCCATTTTCATGGAACCCCCGTTGCCGGCGAACCCGCCGGAAGCGAGGCGTTTGCGGACGTTATCCTGCGCGATGACGGTTGATCCGAAGGTGGCGAAGGGGGCATTTCCGCCCGCATGATCGCCGTGATAGTGGGTGTTGATGACGAAGCGGACAGGCTTGTCCGTGATGCCGAGATTCTTGAGCGCGGCCTGGATTTTTTCGGCGAGCGGAGCGAACTCATCGTCCACTATGACGATGCCGTCTTCGCCGACGGAGGCGGCGATGTTGCCACCCTGGCCCTCGAGCATATAAATGTTGCCGGAGACTTTTGTGACCTTGATTTCGACTTTGGACCAATCGGGTGTTTTCTCCTGCGCGGCGGCCACGGTGCAGAGAGCGGTTACGATCAGCGCGGCGAAAACGGCTGAAGTGCGTACGACGCGGTTCATGAATAGCCTCCGGAATGGGAGGGGAAGTTTAACACTGGCGGGCCACGCGAATGCGAGGAACTGGCGGATCAACCTGGCAGCGTAGCCGCGGGGATTGACCAGTACAGTCACCTGTGTCACAGTATAGCTGTGACACTATTTCGATTGACGCTGCAGGCCGGAGAATCGATCTTCGACCAACTGGTGTACGCGGCGAAGAAGGCTTTCCTGAGCGGAGAGTTTCAGCCGGGGCAGGCGTTCCCATCGGTGCGGACGCTCGCCGCAGAATTCAAGATACATCCCAACACAGCGCACAAGGTGATTCAGCATCTGACGCAGGAGCGGTGGTTAGAGGTGCGCCCGGGAATCGGAACGGTGGTCGCCGAGATTCCCGAAGCGCGGCCCGGGGACAAGAAAAGATTGCTGCAGCAACAGGTGGAGCAACTCGTGGTGGAGGCTCGGCGGCTGGAGCTGGAGATGGACGACGTGGTGGAAGCGATCGAAGAGCAGTGGACGAAATTCCAGAAACCGCAGGAGGTGAACCGGCGATGATCCGAGTGACAGATTTACACAAGAAATTCGGAAGGTTTGAGGCGCTACGCGGACTGAATTTTGAAGTGCCGGAAGGCAGCGCCTTCGCGTTGATTGGAGCAAACGGAGCAGGAAAGACGACGACGATCAAAGTCTTGATGAACATTCTGGAGCCGTCGCACGGAAGTATCGAGGTGCTGGGAGTGGATTCGCGAAGGCTTTCGCCGAAGGAATTGGCTCAGATTGGATACGTGTCCGAGAACCAGGAGATGCCGTCGCGATTGACGGTTGCGGAATACGTCGCCTATTTGCGGCCGTTTTATGGGACGTGGGACCGGGAACTCGAGCGAACGATCGCGAAACAGCTGAGATTGCCGGTGGAGAGGCGGATCGGAGATTTGTCGCACGGAATGCGAATGAAGATGGCGCTGCTGTGCGCGCTGCCCTACCGGCCGAAGCTGCTGGTGCTGGATGAGCCATTTAGCGGACTGGATCCGCTGGTGCGAGACGAATTCATGGAAGGTCTGCTGAATCAGGCGGGAGAGATGACGGTGCTGCTGTCGTCGCATGAGCTGGGAGAAATTGACGGAGTGGCAACGCACGTGGCGTTTCTGGATGAGGGGAAACTGCTGTTTCAGGAATCGATGAGCGAGTTGATGGGACGATTCCGTGAAGTACACGTGACGCTCGAACAGGCGGCGATGGCCCCGCGGGAAGCGCCGAAAGAGTGGCTGCAAGTGCGCGCGATGGGAAACGTGCTGACGTTTGTGGACACACGATTTGACCCGAGTACCTTGAGCGAACAGATTCATTCACAGATTGCAGGAGTGAAAGAGACGGTGTGGCAGCCGATGGCATTGCGGAATGTTTTCACGACATTGGCGCGGGCGGCACGCGACGGCCAAGCGTGAAGAAGGGCGAACGAAAATGGTTTGGCACATATTCAAGAAGGATTGGAAACTGGCGTGGGGATTTGTCCTGGCGGTCGCGTCGCTCCACTGGATAGCGGCGTTCGTGAAATTTCGGCTAGGGGTAGCCGGCGAGAATGAGGCGCTTACGATGTTGTCGCAACTGCTGCCGGGGCTTTCTATTTTTGGTAGTATGTTTCTGACCTGCGCAATCGTACACCTGGACGCGATACCCGGGGTGAAACAAGACTGGCTGGCGAGGCCGATTCCGCGAGGCAGTCTGTTGCGAGAGAAATTCCTGTTCGTGATAGCGACGGTTTGCGGCCCGATGTTTGTGGGGAATCTTTTTTTGGGCGTGGCGAATGGATTTGGATTTCGTTCGGCTCTCTTTCAAGCAACAATTTTCGTCGTTTACCTTTTCTTTTTCACAGTTTTGCCGATTTTTGCGCTTGCCGCGGTGACACGAAACATGACGGAAGCGTTCGTCATGGGATGTGCGTGTGCGTTCCTGATCGGCGCTTCGATTACGGTGTATGAGTTTGCGAACGGTGCGAGCCACAACACGGTCGGCGGCGTGGTGTGGAGCGGCGTCGGATGGATTGGAGAGGCTATCCGGCTGGGTTTGGCGGCGATTGCAGCTACGCTGATAGCCGGAGTGCAATATTTCCGGCGAAAAACGATTTTGGCGCGAGCGCTGCTGGTTGGGTTCGGTGTTCTAATATTTATCTCGGAGGTTTTCCCGTGGCACGCCGCGTTCGCCATTCAACAGCGACTTTCCGCGAGAGACAATTCAGCGAGGCCTGTGCAGGTCGCATTTGAACCCAAGCTCGGGCGATACAAGTCTTCCAGTGCCGTAGCCCTAGCCGAGGATAGAAGGCGAGGCGGGAGTGAGAACGACGCGGCCGTGTTTGTGCCAGTGCAGGTAACGGGAATTGGCGACGACGCAATTCTGATCACGGATCGGGCGGAGGTGCGGTTGACCGAACCCGAGAAAAGGGCGGAGTATCACGGAACGGGAGAAAATTTCGACGTCAGGCGCGAGGGGCCCGGTTCGCCAGCGTCATCGGTGTACCAGAAGATTGTTGTTCCGGGATCGGTATATCGAGACTGGAAAGACCGCGCGGCGCAAATGCAGATCGAATATTCCCTTACGCGATTTGTTCTGAAGAATTCCTACGCTATGCCGGCGTTGAACGGCAACGAGCGAATGCCCGGATGGGGATGGTGCGAAACAGAGGTGAACGAGGCGGGCACGGCGCTGGAGTTGCATTGCCTGCAACAGGGCAAGGGACCGATTTGCGGTACGGTTTTATTGGAGAATGCAGCCACGGGCGAACGGAATCCGCCGCGGTCCGTGTGCCGGTCGGATTACGCTCCTTACCTGGACCGGCCGCTGCCGGATAGTCTCGAACGATTTGGCACGATGCTTCCATTCCGCGATCCGACGGGCCTGGCGAAGTTCCCCGTCGATGGGGCACAGCTAGCGCAAGCGCGCGTCGTCATACGCGTGTATGAACCAGAGCAACATTTCACACAATCGCTGACGATTCCGCAGATCAAGCTGCGGGATTGGGATGCGGAATAACCGCTAGCTTTCTCCGCGCGAAAAAACACAAAATACCGTTGCCATGCGAGCGACGCTGGCGATGATGTCCGCGGAGCGAAAATGCAAAAACAATTGCAAATGAGTTGGGTTGGCGCCTCTTTGGCAGCGGCTGGATTGGTGTTTGCCAGCGGCACGCTTGGGCAAGGGGCGCCGGAGAAACATTGGAGTGCGCAGTGGATTACAGCGGCCGGCGCAGGGGAGCGGGACCAGGCGGTGCTGCATTTCCGAAAGACGATTGAGCTGGCGGGAGTGCCGGAACATTTTGTTGTGCATGTGAGCGCGGACAATCAATTTATTTTGTATGTGAACGGGCGCGAGGCGGGGCGGGGCCCGAGCCGCGGGGATTTGGCGCACTGGCGGTATGAAACGTATGACATTGCGCAAATGTTGCACGCGGGAAAGAACATGCTGGCGGCGATAGTTTGGAATTTTGGAAAGCACGGCGCGATTGCGCAGATAAGCGACCGGACGGGATTCCTGCTTCATGGAGCGGGAGACGCGGAGCGATCGGTAGACACGAACGCGACATGGGAAGTCGAAATCGAAAGAGGAATTGAAACGGTACGGCCGAAAGTGAACGGTTACTACGCGGCTGAGCCAGGATTGCGGATAGACGGCGAGAAATTCGATTGGGACGCGAGCAGAGCGGGAGAGCCACGGCCGGGAAATTGGACGAAGGCGGTGACGCTGGGGCGTGGAGCGTTGCGAGAAGAACGGGATGCACCGAATAACTGGCAATTGATGAGCGATGCGTTGCCGGCGATGGAGATGACGGAAGTTCCTGCGGGAAGTGTGGTGCGGGCAAGTGGAGTTGCGGCGAAGATCGGTGCGCCAATGGCGGGATTCACGCTTGGCGTTCACACCAAAGTGAGTCTGCTGCTGGATAACGGGGAGTTGACGACGGGGTATCCGGTGCTCGCGGTGAGCGGAGGGCGCGGCGCGACGATCCGATTGACGTATGCGGAAGCGCTTTACGATGCGAAAGGACAGAAAGGAAATCGCAACGAGATTGCGGGGAAACATATCGAGGGAATGTCGGATGAGTTCTTGCCAGGCGGCGGCTCGGCGACGAGAGAATTTACGCCGCTGAGCTGGCGGACTTGGCGATATTTGCAGATTGATGTGGAGACGGCCAACGCGCCGATGACTGTTCGAGGGTTGAAGACGTGGTTCAGCGCGTATCCATTTGTGGAGAAGGGATATTTTCATTCGAACGACAACTCGCTGGAGCCGATCTGGAAGATTGGATGGCGGACGGCGCGGCTGGACGCGCATGACACTTATATGGATACGCCGTATTGGGAAAGATTGCAGTACATCGGCGACACGCGGATTCAGGCGCTGATTTCGTACACGGTGGCGGGCGACGACCGGCTGGGGCGGCAGGCGATTGAAGCGTTTAATGATTCGCGTGTGACGGATGGATTGACGACGAGCCGGTACCCATCGTCGCTGACGCAGATGATTCCGACATTTTCGCTGATGTGGGTGGGGATGGTGCACGACTTCTGGATGTATCGGGGGGATGCGGAGTTTGTGCGCGGACAAGTTGCGGGAACGCGAACGGCGCTCGATTGGTTTCTGTGGCGGCAGCGCGCGGATGGATTGCTTGGAGAGATTTCGTGGTGGCCATTTGTGGATTGGGGCGCGGATTTTGCAGATGGAGTGCCACCGCAGGAAGAAGATGGCGGCTCGGCGGCGATGACGCTGCAGTTTGTGGAAGCGCTGCGGTATGGCGCGGAGCTGGAGCGGGCGTTTGGCGATGTGGCGGTTGCGGAGAAATATGAACGCGCGGCGGCGCGGGCGGCAGAGGCGGTGCGAACGAAGTGCTGGAATGAAAAATTTGGACTGCTGGCGGACACGCCGTCGCAAAAGCATTTTAGCCAGCATGCGAATATTTTGGGCGTGTGGCTGGATGTGATTTCCGCAGAACGACAGAAAGAAGTTTTGCAGAAAATCCTATCGAGGAGCGACCCAGGTTTTTCGGCGACGAACGAGGCGCCGCCGATGACGCTCGCGACGTACTACTTTCGATTTTATCTGGCGCGAGCAGCGGAGCATGCGGGTTTGGGCGACGAGTATTTAAGATTGCTTGGGCCGTGGCGGACGATGGTGCAGTTGGGATTGACCACGTGGGCGGAATCGCCGGAGCCGACGCGGTCTGATTCACACGCGTGGAGCGCGCATCCGAATTTTGATCTGTTGCGGATCGTGGCGGGAATCCGGCCGAAGACCGCGGGATTTCAGGAAGTGGTGATTGAGCCGCATCTGGGCGAGTTGACGGAAGTGAAAGCGGGAATGCCGATTCCGCGAGGGACGGTGGAGGTGGAATACAAAAGGGCGGCCGTAGGCGTTGAGGCTCGCGCCAAGTTGCCGGCGGGTGTGAAGGGCGAGATTTGGTGGAAGGGGAAAGCGATTGCGTTGAGCGAGGGAGAGCAGACGCTGACGCTGCCGTGATGATTTTCTAAAGAGGTGATAGTCCGGACGCAGTTGGAATCCAAGAGAGATTTCTCTCTCCACAAGCCAACCGATTCATCAGAATGAATCGGAAAAATAAGAGCGTTGGCTTGTTCCGTTCGAAATGACAGATGCTTGCTTAAGTATCGACCGGGCGAGCTAGCGACTCGCAGAGGCGAGGACGACTTCGAGCGGGAAGGTAATGTGGCCGTCCTTGACGTATTTTTGGAGGCCGGCGATGACGTCGAAGCGGACGTCTTCGCGTTTTGCGGGTGGAAGTTGCGCGAGGAGCGGCTTGAATGGCGCGGCGACTTCCGTGAATTGCGTCCAAAATTCTTCGACAGAACCGGGCCAGCGGGCGGCGACGGAAAGATGATCTTCCTTAACCGAACTATAGCCGGCGTCTTTGAGCGCGGATTCGAAACGGCCACGCACACCGAACATAAACATGCTGGGCGCGTCGGGATCGGGCTCCGGCGGCTTGACGAAATTCAGCAGCACACCAACGGTTGTCGTTGTGAACGGTTGATCGCGAGTTCCCCAGACGAGGAAGATGACTTTTCCGCCGGGCTTCAAAACGCGGCGACATTCTGCGAGAGCCTTTTGTAAATCAGGAAAAAACATGGCGCCGAAGCGGCAGGTGACGACGTCGAAGGCGCTGTCGGGAAATGGAAGCGAGTCCGCGGCGGCTTCCTTGAATTCGATATTGCCGAGATTTTGCTCCGCGGCGAGTTCGGCAGCGA
>Ga0179587_10001266_pt1 | contig 11344 bp, 17 predicted proteins | sample CZODoug2_1_08_16_FD_185932 | JGI IMG/M metagenome (GOLD analysis project Ga0179587, IMG submission 185932) | Vadose zone soil fungal communities from Angelo Coast Range Reserve, California, USA - CZODoug2_1_08_16fungal | ecosystem: Environmental > Terrestrial > Soil > Vadose zone | place: USA...
CACAATGTTAGAGTGTGTACCATTTACCATTACCATCTTACAGAGGCTGAGCTAATTCACCTATGATCCAGATATACACTTCATCAGAGCGTCGTGTCATCGCCTCCGCCGAGACCTTTGCCGCAGCTCTCCTTGACCCTCCGCATCCTAGTTACTCGTCGTCGTCGTCGTCGTCTACCTCTTCGTCATGCAAGCCCTCCTTAGACGGGGGCAATGGGTTTGTCAACAAGAATTTCCTACAACACCAGCTACTTCCACTAAATCTCATTGTTCGAAAAGACCTTTTGGATGATTCCAATGCTGCAAAAGATCTTATGGATGACGTTAAGAAACGATTAAAGATCCTGCTACGGCCAGGAGAGTCTGAAAAGCGCCCTGAGTTAACCTGGCCTAAAAGTATGAAGAAGGAACCTGTCGAAGTCGTGAAGGTTTGTGTTCCAGGCTCAACCTACTATGTAATACTAAGTGCAGTCCAGGAAGTCATAGAATTGTTGAGTTCTTTCCGAGATGTGATGCATAGAAATTTCGAAACCCTTGATGTCGATAAAATACAAGAACGATGGTGCTTGTATATTCTCTCCTTCATTCTTGTTGGCTCAATCTTTGCAGGTGCTGTGGTGACGAGCCCTGGCTTTTCCGAGAGCGATGGGAAAAGCTATTTGAGGACTTTTGTGATGTGGAACAAAAGAAATTTGATCCTTCCAGGGTGAGTATACCATACTCTGGGATATTATCCGTTGTTTTATCGCCATCCATTCATCGATTTTCAGGTGTCAGAACTCTACGATACCATCAAGTATTGTGCTCTTCACCACCGGACATTCTTGTTTGCAATATTCCATGAACATGGACGTAATGATGCTGTACAGCCCCCTTCAGATCGTAAACTCCACGAACTATATGGACGCGCTAAAGCTCTTTTCGATCTTGTTGCACCTCAAGAGTATGGCATTGACTCAGACGAAAAGTAAGGCCAGAAATTCAGCGAAAGCGTCTGCTGACAGGTTATTTAGAGAGGAAATTGGAGTCCTTACTTCCCTGCCTCTTCTTCGCAACGTGGTAGAAGATTTAGAGGCTGCTCGAAACAATGGGGAGAGCTCGCTGACTTTGTATTTCACGAAAGAAAGTCACATACACACCCTGGTCAATCTTGTCCTACTTTCTGGCCTGCCAATTGCCAATCGCCGCATCCCAGAACTTGATTACGCGGTTTGTCCAGATTTTCGACTCCTTTAGCATAGCTGACCATAGTCAAGTCACATATTACGTTTGAGCTTTACGAACGAAACCACGGAAGAGGAAAATCTGACAAGGAATACTCCATCAGACTTTCTCTAAGCGAAGGGGCACATTCTTCCAATGTGCTTGATTCAACTGTTGACGTCCGGCACTCTTTGAACGTCCAACCTCGCAGGTTGGTCATCATCAGTCTAATCCCTATCTATGATTGTTAAACTTATGGAACAGAAAACTCACACAACACCTACCATACAGCCTAGTAATCGAGAAACTGTCCAAGCATTTTGATAGGCTTAATCAAGTGAGTTTTTTTTTCTAGTTGGAAGGAAGCCTTCTTCTGATACCAATCAGGACGATGAAACCGGGGCAGACTCCCCCTTTGAGACCATAGAAGCCAGACAAGTTGGCAATACCAGCAGTAGTGATGACACATGATGACATAGAAAAGTAGAGTCAAAGTTTCATTTACATAAGTAGAAGTGCGACGAACGAGATTTCGATTCATTATGTAGACAACCTAGCCAAGTTCGTCCCATTCTCGCAAGCCTATCTTTTTTCGTCCCTCGCGTAGTTCTTCTGTAGATAATTCCCGGAATATCAATTCGCTGGAACCCTGTTCTGTCATGGATAAACGATCCCTAGCGAACAAGGCAGATGGCGACTGAGACAGTGAAGACGACTGGGCCGCTAGGGCAGCGAATGACGATGTTGAACTGCGGTACCTGCAAGATATTCAGAAGAAGACGCATCGTGTTCTTGGTTTAGGGAAGCTTACATGCTACTCCATGTTTCAGCGACTCAAATAAGTCTGGCCAGAGAGTCACAGACTCACCGAAAGGCTTCTTTGTTCAAGCAATCAGACTCAGTGATTTTATCGAGGGCGTGTTTTTTAAAGGCAACCTTGACGTAATGGAGAACGTCAAAAACATGATGCTCTTGAGGCCTGGGCAGTATTCATGAGTGAATCATATGCAATTGAAAGCCATGAGCATGTACCGCCATGGGCGAAAACGAGGGGAGAGATTGAAAATCCCATCCTGGCCGATCAAAGGATGGAACACGTCTGTCACAAACTGAACCACAGGCTGGTTCTCCGGGTAGTTTGCAGGAAAGGTCAGACGGAAGTTCAAGACGGCGTCAGCATAGTAGCCTGATATTTGTTAATATGATGGATGGCCTATGTGTAATTGCTGCAAGATACCTTGATGGACAAAGAATACCGCATGCCAAACCAGGAGACTTTCGGCGGATGGAACGACGTAGATACCGAGAGGACAATGTCGGCTGTTTCGCAAGTATGCATATTCTAGTGAAACCGCGGTGCGTGTCACCGGGCTAACGTCTGATGATACCTTGACAGTCGAGATCTCCTGCACTTTGGCCCCCGAGTTCGCCAGTTCATCTACAGAAATAACCAAATTTCCTAGCATGACAAGGGAGCACTGGCGGGCAGACGAAGGCTTCACGTGTACATTTTAAATAAATAAACGTACGTAACACACACAACATTTGCTTTCCTTGAACATATCTTATCTAACATACCCTCCCTTGTAACGGGGACCAGCCTCTCGTCGGCGGTCATCTCGTTTTGAATGCCTCTTGCGGTCATGTTCGTGGTTGATCCAGGGCCTGGCTGACTTACGGGAGTCACTACGATGGGAAGGTTCTCCCAGACGGTCCGCAAGACTTGTGGATTGAAACCGTCGTCCTGCCTGTTGCACAGATTTGCCAAAACTCATTTTCTTGGGAAGCCCAACAGGAGGTCCCCTCTCGTTATCTTGTGGTGGTCCACGACTTCGTGAATATCTTGGGTTCCCGAACCAATCTTGTGGGTCGTCGTCTGCTTCTTGTTCCTGCGCTCTCTTTCCCATCTTTTCAGCGTGCATTTTCCGACCCTGTTTGCCAACATTTTCTGGGAGGTCACTGCCCCATGCATTGAAGGGGTTAAGTTCCCATTCACGGGGCTCCCGATAATATGAAGTCGATCGTGGAAGCTCAGCATCAAAGAAGGGACCTGAGAGCGTGTTGTGCGTGCTGAACGCGGAGGGTTCGTCGGAAAGATCGGCTCTGTGGGGTATATCTTGGCAATCCTGGATGGAGATTCAGCGGATGAGACAACAACTTAGGAAGAACTTACGTCACCCCAATGCCCACAGAATCCACAGTTGTAACACCATTTATCTGCAGCAATATGACCTTCCCCACCCTGCCCAAGACTCCGGGTCCTCCGAACGTCGCGTGTGCGAAGAATGCCTTTTTGTTCCTCGTCGGTCAGGTATTGGTATAGTCGCCATAGTGTTGGACATTCCTGTGTATTACTTGAGTTTCGCCCCACGCATCAGTTATAGATTTTGGCGTACGAACGTTTTCATTGTGCAAATGTGACCCACAACGAGAACAATTGTCGTACCTGTTGAGGTCCGAAATTCGAGCTGTATTTCGATTGGGGCATACCTAGAAGAAAGTAAAATAATGCACTAGAAAGAGAGCTACCTTACGCACTGCATTGATGTGCCCCTTCATGCCGCAAGTGAAGCAGGTTTTGCTGATGGGACATGATCGTGTAGGATGTTCGTTACGCGCACCGCAGGTCAGACACTTTATAACGGAGCTTAACGATGCAACGACAATTCATGTATAGAAGGGACGAACAATTAGCACTGGACATGCAGCTGTTTTATGCTCTCCCTCTGCCCCACAATTCTTGCACACAGTACGGTTTGCTTTTTTAGCGGATTCACCACTTGGGTCCTCAAAGTACCGTACTAGGTCCTGCTATGGATTAGATAGTTAACGCGTTCAGGCTATTGAAGGGAATTTGCCACCTACTTTTACCTCATCGTAGTCCAGGTATTCGATGTAATCTTCATCACCGATATCCACACCAGAAGCGGGGAGGATTTCCGCTGGCGCCAAGCCAAATACCGAAACATGTGCTGGCAACAGTAACGTACCACCCGATCCATCCGACACATCTTGAGGGACAAAAATATCTGTTGGAAGCGGAGCAGGCTTGTCATCGATGAAAAAGACGTCCATGGGATCCACAGGAGATCGAGGCGAGGACAGCGGTTGACGTGGAGAACGTGAAAGACGACACGAGATTTGTTCCTGCTCTTCTGTCGCACATTTCTTCCGTTTGACGTTTTCACCTGAGAAGTGTTCCCCTGCTTGTAAAGAATGCCCATCCAATTCGCCCTCCTCCAATGAATGTTCCCTAGTATGCGTTGCGCTTGGTTGACTGCCTGCTGTGTCTAACGGCCTCTTGCGCTTTTTCCTTCGCGATCTTTTGTTTTTTCCATCAGCTGTGTGTTGAGTATGAAGAGGTAAAACTAGCTGCTCATTGTCAAGAATGATACACTCTTCAGGAGTGGGATTAGTGGTCAAGTCAATAATCTCGTTTGCCATGCAGTACACGAGGAAATCGTTTGTCAACTTGTAATTATTTCAAACTCAGCGGTATTTTAAAGGGCTACAGACATTTAATGACCGTAGTCATATCTAGCAGACAACAACTTCAACGCAGTTCAATACCGATGAAAAGAACACTGATGCATACTTCTTATAAAAAGTTTCCGAATCAGACGGAATAATCTACCCCCTACGTGTAAGTTTAATCAAATGAGATGGAAATCAGACAAACCTCATCTCTTCTTGCCCCGCGCCTTTTCATACCTTGGATTTCCAGATCACGACGGTGGTCTCTGTCCTCTTTGAGCCACTGTAATGCAACATTGTATAGGGTCGTTGACGCTGAGAACTGGGTGGCAAGAGTAGACGTCGGGACGATCGGCCAAGCAGAGGGTGGTGTGACAAATGACCCAAGTCGCATGTGAGCGACATGAGTCGGAAAGTTATTTAAGCCGTCAAAGATATGAGTAGCATCTATATCGATGTAAGCGTGGGTTACCACAGCAATGGTAGGAAGGGACTCACACAAGATGGTCGCTCCTCTTGTTTCGCTATCATGCTTCAGAAATTTGAGTAGGTCGTCTCGCACGAGGACATCCAAGTCAACGGTGACCTGGAAAGAATGGATTATACTTCGGTGCTGCTGGCATGCCGTGAGGGATCTCGACCTCGTCAAGTAAAAGCACGTCCCATGGGACCATTAGGCCAAAACATAACTGGACACGACGTCTCTCTCCATCAGAAATTGAATGCATGTGCCAATCCAAGTCAATGTCTAGGATGTCGAGGAGAATATTTCTCCTCTCCTTGTGTCTATAACCACCAACTGAATCCAAGAATGCTGAAACTGTGATATCACCTCGAACAACAGGGTTCATCGCCCTAGGTCAATGTAGTATGTAGGTGCGCAAGAGGGGACAACAAACCATTCCGTTCCTAAAAAGGTGATTCCAGAAGGGAAATCACGAAACACGTCGCGAGTTTTGACTCTGACATCTGCGCCATGTGCCGTTACGAGCTTTTTCCCAGCCAATATTTGCAACAAAGTGGATTTTCCAGCTGGGAAGCTGGGTAAACGAGGCAAGTATGATGAGCGGTTTAAGCGGACCTCCATTAGCACCGACTAAAATCGTGCGTGAGCCTGGCGGAAGATGTAGATTGATATCCACAAGAGATGGCTGGTCTGAAGATAAGTGCGAGTAAGTTAAACGTGAAACCGAGATGGCCTCGTCGTGAAGTGGACCCATGGGAGTGATGAGATAAGCAACCCTCCTTCCCTCTCTCTCCCCCTCCAGCACTGCTCTCATCGGTGCACCAGCCTATACGTTCTTCTGTCTAACTCTCATCCACACTCTTTCTTTTTTTTCTTTCTTCTTGCCATGCGACTAGACGTTCTTCTCCCCCGCTGTGTTCCTTGTGATGACCCCATCCCTTGCAATTGCGCTTCCAACGAGGATTGTGTTCAGATAAACAGGTTTGCTCCTCCCAGCGCGTCCAGTTCTGTCCAGTTCTTATTCCTTCACATCAGGGATTGTAACTCCTGCAGTCAGACAAAATGTGTGGCTAGGGATAATGCCGGCACCAAGACATCTGGTGGCGTCAGCAAGGGTGCGACCGCCGGTGCTATTGTGGGCGCCCTGCTTTTTCTCGCTATAGCTGTCGCTTTGTTTCTGTGGTATCGTCGGAAAATGCGTCTTCAAAAGAGCATTGCTGCTCAACGTGAAAGCAAAAAAGACATTCCTGCCCCAGCTGAAACCGTGCTCAATAGACCTGACCCAATCGAAAAATCTCCGACAGAACTCAACACCGTCCGAGTCTACTCGGTCTCATCTAATACTACTATTGACCTCGATCCGGAGTCCCAGCGGACATCGCCTCACAGTGCTCATTATAACCCAATGAACGTCAATCCCTTCGATGATGGGACCTCCATCCAAACAGCTGGCACAGAAGGCACCAACGTTATACCCATCACCCTTGTGTCTCCTGACACTCATGAAGTATCTTCACCTGTGTCAGAAGGTACGACATTGACGTTCCCTGTTCGTCCTGTTCGATCCCCAGAGCTGAATTTGAACTTGGACCATGTCAACATTTCCCGTGACTCCGTCCGTGGAACTTCTCCTTATGCTGTGTCACAGGTATCATCTAGGAATTCCTTCATGTCCAACGCTAGTTACTCTAGCGATTTCCTGAACGAGGCTCCAATGATTATCACGCCCAACAAGGGTGCGGTCCGACAAGTTCTGGGGGTCGTGAAAGCCGAAGTCATTAAAGCGCCCGGATCGCTTCCCCTAACTAATAGCTCGGATGGGTTGAAACCTCCACCTCTGGCCTCACGTCCGTCTGTTGGCTCTCCGCTGGCGTCTACATCCTTTGGACCAGCGGATGTTGTCAAAGAAATAGATGAAAGTCAGGCCACTGATCCCTTCGGTGACGAGGCGTCTGTTGGTGTCAATAATACATCTCCAGCAGCTTCGGTGACCACATTTGGGCATTCATCAACGGGTGCCGTTCACGATTCCCATTCAGAGTGGGTTGCCGAGACTCCAAATTTACCTTGGGCACGTTCCAACGATGATAGTCGCCCATCTAGTATGAGCACTCAGGGTGGTTCCATCGTCGATATCACCAGCGCCCAACGTGTCAATGTCCGATTGAATCTGAACGGAAATACACAGCTCATTCCTGATGGCACCTCTCGCTCATCATATAGAACAACAGTAGGCAGACTGGTTAGCCCAACCATGGCGATATCGGGGACGCTACATGAACAGCAACAGCGAGCACTCGCTCATGCCCGTGCGCAAACTCAAGCCGTAGTAGACCAGAACAAGAGGCTTTCGGGTTCCTCCGTCTTGTCCGGCACGTCCACACGTGCCGATTCAATCCTTGAATCCTTCCCTTTCGTACCCCCTTCTCCCATCTCCAACAGACCTGTACGGTCGCCTCCTGTATCTCCTCTGGGGCAACAGTCCTTCAGTGGTCATCCTCCCTCGCCTTCGGGCACACAACACACCGTAAACATTTCTCCACCTACACCGCAGGTTCAGCAAGTTTTCACTGATAAATCAGGCAACTTCGCTGGTGCAGCATTGCCCCCGCCTCCTGACCGCCGTATGCTTGGCTTATCAACTGCCTCTCAACTATCGACATCGTCCTCGGGATTAGGCTCTTTCCCCTTCCAGATCGATTCTGGATCTGGAATAGAAGGTGTCGGCGTGCCTCCTAGTGCGTTTAATGGGCGGCAGCGGGCTAGCTTGGACACACTCGCTCTCACAAGTGACTTGTCTTCCTATCCGCTTGGCTTTGATCGCGAAAGCGTCCAATAAATACCTCCAAAATCCTAGATGTATGTATTTGGGCTTGGGCGTGTTTTTTTTTGGTGGATTCTTTTTCGGGTCCAGCTACCCGCGGGTCAATCAGTGTAGTATATCATTCCTTCATGCATCACGGCGCACGACTGTAAAACTTCCCGTTTCTTGTTTTCATACCTCGCTTGCGAGTTTTAAGTACACTTTTTTCTTTCCCTTCCGTTCTATCGTGGTCATGGGATTGCTGGTTGTTTATCGAGGGCGCTCCTAACTATTATCTATATTATATGCACTACATATCTTTTGAAGGTTTCATTACTTTCCTTGGTGTTGTTATCACCGTATGTAAACAATGTAACAGACCACAAAGCTGGACCTTGTGCAAAAGCTTTATGTAATCACAAATGTCCTAACCTCCAGGCGCGTTTGTCAAACAGCTCTGGTATCATGGATAACGAAGTTCAACAGCTTGTGGAGATGGTAAGATTTGTCTACATCTCATGCGCTTAGTATCTGACTGAATCGCATGATCTTCGAGGGCGCAACCCTCGCTCAAGCTCGAGCCGCTCTCAGACGGTGCAAATCGGATGTTATGCAAGCGGCCGAAATGTTCTTCGAAGGGAAGTTTGATCATGTTAAAGACGGGGATGACGTGCAGATGGCGTCAAACAAAGAAGTCAAGCGACGGGCCAGACCTACAGTATGCCTCCTCTCAATCTATAGTGAGAAGCTTATACACCCATCTCATCTATAGACTCCAGAAGATGATGGTGCAATAGGTTCTGATGATGAACGGGGGGAGGATGACGATGACGACGACGACGACGAAGGCACGTAATTTGAACCCTTGACGTGGAACAGGATTTCCATACATCTACCACAGGAGCTGGCTACATGGACTATGATTCTGATTATGAAACCAAAGCGGGCGCAGGTACGGTTGTTACGGATGTGGATCCATACTCTGGTTCGAGTTTTTTCCCCTCCTTCCTCAGTTTGCGGCACTCATGAATCAGTTTAGGCATCTTTTTCTCAAAAGATAGGAGGGAAGAAGTGATAGAAGTGGAAGAAGAAGCCGAAGTCGTGCATATCCCTGACGTCAAGGAGCGAGTAAAACTCATGACTCAAGGACAGTGGATGAAAGGTTGTCCTGAGGGCGGAGAACAGAGTTTCCTATTCGGCCTATATTCGCAGCTAAGCGAAGGCCAATGCACATGTCCTCATTCATGTGGTGGCTCACTGACACGAAAGAAAAGTGACTTCTTCGCCATATTTGTGAGTGCGTTCCATCTTATCAATGATTGACTGCTGACAGTCTCTGGAAGTCTGAATTTCCAACATACATTGCACAATTGCGGAACATCGTACACCAGACGTGTCAACGCTGTCATTCCGAGTTTTGTTTCGCGTGCGGGGAGCCTATCTCGGTAGCCAAAGTCAAACGCCCTCCTGCCGCAACAAACGATGATCCTCTGTTTCATTGCTCTAACTTGCAAGGTGTCATCCTCGGTGTTGGTCTTTCCATGCTCGAACACCTATTCTCGGAGCAGATTCAAGAGCTTCCAGAGGGCAAGGACCACAAAGCCAGAAGTTCCAAACGTAGGAAAACCGATTCAACCCCTGACCTCGATGACGATGATACCGTCTATTATGCCAGCGTCCAGGGTGGCAAGAAAAGAGGGGGCACCGGTTATGCGGGTGATCAGAAGGAGGATGTAAGTTCTAATACGGTATACACACATGCGACATACTCAATGCCTATAGACTTCCGGGCAAATAGAAGCACAAGCTACTCAGCGGGCCAAGGATGAGAAGATTGCGAAGCTTCTTTCAGGAATACGTGTCTACCTTCCTAATCTTCATCGGAAGGGCGGCGGACAAACAAGCCACTACCTGGTGCACCCGACTGCCCTGGCACACCTTCGAAGGCGTTTCAACTATATTTGTAGCACTCTCCTAAGAAATGATTCCTTGGCTGATATGTCAGATCGAGCCGTGCTTTATTTTGAATTGCTGGAGTGGCTTGAGGTAGGTTCACATCTGCGCGTCGTCTCACTCCCATTTATCGGCACGTTTGTTTAGACAATTTCAAATCACGAGGCGCTTGCCAGCATGATGGCAATGCCAATTATGGCAGTAGTAGGAGTTAAAACAGTTGCGACAAAGAGGTCTATAACAAATCCCCATCATACCGTACGCGAAAGGACTATAATCTACGAAGGAAGTTCTGGCCCTCGAGAGTTGTTGGAGGCCATTTCTATTCAAGCACAGGCTGCTTTGAAAGGATTAGAAGGCACCAAATCTCCAGATACACCCCCAGAGGAGCTCACGGAAGAACAAAAGCGTATGACGGTTGACACAAAAGGAAAATCGAAGGAACCAGCCGTAGAAATATCCGATGAAAATCAGAAACTGCTTGGTTTTTGCCGCCGCATTTTGGCCACTGCGAACGCGATCGATCGGTCCCTACGTGACACGAAAGGGGATGCATTCGTTGATCGGTTACACGCTTCATTACCCAAGATCTCTACTTCCTCTTCATCGCAAGTTCGTGTAGAAGCAGGAACGACAGAAGCGAGTACCCGGAACGCTTACCTGGAGTGGGTAACGAGAGTGAGATTTGAGTATTGCGACTTAACTATCCCGACATCGAATAAGGATACAACACACGAAGGGGAGAATCACACACCACATTTCAAATTTTATTATAACAACGAAGCTCGTATGTTGGCCCACTCTGACATTCCAAAGCGGTCGCTTGCTATTGCCAAAGAGGTATGTAGCTTTCCTGATAGCCCCTTCTGGATGTCTAGCTACACTTTCATAGCTCGCAATTCTTACCACAAATCTGCCTGTGGCTTGGGACTCCTCAATCTTCTTACGAGTGGATGAAACGCGTGTGGACGTGATCAAAGCCCTCATCACTGGGCCTGAAGGAACTCCGTATGTTTTGCCTGGTTCTATACTCGCTATCGCTTCTCACATGTTTTTTTAGTTATTACAACGGCTGGTATGAGTGATCTGTTTATATCAACATTCCATTCATGTTTCTTGGCAGTTATCTGTTTGATATTTTCCTCGGTCCAAGCTATAACCAATCACCACCTAGCGTCAAATATATGACAGTGAGTAATGTATTTTTAATTTTGTCATTGACAGATACCACCTCCTTTTCAGACGAATGGAGGAAAATACCGTTTCAATCCGAATCTTTATGCTGTAAGGCTCATCCAATGACGAACATGGTAAAGTAACACTAGTCTCTTCCTCATTCAGGACGGCAAAGTGTGCCTTTCTTTACTGGGAACATGGTCGGGTCCTGGTTGGGTGTCAGGAAAATCCACCTTGCTCCAGGTTTGTTTTGTGAATTGAAGAAATAG
>Ga0179587_10001267_pt1 | contig 11344 bp, 12 predicted proteins | sample CZODoug2_1_08_16_FD_185932 | JGI IMG/M metagenome (GOLD analysis project Ga0179587, IMG submission 185932) | Vadose zone soil fungal communities from Angelo Coast Range Reserve, California, USA - CZODoug2_1_08_16fungal | ecosystem: Environmental > Terrestrial > Soil > Vadose zone | place: USA...
GATCGACGATGCATCTTGTCCATCGATATGTCACTCAAGATGCCGGGCAACCTGCTTTATCTGATTGGAGCAACCCGCAACGAGCTGGCAGGTTCACATTATGCAGAAGTGATAGATCCCGATTCGTTTGATCATCTCTTTCCGCATGCCGTAGTGCCAAAGGTCGATACTGCCAATGCGCATATAACGATGAAAGCGCTAGGAGAAGCTATCCGTCGGGGTTTAGTACGTGCCTGTCACGATCTTTCGGAGGGTGGTCTGGCCGTCGCTGCGGCGGAGATGTCGCTGGCAAGCCAAATCGGTGCCACACTCAATCTGGAACATATCACCGTCAAAGGGGTTCCCACCGTTCACCCCAATGAAGAAACCATCGTGCGGCTCTTCAGTGAGACACCCTCGCGTTTTCTGGTGGAGATCACGCCGGAGCAATTCGGTACATTTGAGAAGCATATGATGGAAAGTGGTGTCGAGGATATCACCTATGTGGGAGCCGTTAACAACAGTTCACGCTTTATTGTGCGCAGTGGCGAAGAAGAAGAACTGATCAATGTCAGTGTGGAAGAGTTGCAAGAAGCCTGGAAGGGAGGACAGGCCCAATGAGTACGCTGCGAGCATTAGTTTTGCGAGCACCCGGTATTAACTGTGACCGTGAGACTGCCCAGGCCTGTCGTCTGGCTGGCTTCGAGACCGATCTGATCCATATCAATCAACTTATCAAGGATCCCAATAGCTTATTAGACTACCAATTTCTGGTAATTCCCGGTGGGTTCTCTTATGGGGATGACCTGGGAGCTGGTACGCTCTTGGCCAAAAATCTGACCATTCACCTGGGCGACCAGTTGCGCCGCTTTATTGATGAGGGATATCCGGTACTAGGTATCTGCAATGGCTTCCAGGTACTGGTGCGTGCAGGATTATTGCCTGGGCCCACGGACGCACAACCACCCACGGGCGCAACGCTGACTGAGAATGCTTCGGCAATGTTTGAATGTCGCTGGGTGAGCATGGCGGTACAGCCTGATCCATGTATTTTTACCCGTGGTATCGAGCGGCCAATTGAAATGCCAGTAGCACATGGAGAAGGCCAGTTCGTCTTGGAGGACGCGATACATCGGGTCCCTACCGACAGCGACCTGTGCCCTTTAGGGTATAAATCGCTGGATGATCCAATGGGTAATTCATTGCCTGTGAAGGTAGGGGCTCAATTCATTGCGCCCTTGGTTGCTCGTTTACAGGCAAATGGTCAAGTGCCGCTTGTCTACATAGCACCAGATAGAGATATCACACAGCCAGCCGCCGTGCCCCCTTTGGAGGTTGCCTACCCCGCTAATCCCAACGGATCGCTAGGCAATATTGCAGGCGTATGTAACGCACGCGGCAATGTCTTTGGCCTGATGCCACACCCTGAGCGTTTCGTCACGATGTTGCAACATCCACAGCGGCGAAGTTCGGCAGGTAGGCAGGCAGATGGGCTGTTGATTTTCAAGAACGCATACGAATATGCCCTGCAATGTCTGCACAATTCACCACAAAAAACACACCAGAATCCCCCCGGCGATTTATCGCCTGAAAACGTACGGACCCGATTTATCGCGTCCGTGGGTGCGTCCGTGGGTGGCAGCGCGTCCGTCTCCTATGCCGATAGTGGAGTGGATATTGCGGCAGGAGAGAAAGCTGTTAAGTTGATGAAGGATGCGGTGCGTGCAACCCAGGGACCAGAAGTTCTGGCTGGCATCGGAGCTTTTGCAGGTGTATTCAGTGCCAAAGCCCTCCAGAAGATGCGCCGTCCTGTCCTCGTCTCCTCCACCGATGGCGTGGGGACCAAGACGTTGATTGCAGCACAGGCTGAGCGCTATGATACCATCGGCTATGACCTAGTCAATCACTCAATCAATGATTTGCTTATGCAAGGTGCCCGACCACTCTTCTTTATGGACTATATTGCAATGGGCAAGCTTGATCCCGTCCATACAGCAACGATTGTCAAAGGGATTGCAAACGCCTGTCGTGAGGCTGGTTGTGCACTCCTGGGCGGCGAGACAGCGGAAATGCCCGATGTCTACCTACCTGGGGCTTTTGACCTCGCAGGTACGATGGTAGGTGTTGCAGAAGAAGATGAGATTGTCAACGGCTCTACAATCAGTGCTGGCGACGTCGTCTTGGGCCTACCTTCTAATGGGCTACACACCAACGGCTACTCGTTAGCACGACGAGTGTTTGCCCCTTATACCCTGGATACAGTCTTTCCTGAGTTGGGTGAGCCGCTAGTTGATGCATTGCTACGACCACACCGTAGCTATCTGCGGGAGATTACACAACTGCGTGATTATCTGGCCGATCGAGGACGCTATATTAAAGGTATGGCACATATCACTGGCGGTGGCTTTGAGGGCAATATCACGCGTATTTTGCCATCTGGCATGCAGGCAGTTATCGATAGCAATACATGGAGTATCCCACCACTCTTCCAGCTTATTGCCCGTTTGGGCGGTGTGCCACAAAACGAACTCTATCGCGCTCTCAACATGGGGATAGGTGTAATTATAGTGCTTTCACCCAAGAGCGCACTGGAAGCACGCTGTGTCCTTCCCGAACTGCTAACTATTGGGATGATTGTAGAAGGAGAAGGCGTTATCTTACAATTCAATTATTGAAGAAGGGGGATCTTGTAATGACACAAATGCCTGATTTCAACTCAATTAAACAGATTAATCCTTATAGCATAGAATACTGGTCAGCGCGTGACCTTATGCCACTTCTGGGATACAAGAAGTGGGAACGATTTGAGGATACTATCAAAAAAGCAATAGATGCTTGCATTATATCTAGACAGAATGCTTCTGTGCACTTTGTCACCGTAAAGAGAAAATGTATTAGGAGGGAAGGGAGCAGTACAAATGATTAATGATTATCACCTTTCCCGATATGCTATTCACCTTATTCTCTCATTTGCGGACATTAGAAAGATAGAAACAGCACAAGCTCTAGCATATCTCACATTGTTGTCTCTTGACAAAGACTCGAGTACAGATCAACGTCATGAAGTAAATCCTCTCTATATCACACAAGAGAGGAAAACTCTGGGCGAGATTATGTATGCTTTTTCTCATCTTAAAATGGTGTAGCAATACAAAGTTTTGCCATATCGAATAGATCTATACTTTCCAGTGCAAAACATTGCAGTCGAGTGTGACGAGCGATGTCACCAAAGATATGATCATGATCAGGAAATAGACCGTCAGAGGTATATTGAGGGAAGACTAGGATGTACTTTTGTGCGCTACAATCCAGATGTTACCAAATTTCATATTGGTAAAGTTATTAACAGCATTATGATGCTGATTTATGAAGAGAGGAAACAAAAAGATGCACTCTCCTCATTTTGATTTAATAAAGCAGAAAGACGCTTACGGAGTGGAATTCTGCAGTGCAAGAGATCTCATGCCTTTTCTAGGATACGGTAAAAAGTGGCAAAAATTCTCTAGTGTCATAAAAAAGGCAATAGCCGCTTGCACAAAGACTGGCAGCATCGTTGAGGACCATTTTGCCAAAACTAGCACACTAGCCCAGCCAAGTACAGGAAGGCAACATTCGTTAGATGATTACACTCTATCTCGCTTTGCTTGCTATCTCATAGCCCAAAACGGTGATCCTCGAAAGCCCGAGATTGCTGCAGCACAAGCATATTTTGCAGCATCTACTCGCGCTCACGAGATACATCAGCTCAGAGCAGAGCAAGAAGCACATTTGGAAAAGCGTCTCGAAGTCTCTGAAAGCTTCAAAGCACTCGGCAGAGCAGCTCAAAATGCTGGCGTCGAGTCGGAAAGTTTTGGCATCTTCATAGATGCTGGCTATCTTGGCCTACATCGTCACACACGGAAGGGACTAAAAGAACTCAAAGGGATACCTGAAAACGAAGAGTATCTGGACCGAATCACCCGCAAAGAGCTATCTGCAATCGACTTCAAGAATATCCAGACAGAAGATAAGTTGATCTCAGAGAACATCATCGGTCAGGAAAATGCTATCCAGACGCATTATTTCGTCGGCGATCAAGTACGCAAAGCCATCGATGCTATCAACGGCCCAATGCCTGAAGACTTGCCCTCAGCTCCTTCAATCCGCAAGATGATTGAGGAGCACAACCGCAAGAAAAAGCGCACACTCAAGGCAAAAGGGCAGCAGCAAGACCAGCCATCGCTTTTCAATGAGAGTGAGGAAAGGTGAGGGATGTGAGTAGAAACATCGTCGATCAACATTTTACCGATGCCGGTAAAACATCGCCTATGTATCGGTAAAATGGTAGTCTTATTGATATAATCGAGAAAGAGCCAATTATGCCAACAAGCAATCCCGTCTTTGGCCCTCTGTTAGCAGAGGGCAAGACGAAACAAATATATGCCTATCCAGACGACGATAGTCTGGTCTATATTGTCAGTAAAGACCAGATCACAGCGGGGGATGGTGCCCGGCGCAACGAAATCAGCGGGAAGTCACGCTGGAGCACCATTACGACAGCAAACGTTTTTCGCTTGCTGAACGAGGCAAACATTGCCACACACTTCATCAAACAGGTCAATGATACAGTCCTGTTGGTGCAGCGTTGCGAGATGGTACCCGTTGAACATGTCCAGCGGCGCCTTGCCACCGGATCGTATCTGAAGCGGCACCCGGAGATCAGTGAAGGGACACATTTTGATCCAGTCTTGATCGAGACCTTTTTGAAGGATGATGCACGACACGATCCACAGATCTGGCCACAGGACATCATTCAGTTAGGCTTAGCAACAGCACAAGAGGTTGAGTGGATGGCGAAAGAAGGGCGTCATGTCTTTGAAACGCTCGAACGGGCTTGGGCCAGTTTGGATGTGACACTGGTCGATCTCAAAATCGAGTTTGGGCGCGATACCGAGAACCATTTGATGGTTGCCGACGTGATCGATAATGATAGCTGGCGATTGTGGCCTGGAGGCGACAAAACTCGCATGCTGGATAAACAGGTTTATCGAAATTTGCACGATGTCACCCCGGTGGCTTTACAGGATATTGCGGATCGCTATGCTCTAGTGGCAGATCTGACCGCAAAGTTGAAGAGCGGACGCGATAAATCGGGTCCCTACCCATGGTGATAAATCACGCAATTCACCTGTGCCCTTCATGGGTATTGCCAATCGGTAGGGGCCCAATTCATTGCGCCCTTGGAGAGTTTAAAGAGGAGCCGAGTATGGAGCGACTACACGATGCATGCGGAATAGTAGGCATTTATATGCCTAAAGAGCAAGAGAATCTTGACGTGCGACGCTACATTACCCTAGCCCTCACTGCCTTGCAACATCGGGGACAGGAAAGCGCAGGGATGGCCGTGTATGATAGCGATAGGCAGATTGTCCATCGCGCTGGTATGGGCAAGGTACGCGAGGTTTTTCAGGACTCCGGTACCAGCCTCCCACTCACGCGCTGTGGTATCGGGCATGTGCGCTACTCTACAACCGGTTCCAGCTGCGTCGAGAATGCCGGTCCTTTTGTTGTGGGTCCCCGCACTGGCCAGTATGATACCATTGCTCTGGCCCATAATGGCAATATCGTCAACGGTGAGTCACTGCGTGGACTCTTTCCGCCGGAAATGTTCAGTTCTACCACTGAGAGCGAAGTCATTGCTCTACTGCTGCTGTATGCAGAAGGTCACACACTGCGAGAACGTATGATTGCCACATTCCCGCTCCTGCGCGGTTCGTACAGTCTTGTTATTCTGGCCGAGGGTAAGCTTTACGCCATGCGTGATCCGTGGGGAATACGTCCTCTCTGCATTGGTCGTATTGGTAATACCTGGATTGTGGCCTCCGAGTCATGCGCGCTGGATCGTATGGGAGCAACATACGTACGCGAGGTTGAGCCTGGTGAATTCATCACTATAGATGAAAGCGGCTTGCATGGGGAGATCTTAGGAAACTCCCCACGCCATGCGCTCTGCGTCTTCGAACACATTTACTTTTCCGATGCCACCAGCCTTTTGAATAACGCGTACATTTATAATGTTCGTGAGGCCTTGGGGCGTGAGCTGGCAAGAGAGTATCCCGTTGACGCTGATCTAGTCGTTCCGGTTCCCGATTCATCTATCCCTTCGGCATTAGGCTACGCTGCCGAAGCGGGTATCACCTACGGACAGGCGATTATTAAAAACCGCTATAGTGACCGTACTTTTATCAAGCCTGATCAGCGCTTACGTCAGTTAGAAATTGATCTGAAATTCAATCTTGTTCAGCCCAAGATCAAGGGAGCTCGGCTGATCATCGTTGACGATTCGATTGTGCGTGGCAATACTATGAAGCGTCTAGTGTCAGCATTGCGCAATCACGGTGTCAAAGAGATTCACCTGCGCTCCAGTGCACCACCGCTGCGCCATCCCTGCTATTTTGGCATCGATATTCCACAGGAGTCCGAACTGATTGCTGCTGGTCGCAGCATCCAGGAAGTTGCAGACTATATCGGCGTGGATAGCCTGGGATATCTCAGCCTAGCAGGGCTGGGGCGTGCGATCCATTTGAATGCCGATCCAGAGGACGCGATAAATCAGGTCCCTACCGATGGCGATAAATCGCGCAATTCATTGCTATCGGTAGGGGCCCAATTCATTGCGCCCGTGGGCTCAGATGAGCAAGAACTCAAGTATCTGCATCAGCAATTCTGCTATGGTTGCATGCACAAGGAAGGTTGGCCTTTTAATCCTATCGCTGAGGCCAACCACGGAGCGCAGCATGCTATTTTTTTCCCACGCGACACCGTGGGGAAGAGGATAAAGTGATTTAGGAGATCTAGCCGTGCGTGTATTTGTTATTGGTTCAGGAGCGCGAGAACATGCGCTGGTGTGGAAACTAGCATCCAGTCCCCGTATTACCCATATTTACGCCGCGCCTGGCAATCCCGGCATGGTTCCTTATGCAGAGCGGGTCCTATTCTCTGTCAGCCAGATCAGTGAAATGGCAGACTTTGCCGAGCGTAACCAGATCGATCTTACAATCGTTGGACCGGAAGTGCCCCTCGTTGATGGCATTGCCGATGTCTTCCGGCAGCGTCGCCTGCGCATCTTTGGGCCTAGTAAAGCTGGTGCTGCACTGGAAGGGAGCAAAGCCTTCACCAAAGAACTACTAACAGAGGCTGGGATTCCAACCGCGCAACACCGCACCTTTACAAACTATGCTCAAGCATCATCCTATCTTGAGCAGCATGGCGCACCTGTCGTAATCAAAGCAGATGGGAATGCAGCTGGCAAGGGCGCAATCGTAGCTCTTGATATGGCAACTGCCCAAGATGCCCTCAAACAAATGATGGTTGACCACATCTTCGGGACAGCCGGAGATATTGTTGTCATCGAAGACTATTTACAGGGCGACGAAATTGGCGCCACGGCCATCTGTAACGGCACTGATTTTCTGCCCCTGACATTCTCACAGGACCATAAACGCGTCCTCGACAACGACCAAGGGCTGAACACTGGCGGCATGGGCGTCTTCACACCGCTCCCGTTTGTCAATCAGCCACAAGAGACACAGATCTATCAGCAGATTACCGCAGCCACCTTACAAGCACTCAGAGCAAAAAACATTGACTTCTCAGGAGTCCTCTATTCCAATATTATGCTCACCGACCGTGGTCCTATGGTGTTGGAGCATAATACGCGCTTCGGCGATCCAGAGACTCAGGCTTTCGTGATGCTGCTACACGAGGATCTCTTGAGTGTACTGGAATATGCCGAAGGCCGGAAACTGCAGACCGACGAACTCTGGAAACCTGGATATGCTATTAGCGTCACGCTGGCATCAGGCGGCTATCCTGGAGAATATCGTTCAGGGCTGCCAATAACTGGCATCGAAGACGCCAACCGCTTAGAGGGTGTCCAAGTCTTCCATGCTGGCACTGCGCTGAAAGATGGTCAGCTCGTTACGGCTGGTGGTCGCGTCCTGAGCGTTGCGGCTTACGGCGAGACCCTGCAGGATACCGTTGCGCGTGCCTATGAAGCTATCAAGTACATCTCGTTTGAGGGTATGCACTACCGCACAGATATCGCCCATCGTGGGCTGAAAGCGTTGGCAAGGTAGCTTGTACTTACATACATGGGCATTGACAATAATCCATGTAAATGCTAATATCACCGTCATTGATAGTAATTTTGTTTATAGCTGGCAAAGCCATATCAGATGGTGGTGATAAAAGTCATGGAGGATTTTCAAGCTGCTTTCGTAGAGCGCCACACTGACGTTGGGGCACTAGATACTACCAACAGGCGCACAGCTTGCTATGCACCTTGGTGGAGTTGCCATTGAGTGTCTGCTCAAAGCTATACCTTAATTCTTGTTCTTTGCCTCCGGCCCATTTCAAAAAAGGTGCTAACTTATAGGTTTTTGGTGTTTGTACTATATCTAGTTCCGTAGCCCACAGCGTTCCTTGGCTATATTTAATCATATCTACTCACCCTTGCTCTAAGTTGATGTCTTAACTTTACCAGCACTGTTGAGAAAAATCAATACTGCCATTTTTGCCTTCCGGCAAAGTCTTGATTTCATAGATTAGGATGCCATATACTTGAGACGGAAGATGTCTGGGCCTGTCAACTATTTAAACCATTCATGGGGAATAACATACAGAGAAGGTGATCAAATGTTTGAAACAGTCATTGCGATTACCGCAACCATCAATAAGACTGAAGATGGGCAAATCACATTTCAGGTGTATGAAAGGGAGATGCCACAACCGGATCTCTTATCTCTGCTCGCCCTAACTTACTACCAGGATATCTATGGTCTCTTACAGGAAGAGGATGTTCTCACAGTAACATTTCGTCTTTCACAAGGGGACTATGCAATCACAGCCAATTTCCTACCGAGTGACGAAGGTCCTGTTTTTGAAGAGCAAGGATATGCTCCAACTCTAGACCTGTTCCCGCGAATTAAAGAAGTCTATTTAAATATAGAAAATCTCTTTCGCACCAGTGAAAAGATTTTGGTGATCTTCCACTTAAAGCGAACATAATTAAGTAAGGGGAATGCAAAGACGTGATTTATATAAACTTATACATACAATTTCCCAATAAATCTTTTCGATTATGTAATACAGTTCTATTTTGGTTAGTGAAGAGTCGATAGTATGAATTATCAGGAACAAGACAGCCACAACGAACAGAAGGCACCACTGCGCATTGCTGTGTTCATCTCTGGCGCTGGCAGCAATCTGCAAGCACTGATTGATGCCATCGAGAACAGGCAGTTATTGGGCGTCGAGATTGTACTGGTGGTGAGCAACAAAGCCAATGCATATGGTCTACAACGCGCTCTCGATCACAAGCTGCCAGCTATCTATCTACCCTGGAAACTGCGTGAGGAGGCTGAGGCACGTGCTCTGGCACTGATGAAACTATTCCAGGTCGATCTTATCGTACTGGCTGGCTGGCTGCGGATCTTCAGCGCGGATTTCATTGAACAATTCCCACTTCGCATGATTAACCTGCATCCTGCGCTGCTCCCCGAGGACGGCGCAGATACCTATATAACTAGCGATGGCAGCATCATCCCTGCATTGCGTGGCCTGCATGTTGTCCGGAGAGCAATTGAGGCAAATTTAAGAATAACTGGTAGTACCGTTCACTATGTTATATCTGAGGTGGATGCAGGACCAGTCATTAGCCACGCTGAAGTTCCTATCAGAGCAGGTGATACAGAAGAGACCCTGCACGAGCGCTTGAAAGAGAGGGAACACCGACTCGTTGTGGAGGCTATACGCGAGATAGCACAATCCCTTCAGATAACCCGACAAAAGTAATGCATTTTTAGGAATGGTGTCGTAATGTCACACGCAGGGTGTATAGTGTGGTATAATAGAAATATACTGTAGAGTGCATAGTAGCTCAGAATAGATTGTCTATTGCAAGCCGCGCGATACAGCCAAACCCTTTTGGGTCAAAGACCCTGGAAATGAGAAGAGAAATGTCCTATACCGATCAAACCTTGTATTGCCGGGACTGCAATGAGGCTTTTACATTCACTGCTGGTGAGCAGGAATTTTTTGCGAGCCGTGGCCTGACCAATACTCCCGCTCGCTGTCCTTCGTGCCGTTCAACTCGCAAAGCACAGCGTGGCGACCGCCCCAGAAGTGGGGGCCGCAATGACAGTTTTCGCGAACAGCGTCAGTTGTATAGTGTAACCTGTGCTAGCTGCGGGAACGAAGCCCAGGTTCCTTTCAGGCCAAGCGAAGATCGACCTGTGTATTGCAGCGATTGTTTTCAGCTGCAGAGTTCTGGTCGCCGTAATGACCATCGATCGCGCTGGTAACCGCTATGAGTGAAGTTCAGATTAACCCCGGTGAGTCTTTCGAGTTCGCCCTTAAACGATTCAACCGCAAGGTCCAAAATGCCGGCATCCTTGCCGAGGCACGTCGCCGTAGATTCTATGAGAGTCCACAGGCTCGCCGCAAACGCAAAGCTGAGGCCCAGCGTCGCCGACGCAATCACTCCCGCTAACCAAAGAACCCGCCTCTTTGAGTCTAAAGACCCAGAAAGGTGGGTTTCCTCATCTTGACAACTTGATCCGCTATTCCTGAACCTTGATTCCCACCCGCTCTAGCAAGTCGCGGCTGATCTCAGCACGATATTTGATCGGCATGCGGGTAGGAATACAGTGTGAATCGGAACCGGTGCTACCTAAGAGGTTATGCTTGCGTATGTACTCCAGGTACATTTCGATACTCTCCGAACTATGGGATGGGTGGTAAATTTCGATCCCATCAATCGGTACATCAGCACGCAGTTGATCCAACAACGCGAGGTCGTAGAAGGTAAAACCGCCTTCCCGCCGACCGGGATGCGCGATCAGGCAAACTCCACCGCTCCGATGCACCACCTCGACAGCCTCAGCCATATCCATCCTGGTAGTATAGTAGCCCGCTTGACGAATGATCTCCACAGCCGCAGACCAATCTGGAGCATAACCATGTTCACGCAACAAGAGAGCGTTATCCAGAGGATGGAGAAGCTTTCCATTGTTCTTCGCAAGCACTTCGTCCTGACGTGGAAATTTGTACTTTTTACGAATTAAATACTCATAAATCCTATATACGTTTTCTTGTCGCACTTGCATAAACTTATCTATAATTGAGGTGATCTCACTATTTTCAGGATCAAAACCATAACACAGCAGGTCTCCCATTTTGCCATTCCAAGTGGTGCTCATCTCCACACCTGATAGGACAGGCAGATGCTTTTCAGCGGCCAACGCCTGAATCTCAGCAACCTTGTCAACCCGGTCGTGATCGGTCACAGCTACCAAGTCGAAATGTTCAGAAGCCAGATATTCAA
>Ga0179587_10001268_pt1 | contig 11342 bp, 9 predicted proteins | sample CZODoug2_1_08_16_FD_185932 | JGI IMG/M metagenome (GOLD analysis project Ga0179587, IMG submission 185932) | Vadose zone soil fungal communities from Angelo Coast Range Reserve, California, USA - CZODoug2_1_08_16fungal | ecosystem: Environmental > Terrestrial > Soil > Vadose zone | place: USA...
CCGCCCATGCGCCCAAATCTCGTTTTCCTATTCTCCCGTTCACACGGCTACAGTTTCCATGCGTTTCGATGGACTCGCTTCGGGACCGCCTCGCGATCTCATACTTAAATTCAGACAGGTCATCGTGCTCAGCGGTGAGGAAGAGTGCCCTGGAGGGTTCGTACCGGCACCCGCCGTTCAATCACTTCCGAAATTGGAACGGGGCGCTAATCCAACTTGGACCTTCCCGCTTTTGCAGTTGTACGATTCCGAGTCGCTAAATCAGTACCAAATGATTTTTCATCAACGCGCGCCGAATCCTCCGCTGGCGCATTTTTTCCTAGTGTCCATGCACAATTTGTTGCACGTAATTGCCAGCGCTGACGTACATGCCGCGTGGAACACACGAAAAGAGACTGCTGAGATATTGATGCCATTATTGAACGAGGGTACTGACTGTTGGCGTCCGGTTTCTGCCAAGCTGTGTGAAGACGGCGGATATGAGATTCTAGGAATAATGCCTGCTGGCGAGGAGTGGCAGTTTGCTCCCGGTAAGCGCGTACGCTGCCAGGAGAAACGATTTGCAGATGGCTCAACGCGCTTAGTTGCGCTGGCGTTGTTAACTGACGGGCAATGATTCTTTCGCGCCCAAAAGAAGACGTTCGTAACTGTCTGGAAGGGTCGACTTGAGCCATTCGGGCCTTCTTTTTCGCAATTCCTCCCGACACCGCGATGGGTTTGCCGCAGGGTGAGCGACACTGTGGCGAACGCCCAGACAGGAAGTTTGGGCCGGGCCGCTTGCGGAGCAGGACTGCGCAGCGACGCGGGCAACGGCCGGAGGCCGCAAGGCGAGTCGGGCTCGCGCGCCTGACTCGCCGCGGGAGAGCGAGGGCAGGGTGAGCCGCACGCCGGCGAACGCCGGTACACGAAAGTACCGGCCGGTCCGCAGCGGAGCAGGACAGCGGAGCGTCAGCGGCCGAACAGCCCGATCCATCGGAGAATAGCGGGGACGAGGTCCCTATATCATCCCCCTCTCGGCAAAACTCATGGTCTCCCCGCCGGCGACGATGATGTGGTCGAGAACTTTGATGTCCACCAGGGCAAGCGCTTGTTTGACGCGGTCGGTGATGTATTCGTCGGCCTTGGAAGGTTCGGCGATGCCGGAGGGGTGAACGTGGGCCAGAATGACCTTGGCGGCATTGTGCTTGAGGGCCTCTTTGACGACCTCTCTCGGGTGAACCGTCGCACTATCAACAGTGCCTCTAAACAAATCTTGCGCTGCGATGAAGCGGCAGTGATTGTCGAGGTAGATCAGAGTGAAGACTTCGTAGGGGAGTTCGGCGAGCCGGGCGATGAGGAAGTCGCGGGTGACTCGGGGTGAGGTCAAACCAGTGCCGCGTCGGACTTTGTGATTGAGGGCATTTCTCGCGGCGGTCATGATTTCGTCATGCGTAGCCTCGCGGTAACCGGTCGCGGTGCAGCTGTCAGCGGTGTAGAGGGTGATCGTGCTCATGTCGTGTCTCCGGTATCCCGGGCGGAATTGCCCGGTGACGCGGAAACTCACGGCGCAGCGGAGCGGTCAAGGTTCGGCGAAGCCGACTCCTGTCGAGTACCGGAACTGCGCCGCAGGCGCAATGAGGAACGGAGAACCTTGACCGCGAGAACGCCGTGGTAAAATAGGAGGAACCAGGCAATCCGGACTCTTCTCTTTTATTTGCTACATGGGTGAGCGACACTGTGGCGAACGCCCGGACATGACGTCCGGGCTGGTCCGCTAGCGAAGCAGGAGTGCGTAGCGACGCGGTAGCAACAGAATCTCGACGGTTGCCGACGAGAGTCCGGAAGGTGAGTTGGGTGAGCGCGGCTCCCCGCGCGCTGACTGAATGTCAGCGCGTCCGCGGCGAACGCCTGAGCGAGCGCGAGGGCCGGACCGCCGTTGCATGTAGTGCAGGTACTTGGCGGCGCGCGTCTGACTCACCGTCGCCGGGCGAGTGCAGGAGCACGAACAGCCCGGCAACATCGAAGAAGAGCAACGCGAGCGAGCATCGGAGGGCGGTGACACCGAGAACGCCGTGGTAACGCGAAAGGAACAGGGCAGTCGGGGCTCTGCTCATATATTTGCGACATCGGGAAGCCGATGCCGGTCCGCGGTGGCATCCGATCCCGAAATTCCCACCGCATCGGTTTGAGTCAATCTGCGGCGACTGCCACGACGTATCCGAGATTGCGGTAGCCCGCCTGGCGTTTTGCTGCCATCCGGGCCAGCATCGGAACGGAACGGTCGACGTAGTCGACAACCAGAACATCCGTTTTATCGACATGTTCCCGGTGCAATCGGCCGACATACTGCGCCAACGTACCTTTCCAGGAGATTGGGAGAGTCAAAAACAGGGTATCCAGGCGAGCGTAGTCGAACCCTTCACCGAGATACCGACCCGTTGCGAGCACCAGTCTCTCGCCTGATTTTTCATTGCTGAGCAACGAGAGGGCGGCGTCGCGCTCTCGCTTGGACATTCCGCCCCGAAATTGAATGACGTTGCGCACGAAAGGTCCAAATCTCGTAGCGAGGCGTTCCAGATGATCTCGTCGCTCAGTGAGCACAAGCGGGTGGCGACCCCGTTCCAGAGCGCGGAGTACATCATCAAAGATGCGGTCATTTCGGGGTTCCGACTCTGCCAAGGCGCGATATACATCGGCGATAAGTATCCGCGATCCCGGGATCAGATCGGGGGCTATACCTGTCTCGCGCTGCTCCACCCGGTGCACGCCGCCGCGTGCCGTCATTTGCGCTCGGGCGGTGACCCGATGTCGCACCGGCCCGCATTGCATGAAGATGATCGGGTGGTGTCCATCCTTTCGCGTGATGGTGGCCGAGAGGCCCAGCACGTAACGGGCCCGCACGCGCTTGGTCACTGCCTCGAAGCTCGTGGCGGATACGTGATGGCATTCATCAACGACTAGATGACCGTATTTCAGAACACAGTCATCGACTTCGTGGTTACGCACGAGACTCTGGATCAGTGCGACATCGATCTTCCCAGTGAGTCGCCGCTTGCCTCCCCCCAGGGTCCCGATCGTATCGGGTCCGACCTCCAGGAATGCCCGCAGTCGTTCCACCCACTGGTCGAGCAACTGCTGTCGGTGTACCAAAATCAGCACATTACGGCCGCGCGCGGCAATGAGGGCGATGGCGAGCACGGTCTTTCCAAACGCAGTGGTGGCAGCCAGGACACCACAGTCGTGTCGTATCAAGGCATCTGCCGCTGCCGTCTGCTCTTCCCGAAGGGTACCGACGAATGTCGCAACCAACGGATCGCCCATCTGGCGTTCGTCCGACAGTACGATGTGGACGCCGTGGTCGTCCAAGACCTGTCGCACGTCGTCCTGACAGCCGCGGGGGAGTGCGATATGGCGCGAATGCAGCTCCGCACAGGAGATCACCCGTGGCTTGTCAAACGTGGGAAAGCGCAGCGCCTGGGCCTGATAAAACGCGGGGTTTTGAAAGGCGGCCAGACGGATCAGGCGCGTGACCATCGAAGCGGGCAGAGCGGTCCGGTCGATGTAGAGTTGATCGGCCACCGTAATCGACACTTGCTTGGGTAATGAATCGGTGACCTTGGCCTCGGTCGTAGACCGGTCGGCCAGCACCCCGGGTGATTCTGAGTCTTCATCGTTCGTCGGCAATCGAATGCCGGTGACTCCGTGGTGCTGCGAGGCCAGTGAGATGAGCAAATCCTCGAGCTGGCGTCCCGCAATCCTTGAAATTGAAGCCAGGTAGGCCCATTGGTCGGGATAGGGACTAAGATCGTCATCTATGAAGACACTGTGCCCGCGGTCGCGCGCTTCGCGCTGGAGTGGCAAAGCAATTAGGTTTCCGAAACCTCCCTTGGGCATCCAATCTTGGCTGGGAAACAGTCGGTCGTAGGAACTGAGCGCGAGTTCCGGACGAAGCTCCATCGCGGCGGATAGGAGCGCCGTCGCCAACTGACGTGCCCGAAGCGCCTCCACTGCATTCTGGAAAAAGATCCAGACATGCGCGCCGACACCGGAACGGGAGCGCTCTCGGGCAGCCGGCACGTGGTGCGCCTGACACACCTGCAAGAAAGCAGCCGAATCGGCCGCCCAGCCATCCCCATCAAAGTCCGCGGCTACGAAGTGGCAGGTATTGTCCGGCAGAAGTGGATAAACGCCGGCCACAATATCACCCCGCAAATGGCGTTCGAGGACAGCGTCCGTGACCGCCAGGAAGGCCTGCTGGGGACAGTCGCCACATTTGACACGCGGTTTGCCACAGACACCGCGTACCCATTCGTTGGCGCAGGCGGGCGCGTATCCGGCCTTGTTGGTCGTCCGATTCTCCCAGCGCATCGGATAGACATCCGTGCGGCCGCGGAACAGGGATTGGAATAGCGCTACTTTCTGGTAAGGGGTTGCCTGGTGGGTGAGGGCGGCCCGCGCTGATAGCTGCTTACCGTCGACCACGCTCAGCGCGATTTTCGCGGCCTCTAGTTCCCGGCGCTCGGCCGCGATTTCGGCAAGGCGCTTGTCAATCCGCTCGAGTTCTCGTTGACGGGCACTGGAATCCATATATCGATCGGTAGTATACGTGACACACGCGACAGATTCGGAATGCGCGGGTGCCGGCCGACCCGCGGGCAGCAAGACTCTGACGTGAGAATCGACCGCCTCGATTTCGAGGCGGTCGAAGCCACACTCAAGTGACGATGCCTCCGTGTTGCCGCGCCTCGTCGGCATAGGCGGACAGTGGCTTGTCGGCGTCAAAGTGCTCGTCGCGCTCGACGGGTAACCCGAGCTTGCCGCGGACGGTGCGCAGTTCTGCGAGCGACACGTAACCCAGTTCGGGGTAGCCGAGACCTAAGTCGCAGAGACCGAAGGCTAGTTCGTGGTCGGGATCGAGTTCCGTTAGCAGCCAGGTGCATTGGGCGTCGGGGGTGAAGAGTTTGACGACGGGTCTGAAGTCGTTGGCGCCTTGATCGTTGTCGATGGCGGTGCGCTGAGCCTTGCCGTTGGCGAGAAGCTGGGCGAGTTGGGATTGAGTGATGAGAGTCATTTGTCGATTCCTTGTTTAGGCGGACCCGAATGGCCCGGTCGCAAACAACCCGGGGCATGAGGGGACGCACGAGGAGGCGAGCCACACTCAACACGATGGAAGATCTAGATCACCGACATGTGCACGACGCAAGCGGGATCGAGAAATCACGCGGCGGACCGCCGTGAACCCATTGCGCTGCGCAATCCATGCTTCGCCCAAGCCCTGGGTAACCATTGGGCTACGCTTTCCTGCTACGCCCAAGCCCGGTGTGGCCATCCTTGGCCACCCGCGCGACGTATACTTCGCGCCCCTGGTTACCCGTCGAACGCATGCGTTCGACCCATGGGGGCTGCGGGAAAAACTTTCTGCGCTTTCGCTGTCCTGCATCGCGCAGAAGGCCCGGTGGTTTGCCATCGTGGCAAACCCCGCCGTCGCATGCGACGGCCCTGTTTTTCACGCTTCGCCTCATAACTTCTCAGATCCCCCTTTTCGCTTCGCGTCGAATGGCCGGGCTCCCTCGTTCGTCATTCATGAGGTTTCGTCGCACCTGACGCCATACCCCTACTGATGACCGCAATCGGGCCCTCTGAAAGTTGCAACCGGCGTGACAGCGGATTGGCGCTGGCGTGCCGGACGCCGTCGTGCGCCTCGAGCCGCCCTAACAAAACTCGGGTCACCCCCCGGGTGAGTGCTGACGCGCGAACCCCGTATTCGGACGGCGCATAATCCGCTCAAAGGGACGAGCGGTCATCACGAGAAAACGAGGGAATCGTGGTGTAAGTCGAATGATGCAGCGGCCGTGACAGCCGCCTAGGCTGGTGCGGGCGGTGCTGGTCGTCACCTCGCAATCTTTTGATTGCGCCATGGAAGGCGCAACGGAGGCGAGGGCGGTACGCCCGAGGTCCCGTGAGGCGAGTCGGAGTCGCGCCTCTGACTCACCGGCGCCGCGAGGACGGGGATGTCCGAACAGAGCGGCCGGATGGAGAACGCTTTGGGCTGGCGCGGACGGTGCCGGCGACGATCACATCGCGAATTTGGATTGCCCCAGGAGCAAACAACACTGTGGCGAACGCCCAAACCGGATGTCTGTGTGGGTGAGCGACGAGATTCGACACCGTGCCTAAATGTCAGGATGTGGGCGCGAACGCATGGTCCAGGTACGGCCAGGCCGGTACGCCGCCAAGCCAGGAGAGCGGAGCGAGCGGCGGCGAAGCAGGATTGCGCAGCGACGCGGCCGAATGGCCCAGCGAGATAAAGTAGTGCCCGACCGACTGGAGAATACCTCGGTAAGTCCATGAATAAAAAGGCGATACGCGCAGTACCGACCACCGCGCGGCGGAATCAACTCTTGCTCCGATTACTCGTTTGAGTAATACTATTTGCTCGAATGAGCGGAGGCTTCGATATGAGTGACATGGTAAAACCTGCCAAGCAGGTGTTTCGTAAAGCAGCTGTCATGAGGGTGGCTAAGCAAGTGGCTCAACGTCGTGCCACTCATGTTGCGAGCAAGTCCGAGAGCAGAATTGGTCGCGCCTGGTCCAGCCACGATCAAGCCCTGAAGCTGTTCCACACCAGCGTCGTAGATCGTGTGAACATCGTGAAAGACGGAGTGCCTGCACTCTATGTGACCGTGCTTGCGGCGTGTATGGGAATGCCTAAGGATAAGTTCTATAGAATGATCGGGCTCATGCGACCGACGGTTGACCGAAAGGTGCGTGCGTCGAAGCTCCTTAATCAAGACGAGAGCGAACGAGTAATGGGGATCGCCCGTCTCGTAGGGCAGGCTCAGAGTTTGGTACAGGAATCAGGTGGGCCGGAGGGTTTCGATTCCGCAAGGTGGGTGGCTGCTTGGCTAGACCGATCGCTTCCGGCCTTGGGCGGCAAGCGCCCCGGTGAGTTTATGGATACGGCCGACGGCCGTACTCTGGTGGCTGACCTACTAGCACAGCAACAATCGAGTGCGTACGCATAAGCCACGCGCTGTCTGGCGCATTGCCGCCGAAGCGCCAGATTATGGGTCCGACGATTTATCGGGGAAGGGCGCCGAGAAGAGCGGCGGACGGTGGAATAGACGAGGCACGCCAGTAATCTATGCCTCTTGCTCCATTGCGCTCGCGTATCTTGAGACCATTGTCCATCTCAGCGGGCTCGAGCCATTGCCGCTCAATCGATATTTGATAAGAATCGACATTCCGGGGGCGGATTGGAAGACAAGAACGATATTCGATGCGGCGACTCACGTGGGCTGGGATGCCCTGCCGGCCGGGTTGGTGTCGCTCAACTGGGGGACACAGTGGCTGAGGTCGCGCAGAAGTCTCATCGCCGAGGTTCCGTCCATTGTTGTGCCCGATGAATTCAATGTCCTGATTAACCCGAGCCATCCAGGCGCAGCAAAGCTGATTGCCAAAAAGATTCGCCGCTGGAATTATGACGCACGGCTAATATAGAGAAGACTGTAGGAGATCGAGTCATCGTGACTGCATCCATACCCCAACCGCCTAAGCGCATTCAGTTGCATTTCGATGTGTCGACCGAGGACCAGGCTCAGGAATTGAGCGCTGCGTGGCAGGAAATCGTATCCGGCAGGCGAACGCGGATCAACACAGCCGCGGAAGACATTAACGAGATCATGGAGCGCGCACGGACGGCTCTGCAGAAGATCGTGCAGGCCATCGAGGAGAATCCGGGGACAGGGCAGACGGGTCGTTTGGTGAGGTTTCTCGCCGGCGTCTATAACGGTCATGAATTCCTCTTCGATCTCACCGACCTGCGGGCGTTGGACACGGAACTGGCGAATGCCTGCATCGATTATCTAAATTATGACCGATTGGCGAAAGCCGAAGTGCATACCCATTTGCCGGACGGCGGCCGGCAGATGCAGTGGTTCATCAAGCAACACCGAATTCGGCCGCGGCTGCATATGTCGAGCTATGACCAGCACGAGTCGCGGTTGTTCGCGCTGTCAGAGCGCCTCGACCGGGAAGCCGGTGCGCTACTGAAGGAAGCGCTCGAGGACTTGCTCTCGCGGTACGAAACTAAGGCCTTCGGCGGGCTGCTTGCAACGCAACCGTCACCGGACGGCGATCGGCCATTGGTTCATGCTCGCCTGTTGAGCGAGTCGATCGCGAAGCCACTGTGTGGGGCATCCGATGGGCCCTGGAGCACGCGCGCGTTCGATTTTCAGCGTACGACGTGTCACGAATGCCAATCGCTGGTACTCGATCCTAATGCCGAATGAGTACCAATAATACGTGTAAGGAGGCAGGAGTTGGAGCGCAAATTCCGGGCCGCCATAAACCCGTCCATGGGGGCTGCGGGAAAAACTTCCTGTTTTTCACGCCCCTTCATCTGCGCTCCAACTCCTGCCTGCATCAACAGATCGTGGCGATCGTTACGCATCGCCGGATGCGCCCTGGGCTCGCTGGCCGGCGGATGGCCGTCGCGGGATGCGCGCAGCGGCCGTTCGCTGTATGAAAACTAAAAGTAAAGACAGCGGTAAGCTGCGCATTGGCGATGACTGGAACGCGATCCGGATCATTGCGCTGTCGCAAAGCAATCCCTTGAAGGCGATCGCGGAATTCGTCGAGAACAGCATCGATGCGCACGCGAAGACAATCACGATCACGCGCGGCAAAGAGCATGGCGCGCACTATTTGGCCATCAAGGACGATGGGGACGGTGTGCCGCGAGATGCCGACGGGCTACCGGATTTTAAATACGTGGCCACGCACATCTGCGATTCGATCAAACGACGGTTAAAAGCCGATGGCGGCGGCGCCGGTCTGCAGGGAGAGTTCGGCATCGGCCTGCTAAGCTTCTGGACGGTCGGCGACAGCCTGACGATGACATCGACCAGCACCGATCAGCGCCCTTATCAAATGACCATGAACAAGGGAGATTCACGTTACGAGGTGAGTCCGCGGCGGGTGTTGTTTGCGGAACAAGGCACTGAACTCAAAATTAGTCCCCTGCTGGAGGGCATTCGGGCCTTGAGCGGCGAGAAAATCCAGTGGTATTTGGCCTCGGAGCTGCGAGACCGGATTCGCGACTCTAAGGCGCGGGTCACCGTGATCGATAAGCTCGCGCGCAAACAATACGAGGTGGAACCGCGGCAGTTCGAAGGGCGATTGCTGCATCAATTGCCGCCAATTCGCACCGTTTTTGGCGACGCGTACGCCGAATTATATTTGGCGGAGCCCAATGAGGCCGCGCGAGTGGCGCTCACTCGTGTGGGGACCCGGGTGATCGAGGATCTGGCGACGCTACCCGGCTTAGAGCATGCGCCGTGGGCGTCGCGTTATATGCAGGGGCTCATTGACGTTCCGTTCTTGAATCTAACACCCGGCACCCGCAGTGGCATCATCCAAGATGAGCGGTTTGCGGCGCTGATCGACGCCATAAGGCCACTCGAAGCGCACGTCACGGGGTTGATTGAGGAGCAACAGCGCGCCGAAGAAGAGCAGGCTAGCCAGCAATCCTTGAAGGCGATTCAAAAGGCGTTTCACGAGGCCATGCTCGCGCTGCCGCGCGAGGAATACGATTGGTTTGACGTGCAGGGGCGTGCGCGACAGGAGGGCGGAGCCGCAAACGCTGCCGCGGGAGGTGTTCCAGCCGGAACCGACTGGCAGGAGGACTTGCCGGGCGTAGCGGAGCCCGGCCCCAGCGAATCGCCGCAGCGGCAGTTCTTCGATTACGCGGGCCCGCTGTTCGGCGTGGTCGTGTCGCCGGCCGCGAGCACCACGCCCCTCAATGAAACGCGCAAGTTTCGCGCGCTGCCGCGCGATCGCTCGCGACGTCGCGTGGTCGAGGATCTGCAGTTCGCCTGGGAGCTTGCGGAAGGCGAGGGCTCACTCCAGGGGGTCACGGATCAGGAGGTCGAGTATCGGGCGCCGGCCGTCCCGGGCCTTGCGAGATTGAAAGTTATTGTGACGCAGCGAGAAGTCGCGGTCATTGCCGAAGCACTGATTACGGTCACCGACAGTCTGGAAGGCGCGATCACACCCGCCGTCGTCAATACGCGCGGCTTGCCGGGGTACACGTTCGAGCGGGCCGCCGGCGAGTTGTGGCGCTGCCGCTTCGACGCCGAGCGCAATATCATCGTGGTCAACAGCGGGCATCGAGATTTTGTATTCGCGACCCGCAATCGGGCGCTGCAGTTGCGCTACCTCGTGCGTCTCTACGTCAAGGAGCTCGTGCTCAAGAATTTTGCAGGATTACCTGCGGACCAGCTGCTCGAGCGGATGATCGAGCTGTCGTTGTATGCGGAAGAAAAACTGAAGTCGGGCTGATGGGCAACTATTGACCTTGGGCGGAATCAACAATGATGGACATCAGGCGAGCCCGGAACACGTATTCGTTTGGTTGGCCCGCGCGCAATGTGGCGCCGAGATCGTGCGCTCGCTACATGGATGCAGCGACGGACTCGAGGCGCCTCGGCCGAAAGTCTGGGAGGGTGAGGTCGGATGCCTCTTCGACGAGATACAAAATCTCGTCGGACCGACCGAACGCCGGACTATAGATAGTCCGGCAGGGCCGCAGCGAAGCAGGGTGAGTCGCATGCGACGAACGCCGGCACATGGAGGTGTCGGCTGGCCCGCAGCGAAGCAAGACAGCGTAGCGTTGCGGCCGGAGCGTCGCCGTCAGAGTCGCGCCTCTGACTCACCGTCGCCGGGCAAGTGCAGGGTGAGCCGCACGCCGGCGAACGCCGGTACATGGAAGTACCGGCCGGTCCGCAGCGAAGCAGGAGAGCGGAGCGTCAGCAGCCGAACGGCCCGGCCAGACGGAGAATACTTGGGAGGGGACGTTCTGGGATAACTCGGAGATGGCAGAGACTGCGTCGCGACTATTGTTGGTGGGAGTACATATGCCGATTAGTACACCGCGGGAACTATGGCTGGGGTATTGCGAAGCCGTTCCCGGTATCCGCGAGCGGTTCGGGTTGGCCAATGCGCTCGAATATGTGGTCGGCGAAAAACTCATGACGTTTTCGCAAATGGCTGAGACGGACGAGGAGTTTCGTGCCGAGCTGCCGGCGTTCTGCGAGAGGATCCGATGTCTCTTTACCCGTACGGAGATTCAGGGGTATTTCGAGTCGGCGGAGCGGGAGTCGGTAATCGATGCGGATTTATTGGAGGAGGCGTCAGAGGAAGAGGCTGAAGAGCTTCGAGATCGACTGGCGGAGGAGCAGCGTGATCGTGAGCGGCGGTCGTGGGTGAAGGCGATGGTGTTGCGGATGGGGTCGTAGGTCGATCGATGGTGACTGAAACCCAGCAGGACTTTGCAGTGGCGCTCGAGCGGTTGCGGCGGCGGG
>Ga0179587_10001269_pt1 | contig 11340 bp, 19 predicted proteins | sample CZODoug2_1_08_16_FD_185932 | JGI IMG/M metagenome (GOLD analysis project Ga0179587, IMG submission 185932) | Vadose zone soil fungal communities from Angelo Coast Range Reserve, California, USA - CZODoug2_1_08_16fungal | ecosystem: Environmental > Terrestrial > Soil > Vadose zone | place: USA...
TGTCCTCCCTCACCACCGAGTGCAGCTACCACACTTTTCTCCACATACTTTCCTACCATGTCGACTTCAATATTCACCTTGTCGCCAACCTCCTTTCTGCTTAACATAATCTTCTCTTGCGTATGCTGGATTAACATTACACTGAATGTCCTTTGCGTGTCGTCCACATCTGTCAGAGTAAGTGATGCTCCGTCGATTGTCACATATCCTTTTGGGATGAGGTAGGGCAGCAGGGAACGTCGAGAAGGCGATCCATCTGTCAACCGGAATTTCAACCGAAGGGATTCGCCATCAGCCAAGCGCTCGACGATTATGGCAGTGGTGTCTACGTGGGCCTGTCACTCACCGTCAACCGGAAACACCAAATAAAGGTTGCTCATCGCACCTGGACAAAGTGCCCTCCGAACCTGGCATGAGCCCCCATGGCACGCTCTAAGTTAAGCTGGTCTCCCACTTTCCGTTCACCTATGTGAGCGTTCGTTAGCGGGTTCACTCCAGGAGAGGGTGTCTTACCCAGGTCAGTTCGTTGAAGAGTCTCATTGGCCAACCACACCTTGAACCAGCCTCCCAGCTTGTCTTTCTCAAACTCTGTAACTGTCAAGCATGCACCATTTACTGCAATAGAGTCACCGACATGACAGTCTCCTAAGATCGGCGCCGAGTTGGAAATGGTCAGGGTACATCCTCCTGAGTCCACACTGATGGAAGACACAGTCCCAAGGTGTTCAATCTGAATATGACCTTAAGCACGAGGCCAAATTATCGTTGTTAATAGCATACCAGACCTGTAAACATGGGAAATAATCGGAGAGTTTGTTATACACATAATCTAATCTAATCGTGACCAATCCTCTGATTAAAACTATTGAAAATGCTTCCAACAGAAAGTTTGAAGGCCGCAGTACAAGAACCCAACCGCCCAGTGAACAGTCGAACTCTCGCTCAATCCTATGCAGGTCAGCAGTGCTACACGAACGGACATTTCAGTAATGAACTTTTTCTTCACAGCCCTTCCTGCTCGGATTCGTCTGGCCATATCCCTGGGAGTATGTGGTGTTGCAGTAGCAGGGCTCCTAGTGTCTGATGTCTTGGAGGGAAAGTTTCCCGCTAATGGGTCATCCGAAGAGCAGAAGATGTAATTTGATAGATACGGAATATTGGTATGTGGGCTAGAGATACACTGATGATTATGATGGCTGTAGTTTCTAACAGTCTGGTCCAGGAAGAAGAGTACATAGCTGTATTCTGACAATTGCTAGGCTGAAGAACCGAGGAGGGAATGGCGGGTAAATGGTCATCGGACACTCGGTGGTAGGATGCGTTATGATCTAGTTTTGGGCGGGGTTATCTGTCTCGTGCTTGGGCGTCGGAAAAAAGGTTCAAGAGGATGTGGATCACGGTCGGACAAGTAGGGCAGTCTGGGGGTCATCAGTTCTGGATATAGTCTGGGATCAGAGTCGATTGGGTGGACTGCAGATCCATCATGGTCTCCTGCACGATCTTTGACGATGCACTCCAGAGATGCGAGTGTCGGATACCTGTGACCGTCCTCACTAGCGAGCTTGAATTCCCAGCTTCTCTTTTCCCAATCAGGCACCATGTCTTCTATACCCTCCCGCCTTCTTTTCCCGCACACCAAGTCACGCAAGAAGCCCCACCAAGAATCAAAGAAGACAATAGAGAGGATGGAAGTTGCGACGAAACCTATGCAGATGACCACAAGCCCGATGACTTTCCACTCTGCTGCTTCACCTGGTGACATGCGTGCTGCCTCTGTTGTAGTTCCTACCGAAGGGATCGCCGCACTTGAACTTGCACTCATCGAACTGAGAGTCGCCGTTGTTCGTGCGACCGCAGTGGGTAGTGTTCCTATAATGGAGTGGGTAGTTCCTGCGGTGGTTGGCATGGTCTTCGAAGACTTTTTCTCACTCGTCACCGTACTACCGAATGCGCGACTGGCTGTTTCAGAGCTAAAAACTGTTTCCACCGTCGTCGCACCGTATTGGGACGAGAAAAACACATCGCTTCCCAGAAGCCCCGCCAAGTCTGGAGAGAAGTTGGGTGATAAGCTTTCCACAAGGGGACGTGAATGTGCCGTTAGAATGATGTTAATCAAAATAAGTGTCTGTGCCCACATCGACGCGTAGGTTTCGGCGGTGGGGAAACAAGTTTTGCGATATTGCTCGCGCGTATATTTAGTAACTGCATAATGATCACGTGCGTTGACGGGTCTCTACTTTACAATGGACTGGAAGACGGGCCAATCGGCGCTTTTGCGACACATCTCTCTAAATGCCCCTTGCGGCATATTCAGCAATGCTTTGGGGGTATCAAACTCTATGATCTCTCCGTTGTCCAACACGAGGATTCTGTCGTAGTCCATGATTGTCCTGAGGCGGTGCGCAATGGTAATAACAATGGCGTCCGAAAGTTCCTCCCGGATTGTCTTCTGTATCTATTGATAAAACAGAAAGATCAGAGGAGTTAGCACTGCTGCAACTGCATCGACCGCTTTACTAGCCTGATCTTCAAGATTTGTGTCAATCTGAGATGTTGCCTCATCCATGATTATTATGTTCGTTCTCCTCAGGATCGCTCGAGCAATCGCAACCAGCTGTTTCTCTCCTGCGCTTAGGGAACCTTGGGTGATCGGCATGTCAAGGACATCTTCCATTGTGTGCAGTAGCAACGCTGGTAGATGGCACCGGCTCAATACTTCCCTACACTCTTCCGTAGAATGCTCGTTCAGGGGGTCGATATTACTCTTAACAGTGCCAGAAAAGAGCGAGACATCTTGGCTGATGATAGTCTGTTTCAGAACATATGTATCTCAGAGAAATTGCAGGTCGAAGATAGTTAAACTTACAATGCGGGTTCTAAGGTCCTCAAGGCCTAGTGTTGATATGTCTATGCCATCAATACTGCGAAAATATAGTGGTTGTTTAAGTGATTGAATTTCTGGACACACACATTATGCTTCCTTCGCTTGGTTCCATCATTCGGAGAAGTGAGAGGGCCAAAGTTGATTTTCCTGATAGGTAGATCAGCTTATCGTAGTGCAGGTAAAAAATGCACCCTCGCCTGATCCTGTTCTCCCTACCTAATTTGGCTATCAATAAAGACCATATGGAATATAGGAGAAACCCGTACCACACCGATCTTCTCAGATTTATTGACCGAAAATGAAATATTCCGAAGCACAGGTGGAAGATGAGGAGCGTATTGTACAACCAGTTTCTCCACATGCAGCTCTCCATTAGTTGATGGCCAAAATGCAGGTGGCCTGCTTGCCTCAACGATAGCAGGAGCTTCCTGGGGCGCATCGAAGTACTCGACAACTCGCTCTATGCTGTTAAAGTCCAGTTCTAGCTGAGCTGCCACCCTGAACGTAAGTCAGTGACATTCCCGGAGAAGTTTGGTAAGACACTGTGCTGACTTCACAAGCTGGCGACTAGCTTCGGCAAATATACCAGCTTGGACAATCACTATCGCCGTGGAACCATTCGTGACTCCCTCCCATAAAGCAAACGTGGTTGCTGTAAACACAATGACGGATCCAAGGCCTCTCTGATAAGTTAGCTAATTTCAAATGTGATTGTAAGTCAAACACTTACAATCATATCTCCATCGGAGCCAGCCATTAACGAGCCACTGTTGTATCACTGGTTGAAGCAGCCATGAAATTGTCCAGAAAATGGAGATGTACTGACATATACATGGTCAAAGGACTGGAATTTATCCACCTAACTTAAGTCTACGTAAGAAAAGCCAGGAGGATATTGGTCAATACTAGCCTTCGCATAAAAGCCATTTTGGTATCTGTCTTCCATGCCGAAAGCCCGAATATGAGAAATGCCTCGTAACAGTTCATCGTAACCGGCGAAAGCTGGAGACAACGAGACAGACTCGAGCCTTCGAAGGTCCCTGGACGCTTGAACATACGGCGGCGCTAGCCGGATGTACAGCCAAGCGATAAATAGGGCAAACGGAGCAAACATTGGCACTACCACCAGGATGACGATAAATGATGCCACGAAATTCAGGATCCCAGACAGGCAATTGCGCGCAGAGTTTTGAAGCGCCCCATCGATTGTACCCATATCCGTTGTGAACCTGTTCAAAATTCGCCCAACGGGAGTTGTATCAAAGAACCTCGCAGGCGCTCTTGTAAGCCGTCGAAGAAGGGTGCTGAAGAGCGAACGAGACGCTTGTAAACTGGCATAGTATCCGAGGCCGAGATAAAACAGTACTGAAAATGCACCGGCCAGGGAGATGTACAAATAGATCATCAGCCATGGTTTCACATCAATGTCCGGCGAAGGAAGTCCAGTCCAGGGGTAAGAAAAGGCATAAGTGAGAAAGGTAGGAGAGTAACCCTCTTCATATGCCTCACCCCAGCGTGCCAAAAAGACCTGGTTCCCGATGTTGATACATTGTATAAGCAACATCAGCGTGACCGTCAATACCCACGAGAAGAGCCCCGCGGCACGGATGTAGGTGACATACGTCCGCAGCGAGACCCGGCCTTCTGCACGAGACTCTGCCTCAATAAGTTTACCGTTAGCCAATGGCGGTAATTTGGATTTATTTAAAGCATCGGCCTCATTGTCTGGTGTTTGAAGGGAACCCTCACGATTGATCGGATTGTCCTCTCGTTCAACTATGGGTTGCAAAAAATCCAGGTGTTGAAGCTCTTGGATAGACCCCTGTCGTAGCACCTTGCCATGGGAAAGCTCGACAAGGTAAGAAGCCTTTGGAAGGCAGAGGCTGATGTGATGAGTTACAAGGATAATAGTACGACCTCGAACCAGATCACTGGCCAGACATTTCGATATGAGATGCTGAACTGTGTGCATGTCGACTGCTGCCAATCTGGCAACATCACTGGTCAGATTCTGTCTATCACTGGCATCAGCCCACACTCACGGGTCGTCGAGAAGAATGCACTTGTTCGAGAAAATGTTAGCTTCAATGCATTGGGTATTAGGGTCATGATACCTCAGCTTCAGAATATATCGCACGAGCAAGAGCAACCCGTGCTCGTTGCCCCCCAGACAAGGTGATACCCTTTTCTCCGATTTCTGCCAAACACGAGCGTCAGAATCGTAATCACAGAAGAAAAGCTTCATTCTCAACCCGTGAGATCTCCAGCATCAAGCACTTCAAGGTCTCGGACAAGGGCACAAGCATCGAGGACTGCCTCGTAACGTAATTCATCAAAACCATAGGCACAGCCGAACACGATGTTATCCCGGATTGTGGCATGCTCCAGCCCTGTAGCACAAATTACAATGAGCACCTTCCGAACAAGAGAAACACGCACAAGGTGTTTGGCCACAATAGGCAACCCTGTGATACAATTTACTGATAAACACCTCTCCAGTTATGCAGCGCATCTCTAGAATCTCCGTAAAAAAAAACAAGGAAAAAGACAGTGTTTGACTAACCTCCCAATAGAGCGGCGAGAAGAGCAGTTTTGCCAGACCCGGTGGCTCCACCAACGAGCGTCAATTTACCTTTAGGGAAAGTGATGTCCAATGGTCCCAGTTCAAAACGGGATGGCGTTGAGGGTGATTTTGGGAGTGACGGCCACTGGAACGTAGCTGCGGCAAACCCAATTTCGTCAGTATGTCGATCGTCATATGACGCCGTTAGTGAGGAAGCCCACGTAGGAACTTCACTCTCCCGAAGGAATCCCTCAATGCGTTGCATTGAAACGTACGCTACAAAAGTGAGCAAACAGTTTGGCTTACTCGATTTGCAAGCTTACCGTGTAACATTGCGAAAAATTGGCCCGGGAGGGCTGTCATCGGCTCTTGAAGTTGCGAAAATAGGGCAATAGATGTGAAAGCCTTCGAAACGGTGAGCCGTTCTTTCGCTATCAAAGTATAACAAAGAAAGGAAGTAAGGGCAGTAGCGGATGGTATCCATGTCCTTGGGCGAGATTCAGCAGAAGTCAATGATCAGCGTGAGTAGAAATCCCCACCATATAAACGAAATCAATGTATCCACAATGTTCTCCTTCACGCGCCATTTCAGTTCAGACGCTCTGGTGCCTTCAACCTTATCCGCCCAGTAATATTCTGGAAGGACTACGGCGTCGGTGGCAGATTCTCGACGGCAGCAAAAATAGATGATGTTACCCCATCCATAGAACTTTAAGAATCGAATATTTTGCAGCAGTTCATTCACAGAATTCATTCTGATATCTTTGGCCTTCCATGAGGATCTAGAGATCTGGGCTTGTGTCAATCAGACCTCCATTGGCAGATGCGACGGTCACTCACAAATATATTGTATTGCGCCAAAGGATAATTAAAGACATAGGCAAGCAGGATGACAATGATCCCTGATAAAGCACTCCATCCAAGAATTCTGAGACATCTCAGAAGGCTAGTGCGAGAGACTATCGAATACATTACATACTGATATAGAAAGGCGAGAGCAATTCCAAGGCGGATTGGAGAGGTAAAGATACCCGAGAACTGCCAGAATCGCTGAGCGACGGCATAAGAATCACCTCTAGATAGAATTGGCATTGAGTCGGAGGTCTTATCAGAAAATATCACTGACTGCATGAGATTAACAATCTTCCCGAGATCTGCACTTTTGTGTTCATCTTCTTCCCGTCCGATCACCCCACTGATGTCCTGACGCTTGAGAGACTTGTAATGGATAGAACAAAACAACTGGCCACGGGTTCGTTCATAGCACCTCCGTGTGTGCCAACTCTGGAAAAGATCAACTTGTGCAAAAGAAAGATGGGCGATAAATGTGACGAGTGCCCAAAAATATGCTGTACGCTTGACCTCAGCACCATCAATAGTAAGGGCAGATAAAATCTCCTTCAGAGCATATGCTGGGACGAACCCTACAGTATAGAACGATTAATACGATGGAAACAGGATATCGGTGATATCTCACCAACAACGGCGCTCCATAACTCAAGAACGATGTCGAGGATCAGGTCAAGCGAGTTGGATACCAAAAGGAAACGAAGTAGTGAATGCGTGGGGTATCTATCGACAATGCGAGAACATTAATTTGATGGACTAACGTTGAGAAGCATGAGATCGCACAGTTTGCGGTATTCTAGGCATTTGTTGAATAAAATTTTATGCCGAAAGAATGGCGACAAGGTCCATACATCAGTATCATTTAAGGTCCTTGTCTTTGCAAGGTCAAGAATTGGTTCAACAAAAGAAAATGTAAACCAAGACCAAAGGGTAACGTCATCCTCTGGACAGGAAAATGCAACGGATGGAACCTGCATGAGTCCGTTAATAACAAACCCATCCTACGAGAAGAGACACCTGCATCTTTCGGCCCAGCGATGTTAGAGGTACATCGAACCTCCCACATAGGAAGCGTTCCGGCGATCCATAGGAAAAGTGCCGGGACAATCATACGGGCAACATTGAAAATGGTATGCCCACGATCGTCAATAGCGTCAAACGCGAACTTGGCCATTTCAAACAGAAGGTGAGCGCATGCGAAGAGCATCAGGATATATGGTGGTGTTGAAGGTGGCCTGACGGTCACCAAGAGAGAGACATAAGCCTATCACAAATTGGTCGTTAGACTGCAGCAAGGAAAACTCAGGTCTCGCACCCATGCAAACGATGAGATTAAACTCTTCACCGCGTACTCGGCGTTCTCCATATACACACCATAAACAAAGCAAGTTAGCCAACCAGCTGATGCAATGAATGCGAGAGTGCCTAAGGCTCGTGTTTTCGACTCTGAACATCTCGCTTTGCTCTCCAGTGGATTCATGACATCCTCCAGTGTCAGAAAGTTCCGAAACGGAGCGCAGAGATGAAGAGAATAAGGAATGCAAAGGGGCGCAGAGAGGTCGTGGACTATAGAAACCACTATGAAGCATACTGGCAGCACGGTGGGTAATACTGAACTTTCCATGCTTATGTTAGGTAAGCATACCCGCGTCTGTCGTCATTGAGCGCTGAGCTTCGGACTTCTCAGGCTTAGTCTTCACCAGATCTTCACCTCTATTCTCCGTCGTGTCTTTTGTCATGTCTGCCAGAGAACCCCTTTGGTTCTGCCACCAGGTGCGCTTGTCTCCCTTATATCTCTACCTCACCCTGAGTCACCATGCCAATCCAGTGTCATGCAGAGATGAGGCCTCTGATGGTGCGCTCGAATGTCTCCATTTACTACGCCTATGTTATACCTATATCGATCCTCAGATGCCTGATCCTGTCTGCGCCTCATGTCGTGGGAGCTTCGTCGAAAAGGTTGCATTCCAACGATGACTTGCCTGTATATCTCTGACGCCTAATCCATAGATGGAAGATCTCGCGGATGACCCGCGCGAATTTTCTCATGCCGCTAATGTGGACTTCGACGATGCAGGGTCGCCACCCGGCATCGATACATTCCTATGTACGTGCCCTACTGAATGTGGCGCTGATTACCCACCCAATTTCCGTCCCAGTCACCTTGCAGAATCTGATGGAACGCGGAACGGCGGACAGAGCGCCTCAGACAGTTCGCTTCAATTCCGATAATATGACTCCAGTCCGTTTCCATCAGTGGTACTACACCATTTCGTACTAAAAAAAAGTGACCGCTCCAGGGAAATAGATTCACATTCCAGATCCGTACAGGCCCTGGCCAGCGACCCAACGGTATGGATGACCCCAATCCAGATAGCCCACGCCGTCCCCCCACAATGTCCGAGTGAGAGCAATATCGCTTCGCGATCATGATGTGAACTCATCATACTAATAGATTTCTTCGGAGAGATTCGAATCCAATCGACGGTCCTACAATCACAGGACCTCTTATGGCGCAGTATCTAATGGCTCTACTTGGTCGAAGAGATCCTTCGAATGAGCTATTTGGACTTGCAGATGGTCGGATGGGAGACTACGTGTTCAATCAAGAAGGTAAAGTATGTTGCCTGATATCGTTGTCTCACTCCCGAACTAGCCAACAGCCCTGGACCATATCGTAACCCAATTGATGGAAAATTCAAATGCACATAGGCCCATTCCCGCGACTGAGGAGATCATTGCCAAACTACCGCGAGAGGTTCTAGAGTTGGAATGTATGCTACGCTGTGACCGTTTTCGCAATCTGGCTCGCTCATAAAGGCGGTCCATAGCTCCTACGTTAGAAAAAGATTGTGCCGTTTGCAAGGATCAATTCAAGCTTCAAACCGACGATCCCGACGAGCAAGTGGTTGTAACTTTGCCTTGCCAACATCCATTTCATGAACCGTGCATCCTCCCATGGCTTAAATCCAGCGGCACATGCCCTGTTTGCAGGTCCGTGGCTTGTCGTTGAAACTTCATCCTGCCTGCACTCACATATCACTGTAGATATGCTTTGGTGCCCCAACCCGGCCACCAAACTCCAACGAGCCCGGGTCCTAATAGACCCAGATCACGGGACCGTGCCAGACGATCTCCCCGATCTCATCCTTCACGCCCCAGCTCTCAAGATGGATCAAGCCACGATGGTATCTTTCATTCTCTTTTTGCTGGGTGGGGGGCGAGGAGCGGGACCACATCTAGCGGTGGTCATGGGTCATCCTCTGGACACCACCGTTCGAACTCAGACCCTTCTATGTCAAGTAGGGGAAGCGACTCGAGGAATAATCTGCCTGGTGGTTGGAATGAAGATCTTGATTGATCTATAATTTGGATATGTTCATTTCCAGTCTACTATCCTTTTACTTGTAATCTCATTGTATTCTCTCTCCGCCTGTAATCTCTATTGTCATAGAATCAATCAGTTGTGGCGAAAGTGGATGATGGTGGCGAAGCCAACGCGACGATTTGTGGTGTCAAATACGGAATAGAAGCGTTCAAGGAATGCATAGCCGTTGATAAAGTCAAAACCCTGCCCAGAGGGAGTTCCAATATCCCCGACAATTAAATAGATGCGCCTCCAATATCGGTATTAAGTGCACGGGGGAAAAGCTGGGCGTTCTCGGTAAATGAAGTAATACAAACCGCAAGCCATCAGTAGCATCCATCTCCAGACAGAAACTGGGATATTTACGCCATTAATAGACTCTTCAGATTTGTGAGCTGAGATTGAGTTATCCGCAGAAGTCCTGTCGCGGTGTCTTCAACAGCTCCGGTGGCCTGACGATAGCGATCGAAGGCGTTGGTGGTGAGAAATAAAGTGGTGCCTGCGCACGATTATAGGACACGGTGTTGCACAGATTTAAACCAGTATCTCGGCCGTACTTGATAAGATCTGAGTCGACGTCCCATGGTCAACGCCCCAAAACTGGTTCGCCGGAAAAGTACTTGTGATAGGCCTGCTGGGCAGTGAAAAAAGGCGGCATAAGTCATTCAGAAGTCGCTTACGCAAAGTGGATCGACTCAGTGAACTTGGAGCTATCAGCACCACCTGTGTTATCAGGACCACCAAGGACTGACTCCAAGTCAATTCTCCATTCATAACCTCGTCTGAGGTGGTGGGTTCGAAAGAAATCCCGATCTCGTTTGAATTTATGACGCCTTGCGAAAACAGGTTATCCGTGACTGTAGGGATGGTGGCATCAGGATTGGTGGTAAGGGTTTCTGATGAGAGACAAAGAGCGAGGTCAGCTGGGCCAATTATAGCTTGACTCATCAGTGAAAGGTCCTCGGAAAGAATCAGAAATTCGCCCAAAAATCTCACGAAACCCAGACGACTATGAAATGTCAGAACTTTGACAGAAAGGAAAGGCCACAAGACGTACAGAAGAAGCGAAACCAACGGATTGGTTATGAACCACCAATTGGGAACACTATCCAGGGATTCAGCGGCTAGAGCAGTATGAACAAATGGCAAAACAAGGAAATGGAAATAAAATGACCCATACATTATGTTCATCGGAACAGGGATGGGAACAAAGTGAACCATACCACTTTATCAGTCTGGACACTAGAGCTAGTCCTGACGTAGCTCTGGTTAGCTCCGACCCCAGTATCATGATCATAACATATTTAAGTTATCCCGATTAGGAAGTCGTCGAACAGCACGCGACAGCCCACCGCTTCGTTTCCAATAATGTTTTCTGTTAGTCGGATGCCTTGACCTTGGGTTGAGTCATCAGTAGTTATGCATCTCAGTTTCCAGAGCGTGCTCGCAAAGCCTTGGTTCTAGCCCAAGTTGTGGACGCTGGTTAGATTCATGCATCTTGGAAGCGCCAGAGTGACAGGGGAGTTGCAAATGACAATCAGGGTAGCCAAAACCACTGCCAATGAGCCCGAGAGTAAAATAGCCAGCAAAGAAACCGGAAACATTGTGGCCTCTTGGAAGTTGTCATTTTCAGATTTAAATACACTGGCCTTATATGTTCTTCAATTAGCACACTGG
>Ga0179587_10001270_pt1 | contig 11332 bp, 10 predicted proteins | sample CZODoug2_1_08_16_FD_185932 | JGI IMG/M metagenome (GOLD analysis project Ga0179587, IMG submission 185932) | Vadose zone soil fungal communities from Angelo Coast Range Reserve, California, USA - CZODoug2_1_08_16fungal | ecosystem: Environmental > Terrestrial > Soil > Vadose zone | place: USA...
CGGCGACATCACCACCCTAGCCAATCCCGACATCGTCGCCCAAATTCGCGAACAAGTCCAAGGCCGCAACGTCGCCCCCCTCAAGGAAGGCCCCGAAGACATCAAGCGCTTCGGCGACGAACGCTAATCCACGCAAGCGCGGCCGCTCACTTAGAGCCGCGTGTGCGGCGGATTGCTTTTCAGCGGCCCAAATGTATCTTAGAAGTTTACGCGAACAGCCCACTGTACGATGCGGGAGTTCACGCCACCACCGCGGACCGTATCCACCACACTGGTCAACTGGCCGAAAGACGTGCTGAGCAAGCTGGTGTTTCCAGCCGCTGGCGTCTGGAAGCTGGGGTGGTTGAACGCGTTGAATGCCTCTAGACGGATCTCGAAGTTGAAGTGCTCGCTAATCTTAGGGATATTGGTCCGCTTAATAACGCTGAGGTCCTGATTGAAGATGCCGGGCCCATTCCATCCGTTGAACGGAGTGTTGCCAAACTGCCCTGCAGCCGGGAAGTCGAAGCAAGGCGTTGTCTGGCCCGTCGTGCAGAGTACCGGTCTGCTGGCTTTGCCATTAATGGTAATCAATCCAGAGTTCGGGTTGATGAAGAAGACGCCCGCGGGAGTCTTAAAGACACCGAGCTGGCTCTGGAACTGACTCATCGACATATTCCTCAGCATAGCGCTCTCCGGCACATTGGTTGCACCGAGGCCGCCGCCGTTCGGGAAGCGCCCTGACGATATCGTGTACGGCGCACCCGTGCTCCACCGCGACAAGCCCTGCAAGTTCCAGCCGCCGATGACTAAGTTCTCAAAACCGTTGGCATTGCCCAGGAGCCGGTGACCCCTGCCGAACGGGAGTGGGAAGAGCACGGTGGCGGACACGTTGTGGGTTACGTCGAAGGCCGCGCGGCTCTTGTCCAAAGCCCGGTCAGCAATCGAGCGATAGACTTGGCCTTCCGTCTGGCTGCTGAGGGAGCGGAAGTCTCCCAATGTCTTGCTGAACGTATAATTCGCTATGAAGTATACGCCGGTCGAAAAGCGCCGCCGCGCTTCCAGTTCCAATCCGTGGTAGCTGGAATAGCTGCTATTGTCCACGAAGTTCGCGGTGCTGGCCCACGGCATGGGTACGAAAAAGTTCAGCGGGAAAAGCGCGCGGTTGGCGGCATAAGTGGGAGATGTCCGCAGGGTGTTAAACATGCTGCCCAGGTTTAAGCCTAGGGCTGGCGTCAGCGCGGTTACGAATGCCGGGCTGGCGAACCCGGCGGTCGAGTCGCGGCTGAAGCCCTGAAACAGAGTGTTGAGAATTGGCAACTGTGTCTGACCAGCCAAGCCCCAGTCAGCAAAATTATTAGCGGTCGGTTTAGTAATTCCGGCTGTTCCCTGCGCCAACTTGCAAGCCGGGGCATTGTCCTGGCAGATTTTCAGATTATTGGAGGCATCGTTGAATTCGGTCAACACGTTGGCCACGTTGTTGCCACTCGCATCAGTCCACGGATTATTTAGGATATTCAGTTCGTTAAAATTAGAGGTTCTATATAGCTTTACGCCATGGTTGCCCACATAACGCGCCTCTACTGTGATTCTGGCCGCAGTTTCCCGCTGCACGGCAAGGTGCCACTCGAGTACGTACGGTACCGACAGGTTTTGCTTGAACACGTTGATCGTATTGCTGCCCCTGTTTTGGGCGAAAACCGTCTTCTCCGACACGGGGAACTGGTCCGGGGGGGCTGTCAGGGTCGGAAACGCGGCCGGATCAAAGACACCCATCGGGACCGTGTTCGTCGCGACGGTGAACAACCCATTGTTGCCGGTTGAAGACGGCGCAAAGAGCGTAAATCCGTCCTGCGTGTAGTACATTGCAAAACCGCCGCGGATGGCGGTCTTGCCCTTATTGAATGGATCCCAGGCAAAACCTACCGTCGGCGCGAAGTTGGTCCACTGTTTGTTGTACAGCGGCTTGCCGTTGTTGCTTCCCGCGAAGTTGAACAACACATCGGAGACAACAGGAGTGTTGAGCACATTGAAGAAATTACCCGGACCAGCCGGTCCAAATACTGCACCGACGCGGTCATCGGGCTGGAGAATCAGTTTGTTGCGCAGGTCAAACGGTCCCTGGAATTCCCAGCGCACGCCGTACTGCAGCGTCAGGCCGGGCCGAAACTTCCAGTTATCCTGGAAGGAACCAGCAAAGTTTTGCTGGGACGGCGTGGTCAGGCGAGGCGTGCCCGGGATGAACCCGGAAGTCGGCGAGGTGTGGTTGAAGCCTTGCGACGTCGTCCCAAGCAGACCGGTGACCAGATCCAGGACCCTGGAAGCGTTGGCAAAATCTCCGGAGCCGATGCCGCCGGGAAACTGTTGTGCGTTCGTGGCAACGAGTCCATCTTGGTTTTGGGGGTTGTTTCCTAGTTGGATTAATTGTGGAATCGTGTTGAAGAAGAAGTTGTTGGACAGAATCCAGCGCCACTCCCCCGTGAACTGCATATTGTGGTGGCCCTTTACCCAGCTGAAATTATCGGTAATCTGACGGACAGGAGTGTTACGCCCCTGGGGGAGGTTCGTCGAGACGATGCTAGGCTCGAAGAGCGTCCCGCCGGCCGTGATCGAAAACGAGTTCGGCACAGCCACTTGTAGACCTTTGGTTCCTGCGAAATTGTCCCCGATGGTGAAGGTCACGGGCGCGCGTTGAAGGCCAAAGCGCGCGGTGTTAGCTTTGTTGCTGCCAAAGGCAGAGTGAAACGCCCAGGTAAACACCTGGCGCTTCGATGCCTGACCGCCGCCCGGGGATTTCGGGAAGTACTGCTCGATGGTGTTCAGGAAGTCGTTGGTCGTGCGAAAGTTGGCCTGGTTGTAGACGAACTCGATCGAGTGCGATTTGGTCAACTGATGGTCGAGGCGAGCGGTGTATCGATTCTGGTAATTAAACCCTGGCACGTTCCACGTAAAGCAGCGCAGATTGTTGCCGTCACCACCGGTGCAGCCCGCGTCGCCGTTGGGAGATGGCACGAGCGCGTTGTAGTAGCCCATATACGCCGAGTTGATCACCGCTGGTTGTGGCGGGTTGCCGATCGTACCTACGGCGGTCAAGAGATTGACCGTATTCAATTGTCCGTTGTCCGTCCGTTTATAGGTGAAGTTGCCGAGACGCGCGGGATCAGAAAGAACCAGGCGCGGACGCGCACGGCTCACCGGCTCCCGAAAGGCTTCAAAGGCGTTGAAAAACCAAGTCTTGTGTTTCCCATTGTAAATCTTTGGAACATAGATCGGCCCGCCGACGTTGTAGCCGATGCGGTTCTGCAGCTGGAAGGGCCTCGGAATGCCCGTGGCGTTGTTGAAGTAAGTGTTGGCGTTCAGAAAGCTGGTGCGCTGGAACCAGAACACGGACCCGTGCAGAACGTCCTGGCCGCGCTGGGTCACTATGGTGATTTGAGCAGCGCCGAACCCCGCGTCAGTTCCCTGACCGGCGACGGACACGCTGAATTCACCGACGGTATCTACTGTGGGGGCGCTAATGGCAAAAAACGCGCTCGATTTGACGGTGTTGTCTGCGACGTTGACCCCATCTTGCGTGATGTTGGTCGCGTTTCCGCGCATGCCATGCACGAACGAATCGCTCGTGTTGCCGGGCTTCACGATCCCCGCCATCCCGTTGATTAGATCCAAGGGGTTGCGCGTGGGCAGCGGAAGATCCAGAATTTGCGTGCGGTCAATGCTGTTCTTGATTTCGGCGCTATCGGTCTGCACCACCGCCTGCTCCGCGGTAACCATCACTTCCGAGCCAACCGCGGCGACGCTCAGATTGACGTTCACGTGCGAGGTCTGCGATACGTTCACCTGCACGCGATCCACAACTGCGGTGGAGAACCCGCTAGCCTGCACCGTGACGTGATAGAACCCGAAAGGAAGTTGGTCCATCACAAACTCGCCGTTGTCCGCTGTAATGGCCGTGTACACATGGCTGGTCGCAAGGTCCACTGCCTTCGCCTGCGCGCCAGGGATAGCCGCCCCAGTCTGATCGACGACCAGACCGGTGATCTTACCGGTCAGAATCTGCCCTTGTGCTACTGTCAATGCCAGTAGCAGAACAACCAACAAAGAGATTACGCCCGAAATCGTCCCGCGCGCTCGCCCCATACGAACACCTCCGCCAGATTTTTTGTCTTTCTCAAGTCGATTACCTGGTGACCACCACAGTCAGTCAGATACTGGCAGGCGTCCGCACTTTCCATACCAAGAACAGACCCAATTTATAAATTTTAAACACTTAGAAAACAACGGAGTTATAAACCAACTAATTTAGTCCGGTCTTATGCAGCGGTCGTGGAATATTCCAGATTCAATAGATAATTGCCATCCACATACAGAATGTGGAAGCCCGGAGGACAAAGGTAGCTGAACTCAGTATTAGTACCATCAGAACTGAACCATCCCATCTCGACAAATTTATACATATCCGAATGCGAAAATTTAGATTCACTTTGGCATCCCGTGAGGAAATCCCAGATTCCCGCAAAGTTAAAAAAGAAGCTGTTCCAGACTTGGAAGGAAAGTCGTGAATCTAAAGATGAGGAGAGACTGAGCCTTCCCTGTCGAGGCATCAAGCCCGTTGTCGAACCTGCGTGAACGAAGTTTAGAGGGAGGCCATCTCCACTATTTACTTACCGGCCGGCCTCGCAGTTCCGATAGCTTCCCCTGCTGTTCCGGCGTCAATTTGTTCTTGATGCGCACGAGCAAGGTCACTTGTTCCCTCTTGATTTCCCGTTCCGCCGCCAGCACCTTTTCCAATTGTGCCAGTATCTGCTGCTCGTCCACGCGCGGTTGCTTGGCCAGGCCCACCAATTTTTCCATTTCATCCTGCAGCTTCCATTGCAATTCGGTGAATTTCAACTGCGCCTGCCGAATTTCCGTCTTGAAATATTCTTTTTGCTCCGCGCTCAGGCCAATCGCTTCCTGGTGCTGGATCACCAGTTCCGGGGCAAAAAAACTCTGGCCGATTGGGTCCTGATCGGGCTGCTGCGCGTGGATTGCGCCGCCCGCAAAAAGAAATGCTGCGCAAATGCAGAGAACTCCTGCCCTCATTTTACTCCTCCTCATCCGTCTTCACCGGAACATGCAGATACGATTGGCCGAGTCTCGGCATCCCCTTCAAAATCTCTTGCCCGGGAGTCCTCAACAGGCCGTCGCTGGGCGCTCGCCATTCCGCTAGTTTCTGAGCGGCGGCTACTTCCCCTGCCGGAATCGCTGGTTCATTTCTTCGCAGCCATGTCACGCCAACAACCAGCAGCGTCACAACCACGACGGTTGCTCCTGCCAATGTCCACGCTCTCCACGGCCTGCCGCGCTTCCCTTCCTTCGCGGTCACCGCTGCAAGTACTCGTGCCCTGAAATCCGCCGAGGGCTCCGCTCCTTGCGCCACCAGCGGCAGCAGCGCATCCAATCGCGCCGCGCGCGCTCGAACCTCGTCCAGCTCAGCGGAGCACTTCGCACAGCTTTGCAGATGCTCTTCGAGATCCTTCGCCGTAGTCCCCGTCAGTGCGGCTTCCAGCAGTTGATCCTTCCATTTTTCGCACTCGATCTTCATTTCATCACTTCCAACAAAAGTTTCCGCGCCGTGTGCATCCGCGACCTAACCGTTCCTGCTGGAAGCCCCAGCACCGCTCCCACATCGGCTGCTTCCATCTCCTCCACAAGCGATAGCTGCAAGACGCTGCGGAGCTTCTCCGGCAGCCGTTCAATTTCTCTCCGCAACCGGTCCAAGAGTACTTGCTGCTCCGCGTACTTTGCGCCGTCCACCATCGCTGGCGTCTCGGTCATCTGCCAAGCTGAATCTCGTGCCAGTCGCCGCCCATGGCCCCTCCGCCGGTTCAGTGCCAGCCGGAAAACGATCCGGTTTATCCACCAGCGAAATTTTTCCGCCTCCCGCAGCGAGGCAAATTTCTGATAGGCGCGCAAAAACGCTTCCTGGGCCACATCCTCCGCGTCGGCGGAATTGCCGAGAACACTGTAGGCTATTTGAAAAACGCGCCGCTGATTCTCAGCAATGCGCTCGCTAAATCGCGCTTCGGTCTCAGGTGCCTCGGCTTTCGAAATGAGCACACTCACGCAAGTCCCTGTCACGCCTCACTACCCTCTCTTTGTATAGACACCGCACGCCGCCTACCCGTTCAGAAAAATATCACGTTCAGAAAAATACGACGCTCGGGGATGCTCGTGGCACGCAATTTGAACGACCACTCACCGTCTTGCGGCAAGAAGTGGGCGGCTCCGTCGCCCACTCTGCCTGCCTGCGGCCCTTCCCGAATCAGAAGAGAAAGATGGGTTGGAATGCCGGAAGAATCGGTTGCAACTGAGCCGCGATCTGTACGGCCTGAAGTCTTTGCGACTGCTGCGGGTCGAGGATGGAGCCGAATTGCGTGAGAAAACTCTGCTGTGCTTGGGCCATCTGCTGTTGCAAGGCATGAATCTGGATGACCAAAGTTCCCACCTGGGCTGGGTTTCCGCCGGAGTTCAGCAGATTGCCGAGCTGTTGGATGAGGGTCTGTGCAGTTTGAAATAGCGGGACAAGCGTCGTTTGGCGCGCCTGCAATAATTGACCCAACTCGCTCACCTGTCCCGGGCTCAGTTGCAGAAACGCCGCCACAACCTGCAAAGGCGAAGTTTCTTCAGCGCTCGGCTGAACGTTTGTCGTTTGTAGCTGTTGCAGTATTTTTTCGATGTTCAGTTTCGTAAGGTCCGGCGCAATCGTCACCTGTGCGGATTTGGGTGCAAGCTTTTGCGCGTGCGCCCCTTCGTAGTTCATGAGAATTGCGACAAGCAAAACAAAGGCGAATCTCGTCTTTTTCATGGTGGCAGTTCTCCTTGAAAAGCGCATTCTGCGCCTTCATATATCCAGACACCGCCATCTCATCGCCCGTTCGAATAGAACCAAGATTGCGGCAGTCTCCCCCAGATTTTTGATAGAAGCGACGCAAACTTTGAGTTGGCCTCCGTCGCTCGGGAAGTGACAACATCCCCCATGTTTGTCGCGAGTGGCACGATGACGTCGTCATCTTCCGCACAAATCCCCGGTGGCAATAACGCGGTCGAAGGCTACAAAGCCTCGATGAACGGCAATGGCCTACACATCCTGGATCACCTTCCACAAATCATCGAACGCGCCGCCGAAGCGCTCACTCCCGCGGAAAAAGAATTGTTGAAGTGGATTGGCGTGTTCTTCCGCAAACCTACACCCGGCAAATTCATGATGCGCATTCGCATGCCCAACGGCTTCGCGAGTAGCACGCAACTCCGCACCATCGCCGAGCTCTCGCGGCGGCTTGGCAACAGCGTTCTGGACATCACCACGCGGCAGCAGATCGAACTGCGCGGCTTCACTCTCGACACTGTGCCGGAAATCTTCGAAAAACTGCGCGGCGTGGACCTGCGCACGCTGCAAACCGGCATAGACAATGTTCGCAACATCAACGGCTGCGCGCTGGCCGGCCTTACGCCGCACGAATTGTTTGATGCCTCTCCGGTCGTCCACCAATTGGATCGCATCATCGTCGGCAGCAAGGGTAACCCGGAGTTCACCAACCTGCCGCGCAAGTTCAACGTCACCGTGACGGGCTGCACCGACAATTGCACGCATTGCGAGTCACAAGATATCGCCCTCGTTCCCGCGAAGAAGGCCGGCCGGTTCGGATTCAACGTGCTGGTGGGCGGTAAGATGGGCTCGGGAGGATTCACAGTCGCTTCGCCGCTGAATGTATTCGTGGAAATCTTCCAGGCAGCCGCAGTGGTGGTCAAGCTGATCAAGATTTACCGCGACCACGGCCCGCGCGAGGCCCGCTCCAAGTGTCGCTTTGCTTTTCTGATCGAGGAGTGGGGCGTTCGCCGCTTGCGTGCGGAACTTGTCGCGCGCCTCGGACATGAGCTCGCGTTCCAGGGCAGAGATATGCGCGGTTCCACGAACACCGACCATCTCGGTATGAGTTCCCAAAAGCAGGCGAATCTTTCGTCGGTGGGACTTTGCATTCCAACCGGCAGAGTAAACCCGGAACAACTCGACGAGCTCGCGCGCCTGGCAGACATCTATGGGAACGGCGAAATTCGTCTGACGATCGGACAGAACGCCATCATTCCGAATGTTCCGGCGAATCGCGTGGCCCCGCTTTTGGAAGAACCTCTTCTCAAGCAGTTCTCGCCTCGTCCCTCTTCATTCATGCGCGGATTGGTCGCCTGCGTTGGCACGGATTATTGCAATCTCGCTCTCATTGAAACGAAGAGCCGCGCGATCGCTCTCTCTGAGAATCTCCAGAGCAAGATGGGGAGCGGCGTGAATCCTCTCTCGATCCACTGGTCGGGATGCCCGGCTGGCTGCGGCAACCATCAAGCGGCTGACATTGGGCTGCGCGGTTTCAAAACAAGAATTGACGGGAAGATTGTGGATGCCGTGGCGATCTATACCGGCGGCCGAACCGGCCCTCATGCGGTCGCTGGCCGGGAGATTCTGGAGACTGTGCCGTGCGATGAATCGCTTCCGGATATCGTGGCGGGCGTCATCGAGTCCTATCGATTCGACATCGAAGCCAGGGAGCACGCCAACCTAAGCGACCCACTGTACGCGGCCGCAGCGACTGCGGGATTGGCATCGTGGCGGCTCGCGCGTACGTAGCCGCGAAAATTTGCGCCATGGAGAAAAACGATGACGGACTATGTGAATCCCAAAGAACTGTTACAAGAGGCCGTGCAGTTGGCGAAGCGAAAGTCCGACCTGCCGGTCCGCGACATGATAGTCAGAGGAATCCTCGCGGGCGCATTTCTTGGATATGCAACATCGCTTGTGTTCGTTGTCCTATCGCAAGGTCTCGCTCCTATCGTCGGCGCAATTCTTTTCCCGGTTGGTTTCGTCATCCTCGTCCTTCTGGGACTGGAATTGGTCACCGGCAATTTCGCTTTGCTGCCGGCGGGCGTAATGGCGGGGACGGTCAGCGTTTCAAGGCTGCTCCGCAATTGGGGCTGGGTGTATCTCGGAAACTTGCTTGGCAGTCTGCTTTATGCGGCGCTTTTTTACCTGGCGATTACCAGTTGGCGCACCGGCAATGGCGGCGCGGTTGCAGATCTCCTGAAGCAGGCGGCACAAAGGAAAACATTGGCTTACGCGGCGCTGGGCCCCAGTGGCTGGGGCGCCGCCTTCGTGAAGGCGGTTCTCTGCAACTGGATGGTAACGATCGGCGCAATGCTGGCATTGAGCTCGCGATCCACGGTCGGAAAAATCGTCGCCATGTGGCTGCCCATAATGACGTTTTTCGCGCTCGGCTTTGAGCATTCCGTCGTGAACATGTACCTCATTCCATCGGGCATGATGTTTGGCGCACCCATTTCCGTAGTCCAGGCGCTTTTCTGGAACCTGCTTCCGGTCACCATCGGAAATATTCTTGCCGGAACGCTCTTGACCGGCACGGCGCTCTATGCAACTTATCCCAGCGCAGCAGCTCCTCCTGTCAGCCAGGTACAAGTGTTAGCGGCCGAGCCGAGCGAACAACAATCCGCCTTCGCGACCGCCGCCGGCGTCCGCTAAAGCTCTCCGTATTTCATTGTGTGATTCTTGGTTTCAGCTACTGAGAAGAACCGCACCGAACCTGCGCTTCAGCCGCTAGATCAGCATCCATCTTCGGTTTCGTAGCGGCACCCTTTAGGGCGGCATCTTCTCTTCCTCCGTTGCCTTTGTAGTGGCGGAGCTTGCCCCGTCCGCTCTTCGATTCTCCTCTTGTAGCGCCGTAGGCGCGGCACCTAATAGTCCCGACGTTTAGACGTTTCAATATTCAGACGTTCGGACGATCTCTTCTTGAATTTCTCGCCACTCGTCACTCGCCACTTCCTCATACACGGTGCGCCTTGGCGGCCGTCACCGCGCCCCACAGCGAACCGGGATTGGCTCGATCCCCATGAAGCTTCATCATCCGGTCGAAGAATTCGCGCACGGTCGTCGTCTCCTCGTTGAGGCGCAGGAAGTCCCGGAAGTAGCAGCGCGTTTCTTCGATGATCCGCGGGTGATCGTCGTTCTCGGGCCGTTTGTGGCCGGCGATCACGGCGCGAGGTTTCAGCGATTCGAGTTTGTCCAGCGCAGCGATCCGTTTGGCCCAAGACTGTGGATTGCCTTCCGCCATATAGGGATGCACGCCGTTGTAGGCGACGTCCCCGGCCACCACCAAGTCGATGGAAGGAACGTGCAGACTCGTGGACAGAACCGTGTCGGTATAGCCCGTGTCGATCAAGACCAACTCGTGCCCTTCCAGCTCAATGCTGTTTCCTTCCAGCGCCTCGGCCACCGCGAGCTGTTCCGGGAGCTGGCCGGGAAAGCGCGCATTCCAAAAGCTGTTGAAGTAGGGCGGATCGAGCTCACGACGCATGGCCTCCACGATCTCCGGCCTTGCCACCGCCCGTACATGGGGGAAGCGCTGCTTCAGCAGCCCTATGCCAAAGAAATGATCGCCATGGCCATGCGTCAAGTAAATCGTGGTCAGATTCTTGCCGCTCGCCACAACCCAGTCCGCCAGAGCCCGCGTAGCTTCGGCGGTAAGGAAAGTATCGACCAGCACAGCATCCCGTTCGCCATAGATCAGCGTGGACGAGTTGGGTACCCAGGCAAGGGACTCGTAGCCCGGCGGCAACTCCCGGTTGAGGCCGGGCCGCTTGGTAATGAACACCGACCATTGCAAGAGAGCGTTTTTATGCTTCGAGCCGGTCATGAGAATTCCTTCGTGAGTTTTTGTATTACGTTCAGGCTTGTCCTCTCTCCGTACAAAGGGAAAAACCAATGGGGTTGGCCCGAAGGCATTGTGGTGGAATACGCAGTAAACTGAATACCCCCAGGTAGCTTCGATACCGATAGACGCTCCATTGGCTCTATGAAGGACGCTTCTGTTCTCGGTAAAGACTCCAAGCGTGCTCGCAGTTTTCTCTCCATCGCGCTCCTTAGGAAACCAACGCCCGACAAATAAGCAAACGCTCGCACTCGCCTCGACCACGGAATAAGATGGTGCCAGATGACCGCTCGCAAAATCATTCATATCGACATGGACGCGTTTTATGCGTCCGTGGAGCAGCGGGATGATCCGCAACTCCGGGGCAAACCCGTTGTCGTCGCATGGCGCGGGAATCGCTCCGTAGTGTGTGCTGCTTCGTATGAAGCGCGAAAGTTCGGCGTGCGTTCCGCGATGCCCGCTGTTCGAGCCGAACGTCTGTGCCCCAACGCAACATTCCTGCCCCCCGACTTTCCGCGCTATCGCGAGGTATCCCGCCAGGTGCGCGAGATCTTCAAACGGCACACCGACTTGATTGAGCCGCTGTCCCTCGACGAAGC
>Ga0179587_10001273_pt1 | contig 11317 bp, 17 predicted proteins | sample CZODoug2_1_08_16_FD_185932 | JGI IMG/M metagenome (GOLD analysis project Ga0179587, IMG submission 185932) | Vadose zone soil fungal communities from Angelo Coast Range Reserve, California, USA - CZODoug2_1_08_16fungal | ecosystem: Environmental > Terrestrial > Soil > Vadose zone | place: USA...
GCGATCTGATGAATGCATCCCTATGGCTGTGTGATGCCGAATCTAATGGGAAGGACGGGGAAGGCTGGACGGCCGTTACTTCGAGGGCAAAGAAGTGGAAGGCTGGTGCTGGGTCAGAGGATGATGCTGATTGGGTTTGTTTTTAGTCTCTTCTGTTTTCTGTTGTTTCGAGGACCTGACTTTCCATTTCATTCCCTATCGTGAACACAGTTCATCGCAGTACGCAAGACCCTCGAAGCAAATATGCAAATGACAAACATGTACCCGCCCGGGCGCGTACTGTGGGCCATGCGGGATAGCGACCTGCACCCATCGTACAGGACGTACATGCCTCCTGAGAGCCGGAGTCGTGGTCCGGCCAAGCTCAGGCTGTTCGAGGTTCTCGATGCCGAACGGGTGTTTTCGCAGATTGTGTTCGCGAGGGATATGTTACTGTACGTTTTTCCTGCTCAAAGGGCTTTCTCAGCTGCTGAAATTTATTTATTTTTGTTGAACAGAGCGCATATGCCGCACCAGTATGATAGAGTGCTGCATGACCTGCTGTAATCTACACTTGTATCGAACATGTATACCAAGATAATTGTACACTGATCAAGTAGAAGCTGGAATGAGTTGCATTTAAATACAAGGCCTAGAATTGTATGGATACAGTAAAAGAAGGAACAGCTCGAACAGCATCCCCCCGAAGTCTAATCCTGGTCCGTTTGGTCTCGGGGCCGATACTTAATACCCCGACTCTCCAACTCTGCCTCTACGTCTTCCGGTATTCGGCCTTTGACTCGGACGGCATACATCCCTCTCACATATTTCGCTGTATCGAACCATCTTATAAGGAAGCAAGAGTCCTGAGGACAATAGAAAACGCACACGTTCGCTGCCATCTCGCGACCCAGCTAGCCTCGGTGTCAACCACCGCAATAACGCCATCAAAATACGTCGTCGTGCACGACGCTATCCGCTCAGAGTTATTCGTCATCTGTCGTCAATCCATTTCAATGTAAGAACGCTGTTGCACAACACAAAAGTCATACCTGCATAATTTCTTCGCAGTTCGGGCACCCATTTTTTCGAAAATCGACAGGTAGCTGAATGATGGAACATAGCAAGCATGCTCTTAGCTGTTTCGACCTTGCTTGGGTTGGAATTGTCGCGGGAGGCTGAGCCATGGTGTGGTCAGAAGTTGGGCAAGTCACGTGCACCCCGTTTTGTGGATTTGCTCTTGAGTAGGTCACATATTCTTCGAGGTGCTATCTTCTCAAATCCTGGTTGTTGGTAGGCGGCTGAATTGTGCCATTGTTGCAGCGTCTTATGAGCAATGTCGGGCAACAAATGCTCTCTGGTTAGTGGCCATAGAACCGTGACACCATGTAGCAGCTTGTCATATCCTCCCCGTACCAGGCGCGTCATCCGGGTTTGCCACTACCATTTGCCTCCAGCCATGTGAGCATCTATACACTATAGATCAGGGCGTGTTTACATTAATACCATGAGCAGTCGATCTTCTCAAAACGCGAATGCAGCAGGGCGATGGCATGGTAGGAACACAGTAACTTCACTGCTATCCATCCGTTTAAGCTATTATGACAAAGTACTCAAGAAACGCCCTCATTATCCGTACTTCTCGTGATGTTATCGCTGCCCATGGTTGGATTGGCCTCTGGCGGGGCACGACTGCCTCTCTTATCAGGTGCATGGCAGTCCCGAGTCATTTATTAACTCCACGACTTACTATTCCCTCAGAAATGTCCCAGGCGTAGCGCTGTACCTAACTAGTCTTACACAGCTACGCACTGTCATGGCGACATCACCATACTTTGCTCCTGTCCACCAACGGTCGGGGCGCGACTCAAACTTGTCTATGCTTCCTAAACTTACAAGCGGGGGAAACCTCCTCGCTGGTGCTACTGCGCGAGTTTCGGTAGGATTCCTACTTAATCCGTTTACCTTGTTGAAGGCTCGGTTTGAGGTCGGACCGATTTTGCCTCTGTTGCCGCTCCCCGAATTCTCACTTTCGCCAATCATGTCTAGAGTAACATATACGCTTACGAGAGTCTCACTGGTGCCCTCATCTCCATAACCCGCCAAGGCCCTTCCGAGTTATTCCGCGGATTTCTCGCTTCCTCCCTCCGTGACGCGCCGTATGCAGGGCTTTTCGTTCTCTTCTATGAAGGTATCAAGCGCGAGTCGTGTATGGTCCTTTCCCGGCCCTTAAATCCATCCTACTTATTCCATTTCTTCATTCTTCTAGTTTTGATCTTTCCCTCAACCTCGCAGACACACACTGCCGCGCTGCACAGCGTGTCCGCCGCATCTGCCGGTGCAATTGCTACGATGTTGACTCACCCCTTCGATGTCATAAAGGCATGTTCTTCCGTTCCTGATTCACCACCACATTCTTCTCATCCACCTGCAGACTAAAGTCCAAGTCCGTTCAGAAGACCGATACCAGGGACTCGTCCGGACAATATCCACAATTTGGACCGTAAGCATGACATAACCGCTTGTCGTTCCGATCTGATTGGCATCTCTATTTCTATTGCTTACCTCTGTTTCGTCTTTTCCCTGTTTCCCCTTCACAATACAGCAACGCGGCGTCGCAGGCTATTTCGACGGTGCTTCTCTACGCATGTCGCGCAAAGTCTTGAGTTCTGCAATTGGGTGGGCTGTTTATGAAGGGTTGTTGATGGCCGCCTGGACTTCACACTCGAAGAGTTGAGCCGTCCATACCAATTTTGCTTCTGGACTTCGGATGGTGATACACTGCTCCCACTGTTCTCCACTCCTTTTGCGCCTAATTATGATTAATCCTATTGCAAGGGAGCAGGTCCTCCATCCCGAAGGATTTTGTGCAGAGGCTGCAGATGAAAGGTTGAATTGTATTCGAGGCACGCACCTCAACTGCCGACCCCCTTTTTTCTCGTTTTCTGCAAGAAAAAATAATACTCCCTCTACCTTAGTAGTGGGTGTTGTTCTTACCACATGAAGTGATTGTCGCATTCAGTACACAACGCTCAGCCTAAGAAGTTGAAGGGTTAGTTGCCCTCAATTTTGTCTCACGTTTATTCGAAATTTGTCTCCTAGAGTCATCTAGTGTGCGCTTATTTTTAGCTCATACGTCATTATACGTCATCGATCTGTGATCGATCGTTGGATCGGTATATTTGTTGTTTGCCGTGATTTGGTTCCGCTCCTATTTGAAAGACTTATAATCCGCTCGAAACAAGTATTCACCTTTAACCACCAACTTCAACAACAACTTTAACCAAGATTTACTCCTATACACTATGTCCACCAACGACGATAGCGCTTGGGCAACACCTCTTACCAACAATAACAAACTTGTCATAAAGATCTTCACTTTCGGCATGGCTGCCCTTGTCGGTTCCAGTATCCTGGGCTTTGCGATCTATTATGTATTCTTCAGAAAAGGGCATCGTGAACGCAAGGCAGCTCGCAAAGAGGAGGTGGTATGTAGCCCTGACAACCTTGCATCCTTCATCGTGTCTTATGATATTCTCCTCTAGGCCAGAAACCTTGAGAAGGGAATCCTTCCCAAATCTAAACACTACGGTATTGGGAAAGTACCCAAGAAGAAGTGCAGTCCCCCTCCTACCACTCAAAAACGATACTTCCGCGCACAGTCAATGAGCAACCCAACCCCTTCAAACTGCACTCCCTCTCCTGAGCGCAGTTCCGACCCTCTAAAATACACTCCGTCTCCCAGGCGCTCTTCTCTCCATAACCCACAAACCCCTCGAGATCCTACTCGCACTCCTCGGGTCAGCTGGGGGTCTGACGTTACTATCGATGTTCTTCCCCCTCCTAAAGCTATGATCACCCAGAAGATCACTGCGAACACTACCTCTCATTAAAGGAATCCCATCATCACCAGACACCCCTATAAACCATCCTTTCTACTATCCTTCCTTCTCCATCCAACCATGACATTCGTAGTAGAGGCACGGCACGGAGCGTGAACAGATAGTGGACCTGTGCGATCGGCGCCATACTCATGTAGACGGTGATGGGGAAATGTTTCCGGTGGAACATATCACAAGCTACTCGGGATGGTGGTGTCGAATCATCATCTTCTCGCAACCTCATCACCTGGTGTAGGGAGTAAACAGCACTGTGGTGGTCTCCTTTCAGCGCTTGTCATCAATTTAGGGATGGGACCTAGATGTTGTCTTTCCGAACCTTTCTTGGCTTCCTTGCAGCACACGGACAATATTCATTTCACAATAGATTGGCACGATACCACATGGACTTATTATAAACATTCAAGGGACATTCTGTTGTTTTGGCATTCATCCATGTATTGTTAGGCATTGCAAAAAAAACTCATTTAGACTGACCAGAGACCGACATACTGTAGTCAAAGTTCTTTTCTTTTTTGTGACGTCTCTCTTCGCACTCAGCAAGTTATGTAAACGAATCTAGATAGAAATAAAAAATTACTGGGTGAAGCCAATCCCAAATTGTGATATATAGTGCCGGCCGGTGATCCTATCTATCATCGCTCGTTCGAGCACTTGCAGAGCCCGGACTGCCCTCTGAACGGTCCGTAGTTTTTAAGCCCCTCAGGAGCAACTCCCTTTTTAACCACCTCTCTTCGGGGGTGAAGTACCAGCTAGCAATGCCAAAGATCGTGACACTGCCAAAGATTACACATGCCTACATGACAGCGAATCAGGTTAGTAAGTTGCGACAATATCAATACTGGGACAGTGACTGACAAAGTTGAAAGTCTCCGCAGTGACAGGGAAGGTGAACGGAGATATCATGACCTTGAAATAAGATAATTGAAATAGCGGAAGTGACGAGGATACAATGTTCTTACCGCAAACACAATCGCATTGAACACAGCAGCACACGCGTAGAACGGTACACCCAACTTCCCCAGATAGAAGTATGACGACTTAAATCGATTGCGCGTCATTGTCAGGCGGAGCAACGAGATTAGCCCATAGGCAGCAATAGTCGGGATACCACCTGCCGACACGAGAGAAGTAAAAGCCACCTGACTTGGGAGAATCGTGCAGAGGATACAAGCGCCGAAAATGTAGATGACGGTGACCGCATTCTTAGGCTGTCCCGCGGAGTCCACTTTCCCGATCCACCCAGACATCGGGAGGACACCGTCACGAGATACCGCAAATACGAGGCGTGAGGCGGCGACGATAGCAACGCTGGTATTCTGAATAACATCAGTTCATGTGGGGCCCTTGACTGAAAATCTCGAAACACACCAAAACAAGACCAAGGACGGCGATGGCCGTCATGAAAGCACTGCCTGGTTTGCCTAACGCAAGAGCATACAGTTGTACGAACGGTTGCGGTGCATCCAACGAGAACAAGGTGTCGAAGTCGGGTGTGCAAAATAGGAATAAGATAGTGGTGATAAAGCCAAAAACTCCAGTGGCGATACAACTGCTCAAGATGCCTTTGCCAGCGACTACCCTGGCATTCTTGGTCTCTTCAGCAACATGACCGGAGGCGTCGAATCCGGTCAGCGTGCCTGCGGTGAACAAGCTATTACAAGGAAAATGAGTACTGACCCTGACTTGCGCAAGGAGAAGACATGCAATGATAAGAACCAGTTCCATCCGGCAGGCGCACCTGTCCCGTTATCTGATTGGAGAGCATCATTATCATTACGCGAGTCCCTGCCACAAATAAATAACAGACATACACGTCATGACAAAGACATCTTTTGCAGAACGAAATCCGTAAGTCCTCGAGACGCCAATCGGCAACCAAATAAGGCAAAGGAAGAAGTCAAGCATCATCAATCCAATCGAGAACTTGAAAATCGCCGAGTACAGTCTTGGGGGCAGATAATTGATCGCAACTGCGAGAAGGAGGAATCCTTCCGACACAGCCCAGATGAAGGCCCTCCATTTAATGTTCTGGTTGGTGATACCACCCGGAAAATCAATTTCCCAAACTGCGAGTTGTGACACTAGATAATTGGCAGTTGTCTGCCAGACGGGTTCAGTAATTATGCAAGGAGCCAGTGGAAATTCACGAACTTGGCAGTTTCCTGCAGTGAAGGTCATCCAAGCAGTGCATGACCACCAAGCTACGATAAAGCCGAAGAAACGGGCGTATTTTGGACCTGCGCTCTCCGCAGCCCATATGTAGATAGAGCCACTGACTGGCAGAGCCGAACAGATCTCAGCCATGACTGCGGCAGTCATTGTCATAAACACAATGGTAATCAGATATGATGACCTGTAAGGAATAAGTGCGATGATAGACAACCGAGTATGAACGTATTTGCCATATAGCAGCTGGCCCGCCCGCTAGGAGACCAAGAAAAAGAACCGACCTGATAAATACACTGATCAGCAACAAACAGGGCAGACAAAAAAGGGCGCATACCGAACACCTCCAATAAAGTTCAGCGCACAGAAACTAGCTGCAAAACTTTCGGCAAGATGCCAACTACGGTGGAGTTGCTGGTGAAAAAAATATTGAAAATTTGTATATAAGTAGAAATGGAAGGGAAGATACTTGCTTGTTTATAACCGAGTTTTGCCTGATAAAATCAAGATATCAGCGACTTTATCAATGCCCCGCAACGGGGCTAAAAATGGTGATACTGGGGGCTTCCCTACGCAGGTATAAACACTGTTCAGGTTCGAGCGGTATAATCTCAATCCTCTTGCACTTTCCGAACCCTTTCCTCGACACCGATAGCCGAGGCAACCGGTGAGCGATAGACAAGAGCTCGTAAAGACAAGGAGGATACCCGCAGCCCATTGGTCCAGTTCTCAACTAGATTAGGGACGTTACCGATACAGTTCACTGGCGTAGGAGCTCCCAAGTTGTGGCTAAATAGCAATTACCAGTTGTATTTCATCTTGGTCGATGGGAGATGCAATTTCATGGTCGTTCTTCGAGGTTGTAGACATGGTAGACGAAGAGAAAAGCGGGACCCATCGGGAATACATAATAAAAATTTTGGTGATTAGATAATATCTGGATAATATAGTCGGACCATCACGGCCGTCTGTGGCATCATATCAAGCCTCCCAGATCCAAAACAAATGTATTATGGTTCTACAAACACCTGTATAGAGATGCAGCGTCATTTACGATATGTTGAAGCGCTATTGCGATATTGAATCAGACGACTGGTGGGGCTCCTAGATTTGCACATACCGGCTTCAAAGCCCTTATAAGCAGCCACTCCTCGTTTGTAACATCAGCCTTGAATGAGTTCTGAACGATACCAAACGAATGAGGAGCATGAAGTCGAGTGGACAGTAAGAAACCCCACCTTGAGCACGTCGATGCTTTGACGGCTGATATGGCTCAGGATTTCATCCTTATCATCGAAGTGACGCCCAAACATCTTTGCAGATTGGTATACGGCATGCTCAATCTTAACTGCGACGCCAGCACCAGCCTGAGATTTCTTCACGATCTGGAGATAAACGGAGATTAGGCTCGGAGAAGACAACTAACAAATGACATGCATCGAAAGTCTTGTGATTAATTTCTAGTGATGTTCTATGACGATCGAATGAGACCGTGGATGCCAGAGCCTAATACGGTGACTTACATCTTGCCAAGGGAGACAATATCCTTCTTCCCGGTCACTGCGTCCGTCTTGACAACCGCCAATGGCGTACCCACCCGCAAGGTGCCGTCAAGGATGTCGACACCCAAAATAATAGGGTCTCGTTTACAAAACGCGGCAATGACCTTGAGTCGACATGGCCAGACGGCTTGGGGTGCTGCATCCTTCCGTTTCGCTTCCGTAATTTCGTCGTTGTATTTCGTGAAGGCCTCAAACAAGTGATAGATGATGTCGGCTACAATGTGTGTCAAGCATCAGTCGCCATCGCCTACATATGACTGGACAGGCACCTCTGAATAAGCGAATCCCCATCTCTTCGGCAAGTCGTTCTGCATCCTTATCCACTGTGACATCGAAACAGAGGATACATGCAAGCTCTTTCGCCTTCTCCAACATGGTGGCAGAACGCATTATATCCTTCTTGTGCACAGGACCTATGTTGATGCCGGACACGGGTATTTTGCTGACCTTCAAGAAATCCAAAAGGGCTTCAAGAGATCCAAGTGTAGATGCTTGTACACAGACACCTCTGCCGGACTTGTCGATGCTGTTAAGGAGAGAAGTCAAGTCGGACATCACCTCATCCCGCAGATCTTCCTCGTCGTCGTCAGGTCCAACGACAAGTAGCCGTGAACCAGCAATAGCCTTCTCGAGATCAGGTGCGGTGACCTTGACTCCCAACGCCGCCTTGACTTCTTTATGATGGACGTATGCCGACTATCACGATGCGCATGAGGGCCATATCGCAGGGATTGAAATTCAAAACGAACCTTGATACGCAACTCCCGTAGCGGCTGTGGCGTAAGCAGGGCTCGTACTTGTGTCACAATGGGGCCGTTCAAACCGCACACCACAATCCTATCTCCTTCCCGCAATACACCATTTGAAAGCACAACATCGATCGTCGTCCCTAATCCCTCAACCATCTTGACTTCAAGCACAGTACACTCAAGTTCAGATAAGTACATCAGCGAATCACTCATGCGTTGTTGCGTAAGGTTCACAAGGAGCATGATCATGTCTGGAACCCCTTCCCCAGTTCTTGCAGATGTTGGGACGAGCGACACATTACGCGCAAAATTCTTATTCTCGTAGTAGAGGCAAGCGTTCAATCCTTCTTCGGCGAACGCGACGATAGTTTTGGCCACACGGTCTTCAAACTCTCGTTGTGTTGACCGTGGCTGCTTTGCAAGTGATTCGCGGAACGCGCCATCTGGAGTAGCTTCCCATCCAAACAAACGATCGACCTAACGAAGGATCAAACATGTGCACACTTCATACAGAACGGCCACTAACCTTGTTTAATGCAACAATGAACGGTGTTTTGCGATCTCGAAGTAAGCGAAGAGATTCCAAGGTTTGCGGCTCAAGTCCGTGCTGCACGACCAATGAGATCAATATCGACATACATGACACGACCTACCATAATATCAACAACCAGGACAGCAATATTACAAAGTGAGCTTCCGCGCGACCGCAAGTTGGTGAAGGATTCGTGACCAGGCGTATCAATGACCAAAAGCCCAGGAATTTTATATTCTTGCGAATTGTCCTGGAGCACAAATCAATCAACACCATCAACGAGCCAAGAGTTCTGATTAATACACACCTTGTTCATGACTGTAGTTTTAGTCTTGATAGCCTCCACCGGGAAATATGTTGCACCGATCTGTTGCGTGATACCTCCCGCTTCTCCTTCCTGTACATTCGTTTGACGAATCTATGATGCAAAAGTCAAAAATGACATGTCTTACAAAAATGCTCCAAACACACCTTATCCAATAAACTCGTTTTGCCAGTATCGACGTGGCCCAAGATACAGCAAATGGGACTTCGCAGGTCATCCTTGCTTCGCGCCGCGAGCGCAGCTTCACGAGCCTTTGCGCGACGCTCAGCGGCTTGTGTCTTCCGCTGCAACGCCATCTTCTGCGTTCGTGTAAGTTCCTCGTCAGAAGAAGACTCTTCTGACGAGTCATCTTCAGAATCCGAACCAGACGAATCTGAGGATGAATCTTCTTCTGAAGATGACTCGTCCTCTGACTCGTCTGCAGGTGCCGCCTTAGAAGAAGCCGCTTTTGACGGTGGTGCTGCTTTTGTTTCGGAAGTTCTTTTAGATGTTGGAGCTTCTTTCGCTGGCGGTGGTTTTGCTGCTGGCTTCTGAGTAGTATGTCCTACAGAGTCTCAGTAAATGGTATCCTGGTTAATAACTCTACCAACTCACCCTTTGCCTGCGATTTGTTGAGCGTGGGCGCTGGTGTTGCCTTCTCTGTAGGTGCGAGAGCAAGGGTATCCTTCTTGGCTTCCTCGTCACTCGAATCATCCCAAGAGTCCTTCACACCATCTGGGGCTGCTGGCTTGGCCGCCTCATCATCAGTCAAAGCATCCCAATCATCCTTCGCACTATTTTCAGCAACCACTGTTGGTTCTTCGACTGGTGGCGGTGAAGGGGCTGCAGGTTCAGGTTCAGGTTCAGGCGACCTTGGACGCGAGGAAGCAGGGGAAACGTCCTTTGCGGTTGGCCCCTTCTTCTTGCGATTGCCGTATACGACCTTTTTGGAGGCGGGTGCTCCAGCGCCTGCGTGTTGGAGTCCTTCAATCTGTGCGCCAGACGCAAGCAGGGCTTGTTTCCTGATCTCGGCCATCTGTCTCTCTTCCTTCTGTTTTTTTGTAAGCAATCTCCCTTCCTTCTTCGCAAGCTCACGCTTGGCCTGTTAGGTGGTGAGGGTATAAATGTGAATAAATTTACCAAAGTAAAGCGAGCAACATCTACCTTCTCCTTCTCCTTCTTACGCTGTCTCTCCTCCTCTTTCTTACGTTCTGCCTCCTCTGCGAGCCTCTCTTCCTCCTCTATTCGTTTCCTCTCCTCCTCTTCTCGTCGCTTAGCTTCCTCCTCTAGCCGCTTCTTCTCCTCCATCATGGCCTTTAGTGCACTGATTCCTCCCTTCTTCTTCGCCACGGCCGGAGTGGGAACAGGAGGAGGCTCGTCATCTTTCTTCGCCTTTTTCTTTTTCTTCTTCTTTGAATCTCCCTTTCCTTCCACGGCATCATCTACGTCATCATCACCTTCTACCTTAGTTGGAGGGGGCGATGCAATGTCGTTCACAGGATTAGCGGGAGACGCTGGTTCGTTTCCTGTATCGGCAGCCTTCTTTGCTGTAGCCTGCGCTTTCTTTTTCGCCTAAAATTGAGATATGCGTGAATATCGATACGGGTCATGCGGATACAATGTTCATAATACACCTTTTCCCGTTCTTTCTTTAGCTTCTCCTTCTCCTTCTTGGAGAGAACTTTTGGTCCTGATTCTTCAGCATCGTCGTCATCATTGTCCTTCGGTGGTGCAACAGGCTCCGCTGGAGCAGGCGCAGACTTGTCCTCCTCTGAGCTGATGCATCAGAACATTCCTGTGAAAAGGACCGGAAGAATCTACCATCTTTATCCTCATCCTCTTCTGGTTGTTTCGACCTCTTGCCCTTCCCCTTCTTATCCTTCTTTTTCTCCTTTACCGGTCCCCATTCTTCATCAGCAAGATCTTCGGCGGTCATCTCCACAGGGCCTTTTAAGATGCCAGTACCCTCGTCTTCTGGACCCTCCGCAACCGCTGATCCATCGGGCACACCATTCGTAGTGTCAACTGCACCCTTCTTCGCTTTCTTTTTGTCCTTCTTTCCCTTTGACGTGGCTTTTATCGCAGACTAAGAACACATTAAGTATAACACCATGAGACTGATG
>Ga0179587_10001274_pt1 | contig 11310 bp, 9 predicted proteins | sample CZODoug2_1_08_16_FD_185932 | JGI IMG/M metagenome (GOLD analysis project Ga0179587, IMG submission 185932) | Vadose zone soil fungal communities from Angelo Coast Range Reserve, California, USA - CZODoug2_1_08_16fungal | ecosystem: Environmental > Terrestrial > Soil > Vadose zone | place: USA...
GATGACGAAGAGGGAACGGGCATGTTCCATTCCTGGTCTTCCGCGGCGGTTTAGCAGATCCGCGTCGCCGAGCGCATCCCAAGCCTCGCGTACTGCTCGTACGAGACTGGCCAGTTCCTCGGGCTCAAGCGAAAACGACGCATCGGGTCCGCCGTCCAACCTTGAAATCGTAAAGTGCTTCTCAATCAGTGATGCGCCGCGTGCCACTGCAAGTGTCGCCGCCAGATTGCCGAGGCTATGGTCGGATAAGCCGACAAGGCAATTCAACGAGGCCAGCCGGTCCATCGCCCGAAGATTCATGTCCCGCGCTTCTGCCGGGTAGCTGGAAATACAATGCAGCAGCGCCACCTCGCCACTGCCTGCGCCGCGCAAAACTCGCAGGGTATCCTCGATATCATCGATAGTGGCCACACCTGTCGACACCAACACAGGACGCCCGGTGGCGCCAACCGCCACCAGCAGCGGATCGTCGCAAACTTCGAAGGAGGCGATTTTATAGGCGGGACAGTTCAGACTTTCGAGAAGCCCGACTGCGCTCTCGTCAAAGGGAGAGCTAAAGATCGTGATGCCGCAATCGCGCGCGACGTTGAACAGCCGTTCGGTCCAGCTACGCGGCAGCGCGATTTTCTTGTACAGCTGATAATAGTTAAGTCCCTCCCATGGCGGGGTGCGAATGATGAATTCAGGGCGATCGCAGTCGATTGTCAGCGAGTCCGCGTCGTACGTCTGAATCTTTACGGCGTCGGCTCCGGCCCGTGCGGCAATCTCGATCAGCCGGCACGCCCGTTCGGGATCGGCCAGATGATTATTGGAAATCTCCGCTATGACAAAAGGCGGCTGGCTCGGACCGATTTGTCGGCCGCTAATTATCATAACGGGAATTCTTGAATGTGAAACCGATGAATCGTGCATGACCCGCCAGCGCAAACTGCGCGTCGACAGGATCATCGCCGACGTACCCGGTCGGTAAACCGGAGCGCCAGCCACGCAGCTTGTTCCATGCCCAAACTGCAGGCTTCAGCTGTGCAGGCTTGGCAGGATCGCAACAGATGCACACGTCGAACATCTCCTCGAGTCCAAGCAGCCGCAGCTTGTGAAGTTGGAGGGGCGCGCGGCCGTTGGTGACCAGCGCCAATCGGCAACCCCGGGATTGTAGCATTCGAAGCTCATTGCTCAGGCTCCGCGAATCCACGAGTTCGGCGCCGGAATAGGCGCAAAATCGCGCGGCACACTCGGCACCCCAGGAAGCGGGCAGTCCGTACTTCGGAAGTAATTCGTCGAAAAGACCGGGGCGATGCCGGTCCGTATCCCGTCGGGCCTGTAATTCCGTCAGCAGGCCGTCGAGACTCTCTTCGCTACGCTGTTTCAGCCAGTCCACGACCGCGCCAAGCGCCGGGTGCTCGAAATCACGTGTATCGTACAGCGTTCCGTCCAGGTCGAAGGCGATCCGTGTCAACCCGTGTAGCTGATCGAGCAGTTGCTCCGAACTGATGGGCCTGATCGAAAATAACGAGGTGCCATTCACGGCTGCTGTTCCTCCGTCATCTCCCGCCAGTACCTCCAGACTCGCAAACGCCTCGGCACTCCCATCCACGGTTCGCGTTTCCACAGCGCAATAGTCGCAGCGAACGGGTCGCAGCCCGCCATTGCGGAGAATATCCCGCTGCCGGAAAGGCGCGGATTGAGTTCTATGATCCAGTCGTATCCCGCACTGTCGCGAATGACCTGGAAATTGATGGCGTATCGGAATTGCCAATGCTCACCGAGTCTCGCGGCGAGGTCGTGTAGCGGCCCATCCGGTACCACCTCTCCGATCGTAGATACACCGGCCGTCCGGATACGGCGCCGCGGTGAGGTTGCTATCAACCTGCCTGTGCGGTCGAACATCGCATCGACGGTGAATTCTTCCCCGCGTATCGCGCGCTGCAGCACGCCGTCGCGGCCTTGCATCGCCTCGAACATCCGGCTGTCATTCAACGCGATCACTCCGCGACCCCCTCTGCCGTGCCGTGGCTTGAAGAATGCCGGTGCCTCGTTCGCCGTCGGCGCGATCGGCAATCCCGCGTCCCTGCAGGCGCGCTGAAATCTGCATTTGTCCACGCAATCGAGCAGCACCGAAGGGGCGGACAGCGCTATACGGTCTGCCAACTCGGGCACGATACGTTCCCATCCTTCCGCAATGGCGATCAGTTCCTCGTCGATAAAGGGCAGGAATATATCGACTTCAGCGAGACGGGCGACCAGGAATTCCAAGTACTCGGGCGAGTCCGCCAATGGAGACAGGTGAAATACGTCGCAGAACGCGCGTCCGAGCATCTCCGCCTCGGCGGCAGCATCGATGCCGACTACCGTGTGTCCGAGCGAACGGAGATGGCTCACAATCGAAATTGCCGCAGGAGAGGCCGCTGCGCTGATCATGACACGCACATCAGTCTCCCTCCGGTAGCGTCCGACGAGCGGAATCGAAACGATATATTTTGACGTCGCTGCGATTCGCCGACGCGGACTCGCGAAACCCAAGCCGTGCAAACACGGCAGCTGAGGCCGGATTGGATGCTTTCACTTCGGCGCGGAAGATGGGTTGCTCCCGCTCGGTCATCCGCGCCATTCCCATTGCGATCAGGCATCCCCCCCACCCGCGGCCGCGAAATTGTGCCTCAATGGAGAAGTCGATCAGTGCCTCGCCATCGTCCAAATCGAAACGGATTTGCCCAACGGGCAGCGACTGAGCTTCCATTACGAACATTCGGCTGCGTTCGTCCTCAAGTCTGGTCCGAAACCACTGCTGATGAGTCAGCCAGGCGATCGCGTCGGTTTTCAAGGATTGGCGGCGGACCTCGGGATCATTGGCCCAGTCAAAAAACAACTCCATATCCTCGATCTGGGCCGCTCGCAGGCACAACCGCTGCGGCTCGGTGCAATCGATGCATTCCATCACCCGCACCGCTCCCAGCCCATCGACGATCAATCGGCCGCGCAACGATTGGTCAGCCAATTCTTGCTTGCCGTCGATTGCTTCCTTGATCGCCGCGCTGAGATCTGCACTACCCACATTGCGCGCGGCGCCCAAATACCGTATCAATCCATTCTCCGCGAGCGCCTCGGCCGTGGGGCGCTGGTTTTCCGCGATGCTGACGACAATCGACGGAACCCCCAAACACATGCGCTCCCACGTAGTCACGCCGGCCGCACCTATCGCTAGATCGGCGCGTGACATCAAGTCGGCGAGATGCGGCCGCGATCCGTGGAGCGTCGTGCCGGGCCTATCCGACGCGAGTCTCTGCAAGTGGGATCGATGATTGTTGTTCGCACCAACGACGACGTCGACGGTCAGGTGACGCAGACTGCGGCACGAAAGCGCCTCGAGTGCCGCGCCCGTCAGGTTGCGGGGATCCGAGCCGCCAAAAAATACAAAAATCGTCCCGACACCCCCGTCGCGGCGACGCTCAATACATCGATACCGCCTGTATGCAGCGTCCAGCAATGCGAATCGCGGACCCAGAAGCGGCCGGCATTCCGGCGGAACGAGGCGAGCGTAACGCTCATCCGGCGCCGGAAAGAAATTCTGGTCAAGCAGCAGATCGCATTCATGCACCCGATTCGCCAGGTCATCAATTACCATCAGATGTTCGGCTTGAGGTCGAAGAGCACGTTCCCACCGGGCGTCGAGCCCGTAGTGATCAACCACCACCCAGTCCGGTCGTTCTCCCGCGAGCGCCGCCATACTCTCCCAGGCATCCTCTTCCTGACTGACACCAAGCCAGGCCGCATACTCCTCGATTCCATTCACCCCTTTCGATAGCGGGACCGGAAGTCCGACGACGTTCATGCCCGCACTTCCGACCAGCGGCAACAGATGCCCCTCGTGCTCACGGCAGATGAATTTCGAGTGAATGCTGCGCGATCGAAGAGTATCGGCCAAGGCCAGACAACGATTGAGATGTCCGACGCCCATCGAGGTTGAGGCATCCACTCGAAACACCACATTCAAGCGAGTTGACGTCCCAGCATGAACGCCTCGGCGGCTTGCGCACCAACGGTCGCCCCGCGCCAGCGGGCCAAGTGCTCGACGGCTTTACGCGATCGCGGGTGAGGCCAGGCCCGCAGCTCGGCCTCGTACGCGTCCAGCGCGGCGAGCTTGCGCTCGAGAGTGGTTGTTATGTCCTCAAACCAGTTTGGCAGGAAGGCCGGGGCACTCGCGCCCAATTGCCATTCTGTGCTGGATGGTACTTCGAAGTTAAGCAACGTACGGACCGGATGCCCCGATTGAGGTCGGCATGCTGTCACAACCGCCTCGTGCACCCGCCTATGATCGACATTGAGATCCCCTGCATGGTGGGTTAGGACGGTGTCGGGCTTGATTTGTGCAATCAGATCCTCGATTGAACGAGTAATTTCGAGCAACGCGATCGTGTCCATGCGGTTGTCGGGAAATTTGCCGTATACGAGATTTCGAACCCCGAGAATTTCAGCGGCGCGCCTCGCCGCCGCGTTTCTCGCATCCAGCTGGACCTGATGCGCAGCTGAATCCCCCCCCAAGCGCGAGGTGACTCCATCTGACAGGAATAAGACGCTGACATCCGCGCCCAGGGCAGCAAGCTTCGCGATAGTTCCTCCGCAGCCAAGCACCTCATCGTCCGGATGTGCTGCAACCACAAGTATTGCGCGATGCATGGTGGTCACTCAATTCAGCCGTTTGAACCCTGTATGACAAACAGGGCCCTTGAGCAGTTTCATGACGTCGCGGCCGTCTTCACATTCTTTGATTAGCCCAAACACGGGTTCAAGCGCATCGAAATAGCCGTCCACGACAGCCGGGGAATGTTCGGTGCAAACGTAGACGCTGGTGCCCGCCAGATACCCCTTTTCGAGCATCTCTTGCGTAATAAGTGTTTTATAAGCGAGCGCCTGTGGACTATTGATCGAAAAGCTCGTGAGGGCAGGCAGGCCGCCGGTCACGACATTGAGCCCGAATTTGCGAGCGAGGGCCTGCCAGCGCGCCGTGATGGACAAACCCGTTTCTGTGATCTTCTGCCACGAAGTCATACGCTGCATCACCTCCAGCGTCTTCAATGCGGCCGTCGGTCCAATGCGTTCGGTCCAGAAAGTGCTGCTTATAAAAGTCGTCTGCGCAGCCTCCATGATCTCGCGACGCCCGATGGTCGCGGTAATGGCGTAACCATTGCCCAATGCCTTACCGAACACGGCCATATCCGGCTCCACCCCGTACATGATGTGTAGCCCGCCATTGGTCTGCCTAAACCCGGACGTGCATTCATCAAAAATCAGCACAATTCCACGTTTGGTCGCCAATTCGCGCACCCTCTGCAGGAAATTATCGATCGGCCCCTGGTTGCGTGAGACTTCCATTTTGATGACCCCGATGTCATGGCTGCTCAATAGACTTTCGAGTTCATCAATGCGATTGTAGTTGAACGGCAGAACACTCCCAATAAGATTGCCCGGAACACCATTCGGTTCGAGACCGGGCAATAAATGTCCGGCGAGGTTCTTCTCGTCGCCCAGATTGGCAGCGAGGTACCAATCATGCCAGCCGTGATAACCGCAAACGGCAACCTTGTCCTTTCCAGCCGCAGCACGAGCGATGCGAATCGCAATGGCGTTCGCCTCACCGCCGGACCGAGCGAATCGGACCATGTCGGCCCACGGGTGCAATTCTACCAGCCTCTCGGCTAAGTACACCTCTTCGGGGCAGTTGAACGTGGACATATTGCCGGCCGCAATCGTCTCGCTGACTGCCGCATCCACTTCCGGGTGGCCGTAGCCCAGAATATTGGTGCCAATGCCCATGACGAACATGTCTGTAAATTCATTGCCATCGAGATCCCAAACCTTGCAACCCTTCGCTTTGCTGTAGTAGGCCGGCCACTTGTCCGGCAGAAACATCTCGGCTCTTTTCGACAACAGCATGCTGCCGCCCGGAATGACCCGCTTGGCGCGCTTCCAGAGTTTTTGGCCGGTCCCCATGGTGACTCCCTCATTGCGACTCAGGTGACGGTTGGCGGCGAAGAGATCCGGTTTCAACTCCAAAAGCCGCATCACCTCGAGCCAGCCGAAATCGAAACGCGGCGCAAAATGGCCGAATACCTGCCTGATTACTTCGAGATCCGGCGGTTCATCGACTGTCCAACGTTCGCCCGAACAGTCGATCATATGCGTCAGATTGACGGTCCGAAAGCGACCCGACTCGCGCATGTAAGGGGTAACGTGTTCGCGCTCGTGGGGTCGCCCGGCGTCGCGCCAAGCGGTCGTCAGAGTTCGGTACGAGAACACTTCGGTATCCAGGCCATCCGGATAGGTCGCAGGGCTGGTGTTGGATGCGTAATCGACGCCGCCCGCCTTGAAAGCCGACACGACGCGATCCACGAGCCCCGAATCAATGAGCGGACAATCCCCGGTGATCCGCACTACGGCATCGCATCCAGCGGCTGCAGCGGCATGATAATAGCGATCGAGCACGTCCATTTCGCTGCCTTGATACACCACATAGCCTAGGTTTTTCACGTGATCAATCATTGGTCGATTGGCAGGGTCAATCGACGTTGCAAGCACAATCTGATCGATCTCACTCGCGCGCGCTAACCGCCTCAACAGCAATTCGATCATCGGCGCGGCACCGATCGGCTGCATGACCTTGTTGGGAAACCGCGTGGAGCCCATTCTGGCTTGTACGATCGCGACGGTCTTCATGCCAATTTCCAACGCGATGGTTCGATGAGATTCTTGTCTTCGCTGAACAAGTCATCCGGAGGCAAGGGCTTGGCGGCCGATGAATGCGACAGAACCTCCTCCAATTGCGCAACGGAGTCCACGCCGATCACCAAGAGATCGACGCCACGCACCGCGCCCAAGAAGGCCAGCGCGCCGCGTAAGGGCGATACCTCGTGCTCCATGCACCACTCGCTCCAGCGATCGAGGAGCACTCTCCACGGTGCAAAGCTTTCCGGTCGACGCTGGGCAGGCATCAACAGCAGCCCTTGCAGGAAAACCGAACGCACATGAACTCGCACCCCGTCGCGATTCAGGCGATCGAGCCAACCCGAGCGAATCAAACGACGATCCAACACGTTGCACGGTGCCTGCACCACTTCCGGACGCCATAGCGGCCACAGATTGTCCAGTTCCGCCGGATCGTAAATTGAAACACCGAGAGAGCGCGTCAAACCTGCGGCCTTCGCGCCATTCAGCGTTCGCAGCAACGCCTCGGCGTGCGGACCCAGCAAATCGCCGGTGCAATGCAACAGCACAGTCTCCAGTTGCGCAATCCCCAGCCGGCCCAAAGAACCTTCGATTTGGGCATCGACCCATCGGGGCACGGCGTCGATTTCTTGAGGCAGCGGTGGCAGCTTCGTGATCACGCGCCAGCCTGTTACGCCAGCCCTTCCCAGGCACGCTTCGCTTTCTCCATACGCGATGGCCGTGTCCAAAGTATCGATACCTGCGGCGGCAGCGCGATTCAATATCGCCCCCACTTCGGATTGGACCACCTGACCCGATTGATTGGAAACACCGTAGTTAAGGCCGAACTGGACCGTACCGAGCGCCAATCTGCTCATGGTTTCAGCTGGCACTTTCTCAGGCTCGCCAGGCTGACCCAATCATCCACAGAGTCCGTCCAGCGCCGCGTGACGTGGTGAAACTTCTCATAACAGGCCAATGTATAAGCGGGGTGCCACAGAAACATGGACTTGTTGTCCATCTTGCGGGATCGGATGCCATTCAAATGATGATACGGCTTGTAAAGAGGCGCCCGGGCCTCGAAATCCAAGATCAACAGCCAGCCCGGGTCGGCCAACACCCTGTCCGCCTCGAGGGCGATCTTGAACAAATCAACGTCGTCGCAAAGATATAGACAAAACCCAAAGATCACGACATCAAATTCACCGCAATCGAATGGCAGCGAATCCGCCGTCGCTCTGATCGCGCGAATGCCCGACTGCATTGCTCGGGAGACAGCCTCTTCGGATGGATCCACACCGGCGACCCGATGCCCGTGTTTCTGCGCCAGATATTGCAAGCGGGCCCCGTCAGCACAGCCAATTTCGAGCACATTGCGGGCTCCGTCCAGCGACAACTCGGCAAGTTTCCTGCAGATCGGATCCGTTTGCCAGTCACGGGACCCGGGTGCAGACTCGTTTCTGCGCAACCACGCATCTCCTTCCGAATTCAGAAAGACGTCCCTCTGCAGCGTCACGACGCCAGAGCTCCCGACAAGACTTCCACCACCCAGTCCTGCTCATCCAGCCGTAGTGCTGGATACAAGGGAATTGAAATCGCTCGCGAATAATAATGCTCGCATGCCGGAAAATCCCCGCGCTGAAAGCCGAGCCGTGCATAGAACGGTTGAGTGTGAATCGGAATGTAATGCACATTGGCGCCGATTCCGGACTTGCGCAATTGATCGAAAACATCAGCGCGGGTGCATCGAGTGCGCGTCTCGTCGACTTCGATGACGTACAAGTGCCAGGAGGATTTTCTATCCGCGAGCCGCGGCGGTCTGATGACCGGGAGCCCCTCGAGGAGCCGATCATATCTCTCGGCCAGCATTTCGCGGCGCAAATGCATTTCATCCAAACGGGCGAGTTGCGATTGACCCAGCGCGGCCTGTACATCCGTCATGCGAAAATTGAACCCCAATAATTGCTGCTCGTAATACCAAGCACCCTCGCAAGCGCGCTCAAACTGCCGTGAGTCGCGGACCACGCCGTGGGACCGTAGCGCACGCAGTCGATCAGCCAAGCGCTGATCGCGAGTTGTGACGATCCCGCCCTCCGCGGTCGTGACAATCTTCACCGCATGAAAACTGAACACGGTGGCATCGGCATATTCGCTGCCCGTAGGCCGGTCAAGATACGAGGCTCCGGTTGCGTGTGAAGCATCCTCGAGGACCTTAAAGCCGAAATGATCGGCCAGCTCACGAATCTCGCGCAGGTCGCACGGCAGCCCGGCGAAATCAACGGGTATCACCATCTGTGGCAGAGTCCCCGCATTTTTCGCTCGCAACAGCTTGTCCTCCAACGCTGGCAGCGACATGTTGCGCGTGCGCGGGTCGATATCGACAAAATCGATCGTCGCTCCGCAGTACAGCGCGCAATTTGCCGACGCGACAAAACTATTTGGACTCGTCCAGACGCGCGAGCCCGCGCCCACATCAAGGGCCAAACAAGCAATATGCAGACCCGATGTTGCATTGTTGACCGCCACTGCGTGCGCTACCTGATGCCTGCCGGCAAACGCCCGCTCGAAAACATCAATCGTCGGTCCTTGCGTGAGAAAATCAGAACGCAGCACTCGGCAAACCGCCTGAATATCTTCTTCAGACACCTCTTGGCGGCTGTAGGGAATCATTCGAGGTCCAAAACTCCGTTCAAAGCGACAATTTCCTCGATCGCAAGGAAACGCGGGTTCTTGCCCGAGTGGTATTCAAAGCCCGTTCCGACAGGCTTGCCCTTCTCTCCCAATCGATCGACACTGAAGTCAACCACACCGGAAAACTGGATCGCCGGCTTGATCACGTAGTGATCGGCAAATTCCAGGGTCAAGTGGGAATCATCCGCCGGACACATGATCTCGTGCAGTTTTTCGCCCGGACGAATGCCCACGAGCCTGTGAGGCAGATGCGGCGCAATCGCGTGGGCCAGATCGACAACTCTAACCGACGGAATCTTGGGTACGAAGATCTCCCCGCCATGCATGCGCGCGAAGTTCTTGAGAACGAAATCGACGCCTTGCTGGACCGTGATCCAGAAGCGCGTCATAGCCGCGTCGGTGATGGGGAGATGATCTCGACCGATGGCGAGCTCCTTGCGAAAGAAAGGCACAACCGAGCCCCGCGAACCCACGACGTTGCCGTAACGAACGACGGAGAATCGAGTGACGTGTCCGCCCGCCACATTATTGGCGGCAACAAACAGCTTGTCCGAGACAAGCTTGGTGGCGCCGTACAGATTGATCGGATTGGCCGCCTTGTCGGTCGACAGCGCAATCACTTTCTCGACGTTGTTCGCGAGCGCCGCCTGGATCACGTTCTGCGCGCCATTAATATTGGTCTTGATGCATTCCATCGGGTTGTACTCAGCCGCGGGCACCTGTTTGAGTGCCGCTGCGTGAATCACATAATTGACCCCGCTCATGGCCTGGATGAGGCGCTCTCCATCCCGCACATCGCCGAGAAAGAAACGCATGCAGTCCTGCGGAAAATCCTGTTGCATTTCGAACTGTTTCAGCTCATCGCGCGAGTAAATAATGACCTTGCGCGGTTGATAGCGCTCGAGGATCGTGCGTGCGTATCGCTTCCCGAATGATCCGGTGCCGCCGGTAATCAAAATTACCTTGTCGTTGAACATAGCTTCCATGGGTTAAGAGTTGATCCTTCCGGCCGCGGCCATGCGTCGAAAGCTCTCGCTGCTCGAGAGCAGCTCATCATAGGGGGCCTGCGCGATCATTCGCCCATTTTCCAGCTCCACAATCGTGTCGCAGCGTTGCACCGTGCTCAGCCGATGTGCGATCATAATTATGGTAAGTTCCCGCGATAGTCCTTCGATCGCATCCATGACCGAGCGTTCAGTCGAGTTGTCGAGAGCACTCGTGGCCTCGTCCAAGACTAGTACGCTCGCTTGTTTATATAGCGCGCGAGCGATGCCGATCCGCTGCCTTTGGCCGCCGGACAGCCGCACGCCCCGCTCTCCAACCAAAGATTCGAAGCCGTCCGGCATGGAATCCACGAACTCGCAAATCTGAGCGCATTCCCCCGCGCGACGAACTCGCTTCATATCAATATCCTTTGCAGGCACGCCGAAGGCTATATTCTGCGCCAACGTTGTGTCCGCGAGGAATATAGACTGCGGCACGTGCGCTATGCTAGCTTGCCAGGCGCGAATACGGCTGTCGTCCAAAACTTGTCCATCGATGAAAATCAGACCCGCGTTTGGCCGCAAGAGGCCCATCAAAAGGTCGAGCGTAGTGCTCTTGCCGCTCCCCGTCCCGCCGACTAGACCGACGCGCGCACCTTTGGTGATAACCAGGGTCAGATTATCGATGACCCATGGACCCAGTGCAGTGTACCGGAATCGGACTTTATCAAAGCGAATCTGGCTGCCGAAGGGCAAGGGACGAGGCGCCGGGCTCGAGGCATCCGCGGTAAGCGGTTGGTCGAGCAGGTCTAGGGTGTCCTGCAGCAAGGCGTGGCTGCCCGCGATCGACGCCCATGCGCTGTAGACCTGTTGCAGAGCCGGCAACAGGCGCTGCGCCCCCAGCGCGAGTGCGCCGAGTGCGGGAAGAGCGCCTGCC
>Ga0179587_10001275_pt1 | contig 11304 bp, 13 predicted proteins | sample CZODoug2_1_08_16_FD_185932 | JGI IMG/M metagenome (GOLD analysis project Ga0179587, IMG submission 185932) | Vadose zone soil fungal communities from Angelo Coast Range Reserve, California, USA - CZODoug2_1_08_16fungal | ecosystem: Environmental > Terrestrial > Soil > Vadose zone | place: USA...
CGGAAAAACCGTCAGAGCGCTTCTCGGTGAATGGACCGACAAAATCCTTCCGAACCGAAAACCCGGAGGGGCGCGTGCTGCGCTCTCGCACATTCGGACCTACATTCTTCCGCAGCTTGGCGAGGTTCAGTTGCGCGAAATGAATCTTAGCCAGCACCAAGGATTCGTCACCGCAGTCGGTCGGCGCGTTGATCGCCGCAAGACTGCCGAGAATGTCTATGGCACGCTGGGCTCGATTCTGAACCTTGGCCGCAAGTGGGGTTACGCAATCCCGACCGTCGAAAAGCGGGACATCGTCTTTCCTGCCGACAAAAAACCTCAACCGCAGATATATTTCTTCGACGCTGACACTGCCGCGCGAGTCATCAACATCGCGCCCTATCCCTACAAACTCATGCTTCTCATTGCAGCAGTGTGCGGCCTGAGAATCGGCGAAGTGACCGCCCTAAAAGTCGGCAGCCTAGACTTCAAGCGGAAACTCATCCACATCACGGGCGCCCTGGACTATGCCACTAGAAAGGAAAGCACACCGAAGAGTGACAATAGCGCGGCTCCGGTCTGCATGTCCGAACTGCTCGCGAAACACTTACACGATTGGATCGCAAAACACTACTCGCCGAACGTGGACGGCTATCTCTTCACCAACTCCAAGGGCAAGCCGTACCTGTCCGACAATGTTGTGAAATACGGCGTTCATCGGGCAATGGCGAAACTCGGGATTGAAACCGCAAAAGGCGTTCACGTCGGGATTCACTGCTTCCGGCACGGCGTAACTTCGGAGCTGCTCGAGTCAGGTACTCCGATTCACGTCGTCACGCGGCTCATGCGTCACGCAGATTCCAACGTCACGCTGGAACACTACGCGCACATCGTTGGCGACGCCGAGCGCGTTGCTTCTGAGAAGTTCTCTCAGCGCATCGGGCAGAACATCACTCAATTGGAGTCAGACTCCGAATTGGAGTCAACTCCGGTAGTTAAGACCGGGTAAAGAAAGGACTTGGCGGAAGCGTGTGGGAGTCGAACCCACCATTCGACCCGCGAAGGGCCGAATCGCCGGCTTTGAAGGCCGGGAAGATCACCGGACCCCTTTCGCCTCCGTTGGCTACAATACCATGAAAACAAAACACTTCACTGGATACTGGTTTCCTTCGGTGGTGCGGTGTCCTCGCTCGGTGCTAGTGGGGTGCTATTCGAAATCCGTGATACCGCCTCATGCAAATTCGAGATGGCAAGGTGCGCATACCTCTTCGTCATCGAGAGACCTTTATGCCCCAGCAGTTCCGCGATGTTTCCCAACGGCGTTCCCGTCTGGCGCAATCGACTGGCATAAGTGTGCCTGCAATCATGCCAACGATACGGCGCTATTTTTGCAGCCCTCACTGCGTCTGGGAACCAATGCGCGTTGACGTTCAGTGTCTCGCCGGCCGCATTCCTCACAACTCGCCCGCTGCCATCACCGCGCGCTCGAAAGACCCGAAGCGCTTGCATCGCGTCATTGTTGAGAGGAAGCGTAATCGGGTCGCCATTTTTGGTACGAGGAATTGTAAGCGTGCAGTTCAGAAGATCAATGTTCTCCCAAACCAAAGCGACGTACATGCTGGAGCGCCTCAATCCAGTATGCAATGCCAGCGTCAGCTCTGGCTCGTGCTCCGCCCAAACGGGATTCCCCTGGATGGCTTCGCGCAGCTTCTTTTCCTCTGCCGGCGTGAGGAACCTGACGCGGGAATTGTTTTCTGTTTTCCGCTTGAGCCCGCGCAACGGGCTTTCTTTTACCTTGCCGTTCAGGATGCCAAGGCGATAGCTGAGCGAGAGAAGATTATGATGGTGGTTCCTGCTCGACGGGCTCCAGCGTTTTTCGGTTACGAGAACATCGAGGACGTTCACCACGCCGCCCGCTGTAAGCGTGTCGGCACAGCAAGGGAATTTCGTTTTGAGAAGCTCTAACCGAGCAACGTCATCCGCGGGCCGTGAATATTCCCTCTTCACGTATGCGATGGCGTCGTCAGCGAGCTCGGAAAATAGAACACTGCGGCGCCGCAAAGTTTCAGGCAGCTTCTTTCCCTGAAGCGCTTCATTCTTGCGTTTCGTGAGCAGATTGGACGCTGCAGTCCAGGTACCTGCCTTTTCTCTGTGATAGCGGCCATCGGCGCCCGTATATCTGATCCACCAAATGTCCGTGCCCGGATCCTTCTCGAAAATGCCTCGCTGTTTTTTCATCGCTTCCCCTTTCGTTTAGGACTCCCGCGTATCCACTTGCGTTCGCGCAATTTCTTTTCTTGGCGGAGCCGCTTCATATATTCGCTGCGTTGCCTCTTCCATGTCGGACTGCTCTTAAAGGTGCGCTCTTGGCATTGCGCGGAGTGAAAGCGTTGATGCTCGAATCGCGCGTAAAACCATTTCTCGCATCGGACGGTATTCCAAGTACGTGGGCCGGTTTGCTCGGTGTGTTCTGCGGCGCAGCGCCGCACGCGTCCGATGAGTCCCTTGTCGGCGAGATGCAGGAGTTTCACGATGCGATGCAACATCGAGGCAGAAAGGCATGCCTCAAAAAGAAATCGAGAAAGTTGTCGCCGTCAGCCCGGGTGTTATTCAGGAACTCGCAAAAGCAGCGCGGTCGAGCTGGACGAAGACAGGCCGCGGCCGCCGAATCAGTCCAGAGCTAAAGCAAACAATCACGGAACGATTAAAAGCAGGGGCTAAGTCAATCGAACTAGAACGCGAGTTTGCCGTCTCCTCTCACGTGATACGGAAGATGCGAAGGGCGCTCAATGATGGAGAGGACCGTAGGCGCCGAAGAAAGCTCACACCCGCACAAATCGAAGAAGCCACATCACAGCTACGGGCAGGAAGGACCTGGCGTGCTGTCGCCTGGGCTTTCGGAGTCAATGAGGGGACGCTATCGCATCGCGTTTCCTTCCGAAAAAGAGGAGACGCATGATTGAGCAGAACATCGGAGAACACACGCCTGCAGAATTGAGGCACGCCGTAATCGCGCGGCTGCGCGGAGGATGGTCGCAACGCCAAATCCGCGAGACGCTGCCTGTTCGAATCGGCCTGATAATGCGGCTGTCCAAAGAAGTCGGCGCGGCCTATCTCAAGCGGCGCGGCCGTGGCCGGCGTTTCACGCCTGAGTTGAGGGCCGCGATTCGCGCCGCGGTCAAAGCCGGCAAACGTTCTTCGGAGCTGCAACGGGAATTCAGCATCGACTACGACACAACGATTCAGTTTCGCCGCGAGCTCGGCGACCGAGAGGATCGACGACATTGGATGAAACTGTCGCCAGAACAGGTCGAGCAAGCTACGCACATGCTCCAGCAAGGCAAAAAGTGGCGTACCGTGGCCGAAACTTTTAACGTTGCGTTGGCAACGCTGCAGAAAAGAGTCGGATACCGGAAACGCGGCCGGCGCCGGGGGATAGCGATATGAAGGGCACCCGAGCGCGTTTCCGTCTTAGCGCAGAGGAAATAGAATCTCTTTTAGCGATGGCACGGAAGCGCGTCCCGCAAATCGAAATCGCCCGCTTGTTCGGGATCAGCAAGGACACGGTCCGCTTTCATGAAAAAAAAGCGGGCATCAAACGTTTCCCCGAAATGACGCCCGAGCTGGAAAATAAAATCGTGGCGACGCTGCGCGAAGGAACAGGCCAGTACGCCGCGAGCAGAATACACGGCGTTTCGTTTCGCAAAGTCACTGTCTTAATGAAAAAATACGGCATTTCACACAAGGCAGGCAACCCCGGGTTATCGCCCACACTTCGTGCGGAGATCGTTGCCGCCGTTGAGAAGCGAGAAAATTACTGCGCACGCCTGGCGAAAAAGTTCAGCGTCCACCCGACAACCATTCAGAAAGTCGCGCACGAAGTTTTCGGGCCGGGAAAACTTCTGCCTTCGTGGCCGCCACTCTGCAGTGATTTCCCGCAGAAAGAAGTACGACGTCAGATAGCCGCGTATATCAAATCCGGAGGAGCCATGCCCGCGCTACACGATCGCGTAAGCGAACATACTTTATTTCTTTTGGATTGCATTATTCAGAAGTGCTTTGGCGGCAAGATGCCGGACGACCAGGTTGGGTTCGCGGAACTCGTCGCAAGCTGGTGCGTGAAGCAGATCCCGACGGAAACATGGCAAGGCATCGCCGGCGAGCAAGACATCGTTAAACACCACTTCGCTCTCGAATTTCTAGCAGCCACGGAGACCTGGCGCATCGCGCACGAAGCGTCGGAAGCCGTGCGCTGGACGAATTGATTTTGGGGAATAAGTCGTTTCTGCCCCAATGCCGGGACGCGGCCACGCGACCGGTTTTTCATCAGGAACGACAAGTTGGGCATCGAGCGATGCAGGAAAGCCCCGCCGCACCGCGACAGGCGCTCGGATGAACTTGAGACCGTGGAAAAGTCCGCCACGGCGCTGGAACCCAGTTCCAGCATCATACGGCAATTGTTCAGGACGGAGAGGACCATGACAAAAGATGCGGAGCAATTTTATACAGTGCGCCAGACCTGGAGCCCTTTTGAACCGGTCTATCTTCATAGCTACAGCACTCCAAATGGAGTCATAGACTTCGGTCCAAACGCGGTCGAGGCCAAGCGGTACGAAACACCCGAACACGCCGAAGCCATGCGCAAGCTGATTGTGGAAGACTGGCAATGCCGCGAGCTAAAGCGCGAGGTCGTGCGCGTGACAATAACACAGAAAGTCGAAGTCGAAGAGGTCTCGCAGGTCATTGCCTGAAAAATAAACGCCGTGCTGGACCAACTGACGATGCTTCAGATGAAGATAAATTAAAACGCCGTCGCCGATGTTTTCCCAACCCGGCGACGGCGCACACGCGGTTCTCCTTTCGTTTGGATTACAACGTCAATGCCGATGCCGCCTGAACGGAGAGATGGACGCGCGCCGCGTTGCTTCGACGGTTACGGCAAAAAGCCCGAGCAGTTCCGCGAGCGCGCCGATGATGAGCACGTCAACGAGAGTCATTCCGTCAACCCGTCTTGCGCATGTTCAGAATCGCGCCGTCGGGGTTGCCGGTTAATCCAGAGCCGCGCGTCATTTCGCGCACCGTGCCATAAACGATTAAGTGCGGCGCGCTGTATTTCTTTTTGCCGAGCTTAGGGATACCCCGCAAGCGCCGCTTCGCGTTGAATATCCAACCGCAGATTCTGCAGAAGCGCGGCACATTCACGGCGCGAAGCCAGTTCCTCGAAAGAATCCAGCTGCATCCTGTTCAAGCCGCGCAAGACGCGAGACAAAATAATGACACCACACTCGGGCGACAGAGCCTTATGTGGCGGCGTTTCGGCATTGGTCAGTTCTCCGACGAGTGAAGTCAACTGACCGGCAGGGGCACAAATAGAAAAGGTGGGCATAGGCGTTCCTTCGGGGCGGTCCGCGTTGCTTGGATCGTGCTGAACGCGGCAGAAAGAAGACTACACCCATAAAGGTAGGTATGTCTACCTTTAGGATGATACACATGCTAAGATGACTTCCATGGCCGGAGACCCTACAATTTCGCCTGACATGATGAAGCTGGTTAAGACCAACATCTTTGTTGGCGCCACTCAACTCAAAGAATTGCGTAAGCTCTCCCGCAAAACACTCGTGCCGGTAGCGGCACTGGTCCGGAAAGCTATCAACGAATTGCTGGAACGGGAGAGGAAGAAAAAGCCATGAAGCCCCCCGATGATGAATGGCGCAGGCAAGGAGTGTCGTACTGGAGAAGCATACTGAACCAGGTGCTAGACCAGACGTCGAATACATCGGGAGACAAACAACTAAGCGAACTCAGGAAGCAATGGGAACAGCCGGGCTCAGTCTTCGTGCTGAAGCTCGGCCGCCGGAAAACCGGCTCGGCCCGTCTGGAAATTCAGGCAAGGTACAGCGTCGAACCTCCAATGTTCCAGGGCAAAGAAGCACCGAAGAAAAAGCCGAAGGCCAAGTCGTGACCCATGGCCAACGGTCTAAGACGCAAGTGGTGGCTGCGGAAAATTCGGAAAGCGAGCATACCCGACGCAGAGAGAGATATCTGCGAGCGCTACGGGGAAAATGCGATTGCCCTGACGCTCGCCAGTGGTTATACGCCCCGCTCGAAAGACCTCCAAGTTATCTACCACACCGACGAGACTGTCCAGCACGCCAGGGATTGGCTGACAGAGTCTTCTGACTCGCGCGAAAGACACGAGCAATGGAAATCGTTTCAGGAAAAGTTGGTCATCGTCCTGGAAGTTGTGGTCATCGTTCTTATCGCATGGGAGATCTCAATAAGCATTAGGCAAGAAAGGGAGGAGTTGCAAGCCTTCGCCCAAGAGCGAGAGATCTGGACACAGATGGAGGACAGCTCGAAAGCTACAGCAAGCATACTCACCGCCCTTCAACAGACTACGGAGCAAATGAATAGGGCGATGCAGGAGCAGGTAGCGTTGTCGTACGAAGTCGCACTAAGAGTCCAGGTCAACGTTGTGGATGCCCGATTGGAGATAACCAACGAAGGGCATACTCGCGTTGAGTTATGGGGCGCCAAGATTGCGGACCAAATGACCATGCAGACGCGTCCGATTATTCTCGCCCCAGGAGCGCCGCAATCAATCCCCGCCGAGTCCATCATCGTGCTTGCGCAGCAGCAAATGGGCCGAAGGCAAGTAGCAGCAGTCCCCGTGACACTGTTTCTGAAAAATGAAAAAGGTGAAGAGTTTGTGGGGCGCTACGTTATGGGCGGCGGCCCTTTGTACAGCGTGTTTAGCCTTCACACGGAAGTTATCTCTGTAGCGCCTCTGACGTGGAGTAGGAAAACAAGATAAAACTGGTCAAAATGAGTGGAGTGTCCCACGGAGAAAAGAGAAAGTGCTCGTGTTTCCATTTTGGCGAAATATCGCGGGCTAAAATCCTCGGCGGCCCGACGTAAGCCTCGCTGGACTTGAGGGCCAGAATCGTATGTCTTTCGGAGAACCGTGTTTCGCCAGGCTGCGGCGCAAGGGATTTGCAACGGTTTGCCGCCGCATGAGCCGCTCAGGCGGAAGAAATAGGTATAGGGACAAAAGGATGCTTAGAGAATGTCACAGCACTGGAGAATACAGAATCGATCCACGTCACTTGCGAGAGTTAGACGTTTACCTCGCCCGTATTCCACTAGAACAGGTTCAGGGAATGCGTGACCAAATCAACGCCGAGGCAGACCGAACGGGCCGCAGCTCGAATGATTACTTCGCGTCGGCCTGGGGCAAACACGATTGGTCCGAATATGTCGGTGGCGTATTCGACCCGCTGTACCAAGCCATCCAAGACCAGGGGGTTGCTGCCTTAAATCTTGGCACCCTTATCATGAGGGAAATCAGTGAACGCACCGACCGTTGGGTGTTCAGCCATGACCCGGAAGCGGGCACGGACGCATGTCCACGCAACATGTGGGGCAGCTTCTATTGGCGCGCGGATCGTCGAACCGGCGTGACCGGTATCATATAAGTGACAGCTATGAGAAACGTGTTCCCCAATCTGAAAGAGGTCCGTATGGCAACCGTCATTATTGTCGCTGGATCTGTCGGTTTCCTGCTCCTATTCAGTGCTACTCTTGCTCTGGTCCTTTTGAACTGGAGCGAAAAGACTCTTACTCCGGTGCTCTCAATTGCACTCGTCGGAACTGCCACCACGCTAGCGGCCGTGGGCGTGGGCTTAAAGTCCACAAAGGTTGAGTCTGCGTTCACAACGTCTATTGTGTTGGATACGGTCGCGGGTACGCCTCCGTTCTTAAACGTTGATCCAGATAGCATTCGCCTCTCGAACCGGTTCTCAGATTTTCTTCGCCTAGGCCAGCCAGTAATCAATCAGAACGGCAAGACGGTCATCACTATTCAAAAACCAAATGACGAGGGTGAGAGATTCACATTCTGCGGAGAATTGCTCCAGTACTATCTCACCCGTACTATCAAGAGCCTTCAACGAGGAGGATGGAAGGCCGGCATGCACTACGGCACTTCAATGGCATCGCTTACGAACCCGATGAAGTTGTCGAATACTGAGGATTACCCCGGGAATAGCTTCCTTGACGTCCTAGCCGCCAATCGCTTCTCGAACAGTGACATGGAGCGATTCGGGTGGAAGGGCCTTAACATTCCACTTCCTAAGGACACCAAAGTCACTCTCATCCACTTGCCGCCAGTCAAGGACGTCGAGAAATTTATCGTAAGGTTTGCGAAGCCCCAATTCTTTGTCATCGACTTCACCGTCGAACCCCTCCTAGGTACGGGACTGGGAATTCTTCCTAAGGGAGTTTCAGCCACCCAGCCGGAAGTCGCCGCTCGATGTGAAACCTATCAGTTCAAAATCTCAATGCTTGCAACTTTTGAATGGATCACCGCCGGAAATCAACAAACGCAAGAATACAAAGACTGGGCGGCATGGCTGTTTTCTAATTTACAAGATAGGGTCGGAGACTAACGGGCCGCTCGCATCCGGCTCGGTCCAACTTCGTGTACATTGTCAACGAAGTCTAGGTAGATTGCCCCGTTTTGTGCCCGAACGAAGCTTGAGCGTATGATACCGGGATGGACGACGCGCGTTGGTGCCCAGGAAGCGGTAAGCCCATAGGAAGAGTTCCACTTCCGGCAGGCAAAGAGATAGTTTGCGAAGTGTGCGGCGGAAAATGTCACGTTGTAGCGCCGTCACCGAAAGAAAAGCGAGTCGGCCCGCAATCTACATATTCGCTGCACCTTGAAAAGAAAAAAGTTTCGAGCCCCTGAGGGTGCCGGTTTCGTGTCGGGTTCGCTTCGCTCTTAGCGCGGACGGGCGCTAAGCCCCTGCTTGTTGCTCCAGATATTCCTGTTCCCACATCGCCAAAGTTGCACGGATGAACGCTGCACGATCTGGTTCGACCCCGGTGGCTTCGCCGCCCATCTCCATCACGCTTAGTGTATCAACGCGAATACGCATGTCGTATAATTTGCCACTCTCGTTCGCTACCCAATACATTCTCGGCGGCAAGTGCGGAGTGCCCGCCGGACCCGTCCACGTGTTGGCGACCCATCCGGAGACCGTCCCATTGAGGCGGTTCAGGTAGAGAGAACCCGACATCTTGATGGGACCGTCCATAGTTGCCCGGGAAGAAACTAGTTCAAGCCACTGGCCCATAGTTACACATCTCCAGTATATCTACGCGGTATACTCCGGTGCTATCCTGGTGCTAATCATCATGCAGAATCATGCGCTAAGGTGCGCCGAACTGCAAGGCGGCAGACGTAGGAAATGCCGTGGAATCAAGCGTTTTTGCGCCGAGTGACGCTGTTGCGCGCCGTGCTGCGATTGGCTTCTAGCGGCTTTGAAGGCCGGGAAGATCACCGGACCCCTTTCGCCTCCGAGGAGAGTATAGGGTCAGGCGCGGACAGTTTCAATTGTAGCGGCAGCGGCTTTAGTGCGAATCAGCGCTGCGACCAGGTCATAGAGCTTGGGGCTGGTGCAGACTTCGTAGTAGGGATGGGTCGAGGCTGCGCCGATTTTTCCGTCCGGCAAGAGTTCGCGAGCCAGGCTCTTGCGCAAAACGAGCAATTCCACGGATTCTCCCATGGGAACTTCGCCGTAATGCAACGTGACAGTTTCTTTGCCCCATGGCATTTCCAGCTTCGTTTCGACGGAATCGAGCGAAATCTCTTCGGACAATTTTTCGAAGCCTTCTTCGTTCAGCTCGATGCCATTCATGTTGAAGCGCACAAGGAATTCGTCCAGCTCTTCCGGGGAAGCGCCTTCCATCGCCGTCAGGAATTGGTAGACGCAAAAGCGCGTCTTCTGGCCGGACAGCATGCGCTTGGCAAGTTTCGCGCAGCCGGAAAGGCGGTCGGAGAGGTTGAGCGCCTTGGAAATCATGATCTTGGAGTCGCCGTCCGTCCAATACGTCGGAGCCGACCCTTGAAACGCAACGCCCACGCCGAGTTCCAGCGCGGGAAGATCGCTTGCAGCCGCGCGATCGTTGTAGGAATTGCAAACCGAGAGAATCTGGCGCGACAAAATGCAGGCTTTGGCCACGGCGCGAGCGTAGGTGCGCGTGGATTCTGTTTCAAAGATCGCCAGAATCACCGCGTCGCCTTCGATGAAAACCTTTTTCGCGCCAAAGCGATCCAAGAGTTTTTTCACTGGTTCGTGTAAATTCAAGCTGAAATGCGAAGCCGGGCTTAGCCCGCGCGAAAGCAGGTCTTGCGTCATCCTGGTCGATCCCCGCACGTCGGCTTTGATGATCACGTGGGAGACGACCTGATCTTCTTTTGTCTTGGCTTCTTCCTGCAGGACGCACTCGTAGAGCTTGTTATTCAGGCGGGACAATTCGCGCGCCTGTTCGGTCGTTACCAAATGCACGCGCTCCATGCAGGTCGTCAAATGTTCCGCATCGCGCAGATCGCGGCGCAAGCGCAGGAAATCGGTCGCGAAACGCAGCACGAGGCCCTGCATTTCCTCTCGCGAATAACGCCTGATCTTTTTGGAAAGTTCCTCGATGGGCTTGAGCGAAAGCTGTTTGGCGGGAACGTGCTTCAGCACCTGTTCGACTTGCTTCATCTCGTCTTTCGAGACCAGCGCTTTGCGAAGCTGCTGCAAGTGCACCGGCGGGCAATATTCCTTGGCAATGGGGCGAATTTCGTAGCTCGCCAGCACGTGGTAGAGCACATCATGCTGCTCGAGACGGTCAACCAGTTGCGCAAGCAGCCGCGCCTTCTCCGTGGTTTCCGTGTCTCCAGCGGAAGCATCGAAAAGACGCTTGGCGTTTTCCGGATCATTCAGATAATCGCCGAGGCGCCCTTTGTAATCCTTGTTGAAAAAGTCCAGCTTTTGCTTGGCCGCATCGATCTGCGGCCCCATCTCTTCAAGCTTCACTTCCTGATGCTTCAGCCGCATCTCTACATCGTTCAGCGAAGCTTTTAAATCAGACGGGTCGCCGGAGTTCAGAAACTTGTTGAAGAAACTTTCGCCGCGGTCCAGTTTTTTTCGGATGCCCTCGCGCTGCTCTTCCAGACTGACGATTTCCGCGCGCATGGCCGCCGCCTGCTCCAGCAAATCATTGTGCGCCTGATTTGCCTCTGTAAAAGCGGGGTCTTGGCCAATCGTGAGTCCAGCTTCACAGAGAAATTCCTGGAACAACGCGTCCATGGCTTCAAATCGGTCTGGGTCGCGCGAGTAATTTCCCAGCAGCACGTAATGTTCGAGAAAGAAAACATCATCTTTGCCGCCATCGAGAAAGACGATGCGATTCCTTAAGATCTCGTAGATCGGCGCAAAATCATCTCCAAAGAGCGCCCGCCGCGTCTTGGCAATGACGTTTTCTTCGATGTCGGAA
>Ga0179587_10001276_pt1 | contig 11300 bp, 10 predicted proteins | sample CZODoug2_1_08_16_FD_185932 | JGI IMG/M metagenome (GOLD analysis project Ga0179587, IMG submission 185932) | Vadose zone soil fungal communities from Angelo Coast Range Reserve, California, USA - CZODoug2_1_08_16fungal | ecosystem: Environmental > Terrestrial > Soil > Vadose zone | place: USA...
TGACGGGGTCCAAAACGTGGATCTCCAACAGCCCGTTCGCCGACGTCTTCGTCGTATGGGCAAAGACCGATGATGACGTGATTCGAGGTTTCATTCTCGAGAAGGGCTGGAAGGGACTGTCGGCTCCGGTGTTGCACGGCAAGGTGGGGCTGCGTGCCTCGACCACCGGCCAGATCGTCATGGATAACGTGTTCGTCCCCGAGGAGAACCTGCTGCCCGGCGTGACGGGGCTGAAGGGACCGTTCACGTGTCTGGATTCCGCTCGCTACGGCATTTCGTGGGGCGCACTGGGCGCGGCGGAGAGTTGCTGGCATACCGCACGGCAATACGTACTCGACCGCAAGCAATTCGGGCGCCCGCTCGCCGCGAATCAGTTGATCCAGAAGAAGTTGGTCGACATGCAGACGGAGATCACACTGGCTCTTCAGGCGTGCCTGCGGCTGGGACGCATGAAGGACGAGGGCACCGCCGCGGTCGAAATCACGTCGATGCTCAAGCGCAATTCCTGCGGCAAGGCGCTCGATGTTGCACGCGCGGCGCGGGACATGCTGGGCGGAAACGGCATCTCGGACGAATACGGGGTCATCCGTCATCTGGTGAATCTCGAGGTCGTCAACACCTACGAGGGCACGCATGACATCCACGCGCTCATCTTGGGAAGGGCGCAAACCGGCATCCAGGCCTTTTCGTAGCCAGGAGCCTGTCTGAGTATTTCTCGTGGCCGCGACCGGCGTGGGGCCGCTACAGAAACATCCCGCCCGACGCCTCGATGCGCTGCGCGTTGATCCAGCCATTCTCGGACGACAGCAGGGACGCGATGACGCCGCCGATGTCGTCCGGCAGGCCGACCCGGCCGAGGGCCGTCTGCGAGGCGATCATCGCGTTGACCTGAGCATCGTCCCGGATCATTCCGCCGCCGAAATCGGTTTCGATGGCTCCCGGCGCCACCACGTTCACGGCGATGCCCCTGGGCCCAAGTTCCTTGGCCATGTAGCGGCTCAAGACCTCGATGGCGCCTTTCATCGCCGCATAGGCTGAATATCCCGGCAAGACAAAGCGGGAGAGGCCGCTCGAGATATTGACGATGCGGCCGCCGTCGGCCAGCAGCGGCAACAGCTTCTGAGTCAAGAAAAAGACGCCCTTCAAGTGGATGTTCACGAGCTCGTCGAACTGCGCCTCGGTGGTGTCGGCGAAGTTTGCGTGAATGCCGATTCCGGCGTTGTTCACCAGGAAGTTCACTTTATCGCGTTGCCAGTTCTCCGATAGAACATCGCGCAGACGAATCGCGAATTCGACGAAGGTCGTGCTCTTGGCCACATCGAGCGGTAACGCATGCGCGCGTCGCCCCATGGATTCGATTTCCGCCACGGTTGCCTCGGCTTCGGCCCCGCCGCTTTTGTAGGTGAGGATGACGTCGGTGCCGTGCTTCGCGAGGTGTAGAGCGGTGCTCCTGCCCAGTCCGCGGCTGCCGCCGGTGACGAGGGCGATTGGGACGGTGGTGGTACTCATCGTGTGCTCCTTGAATCGTGCGTTGCTGCCGACGGGCGGCGGCCGGAGATTTTAACGGTGCCGGTGCCGCCCGGCTAGCGCGACTTCGGCCGGTGGTCGACCTGGGTGATGAGGCAGGCGCTGCGATTCCCGGTGGCGTAAATCCATAACCAGCTCAACGCGACGGCCAGGCGATTGCGCAAGCCGATCAAAAAATAGATGTGGGCCAGGCCCCAGATCCACCAGGCAAACCGGCCGCGGATTTTTATCCAACCGAAGTCGATCACCGCCGACCGTTTGCCGATGGTCGCGAGATTGCCGGAATTCCGGTAGCGAAACGGGCGGCTTCGCGGGTCGCCCTGAAGCCGCCTCTTGATGGTTTGCGCGACGTGCAGGCCCATCTGTTTGGCGGCCGGCGCAACGCCGGGCACGGGACTGCCGCGCCAGGCGTTGATGGTCGCGGTGTCCCCGATGACGAAAATCTCCGGATGTCCGGGGACGCTCAAATCCGGTTCGACTTTCATTCGGCCGGCGTTGTCCGCCGGCAGGCCGAGCCATGCGGCGGCCGGCGACGCACGAACGCCGGCGGCCCAAAGAATGACGTCGGCGGCCACCACCTGGCCGCCATACGTAACGGCATGCTCGTTGCAGTCTGTCACCGCCGATCCCAGCTGGATTTCCACGCCCAAACGCTCCAGTGCTGTTTGCGCGTAGGCGGACATGTCCGGCGTGAAGCTGGACAGGATGCGCGGACCTGCCTCGATCAGCAGCACTCGCGCCTTGCGCGTATCGATCAATCGGAAGTCTTCGCGCAAATTTTGATGGGTCAGCTCCGCAATTGCGCCCGCCAACTCGACGCCCGTCGGGCCGCCGCCCACGATCACGAAGGTGAGAAGGGCGGCGCGGCGTCCGGGATCGGTCTCGCGTTCGGCGCGCTCCAACGACAATAGAATCCGGCGGCGTACGGAGGTGGCGTCCTCGAGAGTCTTGAGTCCGGGCGCATAGGGTTCCCATTCGTCGTGGCCGAAGTACGCGTGGCGCGCGCCGGTGGCGAGAACCAGGCTGTCGAAGTGCACGGCGGCGCCGTCTTCGAACAATACGTTGCGCCCGTCGATGTCGATCCCGTTGACCACCGCGAGCAAGGTTGTCACCTCCTTGCGCCGCCGTAGCAGATGCCGGATCGGCCAGGCGATCTCCGAGGTCGCGAGCACCGCCGTGCCGACCTGGTAGAGCAGAGGCTGGAACAGGTGATGGTTGCGCTGGTCGACGATGGTGATGCGCAACCCAGGTCGGGATGCGGTGCCGGCGAGCCCGTAGGCTGCGGCCAATCCACCGAAGCCGGCGCCGACGATGACGACGTGATGCGGCGCTGCTTCGGTCAAGGGTGTTCTCTCAAGTTCAGACTCTGAATTGGGGGCGCAGACTATGATTTCGGACAGGTAAATTCGTCGTCGCCGCCCTTTGCGGCCTTGGGCGCTTCCTTGATCCAGTCCGGCGGAATGTCGAAGCGCGCGGCGGGGATCGCGTCGGTGTCGATGCTGACGGTCTCCGTGCTGAACGTGGCCAATTGCACGAACTGCGAGTACGGATCCGGCGCCTTGGCGGCCGTCGCCGCCGTACTGCCGGGGGCGGCGGCGCCCGCCGCATCTTGCGGCTCATCGGCCTTTTTCTTCTTGAAAAGACCGCCCATCAATGACCCGATTGCCTTGCCCGCTTCCTTGACGTCGCCCATCGGATTGCCGTCGGTAGCCGACGTGCCGCCGCCCGCGGCGTCGCCCGCCTTCGATTTCATCTTGCATTGCTGGCCGCCCATCATCACTCGCAGCGAAGTCTTGAGCGGCTGGCCCTTGAAGTCGCCGGACTTGTCGGTGAGCTGCTTGATTTGCGATTGGTACGGAGCGAGGAACTTGGCAACCTCACCGCGCATGATCCCTTGGGGATCGTCGAGCCCCAGTTTTTTTGCATAGGCCGCATCGAATGCGCGGCGATCACCGATTCCCGGTAGGGAATCCTCCGTCAACCACACATCGAGAGCGACCACAGTGTCGCAGACGTCGCCGCTCTCCTTGTCGGTACAGGTCTCCGTCATGGTTGCCGAGGTCTTCTGCGCATCATGCCCGGCGATGGCCATTTTATCGCCCGTCTTGTGCACCTCGAATTTCGGCGGCGACATCGTGCACTTCGACTTATCGATGGGCTGCTGTTTCTGCGACACGGGGCAGGAACGCATTTTCTCGAGATTCGCCTGCATTTTAGCGCGCATGGCGGTGAGTTCCTCGGGGGTCGCGAAGGTCTGCTCGCGGTAGCGTTTCTTGGCAGGCTCCAAATGCCACGTCACGTCCCGATCCAGGCGCACGATTTCGCCCCCTTGGAGATTGCCGCACAGCAGCGACATCATCCCTTCGCAATGCGACTCGGTATCCTCGCGCTTCTTGTCGGCGGTCAGGTTCGTAACAGTCGCGCCATGCATGCGGATCATGGACGCGACCTCCAATGATGTCTTTTGTTGGATGCTGACGTCGGCCCGTACGGTGGTCGTGAGCGCCGCGGCGAGCATGGCGGCGGGCCAGCAAATAAATCTCGACAAGCGCGTCTTCGTCATACACCACTCCCTTGCGGCGATTGCTCTGTAATATCGACGACAGCATATCCCGCCGCCCGCCAGGCATCGAGCCCCCCGTGCAAGGGCCGCACCTTCTTGAATCCATGGTTCATGAGCACCCGGGCGACGCGCGCGGCGGATGCCTCGCTGGGACACGCGCAATACAGAACGATCTCCCGATCGCGCGGCAGGTCTTTGATGTGCTTGGCGATCTCTTCGAGCGGGACGTGGAGCGCGCCCGGTATCCAGCGCGGCTCCAGGGCGCGGGCGGTGGGCGAGCGCACGTCGACGATGATGGGCTCGGCGCCCGCCTGCAGAAGTTCGTGCAGATCCGCCACGCCGATGCGCGCCATGCGCAGCGACTTGAAGAAGCGCGTGCGCTCCCACCACTTGTATCCGATGTATATCGCCAGGGCGCCTCCCAACATCAGGGCCGCAGCGCTGCCGATTGCGCCGACGTGGCGCAGCATCATGGCAATCTGCGCCCGGAACAGGGCGCCCACCGCCATGGCAGTGCCGACCCACAGCGCTGCGCCCGCCGCGCTCAACGCGATGAATCGCCCCCAACCGATCCGCATGGCGCCGGCCAGGGGCGGTGCGATGATCGCGAGGCCCGGAATGAATTTCGAGACCACCAAGGAGTTGATTCCCCACCGTTCGAAGCGCGTCTGGGTTTGGCTGACGCAGGAGTCGGGCTCCAGTGAAATTTGGCACAGGAGCTTCAGCACCCTGATTCCGTAGGTCTGCCCGATGAAGTACCAACCGCAATCGGCCATCAAACAGGCGACCACGGACCAGAGAAACAGCGCTGCCGGCGGCAGCTGTCCGTCCGCCGCGAGCGCTCCGGCGACCACCAGCGTCGGGACCGCAGGAACGGGAAGGCCGATCTGTTGGACCAATACATTGAAGAAGACGATGGTGAGACCGTACTGGCCGATGCTCAATAGCAGATGCTGCGTCAAGGCGTCAGCCTTCGCTGTGCGGACGTTTCATGTCCGGCAAGAACGCGGCGACGGTGCCGAGAAGCGGCAGGAACGCGCACATGCGGTACACGAATTCGATGCCGTGCAGATCGGCCAGACTCCCCAGGACGGCCGCGCCGATGCCTCCCATCCCGAATGCGAAGCCGAAGAACAGTCCCGACACCGCGCCGACCCTGCCGGGCATGAGTTCCTGGGCGAAGACGAGGATGGCCGAGAACGCAGACGCCAATATCAGTCCGATGATGAAACTCAAGATCCCGGTCCACAACAGATCGACATACGGCAGCAGCATCGAGAAGGGGGCGACGCCCAAGATGGAAAACCAGATGACGCGCTTGCGGCCCACGCGATCGCCGATCGGTCCGCCGAGGAGCGTGCCGAGAGCGGCGGCGAGCAGGAAATAGAACAGGTACAGCTGGGCCGATTGCACCGACAGATGAAATTTCTCGATGAGGTAGAAACTGTAATAGCTCGTGATGCTCGCCAGATAAAAATACTTCGAGAAGATCAGGGTCAGCAGGATTGCGACCGACCAGGCGACGCGTCGCGGCGAGACGAATTTTGGGGCAACCGTGCGGGGCTGGGCTCGAACCGCAGGGTCCACATGCTGGCGCCGGTACCAGGTGCCCACGTTCCAGAGCACGGCGATCGCCAACATGGCGGCCAGGGCGAACCAGGCGATGCTCGCGCGCCCGTGAGGAATGATGATCCATGCGGCGAGCAAGGGTCCCATGGCGCTGCCGGCATTGCCGCCCACCTGGAAGATCGATTGAGCAAGTCCGTGGCGCCCGCCGGATGCCAGACGGGCGATGCGCGAGGACTCCGGATGAAAGATCGAGGATCCGGTTCCGACCAACGCGGCGGCGGCCAGCACGGCGGCATAGTTCGGCGCCCACGCCAACGTGGCGAGGCCGACGAGCGTGAGGCCCATCCCCAAGCTCAATGAATAGGGCTTCGGGTGCTTGTCGGTGTAGATGCCGATCAGGGGTTGCAGCACGGAAGCGCACATTTGATAGGTCAGAGTGATCGAGCCGATCTGCATGAAACTCAAGTTGAATTCGCCTTTCAACAGCGGGTAGATGGCGATGATCAGCGACTGGATCATGTCGTTGAGGAAATGTGAAAAGCTGATGGCGCCGAGGACCTTGAAGCGGGTGGCTTCGGTCTCGGTCGCGGCTCCCGTGGCAATGCCGATGCTGTTGTCCATAGTCACATTGTAAGCTGCATTTATCGGGGTCGCGCGAAGCGCAATGGAAAACTAGCCACTTCGTCGCCTGTCCTGCGAGAATGCGGCGATGAAACGATTCGCACCCTACGTCTTCCTGCGCGAGCTCGCGACTCGCTGGGACGTGCTGGCGTTCGTCGTCGTCATCGGCCTCATCGCATTCCTCGGCGAAACTTCGCGGGGCCTGTTCGCGCCGTTGTCGCAGCTCAGTTCGATTCCGCTGTCGCTCGATCCGGTTCACCTGCCCGAGTATGCGGCTCGAACCACATTCCGCATGCTGGCCGGGCTCGTCCTTTCGCTGATCTTCACATTGACCTATGCAACGTGGGCCGCCAAGAGCGAACGTGCCGGGAAGCTTCTGGTGCCGATTCTCGACATCCTGCAGTCGGTGCCGATTCTAGGTTTCATTTCCATTACGGTGGTATTTTTCTTGTCGCTGGCGCCCGGCCGGGTTCTCGGTGCCGAATTCGCGTCCATTTTTGCCATATTCACCAGCCAGGCGTGGAACATGGCGTTCAGCTTCTACCAATCGCTGCGGACCATACCGACCGAGCTCACCGAGGCCGCCGAGTCGTTTCGGTTGTCGCCCTGGATGCGTTTCTGGCAGTTGGAAGTGCCGTTCGGCATGCCGGCGCTCATCTGGAACATGATGATGTCCATGTCGGGCGGCTGGTTCTTCGTGGTTGCCTCGGAATCCATCAGCGTCGGGCATACCACCGTCGCACTGCCCGGCGTCGGCTCGTACATCGCCCTCGCCATCGCGCAGAAGAACCTGCAGGCGATCGGTTGGGCCATCTTCACGATGTTGATCGTCATCCTGTTGTACGACCAGTTGCTGTTCCGTCCGCTGGTGGCATGGGTGGACCGCTTTCGCGTGGAACAGGAGCCGGGCGTCCGCGTGCCGAACTCATGGGCGCTCACCATGATGCGCCGGTCGCGTTTGATCCAGGCCGCCACCGTCGCGTTTCACGCCGCCGTTTTATGGACCAGCCGGGCGGTAAAGCGCAGGGACACGCCGCTGCCGCAGGCTGTGGCGCAGCCGAAGCGCAGCCTGGATCTGCTGTGGGTCTCGCTGGTGATCGCCGCGGTCGTGCTCGGGCTGTGGCACATCGTCGCCGTGCTGATTGCGAATACCTCGTTGCGCGAAGCATTGCAGGTCTGCGGGCTGGCATTTCTCACCATGTTGCGGGTTTTCATATTGATTGTGCTCGCAAGCGTCATTTGGGTGCCGATCGGCGTCTGGGTGGGCATGCGGCCGCGTGCGGCGCAGATCGTCCAGCCCGTCGCCCAGTTCATGGCGGCATTCCCCGCCAATCTGCTGTTCCCGATCGCGGTGTTCGGCATCGTGAGGTGGCGGCTCGATCCGGACATCTACCTGAGCCCGCTGATGATTCTGGGAACCCAGTGGTACATTCTGTTCAATGTCATTGCCGGTGCTTCCTCGATTCCGGCGGAAATGCGCTACGTCGCGGCCAATTTCCGGGTAACCGGCTGGCTGTGGTGGCGGAAGGTTGCGCTGCCCGCCGTGCTGCCGTTCTACGTCACGGGCGCCATCACGGCCTCCGGCGGTTCCTGGAACGCCGCCATCGTCGCGGAGCTCGCGACATGGGGCAACACTCAGGTCGAAGCGCGCGGACTGGGGGCGTACATCGCCGCAGCCACGACCGCGGGAGATTTCCACCGCATCGTCCTCGGCATCGGCACCATGAGTCTGTTTGTGGTGATCATCAATCGTCTCTTCTGGCGGCCCTTGTACTATTACGCCGAGCGCAAATATCGACTTACTTGACGGGTCAACGCATGAACCAATCTCCGCTACTTCAGTGCACCGACATCCGCAAGGCGTTTCCCAAGCCGGACGGGGCCGAGTTGCTGGTGCTCGAGGGTATGAACCTGGACCTTCAGGAGGGACAGATCGTGGGGCTTCTCGGACGATCCGGCTCGGGCAAGTCGACCCTGTTGAGATTGATCGCGGGCCTCGCGGAACCCACGTCCGGCAAGGTGTTTTATCTGGGTCAGCCGATCATCGGGCCGGCTCCCGGAATCGCGATGGTGTTCCAGAGCTTTGCGCTGTTCCCGTGGCTCACCGTGTTCGAGAACGTGGCCCTGGGGCTCGAGGCGCAGCGCATGCCGCGGGCGGAAATTCGTAAGCGATCGCTGGCAGCCATCGATCTCATCGGCCTGGACGGGTTCGAATCCGCGTATCCGCGGGAGTTGTCGGGCGGTATGCGGCAGCGCGTCGGCTTCGCCCGGGCGCTGGTGGTTCACCCCAATATCCTGCTGATGGATGAACCGTTCTCGGCACTGGACGTACTGACCGCCGAGACCCTGCGCACTGACTTCCTGGATCTATGGTCCGAAGGACGCATGCCCATCAAGGGCGTCATCCTCGTGACTCACAATATCGAGGAAGCGGTTCTGATGTGCGACCGCATTCTGGTTTTCGGCAGTAATCCCGGCAGAATCCTCAGTGAAATCAAGGTGTCCCTGCCGCAGCCGCGGAACCGCCTCGACCCCTCGTTTCGAGAATTGGTGGAGAAGATCTACGTGGAGATGACCGCGCGGCCCAAAGGAGCGGCCGCGGGCGGACGCCAGGAACGTTTCCCCGGATTGGGCATCGGCAGCATTTTGCCGCAGGTCTCGACCAATCTGCTGTCCGGCCTCACGGAGGCGGTGGCGGCCCCTCCCTTCAACGGCACGGCGGATCTGCCGAAGATCGCTTCGGATCTGCAAATGGAGATCGACGAGTTGTTTCCGGTCGCCGAAACCCTGCAAATGCTCCGCTTCGCCGAAGTCGAAGGCGGCGACATCAAACTGACGGAGGACGGTATGGCGTTCGCGCACGCTGCGCTCGACGAGCGCAAGCGTATTTTCATGCGGCATCTCCTGACCTACGTGCCTCTTGCCGCCCACATACGTAGAGTGTTGGATGAACGCGCCTCGCATTCGGCGCGAAAGAGCCGATTCATCGACGAACTAGAGGATTTCATGAGCGAAGAGGCGGCCGAGCAGACCCTACGTGCCGCGATTCGCTGGTCCCGTTACGCGGAGGCTTTTGCCTACGACGACGAGAATGCCATGTTCAGCTTGGAAAATCCGACTTAAAATAGGCGTATGAACGATTCGGCCTCTCCGTACCTGAAATTGCACGTCCCTCCGGACGAAATGGTCAAATACATTCAAGACCTGATGACGCTGCCGCATGGTGAGATCGCGGCCAGTTCGGCTTTGACCGTGGCGCAGCGGCAATGGGGCGGCGACACGCCGCTGGCGAGAGCGGCTCTGCTGCGCTGGGGCGCGCTGAATCTCGCCTTTCAGGACAAGCGCCTTGCGACCTGGACGGTAACGCGCGAGCGGGATCGCATCCAGGTTCCGGCCGCGCTGGTGGCGGCGGCCGGCGTTGCGCCGCTGCTCATCGACAACGAGCGTGCCGTGTTCGACATACCGGCATTGCTCGATGCCACACTCGAGTTCCAGCCCGCCGCGGGTCAGGCTTAGAAATCCATGACCACCGCCGACGATCAGGCGCCTAGGCCGCGCTTGGGCATGCTGCGTATCATCGCGCTCTACAAGCTTTTGAAAGTCCTACTTTTGTTGCTCGCGGCATATGGTGAGTTGCGGCTGCATGATGCCGCGCTGTCGGCCAAGCTGGCAACTTGGGCGCAGGGCCGTCCTTTGGGACTCGAACACGCCGTCGTGACACGTGCGCTGACGTTGTTCAGCGGTTTGAGCGAAGCCCAGATTCACGTGATGCGCATTGCGACATTCACCTATGCGGCCGTGTTTGCCATCGAAGGTATCGGCCTCTGGATGCAGAAGCGCTGGGCGGAGTGGCTGACCTGCATCATCACGGCATCTCTGATTCCCCTGGAGGTATGGGAATTCGCGCACCGACCCAACCTGGGCAAGGCCGCGGTGGTGATCGGCAATGCGGCCATCGTCGCGTATCTTGTCTGGCATGTCCGCGCGAAGGGAAGGGGTGCCGCCGGCGCAGCTGCCGCTGCCGCCGCCCCCGGCGCGGCGCAGCCGACCTCCCCCGAGGAGCGCGGGCGCCGCTGAATCGGTTTGTGAAATGATCTTCATCTGGGCTGAATTTTGAAGATCCGTCGTATTCTTTCATCTGCTTGTTAATACCCACCGTTGGAGACGCTATGAATAAGTCCGGAACCTTGCTGACCTCTGCCTTGTTGACTTTGGGCCTCGCCGCTGGCGCGATGGCCGCTGATATGCCGAAGAACGCCGCTCCGATGGCTGCGGATTCGCCTGCCGCCACCAGCTCGGCCGACGCGCCGGCGCCGAAGACCGCCAAGAAGCACCACAAGAAGAAGAAAGCGGCTCCCGCTCCTTCGACCACGAAGTAAGATTACTTTTGGTGTGCGCCCCGGTTGCTGCAGGGCGGCCGGGGCGTTTCTATTTCCGGGGGTCGCGGTTCGATGGATCCGATAGTCGTATTGAAAGCGTTGGTCATGGGTATCGTCGAGGGTCTGACCGAATTCCTGCCGGTGTCCAGCACAGGGCACCTGATAGTGGTAGGCAGTCTTCTCAACTGGAACGACGAGAAGGGCAAGCTGTTCGAGATCGTGATTCAGTTCGCCGCGATTCTGGCGGTTTGCTGGCAGTACCGGCAGCGCCTGTGGACGGTGGCCGCCACTCTGCCGCGCGACCCGAAATCGCAGCGGTTCACATTGAACCTGGTGCTGGCATTTCTGCCGGCGGCGGTGCTCGGTGTGCTGCTGATCGCCAAGATCAAGCAATACTTGTTCGCGCCGGTTCCGGTCGCCACGGCGTTCATCGTCGGCGGCCTCTTGATTCTTTGGATCGAGAGCCGCAAGCGCACGCCGCAGATCCCCGCGGTGGATGATATTCGGCCGGCGGATGCGACCTGGATCGGTTTCGCGCAAGCCCTGTCCATGATCCCCGGCACCTCGCGCTCGGGCGCCACCATCATGGGTGGTTTGCTGCGGGGTCTATCGCGCCCCGCGGCCACCGAATTCTCCTTCTT